>ERZ889217.1668-NODE-1668-length-10865-cov-37.388899_pt1 | contig 10865 bp, 10 predicted proteins | sample MGYA00521098_ERZ889217 | MGnify/ENA primary metagenome ERZ889217 (study PRJEB32303, sample SAMEA104408613) | aquatic metagenome | biome: Brackish water; feature: Pelagic; material: water | place: Baltic Sea | collected 2014-06-10T22:04:00 | depth 2,362 m ...
AAAATTTCACGATTAATCGTGTCGCCAAAAAATTCTTCAACTGCGCAGATTGCGAGCGAAGCGTTGTCTCCCTGATGCTGACCATGCAGCGGCAGAACTACATCTTCGTATCTTGTGCGCGGAGTTCTAATCGAAATCATTCGCCCACCAATTGCCAAGAAATTATCTTCGCAAGCGAAATCTTCGTCACGAATTAGACGCGCACGAGCATCTTCTGCCAAAAATATCTCGCGCAGTAATTCATCTGTCTCACCCAGAACGAGCGCACTTGAAGGCCGTATGATGCCTGCCTTCTCGCGAGCAATGTGCTCAACGGTCGGACCTGCGTACTCCATGTGATCTAGAGCAATGTTGGTGATCACTGCGACATCCGAGTTGATTACATTTGTCGCATCCCATCGACCCAGCATTCCGACTTCAACGACGGCGACATCAACAGCCGAGTCGGCAAACCAACGAAACATCGCCGCGGTCATGATCTCAAAAAAACTAGGCCGAATAGCGAGCAAAATCTCAAGATCTGAAATAGCGCCAACCTGCAGACCGAACTCAACGTCGTCGATTGGCTCGCCGTTGATACAGATTCGGTCATTGATGCGGTTGATATGTGGGCTCGAATAGGTGCCTACTCGTAGGCCATGTGCCATCAACAACTTCGTAATAATTTGCGCGGTTGAACCCTTGCCGTTTGTGCCGGTGATGTGAATGCTTCGATATGAATGTTGCGGGTTATCGATTGCATCAAGCAATTTTTCGATATTTTCAGTTGACGGCGAATCAACTCGGCCCGTGCGCTCATAACTCGAGTGTTCGTCGAGATACTTCAAGGCGTCGGCGTATTGCACGACTATTAAATTCTTTTATGAAGCAGCGCGACGCTGACGGGTGACGCGAGTGCTTCGATTAACCAAAGTTGGTGCTGAAACCTTGTTAACTGCATTCAGGTCAATGACGACTTTGGCCACATCTTTGCGACCTGGCAGGTCATACATCGTCTCAAGCAACACTTCTTCGAGAATCGCCCGCAAACCACGAGCACCAGTGCCGCGTAAAAGGGCTTGATCAGCAACAGCTTCGAGTGCTTCAGTTGTGAACTCAAGTTCAACATCTTCGAATTCAAAAAACTTTTGGTATTGCTTGAGCAATGCATTCTTTGGCTCAGTGAGGATCTTGATCAAAGCCGGACGATCAAGACTGTGAACCGCACCAATCATCGGCAAGCGACCGACGAATTCTGGAATCATGCCGAACTTCAAAAGGTCTTCTGGCAATACCTGCGCGAAAAGTTCACCCGGGTCTTTTTCGGACTTCGACTTAACTTGAGCGTGAAAGCCGACTCCTTTTTGACCGATTCGCGAAGCAATTATTTGGTCTAAACCGGCGAATGCGCCACCGCAGATAAACAGAACGTTCGTGGTATCGATTTGAATGAACTCTTGATGCGGATGTTTGCGCCCACCTTGTGGCGGAACCGACGCAACAGTGCCTTCAAGAATCTTGAGCAAAGCCTGCTGCACGCCTTCACCAGATACATCGCGAGTAATCGACGGGTTTTCGCTCTTGCGAGCAACCTTGTCGATCTCATCGATATAAACAATGCCTGACTCTGCTTTTTTAACATCAAAGTCTGCTGCCTGCAAAAGTTTAAGCAGAATGTTTTCAACATCTTCGCCGACATAACCAGCTTCGGTCAACGCCGTCGCGTCTGCAATTGCAAAAGGAACATTGAGCAACCGTGCAAGAGTTTGAGCCATATGGGTTTTGCCGCAACCAGTTGGGCCCAACAGCATGATGTTGCTCTTTGACAGTTCGATGTCGTCACGCCTTGTTGACGAATTTTGCTTGTATTCAATGCGTCGATAGTGATTGAACACCGCAACAGATAGAACTTTTTTTGCCGTATCTTGACCAACTACGTAATCATCTAAGAAGGCTCGAATTTCACGTGGGTTCGGAAGTTTCTCGAGCTTGGCTTCTGTGTCTTCAGTATTCTCTTCGTCGATTATTTCGTTGCAAAGATCAATGCACTCATTGCAAACGTAGACACCAGGACCAGCAATTAGTTTTTTGACTTGCTTTTGCGACTTGCCGCAAAACGAACATTTAACAAGTTCTGCCGAATCACCAAACTTAGCCATCAGTGCCTCGTTTCAAACTTCAACGGATAGGCCCAGAGCGATCGGCGAATTCGCGTGTCGAAATAACTTCATCGATGATGCCGTATTCTTTGGCGGCTGTTGCTTCCATTACGAAGTCACGATCGGTGTCTTTGTGAATGCGTTCGATCGGTTGCCCCGTGTGCTTGGCGATTATTTCTTCTAAAATTTCTCGCATGCGCAAAATTTCGCGCGCAGCCAATTCGAGATCTGTCACCTGTGAGTAACCGACCTGTGCGTAAGGCTGGTGCAAAAGAACACGCGAGTGCGGCAAGGCAAGACGCTTGCCTTTTGTGCCAGCAGCCAGCAACACAGCTGCTGCAGATGCGGCCTGACCCAAACAGATAGTCGCGATGTCGTTCTTGATGAATTGCATCGTGTCGTAGATTGCGAACAACGCCGAGATATCACCACCCGGACTATTGATGTAAATGTTGATGTCTTTGTCGGGATTCTCGCTCTCGAGGTGAATCAACTGTGCGCAAACCAAATTCGCGATCGTGTCATCAATCGGCGTGCCAAGGATGATGATATTTTCTTTGAGCAAGCGACTGTAAAGGTCATAGACGCGCTCGCCACGGCTGGTTTGCTCGGTGACATTTGGAACGTAATAGTTGCGAACAAAATCCACGAAGAGTCCTCTTGTTAAACGGTTTCTAATTATTGTGCCTTAACTCTGACACTTTAATTACTGACCTTTCACGCTAGTTCGTGGCATCAGGTTTTTGGGGACAATTAGAACCCGTATTTATCAAGCCTCAGTGCTTGTGATCATGCTCATGACTGTGATCATGGTCATGGTCGTGCGCATCGGCGTCTATCTCAATGTCGTCATGATTGTGTTCGCCCAAAATTGTTTCGGCGTCAATCGCATTGCCCTTGTCGTCGACAAACTGCGAGTTATGAAGCAGCCAGTCGATTGCTTTTGATTTTGCAATCTGTGCCTTGAGATCGACGATTGCATCGTTTTTTTCGTATGCCTTGCGAATAGCAACCGGCTTCTTTTTAAGTTGTGTCGCGATACGTGAAAATTGTCGTTCGAGATCGTCTTCGGATGCTTCGAGTTCTTCGGCCACAGCAACTGCACGCAATGCGATATCGACTTTTGTCGCCAATACAGATTGCTCTTTTAGTGCATCAACAAACTGTTCTGCCGTTTGCTGAGTGACCGAAAGCCATTGCTCCATTGATATGCCTTGAGACTCGAATTGCTTCAAAGTATTCTGCACACGACCACGAAGGTCACCATTGACCATCGCCTCTGGTGCTTCGATCTCGAGCAGCGCTGCGAGTGCGGCAGTTGTCTTTTCGACAACGGTGTTGCGCACCTGATTAAGTCGCGACTCTTCAATTCGTGTGCGCACGGCCGACTTCCATTCTTCGATGGTTTCGTGCTCGGCCAAATGTTCAGCAACCCATTCGTTGGTCAATTCTGGCAAAACTTGCTCTTGGATTTTTTTAACAGTCACAACAAAATCTGCTGTCTCAGTCATACCTGACGGAATCGACGTGAACTCAAGTTTTTGGCCGGTTGTCGCACCAATCAGTTGCTTGTCAAAATCTTCGGCAACCCAACCACGACCAACTTCATATAGCCAATCATCGACGTTTAAACCTGGCAATGGTTGCCCGTCTCGTGAACCAACAAGATCGAGTGTTACTTGGTCGTCAACTTTCGCCGCACGATCAACGTCGGTGAGTGTTGCGTGTCGCTTGCGTTCGTATTTGACAACTTCGTCGATGTCTTCATCGCTGGCAACGAGCGCTGGCATTTCGACCTTCAGACTTTTGTAACCAGGAATTTCAACAACTGGTCTTACTTCACAAGTTGCATCAAACACAATGTTGCCGGTTTCTTGTCCGCCTGTCAGATTGACTTCTGGTGTGGCGATGATGTCGAGATCATGTTCGCGCACCGCGAGTGCCAGCGAAGCAGGAATTGCGTCTTCGATGGCTTGCGATCGGGCGGCTTCTACTCCGATTTGTGCTTCGATCAATTGGCGAGGAGCCTTGCCTTGGCGGAAACCTGGGATGCGAATCTGAGTTGAGATTTTACGAAATGCACCGTCTAAATAACGGTCGAATTCGATCTCGTCAACTTCGATTGAAAGTTTGATTTTGTTGCCTTCTAAGGCTTCGAGTGTCGTTTTCACAGTGCCGAGCAGTGTATCTGTGGCAAACTATGACTATGACGACAAATTCGAATGCGCCCGCTTCTGCGACACAAGGCTGGAAACCTCACGCTCTGGCGAATCCGCACACGGGTCAACTAGATCTGAGCATGGGTGACACAGTTCGGTCGACGGTCGAACTTAACGGCGTGGCCGCGGGCACCGAAGGCAAAGTTATCCTTGCTAACGGATTCAACTGGTTGCGATACCGAGTGCGGTTTGCCAACGGAATCGAAGTTGGCGATCTTGATCAGCGCAACATCGAGCCAACTGGCAAAGCCGCAAAGCGACTCGCAAAAATTGCAAAACGCGCCCAGTAATTCTCTGCGTCACCATTTTCCCGGTTTGCGGGATGGCTGGTCGCGATTTGATGGCCCCGCTGGCACACAAATGGTTGATGTCGCGATTAACGCGATGACCGAATGGGCCACGACAGGCTCGAACGCAAACACTGGCGGATACTTTGCTGCGGCCGACGCTTGCGATGCACTTCTTGAATCGACGCGAAGTGTCGTTGGCGAATTTCTTGGCGCCGACCCCGCAGGCATTTGCTTGGGCGCCAACATGACGACAATGACGATGGCTCTCACACGTGCTATTGCTCGCACTTTGAAACCTGGTGACCGAATTGTCGGAACTCGTTTAGATCATGAAGCAAATGTTTCACCATGGCGAATCGCTTGCGAACTCTCGGGAGCCGAACATGTGCTCACTCCGTTTGATCCGCAAACGGGTCGGCTTGATATGGCTGCACTTGAACAACTCGTCAACGACCGAACCAAGTGGGTAGCCGTCTCGGGAGCATCAAATTTGATTGGCACGATGCCAGATCTAACAGCAGTAGTTGCTATCGCGCACAAAAACGGTGCGCGCGTTTTTGTTGATGCTGTGGCGTTGGCGCCACACAAGCAGATAAACATTCGTGAGTTGGGTTGTGACGTGCTCGCAACTTCGCCATATAAATGGTATGGACCACATGCAGGCGTTATGTATATCGAACCGTCACTTCTGAACTCTCTACCGATTGCCAAGGTGCGACCAGCAAGCGATTCAGGGCCGAGAAGATTCGAAACAGGCACGCCAAACTTTGAAGGTATCGCTGCGACTCAAGCCGCGGCGCGATTTTTGATCGAAGAAGACATGCAAAAACTTCAGGCTGTCGAGAGCGCTGTTTTTTCTCCACTTCTTGAGGGTTTGCTTGACACGCCAGGTGTTCGGGTATGGGGCCCCCACGATTTAGAAATGCGTGCACCAACTGTTTCTTTCACAATCGACTCAATGTCCCCCGATCGCGTTGCACAAGAACTTGCTGCAAAAAAGATTGCAGTTTGGTCGGGCGATTCTTACGCGGTCGAGGTCGTTGCTCAACTCGGACTAACTCAAAGCGGTGGAGTTGTGCGGGCAGGTGTCGTGCGCTATGTAGATAACGAAGATGTAAATAAGTTTCTTACGGCTGTTCGCGGGCTGGTTAGTCGGTAGCATTACTCAGTCCGGGGAGTGGCGCAGTTGGTAGCGTGCCTGGTTTGGGACCAGGAGGCCGGGGGTTCAAGTCCCCCCTCCCCGACAAATGATCGACAGTAGTTCAGCGCAAGTTTTAAAGTCGGCGAAGTACGTCTCGCTGATCACCTTCCGCAAATCTGGCGAGCCCGTTCGCAGCCCAGTTTGGTTCGTGCAATTCGGCGAGAACCCAAATAGCTACGGCGTGATCACCGAAACCGATGCTGGCAAGGTCAAGCGCATTCGGGCGAACTCAAAAATTGAAATTCAAGTTTGCGATATCAAGGGCGGGGTCGATCTGGATGCCACGAAGTTCTCGGGTACCGCGCGCTTGGTAATTGGCGATGAAGCAATTGCTGTGCGCAAAGCAATCTCGAAGCGATACCGAGTGACTTACAAATTATTTTCGATTTATCTCGTGCTTTCAAACTTGTTCAAGAAAAAAGACGAACTGCCTGAGACCAATATTGTCTTTGAATTAACCAACTAGCAGCAACTAGTTTTTTGCGATTTCGAAAACTGCAGTTTTCTTGAAGTTTGCCAACATCTCTGGCAATGGTTCGACGCCAATGCCAACTGTATTTGGTACCGCAATATGGCCATTCTCAATTACAAATGGCGCAGTGATGTCGCGAGCAAAGTAGCGAGCCGAGGCAGAGATATCTCCGGGCAAAGTAAAACCCGGCAAAGCGGCAAGTGCGAGATTAGCGGCGCGGCCAATGCCTGTTTCAAGCATTCCACCACACCAAACTGGCACGCCACGCGAAAGACACAAGTCGTGGATCTTCTTTGCTTCGAGATATCCGCCGACACGACCAGGCTTGATATTGATAATCGAGCACGCCTTGAGATCGAGGGCACCTCGAGCAGTATCAAACGATGTAACTGATTCATCAAGACATACAGGTGTTTTGATTTGTCGCGCCAGTTCAACGTGCCCCGCCAAATCATCTTCAGGCAACGGCTGCTCAATTAACAGCAAATTGAATTCATCAAGTTGTTTGAGATGTTTCGCATCGGTCACTGTGTATGCCGCATTAGCGTCGACTTGCAGCAAGACATCATCGCCAAACTCTTTGCGCACAGTGCGGACAAGTTCAATATCGCTTCCTGGCTCGATTTTCAATTTGACGCGCACATAGCCCTGCGCCAGATACTCGCCTACAACACGAACTAAGTCATCCAAACTGTTCTGAATACCTACTGACACCCCAGACGGCACCGACGTTTTTGTCGCGCCTAGAAATTTCGCCAATGAGATCTTCTGATCGCGCAGTCGCAGATCTAACAGAGCAGTCTCGACGCATGCCTTAGACATATAGTTTCCACGAATCGGCGCCGCAGTCTCGATGAAACTTTGTGCTGTTGAATCATGGCGCAGCATCGGCACAAGAAACCGTGTAATAACTTCGACACAGTTTTCTAGATATTCAGACGAGTAGTTCGGCTCGGTGCCCGCAACGCACTCTCCCCAACCAGAGTTTTCATCGCCAACCGCGCGGACGTATAGCAAGTCGCGCGATGTGTCTGTGCCGAATGACGTTCTAAACGGTGACACGAGGTCTATGCCACCCCGCCAAAGTTCAATTGCCCGCAGCACTTTTTATCTCACCTTCGAACTAATGACATATGAACCATCTGCGGTGAATCCTCGCACAAATTTTGAGGAGGCAAAAGCCGACTCGAATTTCTCACGTTGCGCTAAACGCGCTTTGCGAACAAGCGCTTGGTCGGCAGATTCGCCACTTTGCCGCAACGCCACAATGTCTTCAGGCGTTTCGATCAGTTCTTCACCATTTTCGCTAGTGGTCGTTTCAGCATGTGGCGCAACGTCACAGTTCGCAACTTGACGCTCGACAACAAGTCGATCGGTGTTGTCGCCAGAGTTAATTGCATCATCAAGTTCACCGTAAAAATCGCGGTGATAACTCACCACCTTGGCGCCGAGTGTAACCAAATTGAAATGAGCGTTTCGTCTAACCAGTGGATCAAATGTCCATGAAATCGCGGCGAAGTCATTTTCTTTAGCCCATGCCCATTGATGCTGTTTCAGCGCGCTTCCGATACCAGAGTTTCGAAGATCGCCCTTAATGCCGGTCACATGCGAATGCAACTTGTTGTCGTGTCGGCCAACTAGAGCCAAAGAACCACCAACAGTTTGCCTTTTGCCTGACAATTCGCTAATCGCAAGGCTCGCATAACCGCCAGAGTGAACAACGGCGATGATGACATCCACCGAAATAGAGTTTTTCTCACCCCAAACCTCAGCCAACAGTTGAGCGAGTTGCTGGGCTTTTTGCGGATCATTAACCAATTCGATATTCACCATTTGAATAAACACTATCTATTCGGCAATGATTGACGGCATGGCTGTTGAAGTAACCATTGTCGATCACCCAGTTGCTGCTGAAGCGCTCACTCACTTGCGCGACGAAAACACAACGAATCAATTCTTTCGCGCCGAACTTCGCCGACTTTCTCTTGTCGTAGTTGCCGAGGCTTCGCGACATTTGCCAACAATTAAGACGCGTGTGCGCACACCGCTTGCCGAAACTGATGGCATCGCGCTTGCTAGTCGACCAGTTCTAGTGCCAATTTTGCGCGCGGGTCTTGGCATGTTGCCGGCCGCAATGGAACTCTTGCCAGACGCTGACATCGCAGTCGTTGGCGTGCAACGCGATGAGAAAACTCATGAGCCAAGTGAATACGTCGCCAAGTTGCCATCGCGTCTTGATGGTCGAACATGTTTGGTGCTTGACCCGATGCTGGCTACAGGCGGCTCACTCGCCCATGGTTGCAAACTTCTCGCTGATCGCGGTGCCCCGATGCCTCTAACAATTGCTTGCGTGTTAGCCGCGCCCGAAGGCATCGAGTTTTTGCGCTCAACCGGCATGAACCTGCACATCATCACAGCATCGGTTGATAGTCACCTCAATGAGAACGCTTTTATCGTGCCCGGCCTTGGCGATGCTGGCGACCGTCAATTCGGTCCCCCGCACTGAAAATTTAGCCAAAAAAAGTTTTTGCGACGTCAGCAAAAAGTTGCAAATCAATCGTGCGAGTTTGACTCGCAGTGATCGACATGTCGGCGGTTTCAATTTGTCCGGCTTTGAGCACAACCATCTGGCCAAACTTTTTGTTGTGCACGGCATCGACTGCCGCTAAACCAAAGCGAGTTGACAAAACCCTGTCGTAACTTGTTGGCGTGCCGCCACGCTGGATATAACCAAGTTGCACAACTCGCGTCTCGAAGCCAGTGCGTGCCGAAATCTCAGGTGCAATCGCGTGAGCGATATCACCTAGTTTTTCATGACCATAAGCATCAAGCGTTCGTTCAGGAATTTTCATTGTGTTGGGCTTTGGCTTTGCGCCTTCTGCAACAACCACCACTGACGCATATCGCCCGCGGTCGTGGCGCTTACGCACGATTTGCGAAATTTCGTCAATATCAAACTGAACTTCGGGCACGACAATGGCTGTTGCGCCGCCGGCGATGCCAGCCTGTAACGCAATCCATCCCGCATCGCGACCCATTACTTCGACGACAATCACTCGGTCGTGGCTTTCTGCTGTTGTGTGCAGACGATCGATTGCATCTGTGGCAATTTGCACTGCTGTTTGAAAACCAAAAGTTGCGTCTGTGCCGACGACGTCGTTATCAATTGTTTTGGGCACGCCAATAATTGGTAGCCCGTGTTGCTGGTGCAGCATCGAAGCAACAGTCAATGATCCGTTGCCGCCAATCACGATTAGCGCATCGAGATTGAGATCTTTAAAAGTTTTCTTGCACTTTTCGACACCGTCTTTCGTGTCAAACGGACTGCCACGGCGAGTGCCGAGAATTGTGCCACCACGCGGCAAAATTCCGCGAACTTCTTTCGTCGTAAGTTCGATATATCGCTGTTCAAGCACCCCGTCCCACGCGTCGTAGAAACCAAAAACTTGGTCGCCCTTAACATCGCACGCTTTGCGAACAATCGCTCGAATAACTGCGTTTAGACCCGGGCAGTCGCCGCCGCCGGTGAGTACGCCGATTTTCATTTGTTCTTAGTCGCCAACGCGACGGGCATCTTCGACCAAATTGATTTGGTAGATCACTTCATCGAGAGCATCAGCCGCTGAGACTGTTGAAAATCGCAATGGATTTTCTGGCGTCACACAACTTGGCACCGGCACCAACATCGTGCTCGGTTGCGGATGACAGAACTGGACGACGCTGTAGCGCTCGCCCTCATAGCCGGGTGCCGCCACAACGCGATGCCAACCGATTGGCAAGACACCGTTCGTGATTCGCTCGAGCATGATGCCTGAGTTGATAATCACACGACCCTTCGGCGGAATTGCGTCGATCCATTCGTTTTTGTATTTGACTTGCAAACCTGGCGCTGTTGCGCGCGGCAATGCAGTGATCAAATTAATGTCGCCGTGTTCAGCGGCCCAAACATGGCCCTGCTCCGGCAGTTGCTTCATCGACGGATATCTAATTGCGCGAGTCAACGCTGATCCGTAACTAACCATCTCGTCGAAGAACGATTCGTGACAGCCGATGCCGACCGCGATGATGCGCAAGAAACGAGTTTGCAAATCGATCATCGCATCGTGAAACTTGAACAACACATCGGTGATGCCCGGCACCGCGGCCTCGGGCAAAAGTGGATCTGGATACGACATTGGATAGCGACGACGCAACGGATGCCCCTTGGGTATCGGCGTCGCCCAGTTGAGCATTTCTTTCCAGTCGGGCTTGTCACTCGACGCTGCAGTTTCGAGCAGGACACCCGTGTAACCGGTTTGGCCGTTTGTGCCGTGAGCGACAAACTTTTGTTTTTCTTCGGTTGACTTCGAGAAAAATTCGGTGAGCATGCCGTACGCAGTGTCGAGAAGGTCTTCAGAAAGGTCGTGACTTGTGTAAACAAAACCAGTCTCAAGACTGCGTCGCACGCCGTCGACTACGGCCTTGCGCGCTGCCGCCGAACCCTGTTCAAACGCCAACAAATCAACATCAAGAATGTCGTCGCTCACCCCCATTACGCTATTGGCT
>ERZ889217.1670-NODE-1670-length-10846-cov-16.584747_pt1 | contig 10846 bp, 10 predicted proteins | sample MGYA00521098_ERZ889217 | MGnify/ENA primary metagenome ERZ889217 (study PRJEB32303, sample SAMEA104408613) | aquatic metagenome | biome: Brackish water; feature: Pelagic; material: water | place: Baltic Sea | collected 2014-06-10T22:04:00 | depth 2,362 m ...
TAGTAACTACTTTTGGTTCACAAAATGGAATTGATTTAACAAAAGATAAGATGGCGATGCAACGTATTCGTGAAGCTGCTGAAAAGGCAAAGATCGAACTTTCATCATCACAATCTGCATCAATCAATCTGCCATACATCACAGTTGATGCTGAAAAGAATCCACTATTCCTTGATGAAACAATCACACGTGCTCAGTTTCAGCAGTTAACTGCTGCATTACTAGAGCGTTGCAAGAAGCCTTTCCAGGCAGTTCTAAAGGATGCTGGTATTCCAATCAACAAGATTGAATCAGTTGTATTAGTGGGCGGATCAACTCGTATGCCTGCAGTGGTGGAACTGGTTAAAGAGCTAACAGGTGGAAAAGAGCCTAATAAGGGCGTAAATCCTGATGAAGTAGTGGCCGTTGGCGCATCACTTCAAGCCGGTGTTCTTAAGGGTGAAGTCAAAGATGTTCTACTACTGGATGTAACACCACTATCACTTGGTATTGAAACTAAGGGTGGCGTTATGACTAAGTTAATCGAGCGCAACACAACTATTCCTACAAAGCGCTCTGAAGTCTTTACAACTGCTGATGATAATCAGCCAGCTGTGCAGATTCAGGCATACCAAGGTGAGCGCGAAATGGCTGCTTACAACAAAAAGCTTGGAATGTTTGAACTAACAGGTCTGCCACCAGCACCACGTGGTATCCCACAAATCGAAGTGACATTTGATATTGATGCAAACGGAATCGTTCACGTTTCTGCAAAGGATCTTGGAACTGGAAAAGAACAGAGCATGACCATTACCGGTGGCTCCGCACTTTCCAAAGAAGAGATTGAGCGCATGATGGCCGATGCTGAATCACATGCTGAAGAAGATCGTGCACGCAAAGAAGAAGCAGAGATCCGCAACGCTGGAGATTCACTTCTCTACTCAACTGAAAAGTTCATCAAAGATAATGAAGAAAAATTATCTGCTGGCGATGCCCTTGAGAAGAAGACAGAAACAGAAGCAGCGTTAGAAGAGTTAAAGACTGCTCTCGGTGGTTCAAATTATGAAATGATTAAGTCAGCAACTGAAAAGGCTGCAACTGTTAGCCAAGCTCTAGGTGCTGCTCTATATGCAGGCGCTGCAGCTGAAGGTGCAGCAGATGGTGAGAATGGCACAAACGCCGAAGATGGCGTTGAAGATGCTGAAGTAGTTGAGGAAGGCAAGTGAGCGAAGAAGCATCGCTTACCGAAGAATCAGTAGTTGAAGATGTGGCACCGGATGCGGAAGCTGATCCGGTAGCTACGTTAACTAGTGATTTACAGAGACTTCAGGCTGAATATGCCAACTACCGCAAGCGCGTAGAACGTGATCGTTCCCTTGCTCACGAAATGGCGATTGGCGCAGTTTTAACTGAACTTCTAGCACTTTTAGATGATGTCGATCGCGCTGAATCACATGGCGAGTTAACCGGTGGCTTTAAAGCTGTTGCCGATCAGCTCAACACCATTGTTTCTCGCATTGGCCTCGAGAAATACGGCACCGACGGTGAAGTATTTGATCCACAGATCCATGAAGCTCTGATGCATGACACATCGGCAGAGGTGGAAGTACCAACTGCTTCAAAGATTTTGCAGCCTGGATATAAATACAAAGAGCGTGTTTTGCGCCCAGCACGTGTTTCTGTAACAGATCCAGCGGGAGAGTAATTAGAAATGGCAGCCAAAGATCTCTACGAAAAGGATTTCTATAAAACCCTTGGCGTTGATAAGAAGGCTGCTGCGGATGAAATCAAACGTAAGTATCGCGGCCTTGTAAAAGATCTCCACCCTGATACCAATCACGGAGATTCTGCAAAGGAAGAAAAGTTCAAAGCAGTCTCTGAGGCATATGAAATTCTCTCTGATGCTAAAAAGCGCGCTGAATATGATGAAGCCAGATCTCTTTTTGAACGAGGTGGATTTCGTGCACCAGGTGGTGGAGGAAACTTTCAAGGCGGAGATTTCTCAGACATCTTTGGTGGGGGCAACCCACAAGATATTTTTGCAAACCTTTTTGGTGGCGGTGGACGCCGCGGACCGCGCAAAGGTCAAGATCTACAAACAGAGGCAACCATTACTTTCCGTGAATCAATATTCGGCACTAATTTAGACTTGCGCCTAAGTACTGATCGAGGCGCTGCACAAAACATTACTGCGCGCGTTCCTGCCGGAGTTAACGATGGCGCAAAGATTCGTGTTAAAGGCAAAGGCGCAGCAGGAGAAGCTGGCCCAGGTGACTTATTCATCCTTTTACACGTTAAACCACACCCAATCTTTTCTCGCAAAGCTGAGAACTTACTTGTCACTTTGCCGATCACATTTACCGAAGCAGCGCTAGGTGCTGATGTGAAAGTGCCCGTAATGAGTGGTGAAGAAGTAACTGTGCGCATTGCACCAGGAACTCCTAACGGTCGTACGCTGCGCGTTAAAGGGCGTGGAATAACTAAAGGCTCACACACCGGAGATCTATTGGTAACTGTTGATGTGCAAGTACCACAGCGCGTTGATGGCAAAGCGCTAGAAGCGTTAAGAACATTTGCCCAAGAAACTGCCGGTGAAGATGTTCGAGCTGAATTAGCTGCAAAGGCAAAACAGTGAGTGATGATTTAAAGAACGACGTTCCAGCAGATGACGCTGCCGTTTATGTCATCTCTGTTGCTGCTGAGATCTCTGGTCTGCACCCACAAACTTTGCGCCAATATGACAAGTTAGGTTTAGTTTCACCTTCTCGCACAGAGGGGCGCAATCGCCGTTATTCATTGCGCGATATCGCACTACTGCGAGCAGTACAAAAACTTGTTGGCGAAGGAATTAACCACGCAGGTATTAAGCGCATTATTGAACTTGAATCAGCTGTGGCAAATATGGCAATTGAAGTCGCACAACTTCGCATTGAAGTAGATGCATTAGTTGAGGCTAATCCACCTAAAGGACTTGCCAGACGCAGTCGCAGCGAAGTGATTGTCTATAAGCAGGAGAAGTAGTTATTTCTTTTTCTTTACCTTTTTCTTAACAGCCTTCTTTTTTACAACCTTCTTCACTACCCGCTTCTTCACGGCCTTTTTGCGGGTTATTGGAACTTCAGCTACCAAATCAAGAGTTTCAACAAAGGCTTCTAGGGCCGCGGCCTCTTTTCGAAGTGAAGCGATTGTCTTGTTTAAGGCCCGCTTGGTTGCAGCGCTCTTTCGGACGGGCTTTTTCTTTACGGTCTTCTTTTTTGCAGCTGCCATAGTGGTCTAAACAATACCTGCGCGGCTGGCAAAGCCCAAGATAGTAGGCTCACCCGTATGAATTCACGCGATGCCCTCAAAGATCAGATTATTAAAAAGGCTGTTGTCCACGGCAAAGTTGTTTTGTCATCAGGCAAAGAAGCTGATTACTACGTAGATCTTCGCCGCGTGACCCTAGATCATGAAGCTGCTCCCCTTGTTGGTGAAGTAATGCTGGAGCTAACTAAAGATTTAGATTATGAAGCTGTTGGCGGCTTAACGTTAGGCGCAGACCCAGTTGCAACTGCCATGATGCATGTGGCGGCAAGTAAAGGTAGAAAGATTGATTCCTTTGTTGTGCGCAAGGCAGAAAAAGCACATGGCCTGCAACGTCGCATCGAAGGTCCAGATGTTAAAGGCAAGCGAGTGTTAGCAGTTGAAGACACATCCACAACTGGTGGCTCAGTTTTAACTGCAGTGGAGGCTTTGGTTGAAGCTGGCGCAATTGTTGTGGGTGTTGCTGTAATTGTTGAGCGCGGAGCTGAACCTAAGATTACGCAAGCTGGGTATGAATACCGCGCCGCTTATCAATTAGCAGATCTTGGTTTATAGGCTTTATTTGTGATGCTTGCGAGTTTGCCACTCGCGAAATAACTCTGCAATAACTGGCAGAAGTGAGATCAAAACAATTAAACCAACAATTGGCAAAATGTAAGCATCAACTGATCCCTCTAGTTTTTCACCCAGAATAAAACCAAGGCCAATAACTAGTTGCGTCCAAATAATTGCACCTACAACGTTCCAGAGAAAAAACTTCTTTGCACTCATGCCGATGACGCCACACATTGGGTTAAGCAGTGTGCGAATAAAAGGAACAAAGCGGGCCAAAACGATTGCTTTACCTGGGCCGTATTTACGTAACCACTTTTCAGTTGCTGCAACTTTTTGGTGATTAAAGACTCGACCATCGGGGCGATCAAATAGTTTGCGCCCGTATCGATGTCCAAACCAGTGACCTACTTGTGCACCAGTAATTGCAGCAATAGGGGCACCAATAAATAGAGCGGGTGTAGATAAATGCGCATCACCCAAAATCGCTGCCCCTGATCCAGATGCAGCAACGCCAGCAAGAAAAAGAAGTGAGTCGCCGGGAAAGGCTAAACCGACAAGCAAACCAGTTTCGGCAAAGATAATTGCCAAGATCCCTATGAGGCCTAAATCAGAGACGATTGAGTGGGCATCAAAGAGGTTCATGCCAGGCAGGCTACCCCACGTAACCACCCCTCATAAGAGGTTAGTTATCAAATCGTTGTACTTACACGCCTACTTGCATGTGTTTTTCCTTGCCTGGAAGGGGGCTGAGATAAAGAATTGAGCCACCACGGGATGCGGGTTTCACAGTGGGCCCGGACCGTTGACCCCCTAAGGACAAAAATGAAAAGAAAAGGTTTAGTAGCCCTCGTTGGCGCAGCAGCACTTTCTCTCGTAGCGTCATTGGTTACAACAACTTCAGCATCTGCTGCAGTTAACTGTGATCCATATACAGGCTACAAGAAGATGAAGGGCAAGACTGTAACAATCTTTACTTCAATTCTTGAACCAGAGTTAACAACACTTAATACAGCAATGAGCGATTTCAAAGCTTGTACTGGAATTAAGATCAAGATCGAAGGATCAAACCAGTTCGAAGCGTTACTACCTGTTCGTGTTAAGGGTGGAAATGCTCCAGATCTAGCGTGGATCCCACAGCCAGGTCTTCTTGCAAAGCTTGTTGAGACTGGAAAAGTTATTCCAGCTCCAAAGGCAGTAGTTGCAAACGTTGACAAGTACTGGTCAAAGTCATGGAAGGCATACGGAACTGTAAAGGGTAAGTTCTATGCAGCGCCATTTGGATCAAACATGAAGTCACTTGTTTGGTACTCACCAAAGCAATTTAAAACAGCTGGTTACGAAGTTCCAACAACATGGAACCAAATGACAGCACTTGCAGACAAGATGGCAGCAGATGGCAAGACAGCATTCTGCGGTGGTCTAGGTTCTGGTGGAGCAACAGGTTGGCCAGCAACTGACTGGGTAGAGCAAATGGTTCTACGCGATCACGGTTCAGCTGTATACAACGGCTGGGTTAACCACACAGTTAAGTTCTCAGATCCACGCATCGTTTCTTCAATGGAAAAGGTTGCAGCTTGGATGCAGAATCCAAAGTGGGTTGGTAACGTTAAGGGAATCGCAACAACCTCATTCCAGGATGCAGGTAAGGGGATTCCTGATGGTAAGTGCATGATGCTTCAGCAAGCATCTTTCTACGGAAATATCATTGCTGAATCAGGCGCAACAATCTCACCAACAGGTGATGCATTTGCGTTCTACCTACCAGCTACAAATTCAAAGGTAACTGTTCCTGTTGTTGGTGGAGGCGAGTTCACAGCTGCTTTCTCTAAGCGTAAGGAAGTAGCTGCTGTACAGGCATACCTATCATCAGCAACATTTGCTACATCTCGCGTACAGCTAGATAACTGGATCTCTGCTAACAGCGGTGTTCCTCTAGCTGCATACAAGAACCAGGTAGACAAGCTTTCAGCAACATACCTAGCTAATCCAAAGTCAACATTTGGATTCGACGCTTCTGACTTAATGCCAGCAGCTGTCGGTGCAGGATCAGAATGGCGTGAATTCACTGCATGGTTCGGTGAAGGCAAGTCAATCGCTGATGTTGTAAAGGCAATCGACGCTTCTTGGCCAAAGAGCTAATACAGCGTAAAAAGTAGTAAACGAAGGAGGCCACCTTTACGGGTGGCCTCCTTCGCACTTAAAATTCATTTCCCCCAGCTGCAAGAGATGAGGTGAAAAGCTCTATGTCTGATTTTCTTTCCGTCAACATTCCTAAATTCACCTCAGTCTTATCAGCCATCACTTTCTTCTTTATTGTGCTCGCAGTTTTATTCGCAATTGCCGGCCGTGCTAACGGCAAGAAAGCCCGCCCGATTGCAATCTTTATCTTTTTAGGACCCGCGATTGTTTTACTTCTTGCAGGCTTGATTATCCCTGCAATTCGCACGCTCCTCTTTAGCTTCATGAACCCAGATTCAAATGGATGGGTGGGCTTTGAAAATTACTATTGGATGACACAGGATCCAAACATTAAGACAATTATGGTTAACACCATTTTATGGATCATGGTGGTTCCAATTTTCACAGCGGCCCTTGGTTTATTGCTAGCAATCATGTTGGATCGCATTAAGCATGAATCAATCCCAAAATCGCTGTTATTTATGCCAATGGCAATCTCATTTGTTGGTGCCTCAATTATCTTTAAATTTGTTTATGAATACCGCGAACCAGATGAAGTTCAGATTGGTTTGCTCAGCACGATCGTGAAATTCCTTGGCGCAACACCAAGTGACTGGATGCTCTCTAAGCCGCTCAATACCTTCCTATTAATGATTATTTATGTGTGGACCCAAATGGGATTTGGCATGGTTATTTTATCTGCAGCAATTAAGGCAGTGCCGGCAGATATTGTTGAGGCATCAGCCCTTGATGGCGCAGCTGGATGGCGCCTATTTAGAAACATCACTTTCCCCATGATTAAGGGAACATTCATCGTGGTTCTTGCCACAGGTGTTGTTGGCGCCCTTAAGGTCTTTGACATTGTGCGCACAATGACTGGCGGTAACTTTGGCACAAACGTTCTAGCCAATGAGATGTATTCACAGGTTTTCGTTCAATTTGATCAAGGAAAGGGCTCAGCCCTAGCCATTGTTTTGTTCTTACTTGTGACACCAATTTTGGTTTACAACATCCGATCACTACGGATGGAGCGAACTCACTCATGAGTAACCTAAAAATTGCTAGCCATAACTCTGGCCGGAAGCTTTTTTCAAGTAAAATCGCAACATTGGTGGTCTGGTTTGTTACAGTAATTTGGACAATTCCCACTCTTGGTTTGCTCGTAACCTCATTTAAGGCTGATAAAGATATTTTAAATGAGCCATGGTGGGTCTCCCTGTTCAATCCCAACTTCACTTTAAGTAGTTATAAAGGCGTTCTCTTTGGAGGCGACTCTGAGTCACTGAGCAATGGCGTACTTCCATACTTCATTAACTCAATCGTGATTACTTTGCCAGCAACGATTTTCCCAATAGTTATTGCAACTATGGCTGCTTATGCCTTGGCCTGGATTCGCTTTAGAGGCAGTGACTTCATCTTCTTCTTTATCTTCGCTCTACAAATCGTCCCCCTTCAGATGTCTTTAATCCCGCTACTTTTGCTCTTCACAGGCGGTGCACACATTGGTTCAGTCACTGTGTTTCCAGCCTTAGGTATTGCCGGTGATTTTGCGGGTATTTGGTTGCCTCACACAATGTTTGCGCTGCCACTTGCGGTCTACTTACTCCACAACTTCATTGCATCCCTTCCTCGCGATCTGATGGAAGCTGCCCACGTTGATGGAGCAAACCACTTCAAGGTCTTTCGCATGATTGTTTTGCCACTATCAATTCCTGGTATTGCGGCAATCGCAATCTTTCAATTCTTATGGGTGTGGAATGACTTACTCGTTGCGCTCACATTTGCATCTGGCACAGAGGAAGTAGCACCAATTAACAGCAAGCTGGCTTCCCTTGTTGGTCAGTATGGCTCTGGATACACACAGCTATCTGCTGGTGCCTTTATTACTATCGCCGTTCCACTCATCGTCTTCTTCTCACTACAGCGCTACTTCGTGCGCGGGTTACTTGCTGGTTCAGTTAAATAGTTGAACCGTTGTTTTTAATCTGATCTCTATACCAAAACCCTGAATCTTTAATAGTTCGCTTTTGTGTTTCAAAATCCACGTGCACAATGCCAAAGCGCTTCTCATAACCAAGGGCCCATTCAAAGTTATCCATTAATGACCATTGGTAATAGCCCTTCACAGGTGAGCCTTGGGCAATGGCGTTAGAGATTGCCTTTAAATGAGTTTGTAGGTAATCAATACGCTTGGGGTCATGGACTGCGCCATCAGATCCTGGACCATCACCATAAGCGCAACCGTTTTCAGTGATGTAGAGGTCGGGCAACTTATCTCCATGCTCTTTATGCCAGCGCACAAGTAAATTCTCTAGACCTTCTGGTGTGAGCGGCCAACCCATATCAGTCAGCGGCCCACGTGGAGTTTCATCACTTGCCACACCAAATAAAGAAGAAATGGAGTGCCATTGATCTAGGCCTTCAACAGCTGGGCCCACGCGATTATCAAAGTAGTAGTTAATGCCGATGAAATCATTTTTAACTGTTGCTGCTTCGAGGTCGCCATCTCTAATCACAGCGCTCAATTCATCTCCAAAGTTATCCATCAAAATCTGTGGATACTTTCCATACATAAAGGCATCCATCCAGAAACGATTTTGCACCGCATCCAACATATCAACGGCATATGCCTGCTTTGGATCATTTAAATCATCAGCAACATTTACAGCTTGGTTTAAAACTGGTCCAGTTAAAATATCACTTCGCACCGAGCGCATTGCCATCGTTGATGCAGCGTGGGCAACAACGGTGTGGTGGGCAACAGCCCAAGCAGCTTTTCGATCTTTTACACCTGGTGCATGAATTCCAATTCCATGACCTAACCAAGCAACTACCCACGGCTCATTGATAGGTGAGAACTTCTTAACGCGATCACCAAAGCGCTCAACAACTGCTGCAGAGTAATCTGCAAAGTGTTTAATGGTGTCGCGATTTTCCCAGCCACCTTTTTCTTGCAGAGCTTGTGGTAGATCCCAGTGATAAAGGGTTGCGAGTGGTTCTATCTTTGCCTCTAATAGTGAATCAATTAAGCGATCATAGAAAGCAAAGCCGCGCTCTTCGCGAGCGCCATCACCTTGGGCAAACATACGGGGCCAGGCAAATGAGAAACGGTAGGCCTGTAACCCCAGCTCTTTCATGATTGCTACATCTTCTGGATATCGGTTGTAGTGATCATTGGCCACATCACCGGTGTCACCATTTGCTACTTTGCCTTCGATTTTACAAAAGACATCCCAGATCGATGGACCACGCCCATCAGTATGGGCAGCGCCCTCAATCTGGTAGCTAGAGGTCGCAGCCCCCCAGAGGAAGCCGTTCGGAAAAGTAGTCATGGCGCCAACCCTATAGGCCTGAGATGGTGCAATAGATATGTATGGATTTGCCTCATATGGGGTCTTCTGACCTACACTTCCGTAGTCTCGCGCCTGACCTTCGTTATAGGGCGCCTGTAACTCCAATGGAGGAGAACTTATGAGTGCTTCAGGCACCGTATCACTTGTGCAAGTAACCGGATCAAATCTGACATATGTCTACATCATCCTAGGTATCTCACTTGGCGCCCTCGCAGTTGCCTATGCACTACGTGCACAGGTTTTGGCAGCCAGCGATGGCACACCCAAGATGCGCGAAATCGCGGAAGCGGTTCAAGAAGGCGCAGCGGCATTTCTTTCTCGTCAGTTCCGCACCCTTTCCTACTTTGTAGGAATCGTCTTTGTTCTTCTCTTCGCACTTCCTGGTGCAACTGAGATCCGTGTTGGACGTTCAATCTTCTTCCTATTAGGCGCAGTCTTTTCTGCTCTTGTGGGTTACAACGGTATGTGGCTAGCTGTTCGCGCAAATGTGCGCGTGGCAGATGCTGCCCGTAACAAGGATGGCGAAAAGGCTGTTCAAATTGCTTTCCGCACAGGCGGAGTAGTTGGTATGACAACTGTGGGTCTTGGACTCATCGGTGCATCACTTGTAGTAATTATCTACCGTGAAAATGCACCAGCAGTACTTGAAGGCTTTGGTTTTGGCGCGGCGATGGTTGCGATGTTTATGCGCGTCGGCGGCGGAATCTTTACCAAGGCAGCAGATGTTGGTGCTGACCTAGTTGGTAAAGTTGAAAAGAATATTCCAGAAGATGACCCACGCAACGCAGCAACTATTGCTGACAACGTGGGCGATAACGTAGGAGATTGCGCAGGCATGGCTGCAGACTTGTTCGAGTCCTATGCCGTAACACTTGTTGCAGCTCTCATCCTTGGCAAGGCTGCTTTTGGTGATGCAGGTCTTATCTATCCATTGATCGTTCCTGCAATCGGAACAGTCACAGCAGTTATTGGTATTTTCTTAACGAAATTGCGCAGCACAGATAAGTCAGCAATGACGGCTATTAACCGCTCATTCTTCTTATCAGCGTTGATTTCAGCAGGCTTAACAGCGCTCGCAACATTTACTTACCTACCATCAGATTTCAAATTGATGACTGGTCTATCACCTGAAGCAGTAGCAGAGGCTGGAAATACAAATCCACGCGTTCTAGCAATTGGCGCAGTGTTAATCGGTATTTCTCTCGCTGCAGCAATTCAGGTATTAACTGGTTACTTCACAGAAACTGGACGTCGTCCAGTGAATGATGTTGCAGCTTCATCTGAAACAGGCGCCGCAACAGTGCTTTTGGCCGGTATTTCAGTAGGTTTTGAATCAGCTGTTTACTCAGCAATGCTTATCGCAGCTGCAGTATTTGGTGCTTTCTTGCTCGGTGGTGGAAGCATTGTTCTCTCACTGCTTGCTATCGCACTTGCTGGCACAGGACTTCTCACAACTGTGGGAGTAATCGTTGCGATGG
>ERZ889217.1673-NODE-1673-length-10840-cov-13.434492_pt1 | contig 10840 bp, 13 predicted proteins | sample MGYA00521098_ERZ889217 | MGnify/ENA primary metagenome ERZ889217 (study PRJEB32303, sample SAMEA104408613) | aquatic metagenome | biome: Brackish water; feature: Pelagic; material: water | place: Baltic Sea | collected 2014-06-10T22:04:00 | depth 2,362 m ...
GCGAGGGCAGGGAGGGAGGTTCCGAGGACCACGCGAAGAGCAACTGGCATATCGCCTCCGTGGAGCTTAGCCAGCACGATGGGAAAGACTGCTGCTGGCATTGCGGATTGGATCACGAGTACTTTTTTCAATGCCGGATCCAGAGGCAACCATACTGCTCCGGCCAGGATTCCTGCGGGGAGCACAAGCAGACGCAGGACTACACCAAGAGAAATCACTTCCCAACCGCTTCTCAGCAATCCTGGCTTGATGTGATCGGCTAAAACGGCGCCGGTAAGAATCAAGCCGACCGGAACGGCGCACAGCCCCAGCATGTGAACTGCCTGCCCCATCGCATTCGGAGTGAACTTATTGATGCCAATATAATTCAGCGCAAGAGCTGCAATCACAGCAACCAAAGGTGGATTAAGCAGGCTGGATAGCCAGCGATTGCCCGACTTTCCTCCGGAGAGAATCCCGACGCCAATCGTCCACATCGCAATGTCCACCCCGAGATTGAAAACAAACAAAACGCCAACCACCTCGCGGTCGAACATTCCCTGGCAGAGTGGCAGGGGGATGTAAGAGTAGTTTTGCAATCCAGCGACTGCTGAAAAAGTGCGCACCTTGCCACTGTCCCGAAACACTAACCGCCCGGCAGCGTAACAAACCCCATAGCCGAGTGCAGCCACAACAAACCCTGCGACCGGCGGCCCAAGCCAGTTGGAGGGCCTTGAAAGTGCTTCGTTGCCCACGATCACATCGAGAGCAAGGCACGGCAGGAAGAGCTTCACCAACACTGCGAGCAAGGAACGATCCCCTTCCTCGGTGAAAATCCCAAACCTCCGCAACAAGTAGCCGGCCCCAATCACCAAAAAAACTGGAAGCACAAAATGGAGTGGCGACATGGGTTCTTCCTCCGACCGGTGCCGCTGGCGAGGTCAAGCCAGAGCGTGGAGGTTATTTGACGAGTTGATCGAAGGCCTTGGCCTTGGCATCCCAAGGCGCGGGATCCGTTGGCTCGAAGATCTCGGGATCGAATGATTCTGCAAGGATGCTTCGCCCCTCGGCCAGTGATGAAATGTCGCCTCGGGCAAGCATTTGAGAGATCACATTGCCACATGCCGTGGCCTCAACCGGCCCGGCGACCACACGCAAGCCTGTGGCGTCGGCGGTCATCTGATTCAGCAAGCTATTACGGCATCCGCCTCCGACGACGTGCAACGTATCCGGAAGCCCGGACTGCAACGCTTTCAACCCCTCGAGAGTTTTTCGGTATTTCAATGCCAAGCTCTCAAGGATCGTCCGTACAAGCTGTGCCTGCGAGGTCGGGCGCGGTTGGCCTGATTTTTTAATCCATGCGCCGATCACCTCCGGCATGTCGCACGACCTGGCGAACTCCGCGGCATCCGGGTCGATCCATGCCACGCACTCAGCACCCCGCGCAGCATCGACCATCGCGCTATAATCCATGCCGCTACCAGCCTCATCCCACACCCGCTTGCATTCTTGGAGCAACCACATGCCGGAGATGTTTTTCAAAAATCTCGTTGTCCCGTTGAGGCCTTGTTCATTGGAAAAACTCGCCTCCATCGCGCCAACAGAGACGTCAGCAGCATCGAGCTCTCGCCCTAGCAAGGACCACGTGCCCGAGCTTAGAAACAAGGGGTTCGGGGCGGATGCCGGGACACCAGCTACTGCCGATGCCGTGTCGTGGCTGCCGCATGTGGAGACCATTACTCCAGACAAGCTGGTCTGAGATGCGATCTCCTCTGATAAAGGCCCCAAGACAACACACGGCTCAGTCACCGGAGCAAGCACCCTCGAAGGAATCCCCAGTTTTTCTGCCAAGTCGACATCCCACTCCGCCGTGCCGGCGCGCAACAAGCCTGAGGTGCTCGCAATCGTGCGCTCTATGGCCCTCACCCCGCTAAGACGGAAATTCAAAAGATCAGGCATGAACAATAGGGTGGTCGCTTTTTCCAAAGCCTCAGGACTCTTGCGGTTCTCAGCCATCAACTGGAACACTGTGTTGAAAAACATCGGCTGAATCCCTGTGCGTTCCCACAACGCCTTCTTCCCGACCACGCGATCCGCCTCATCGATCATTCCATTCGTTCGTTCGTCGCGATACATCCATGGCTGGCCGGCCAGATTTCCATCCTCATCGATCAAGCCGTAATCAACGCCCCACGTATCCACTGCCACAGATACCACCTCTGAGCCATACCGCTTCGCTGCCATTCCTAGCCCTTCAACAATACTCTGAAACAACCCTTCAAAATCCCAATGCCAACCATCCCCGGTCTCGACCCCGCTATTGGGGAAGCGATGCACCTCTTCGATGGTCAGTTTTCTTCCCTGGTAGCGACCAGCCATCACGCGACCGCTGGAGGCTCCCAAATCAATAGCCAAGTATGTTTTGCAGGGATCAGTCATTTTACTTCCTCCTTAGCAGCCATGAAAACGGGGTTTATCAGCGTGGTTGGGTTAGTATATTGGTTCATCAGGGAATTGGCGGATTGAAATTTCAAAACCCGTTTCTTTAGAAGGAATCCCCCTTCCAGACAACAAAAAACCTGCCATCTCAGCGGGTTGCCATGCTTAAAATGATTGCAACCGATCATTTCTTGCGCATGATCCAGACAACAGCATGCGAGTTCCCCTGCATATCGTTGAGGCGCGGCGAGAAAAGTTGGCCAAACTTATCGAGACCCACCGCTACCTTCCATTAAGGGAGTTGTGCGATCGTCTGAACGTCTCCGAAGCCACGGCCCGCAGGGATCTTTCGGAACTTGCCAAGCGGAATATTGTGACCCGCACACATGGCGGGGCATTGGCTGAATTCAATGAGCGGTTCCCCTCATTTAATGATCGTCGCTCGCTGGGTGGGCGCCCCAAAAAACGCGTAGCCAAAGCCGCTGCACGCTTCATTCAGCCTGGCGGAACCTACTTTCTTGATTCCGGCACCACAATTTTTGCCATGGCGGAACTTCTTCGGGAATCTCCGCCCATGCCGGCCACGATTGTCACACCGAACCTCCCGATCGGCGAATTGCTTGCTGGTGTCGAGGGACTCAGCGTCTATCTGACCGGTGGTCAAATCTTCGCCCGTCAATCTGTCCTCCTGGGTGAGACCGCCCGTCAAAGCCTGGGCCTCTGGAAATTCGATATCGCCTTTCTCTCCGCAGAGGCCGCCAACGCTGGAGGGGTTTGGAACTCCCAAGAAGCCATCGTGGATCAACAACGCGTTGCCATGGACCGCTCCAACCGTGTCCTTCTGTGCCTTGACTCCTCTAAAATCGGAGCCACCGCACCCCAGCACTTAGCTTACTGGGAGCAGATCGACACCCTTCTCACCGATGCCCCCCAAGAGCGCCTGGCCCGAGAGGGGATCTTTCCGGACTTCTCCCGCATCATCAACTGCGAAGCCTCACCCCCATTGCCTCTACAGGATTTCGGCATGGGTGCGGAACTCCCTGTGCACTACCTGTAAAAACACCCTGATTTTTTTAAAAAAAATCGATTGACCCAATGCAAAGAATTTATATGATCGGAACCGTTCATTAAATTCTCTCCCGCTAAATGTCCTCTCCTGCTGCCCAAAACCGCCCTGTGGTTGAAACCCTCGTCCGCGAGGCTCTCTTTCGTCAACTTGGCAAACAAGCACCAGCCGCCGCGCCAACGCTCTTGGTCAATAGCTCGGCGCGCCACATGCATATTTCTCCAGAGAATGTGGAGACCCTATTCGGTAAAGGAGCTGAGCTAACCGTCCACAAGTGGCTTTATCAAAAAGACCAGTTTGCCTCGCAGCAAACGGTCACGCTTGTCGGCCCCCGCAAGCGCATCATTCCAAATCTCCGTATTCTCGGCCCGTGCCGGAATCTCACTCAGATCGAGCTGGCCTTCACTGACTCGATCCAGCTTGGCATAGACATCCCCGTTCGCATGTCCGGTGACATCGAGGGAACACCCGGCGCCTACATCATGGGCCCTAAAGGCATGCTTGAGATGAAAAATGGCGTCATCCGCGCGGCTCGGCATGTCCACATGTCGCCATCGGACGCAGGTTTTTACGGGGTGAAGCACCTCGACAAAATTACTCTCAAGGTCACAGCCAAAGGCTGCAATACGCGCTTCGACGATCTCCTCGTGCGTGTCGATCCAAGCTTCAAACTTGAGGTCCACATCGACACCGATGAGGCCAATGCCTGCAACCTTGAACAAGCCGAAAAGGTGGAACTTTTCAAATCCTAACCCCGAACCCAACCAACCAAACCAAACACAATGAGCGAAGCAATCGGACTACTCGAAACCCGCGGCTACGTCGGCCTGGTGGAAGCCAGTGACGCAATGGTTAAAGCCGCGAATGTGCAACTGGTCAAATCCGTCCCTATCGGCGGAGCCTTGATCACAACAATCGTCCAAGGCGATGTCGGCAGCGTGAAAGCGGCCGTCGAAGCCGGACGCGAAGCGGCGAACCGCGTTGGCAACCTCGTGGCCTCCCACGTGATCGCCCGCCCGGCGCCGGAACTCCTGAAATTTTTCACCGCCTGATTTTTTAGAAAACCAATTCTTATGGCCAACCAAGCACTCGGAATGATTGAAACCAAAGGGCTCGTGTCACAGTTCGAAGCAACTGACGCGATGCTCAAAGCCGCAAATGTCGATCTCATCGGCTGGGAAAAAGTCGGCTCCGGCAATGTTGCCGTTTTTGTAGCAGGCTCTGTCGCCGCCGTGAAATCCGCTGTTGAAGCGGGCGCCACCGCCGCGAGCACAATCGGCGAAATCGTCGCTGTGCATGTGATCCCTCGTCCACACGAGGACCTCATCAAGCTCGGCAAGTTCCTCGGCGGCAAACCCGTCGCCACCAAGTAATCCACACTGGATTCCGATCCATGTCCGCCAAAAACAACATTCTCGTCTCCAATATCGGGAGCACCTCATTCAAGTTCCGCTTGTTCGAGATGCCTTCCGAGAAGGTTCTGGCGAAAGGCGGCGTGGAACGCATTGGGTCCACCGATTGCCCATACACCATTACGCTCGGGGATGCCGCGCCTGAGAAGGGCACGGCATCCTTCCCCGACCATGGTGCCGCCATCCGCTTCATCGAGCAAAAGCTCGGGGGGTTCGATGGCATCGCTGCCGTGGGCTTCAAGCCTGTCATGGCGAAAGGCATTTCCGGCACGCAAATAATGAATGAGCCTGTGCTCCGGGCTATGGAGGACTACAACACCCTCCTCCCCGCGCACAATCCGCCATACATTGCAGGAGTCCGTCTTTTCAACCAACTCCACCCCTCGCTTCCGTGCATCGGAACTTTTGAGACTGCTTTCTATGACCATATCGGTCCGGAAACCTATCGTTATCCAGTGCCGCTTGAGTGGGAGGAAAAATACGGCATCCGTCGTTACGGATTCCATGGAGCAAGCCACCGGTTCGTCTCGCAACGCTGCGCCGAACTTCGCGGCACCGATAAACTTCGAATCATCTCCTGTCACCTTGGGGGAAGCTCTTCCATTGCCGCTGTTGTGGACGGCAAGGCCGTTGATTCAAGTTGGGGCATGACCCCGCAGAGCGGCCTGCCACAAAACAACCGTGCAGGCGATTTTGATTGCTTCGCCCTTATTTACCTCGCTCGAAACCTGGGCTTGGGACTCGACACTGTTGAAAAGGCTCTTACCAGCCAGTCTGGACTCAAAGGCATGTCCGGCCTCGACTCAGGAGACATGCGAGACATCGAAGAGGCCGCATCCCACGGCAATGACAACGCCCGCATTTCCCTTGAGGTCCTTGCCAACCAGATTCGCCGATTCATCGGGCAATTTCTGCTGCGTATGAATGGAGCAGACGCCCTTATTTTCACCGCCGGCATCGGCGAAAACAGCCCGGAACTCCGTGCTGCTGTATGCGCAAATCTCGATTTCTGCGGCCTTGAGCTCGACCCCGACCTCAACTCCTCCACCCGTGCAACGGAGACCATCATTTCCAAACCCTCCTCAAAAATCGAGGTTCGCGTGATCCCGACCAACGAGGAACTCGTTATCGCCCGCAACGCCTGGTCGAAACTTCACGAATCCCAATAAACCAACCCTGAAATAGTCAACCAACCAAACCAAAAACCATGTCACAACAAGCACTCGGAATGATTGAAACCCGCGGCCTCATCGCCCTCGTAGAAGCCACGGACTCCATGCTCAAATCCGCAAACGTCGAACTCATCGGCCCGATGACGCAGGTCGGCAATGCAATGGTCACCGCCTGCGTGACGGGTGACGTTGCTGCCGTCAAAGCCGCCACCGAGGCTGGCAAAACAGCAGCACAATCGCTCGGCGAAGTGGTCAGCGTCAGCGTTATCGCCCGCCCGCACAGCGATCTCGTCACCGTCCTGCCAAAGGCAAAATGATTCTCGCCACGGTTGAAGGCAGCGTAGTTGCCACCAAGAAAAACGTGAAGATGACGGGGACAAAATTCCTTGTCGTCCGTCCACTCGTCATCGATTCGCCCCAGGCGAAGGATTTGCGAAACGGACAGACTACCCTAGTCGTCTCGGACACCCTTGGCGCCGGCGAGGGTGATTGCGTTCTCGTGGTTCAAGGCAGCTCCGCACGGCTTGCAGCCGATGACAAGGACTCACCCGTGGATGCGGTAGTAATCGGCATTGTCGATACCGTCGATCTCGGAAAACGCATTCTCTACAAGGCTTAATTAAACCCATGGCAGCGATTGACGAAAAACTAGTAGCCCGTGTGGTGGGAGAAGTTCTCACCCGACTTTCATCACATAACCAAGCGTCCGCAGCGAAAAGCTCTTCAACTCAAACCGCCTACGGCGTCTATGAGGACATGAATGACGCTGTAGAAGCTGCTCAGCGCTCTTTTGAAAAACTCAGAGCCGGCGGAATGACCGCCCGAAAAAAGGCGATCGCCGTTATTCGCAAGCTCTGCGTTCAAAAAGCCAAGGAGTGGGGTGAAATCGAATTCAACGAGACCAAGATTGGACGTCTCGACCACAAGATTGAAAAACTTTCGATCTGTGGCGAACTCGTTCCTGGCGTGGAAATGCTCGACCGCATGGCCTTCAGCGGAGACTCAGGCCTTACCGTCATCGACTACGCACCATGGGGAGTAATCGGCGCCATCACGCCCTCCACCCACAGCGTCCCGACACTCACCGGAAACGCGATTAACATGATCGCTGCCGGGAATGCGATCACCTACAACACACACCCCTCCGCAGCGAAGTGTGCCGCCGTTGCTGTCCGCGAATACAATCAGGCGATCGCAAAAGAGACCGGTATCACCGACCTTCTCACCACAGTCGTTAAGCCGACTCTTGATACCTTCGATGCGCTCTGCAAACACCCGCATGTGAAATTGCTGTGTGTCACCGGCGGTCCCGCCGTTGTTGCTGCCGCAATGAAGACAGGCAAGCGCGCCATCTGTGCCGGCCCTGGAAATCCTCCTGTGGTCGTTGATGAAACCGCCGACTTGGATGCCGCTGCTCGTGCGATTATTCAGGGTGCTTCATATGACAACAATCTTCTCTGCATCGGGGAGAAAGAGGTCTTCGTCGTGGCTTCCGTAGCCGACAAGCTTATGGATGCCCTCCGCAAAGCCGGAGCCGTTCAACTTAACGCCCAACAAATCGAGGCACTTTCCGACAAGGCATTCGTTTTTCCACAAGGCAAAGGCGCAGGCTGCCCACACCCGGTTGTGAACCGCGACCTCGTTGGTCGCGATGCCGCTGTGCTTGCCAAGGCGATTGGCCTCGACATCCCATCCTCCACCCAACTCCTCTTCGGCGAAACCAAGGCCGACCATATCTTCGTGGATGAGGAGCAAATGATGCCCTTCATCCCAGTCGTTCGCGTGCCTGATGTGGACACGGCGATTGCTGAAGCGATCAAAGCCGAGCACGGGTACAAGCATACAGGAGTGATGCATTCCCAAAATATCCGTAACCTTACGAAAATGGCCCAAGAGATTGATACCACTCTCTTCATCAAAAACGGCCCGTGCATGACCGGCCTTGGCCTTGGCGGCGAAGGCTTCCTGAGCTTCAGCATTGCCACGCCCACCGGCGAAGGCGTCACCACCCCCATGACCTTCACCCGCTCACGCCGATGTGTGATGGTTGAAAACCTTAACCTTTATTAAATGAGGCTCGCTACCATCCGCGGCTACGCAACCAGCACAATCAAGCATTCCAGCCTTGAGGGGTGGCGCTTGTTGTTGGCCGAACCTGAGTCGCCGGATGTGCCCACGCAGATTGTGATCGACAGCCTCGGCGCCGCCATCGGCCAGAAAGTGATAATCTCGAGCGATGGCAGCGAGGCACGCAAGATTGTCGGCAACGAACTGAGCCCGGCGCGTTGGACTGTAATGGGCATCATCGATCCCGAAAGGAGCCTTGCTGTATGAGAATGGGCACCGTCATTGGTCGAGTCACCCTTTCCGTTCGCAACAAGCGTTACGTTGGCGAGCGCCTTCTCCTCACCCTCCCGTGGACGAAAGACACTTTCGGTGGCCAGGAAACCTTCGCTCCATCGATCGTGGTGTACGATCAACTCGGAGCAAATATCGGACAACATATCGCCATCAGCGAAGGCCGCGAAGCTGCCTGCCCTTTCCCCAAACCAACCCCCGTCGACGCCTATTGCGCGGCGCTGGTTGATGACCACTTTTACCAAAAATAAACCATGAAACTGTTCGCACAAAAAGAAGCCGAGGCCTTCGTCAAAACCGGAGCTGTTGAATTCCGCTACAACCGCGACATCCGCCTCACCCCCGGAGCCAAGGATGTTTTCTCCGAAGCTGGAGTGAAGGTTGTTTTCGATGCCGAGTCCGCCGCTCCCGCAGCCTCCATTCCCTGCTCCAACGCCACAGCCTCCGACGACCAGAAACTCTTCAACAGCCCCGAAGCCGAGCGGATCAAAAAAGAAATTTGCGATATCGGCCGACGCATTTGGATGCGTGAATACTGCGACGGCAATGGAGGGAATATTTCCGCCAGGCTCGGGCCAGACCGCTTCATTGTAACTCCCACAGGTGTCAGCAAGGGGTTTATCACTCCGGATATGCTGTGCATGGTAGATATCAAAGGAACCCAGCTGGCAGGCTCTTGGAAACGCTCGAGCGAGTTCACCACCCACGCAGCGATTTACGAAACGACCCCGGATGCCGCTTCTGTTTGCCATGCACACCCTGTTCATGCCGGCGCATTCGCCATCAAGGAACTCCAGCCTCCCGCCCGCCTCATTCCCGAACTCGAGGTCTTTGTTGGACAAGTTGCCGTCGCCGGGTACCAAACGCCAGGGTCCCCCGAAATTGCAGAAAGCATTCGCCCACTTGCGCCACATCATCAATCGATCATCATGGGCTGCCATGGCGTGATCTGCTGGGGCAAATCCGTTGAGGACGCTTATTTCAAGATGGAGATTACCGACGCTTATTGCCGCACGATCATCCTTGCCCAGTCACTCCCCGGCTCAGCCTCGATTCCTTGCGAGAAGATGGACGACCTCCTCAACATCAAGAAGAGCATGGGACTCCCCGACAACCGCTACGAACTCAAAAATGCGGAGCTTTGTGAAGTCGACCCTTGGACGGAAATGTGCGGCAGTCGTGGTTGCTCCACCCCCGTGACTCCATGCAATCCCATGAATCCCCCGCAAAGTGATGCGGACCTCGAATCCCTCGTCCAAAAACTCACGGACGAGATCATGGCCAACCTCAACAAATAATTATCCCATGAAAGTTGCTATCATCGGCGGCGGTGGCCGCGTCGGATCCTGCGCTGCATTCGCCCTTCAATGCTCGGGCATCGTCCGTGAAATCGTCCTGCTCGACGCCAACCAAGCCACAGCTGAAGGCGAAGCTCTTGACTTGCTGCATGGCGCAGCGTACTGCGCTGACCAGAAGATTTCCGCCGGCACCTATGCCGACTGCAAAGATGCCGACATTATTTGCATCACAGCCGGACTTCGCCGCAAACCAGACGAGTCCCGCCTCGACCTCATCAATCGCAACGTCTCCCTGTTCCTCGGCATCCTTGAAAGCCTCAAAGCCGCCGGGATGAAAAAAGAGGCGATCGTCTTTGTTGTCTCGAATCCGGTCGATATCTTGACACAACTAGCCGTTGAAAAAACAGGCCTCCCAGCTTCGCAGGTTATCGGCCTCGGCACCGTTCTCGATACCTCGCGCTTCTGCTCACTGATCGCTTCGTCTCTGGACCTCCCCGCCACACAAGTCCGCGCGATGATCCTAGGCGAACATGGCGACACCATGCTTCCAGTGTGGTCCTCGGCTTCAGTGGACGGCTTTCCGCTCACAAAATTTCCGGGCGTTACGCCCGCCTTCCAAAGTCAGATCTTCGAGCGCACCCAAAAGAGTGGCGCGGAAGTCATCTCCCGAAAAGGCGGTGCTGGATATGCTGTCGGCGTGGCCATCCGCGAGGTCATCGACTGCATCGCTCTCGATCGCCGTCACATCCTTCCCGTCTCAAGTCAAATAAACGGGGCCTACGGGATCCGTGGCGTTTCGATCAGCGTTCCAACCGTCGTCGGCCGTGCCGGTGTCCTCAAACACATCGAACTGGAACTGTGGCCCAAAGAACTCCAAGCACTGCAAGCATCCGCCCAAGCCCTTAAAAACACCCGCGCAAAGATTTCCTAAGGCGGCGTCTTTTTTTTGAAAAACGGGCTTCAGTACCTCTGAGGCCCGTTTTTTATTTCCATTGCATCGTGCGGCTTGAAGACTAAGGGAGTTTTGGGAATTCTGCCCTCCAAGCCGCCCCACATAGCCATATGAAAACCTACCAGAACTTCATCAATAACCGCTGGGAACCCTCTTCAGGTGAT
>ERZ889217.1674-NODE-1674-length-10840-cov-11.184794_pt1 | contig 10840 bp, 10 predicted proteins | sample MGYA00521098_ERZ889217 | MGnify/ENA primary metagenome ERZ889217 (study PRJEB32303, sample SAMEA104408613) | aquatic metagenome | biome: Brackish water; feature: Pelagic; material: water | place: Baltic Sea | collected 2014-06-10T22:04:00 | depth 2,362 m ...
ACTTGATGCTGCCGGCAATGTCATTCGTCTCATTGAAAAACCTGCCGACCCACCGACCGATCTGGCATTAGTTGGGGTGTATTTATTTGATCGCACAATCAACGAGGCTGTGAGAGCCATCGTGCCCTCACCACGCGGAGAACTTGAGATTACTGATGCCATTCAATGGCTCGTTGATCAAGGTAAAATAGTGCGCCAAGAATTACTGACTGGTTGGTGGATTGACACCGGAAAGTTGACCCCACTACTTGAAGCCAATCGTCTGCTTCTTGAGGTCATCACACCACGCATTGATGGCGACGTTGACGATTTGTCCACTCTTGATGGGCGAGTAGTTGTCGAAGCAGGAGCCACTGTGCGAAACTCAATCCTGCGTGGCCCGCTAGTCATTGGCAAGAAAGCGCGAATTATCGACAGTTTCATTGGCCCTTTTACTGCTATTGGTGATGGTTGCGAAGTCGTGAATAGTGAAATTGAGCACTCGGTGATCATGCAAAGTAGTCGCATCATTGACATCAAACGGCTTGAAGACAGCTTGATCGGACGCGAGGCTGAAGTTATTCGCTCACAAAAGAGACCGCGCGCCTTGCGCTTGATGATTGGCGATCATTGCCAGATTGACACGGAGTAAACAATGTCTAAGGTATCTGCGAGTGACAAAATCGACGGTGTCTTTATCGTTGAGCCGACAATTCACGGTGATCAGCGCGGCCTATTTATTGAGACCTATCGCCGCGAGTGGTTCCCTAATGGGCGCGAGATGATTCAAGGAAATCGTTCCAACAAACAAGCTGGAGCGCTTGTTGGTTTGCATTATCACATGCATCAATCAGATTATTGGTACACGCCAGTCGGCACGATTCGCGTAGTGCTTCATGACTTACGCGAAGGTGGCCCGACCGACGGTGCAACACAAATGATTGAGATCAGCGGGGAAAACCATAGAGGTGTGTACATCCCACCAGGAGTGGCCCACGGTTTTTCAGCTCTCACAGAAGTGGTCATGACTTATCTCGTTGATGGCTATTACAACCCTGCTGATGAACTAGGCGTGGCGTGGAATGATCCAGCCATTGGTGCCGATTGGGGAGTGACTGATCCAATCATGAGTGAACGCGATCGCACTAACCCAATGCGCTGTGATCTTGCGATCGGTCGGCGTCCCTATTGGCCGATGAGGACCTGAGTTGAAACTATTTGTCACGGGCGCAGCAGGATTCATCGGATCGAATTATGTGCGATGGTTGCTATCTAATAGCGATGATTCGGTGACCATTTTTGACAAATTGACCTATGCCGGCAATCTGGAAAGCATCCGTGATGTGGTGGATGGTAAACGTTGCACATTCGTGCAGGGTGATATTTGTGATGCTGATGAAGTATTGGCTGCCATGAAAGGTCACGACCAAGTAGTGCACTTCGCTGCCGAAAGTCATGTTGACCGTTCAATTGTTGATCCCTATGCATTTGTGCGGACCAACGCCTACGGCACCAACGTCATGTGCGATGTAGCCCGACAAGTTGAGGTCCAACGTTTTCTGCACATCTCAACTGATGAGGTCTACGGCAGCATCGACGAAGGTTCATTCAGCGAAACAGATATTTTGTGTCCGCGTTCACCTTATTCGGCATCCAAGGCCTCGAGCGATCTCATTGCTTTGTCGTATGTAACAACCTACGGTCTGCCTGTCATTGTGACCCGCTGTTCAAATAACTTCGGCCCGTACCAGTTTCCTGAAAAATTGATTCCGTTGTTTACAACAAACTTGTTAGACGGTAAAAAAGTTCCTCTCTATGGCGATGGCGGCAATGTTCGTGACTGGATCCATGTTGAGGATCACAACATCGCTGCGCACCTCGTCCTGCAAAAAGGTGAAGTCGGTCAGGTGTACAACATCGGGGCGCATAATGAAATTACCAATCGCGAAATCACCTATCGGCTACTCGCGCTTTGTGGTCGTGATGAGAGTTTGATCACTCCCGTTGCTGATCGGTTAGGGCATGATCGTCGGTATTCAGTGCACATCGACAAGTTGAGCGCTCTCGGCTGGACATTAAGTCGCACCTTTGAAGATTCCCTTGCTGAAACTGTGGAATGGTATCGCGACAACCGAGCATGGTGGGAGCCCCTGAAGGCTCGTGCCGGTCTGTGAATAGCGAAACATTATGAAGATTTTGGTGACTGGCGCCAATGGTCAACTTGGTCGGGATCTGATGAGCGTGATTACTGGTGGTGGTGACGATGCTTTCGGCATTGACATTGACACAGTCGACATCACCAGTCGTGAAGCAGTCCATGATGTTTTTGCTGGTGAGCGTCCAGACGCTGTCATCAACTGTGCCGCATTTACCGCAGTTGATGCCTGTGAAAGTAATGCCGAGACAGCAATGTTGGTCAATGGTATGGCAGTTCGTTGGGTCGCTGAAGCGAGTGATGCGATCGGTGCTCATCTCGTGCATGTCAGCACCGATTATGTATTTGATGGAAGCAAGATCGGCCCCTATGTTGAAACTGATGTGCCTAATCCGCAGAGTGTCTATGGGCGAACGAAGTTAGTTGGCGAGCAAGAGGCGATGGCTCTTGAGAGCGGCGTGGCAGTCGTGCGCACATCATGGGTGTGTGGTTTTCATGGCAACAACATGGTCAAGACCGTGCACAAGTTGGCTCAAGAACGCGATTCACTATCGTTTGTTGATGATCAGTTTGGTCATCCGACATTTACTTCTGATCTAGCACCGTTGTTGTATCGCCTTGCGCTTGATCGCCGTTCTGGTTTGTTTCACGGCACAAATCAAGGGGCTGTCAGTTGGTATGGATTTGTGCAGGAGATAGTGCGACTGATGGGCAAAGACCCGGCCATGGTTCTCCCAATCAGTACCGCTGAACTGCAACCACCTCGTCCTGCTCAGCGTCCAGTAAACAGCGTGTTGGACAATAAGGCTTTGCGTGATGCCGGATATCAAGCCACACGAGATTTCCGTGAACCACTTGCCGAACTACTCAAACTTCTGTGACGTATTCGCTTGAAAAGGTCGACCGTGGTGCTGACGAGTGGCTTATTTGAGCCATGTGTTGCGGGCATCTTCGCTTGTAAATTGGTAGGGACCAACGGCGAACATCATCACACTCTAGGCTCGCTCTATGACTGAGATTATGTTCGATGGCGCACCACTGAAACTCACTGAGTGGACAAGCTGTGGTGGTTGTGCCGCCAAGTGGGGTAAGGACTTATTAGCTGGGCTCGTGGATGAATTGCCAGTCTCTATTGACCCCGCTTTGTTGATTGGTTTGGCTCCCTTTGATGATGCCGCGGTGTACAAAGTGAGCGATGACATCGCCCTCGTCAGCACGACGGATTTTTTCCCACCCCTCGTCGATGATCCTTCAGACTTCGGAGCGATCGCTGCTGCAAATGCGTGCAGTGATGTGTATGCCATGGGTGGAAAGGTTTTGATGGCCGTGAATGTGGCGGCTTTTCCCGAGAATTTTCCACGTCAAGCCATCGTTGAAATCTTTGCGGCAGCCGCTGAGGTGATGGTGCAAGCGGGCGGGTCGGTTGCAGGTGGACATACGATCCGCAACCCAGAACCAATTTTTGGTCTGGCCGTGCAGGGCACGGTTCATCCTGATCGTATTTTTACTAAGGGTGGTGCGCAAGACGGCGATGTTCTACTGCTATCCAAACCACTCGGAACCGGCATTGCTTTAGCTGGGGGCAGCGACTCAGAAAAAGCAGCAGCGATTGTTGGTATGCGACAGTTAAATCGCGATGCAAGCGAGCGTTTACAGGCCGTCGATGGGGTGCATGGCGTGACCGATGTGACTGGTTTCGCCTTGGCTGGCCATGGCTGGGAGATGGCTGAGCGTTCGGGATGTCAGTTTGAAATAAACACTGCGTTATTGCCGTTGTACCCCGGTGTGCTCGCGGCGGCGCAACGTGGCGTGCGCACAGGGGGAGACGCGCGTAACCGTACCGCCGTCGGGTCGCACATTTCTTTGGCCCCAGGTGTTGACGCGGCCTTTGACACCGTGGCTTTTGATCCTCAAACATCGGGCGGTTTATTGGCCGCTGTTGACCCGCAAGCAGTCCCGCTGCTCACTGTTGCAGGTTCCCCATTTGTCGTGATCGGTCGAGTCATCGCTGGCGATGTGGGGTTGCATTTCATCTGATGGCCCCTCGCTCCGCAGCACTTGTCCCGACGCGCGATCTTGAGCGCTCCTTGCATCAGCAAGGACATCAAGTGATTGTCGGCATTGATGAGGTGGGTAAGGGTTCGTGGGCGGGACCCTTGGCTGTCGGCGCAGCGGTTTTGCCACTCACGGGGGATCTTGCTGGCGTACGGGATTCAAAATCAATCACCGAGAAATCGCGCGAGGCGATGTTTGAAACCGTGGGTAATTGGTGCACCTCGTGGGCCGTGGGTTACGCCTCACACCTTGAATGTGATGCACTTGGAATGGCGGACGCGCAGCGACTCGCCACCAAACGCGCGCTTGCGCAGTTGACCGTTACTCCCGATGCCGCAGTAGTCGATGGCAGTTGGGATTTTGTGACACCGTTGATTCCCAAAGTAGTGATGCAAGTGAAGGGCGATACGTCGGTGCTGTCGATTGCCGCAGCATCAATTTTGGCCAAGGTCACACGTGATCGTCTGATGCGTCAGTTAGCCGTTGATTACCCACTGTGGAGTCTTGATACCAATAAGGGGTACCCATGTCATTGGCATCGCACCGCTCTGCAGGGATACGGGCCGTCGGCGATTCATCGTCGCAGTTGGGCGTTCATGGATAATTTTGTGCCGTGGTCGGGTGTGCCGCGGACCGGCCGCTTTGATGCTCCGACGCTTTTCTGAGAGCGACTATTTGCGTAGTTCGTTGAACGGACTCTTGCTGTCGATACCTGGGTCCTTAGGCATTCCTAAAACTCGTTCAGCCACGATGTTGCGCATCACTTCATCTGAGCCACCAGCGATACGTCCACCGGGAGTTCCAAGAATCAGTTGGTTCCATGCGTAGGTTCCCCACTCGCCACTATCAGCAATGAGTTTGGGTCCAAGCACCATCGACACAAAATCACCCATCCGCATCATGTTCGCAGTTCCTGCCAACTTGGCCATACTCATTTCTGGACCAGGCATTTGACCAGATTTAATTTTATCCATGGCGCGCTGGTTGTTGAACCCAGCGACTTTGTTGTGAATGATCAAATCAGCTAACGCGTCACGCACGACTGGATCTTTTTCGAGTCCATAATATTTGACCATTTCGATGACACGCGTGAACATCCCCCCGCCACCGCCACCAGCACCGATTGCGGCGCGCTCATTCATCAATGTTGTGAGTGCAACATTCCAACCATTGTTGATGTCACCGAGACGGTGATCATCGCGCACGCGCACTTCACTAAAGAACACTTCGTTGAAACTTGCGCCACCAGTCATCTGACGTAGTGGGCGAATTTCCACACCAGGCGCACGCATATCCACAATGAAACCAGTGAGTCCTTTGTGCTTGGGCATGTCGAAGTCAGTACGGGCGATGATCTCACCGATATCGCTGTAGTGCGCGCCGCTCGTCCAAACCTTTTGACCAGTGATGACCCACTCTTCGCCGTCGCGTTCGGCCTTGGTGCTGAGACTCGCAAGATCGCTACCTGCTCCAGGCTCACTGAATAGTTGGCAACCTACGATTTCGCCGCGGTACATTTTGCGAACGTAGGTCTCGCGGGCAATGTCGGATCCGTGCGCCACGATTGTCGGAGCGACCATTCCAAGTCCGATGGTGAAACAAGATTGGTTAGGAATTTCATATTTGGCTTCAAGGGACTCATAGATCTTTGAGTACGCAGCGGGAAGTTCGCGACCACCGTATTGCTCGGAACCAAAGATGTATCCGAAACCAGCATCAAACTTTTTCTGTCTCCACGCACAGGCCAAGGCGACATCATGTGTTTCGCTCTTGCGATCCTTTTCCTCAAACATCGAGACTTTGTCGGCACCCTCGCCCCAGACGAATTTCTTCTCGGCTTCTTTGCGGGGGGCGTTGGCCTCTAGAAAGGCGAGGGCTTCGGCGTGGAATTGTTCAACTGTTGGTTGTGACATGGCGGTCCTTTGTGACGAACGGAAAATACGACAGTGCTGTGACCGTACCTCGCGGGAACTAAGGTTGTCATATGGGCCAACCTGTCATCGTTGTTGAAAAGCCAAGTAGTCGTCCTGGGCTAGTTCGATTTGAGACCAATCGCACCCTTTCGGGAATGGGTCACGAGCGTTTTTTGGCTTCTGACACGACGGCTCACGCGGTCTCGGCGGTGACCCCATCGGCCGAACTAGCTCGGCGTTTGTTCGCCACGGGCCAGGTGGATGGCGTGCATGTGTATCAGAACATGATCACTGTTGACCTCGCCACAGGCAGTAACTCAGCCGGACTGGGCGACATCGTCCGCGACCTTCACCAGTACTGGAAGCCGGGCATGGTCCCCCCGACTTTGGAAGAATTAGTAGGTCCTGAAGAGGTATCAGCCCCCGCTACAACCGAGTCCGCAGGCGATGGAGTGGTCGTTGACAGCCGTGTCCCAGCACACTTGATTGAGCGCAGCCGCCTGGCTCGGGAAAACTGGACTTCTCGCTGAATCACCCTCGCGAGATAGGCGCCACCTGGCCCCCAGCAGACATTGTGCAACCTATCCAGGAGATTCTTTCGGGCAAAGTCATGCACGGCTTGAGCCGTTCTCTTAGCGTGTGGAAGTGGCTTCTCAGGACCTAACCCTTCATGAGGCTGCCGAGGCACTCGGCGTTGTGTACATGACGGTCTATCGCTATGTAAAAAATGGTCAGCTTGTAGCGACCAAGGTGGGTGGCGTATGGCGCGTCACTCGTCAGGATCTTGATGAGTTCGTCAGTTCAGTCGCTGAACGCAAAAACCGCCGGCATGAATTGCCCGATGCACGTCGCACAGGAAATTATGTTGTGGAGCTTGAACGCTGTTTATTTAACGGAGATACTGGGGGGGCGTGGAGTGTCCTTCATCGATCAATTGAAGCCGGAGCATCAGTTGAGTATGTTCTCATGGAGATTGTCACCCCAGTAATGAGCATGTTCGGAACAAAATGGGCTCATGGTGAAATTAATATCGCCGTCGAACATCAGGCCAGCGCGATTATGACCAAACTTGTTGGGCGGTTGAGTGAACGCGCTGTGTGTATAGGTCGTCATCGCGGTTCAGTTCTGATTGGTGGACCCTCAGGAGAACGTCACGCTCTCGTTCTTTCGATGTTGAGTTGTCTGCTGAGTTTGCAGGGCTGGGATGTGCTTGACCTTGGGCCAGATACCCCAGCGAGTGCCTTCGTACATGCGGCTCAGCGGATGGACAGACTGGTGGCGATTGGAGTCAGCGTGACTTCAAGTCAATCATTCCCCAAGGTTGTGGAGACTTTGAGCATCTTGCGGGAGGAGATTGGTCAAGGTGTGCCAGTGATTCTCGGTGGCGGAGCCATTCAAGATGCCGAACATGCTGGCAAACTAGGAGCGGACTATTTCGCCGCGGGCTCTCGCGGCTTTGTTGACTTCTTGGACGGGCTAACAAAAAAGTCCGCCTAGAAACTACCGAACACCTGTTCGCTATAGTCGTCGTTATGACTGTTGGCAACACCACTTCAGAACCTCGTTCCCTCTCCCCGCAGGCACTCTCCGCCCTCTTGGCGACTCAGATTCCTGGGGCGCATCTGGTGATGGCGCACGAACGTTTGCTGCCGATACATCCCGTACTCGCTCCGTTATTTGGCGTTTCATCTGACGATCCTCTTCCACTCGGACTGGTGCGAGGGCACACACTTGCCTGCACTGGTTCGGCCGCCATGTCAAGTGCTCTAGCGGTGTTGGTGGCATCGACACAATCTGGTTCATGGGCCGGAGTAGTCGGTCTGCCGTCAGTTGGTGTTCTAGCCGCCGCCGATCTTGGTGTCGCTCTTGAACGCACGATATTTGTCAGCGACCCTACGGGAGCACGTGATCATGGTGAACAACGACCCGATGTGGCAGCAGTGCTCTCGGCTCTCGTCGACGGTGTTGATGTGCTTCTTTTGGCACAACGTTTAGTCACATCATTACCGTTGTCTTTGATGAGACGCGTACAAACGCGTGTGCAAACACGCGGTGGCATCCTGGTCGTAGTTGGAGACCCTGCTCCGTTGTCAGTGGACATACGACTCAACGCGACAACCGTTGAATGGCAAGGTGTGGGTATAGGTCATGGTCACTTGCAACGCCGACGAGTTGTGTTGCAACTTGATGGTCGTAGGCGCGCCCGCGCCACCGAGCACGAGGTTTGGCTTCCTGATGCCCAAGGTCAGTTATCGGCAGTTGTTCAACAATCCGAAAAGTTCGCGGTTGTAGAACAAGCCGGTGTTGTTGTGCCGTTGCGTCGTACTGGATAGCCATGTCATCTCCACAACAACCGCCGCGTTGCGCGGTCTTACACAGTCCCGCATGGCCTCTCATTGCAGCCATAGTTCACAACCCGCAGATATATGCCCCATCACAACCATTGGCAGTCTTCGATGCGCAACGGGTGTCTTGTTGTTCACCCGCTGCCTGGAGCGAAGGTGTTCGTTTAGGTCAGCGCCGACGTCAAGCTCAAGGAGCCTGCCCGCATGTAGTGATCGTCCCTCATGATCCTGAAAGAGATGCCCGATTATTTGAGCCAGTAGTGCGTTCAGTCGGCACTTTGGTGCCGTTGATTGATGTAGCAACACCAGGATCATTGCTGCTGGCCACGCGGGGCCCATCGCGATATGTCGGAGGTGATGATGCACTGGCCATTCGTCTGATTGCTTTGGCGACCGCTGGCGTGAAGGCCTTGGGGGAGTCTCTTGATATTGAGGCAGTGCTGTCAGCAGGCGGTGGGATGGGGGTTGGTATCGCCGACGGTCGAATAGCAGCCACCCTGGCCGCTCGTTCAGCGGCTCATCGGGGGATGCCGATCGTGATCCCGACAGGATCATCAGCCACGGCAGAATTCTTGGCTCCCTACGCAGTCAAAGTCTTGGTCTCGGTCGCTGGTTGTCCAGCACAGTTGATTGATTTGTTGGAACGTCTCGGATTGCGTCAATTAGGCGATATCGCCGCCTTGTCACCGACACATCTTGTTGATCGTTTTGGATCCATCGGTTTGGTTTTGCATCGTTTGGCCAGTGGCACCGATGACACACCACCGGCAACTGTTCCGCCACCAGCCGATCTTTCCATCACGCGAGTTTTTGATGACCCAATTTTGCAACTGGATATGCTCGTTTTCGCTGCCAAATCTCTGACCGATGAACTTGGAACGTATTTTCATGAGCGCGGCCAAATATGCACACGGATGCGTATTGAAGCCGACAGTGAACACGGCGAGACATCACACAGAGTGTGGTATCGCTCGCAGGGTATGCACTCGTCGACGATGTTGGATCGAGTGCGTTGGCAACTTGATGGTTGGATCAACGGCGCCGATCCACCATCGGCAGGCATCACGATGTTGCGCATCACGCCAAGTGAGATCAGATCTGATGCTGGTACTCAAGAAGGCTTTTGGGGAGGGCGATCGCAAGCCGATGAAACTGCGGCGCGGGCGATCACTCGCGTGATTGGTTTTTTGGGTCCTCAGGGAGTCACTGTTGCATCCTGGAATGGAGGTCGTGATCCGCGACAGGTCTACGACATGATTTCCGTGGCTGATTTGGGTTCAACTGCTGCTGCGGGTGAGCAACTCTTATTGCGCCCTCAAGATGATTCCTCGGCTGATCCCAATCTTTGGCCAGGCTCGCTTCCTGCTCCTGCTCCAGCAGTCGTATTCCACGAAGCATTATCTGTTGCAGTCATAGATCAACGAGGTCACTCAGTCTCAGTGAGTGGACGCGGGCTCGTCAGTGCGCCCCCGGCAACGTTGACTCTCAAGGGGGCCAATCATGAGGTTGTGGCTTGGGCGGGACCGTGGCCCGTTGAAGAAAGATGGTGGGATGAGCGATCGCGTCGTGTCGCCCGATTTCAACTCGTCGTCCAAGTTCCTGATGGGCAACGGGCCTATCTTGTTGAAGTGTTCGCTGGAAATTGGTGGCTAACTGCTGAGTACGCCTAGCGATCTATTTTGCATCTGAAGCGTGCGCGATGAGGCCAAATCATGGACTGCTAATTGCAATAAGTCATCGGTGAGACGAAATCCGATACCGCGCACAGTATGCATAAAACGCAACTCGGGGGCTCGCTCATTGAGTTTGCGGCGAAGATTTGAGAGGTGTACATCAACAATGTGAGTGTCACCGACCCAAGTTGGTCCCCAGACTGTTTTCACAAGTTCTTTGCGACTGCATACCTCAAGCGGACGCCGGCACAGTTGGACAAATAACTCAAACTCCAGTCGAGTGCTGGCGATGGGGAAGTGGTTGACCGTCATTTCGCGACGAGCTAAATCAATGATCAAGGGACCGAAATATAAATGTGTCGCTTCATTCAATGAAAGAGTTGGATGGAGAAATTCGCGTGAGCGTCTCATCAACACCTGACACCGCACTGCTACTTCTTCGGGAGCGACACCCGTGGGCAGCGCTTCATCGGCTCCATGCCGCAAAATGGCGATGCGCTCGGTATGAGTGTTGGCGCCGATAACGATGACATAGATTTCGTTGCAGCGTCGCACCTGGAGCATCAAGGCGCTGACCACAGGAAAAAGATCAATGGCATCACTGATCAGCAGCACGGGACGGAATGAGTGGAGCAAAACTTCGCTCACAGCATGGTCATCTGTTGCGCGCACCGTGTAGCCAATACGCTGCAGGGCAGCCTCGACCGAGCGCCGATCGGG
>ERZ889217.1675-NODE-1675-length-10832-cov-6.030064_pt1 | contig 10832 bp, 4 predicted proteins | sample MGYA00521098_ERZ889217 | MGnify/ENA primary metagenome ERZ889217 (study PRJEB32303, sample SAMEA104408613) | aquatic metagenome | biome: Brackish water; feature: Pelagic; material: water | place: Baltic Sea | collected 2014-06-10T22:04:00 | depth 2,362 m ...
TTAATGCCAGCAGATTCGTCTGCTCTGCAATCGAGGTGATAACTTTAATTACATTGCCAATGATATTACTATTTTCGCCCAACCTGAGAACCGCCTTGTTACCTGTTTCAGCAATGCTAACTGCTTCGTTTGCAACCTGGGCTGCTTGCTGCGATTGTTTCGCTATTTCTCGGATTGTTGCGCCTATTTCCTCTGCTGCGCTTGCAACGGATTGAATATTCACACTGACTTCTTCTGCAGCACTTGCAATAGCATTCGCTTGGGCAGAAGTTTCGGTCGCATTGGCAACCATGCTCTTGCTAACCAATTTCTGATTATTAGAAGATGTGATCAATTTTTTAGAATTGCCTGATATTTGAATAAACGAATTATTTAACCCTCGTCCTATGTACCAAACAAGAAAGAAAGAAATAACCAAGGCCAATGCTGAAAGCATTAAAGAAGAAAGCCTATCATTCTGAAACTTGAGAATTCTCAATTCCAACAACACTTGAAGTTCCGCAGAGCAGGTATCCCAAAGGCCAAAAGAATCTTCCAGAGCTTCATTGCTTGCTTCTAGAATTTTTGGGTCACCTTTATTAAGTTGTTCCGCCTTAAGTGATAAAAGAAGCTTGGTAAAGTTACCCGTAGACTTCTTAAATTTCTCCAAAGGCACACTGATGTTCTTTTGCAAAGACTCCGACTTACCGTAAAAATTATTGTCTTCATTAAGTGCGGTATCGATGCTCGAGAAAATCCTATCCAAATCACTTTGTTGGAATAGGGCGTTTTGGATCGCAAGAGCTAACTTGTCCTCCTGATCATTTGCACCATTTTTAATCAGAGAATTATAGATGGTAACCAAAGTTGAAATTCGTTCTTGGGCACTAGGCAACGCAACAACGCTTACATCCATCAAGTAAAAGGAATCCAGATCCGGATCAAGAATAAGATTGGAGGTATCGCCCAAATGAGTAATCATCATACGAACAATCTTGATCAGATTATCATGCTCGTTTTTGCAAGCCCCGGGGGTCATAGTCTGCCAAAACTTCCTGCATTGATCCCATTTTCGCGAGAAATTATCAATCTTAGCTTCTTCTCTTTTTCTCTTAGCAAGGCCATCCTGGGTGAATTGCAAAATGGTGCCAAAAGATTTTTCAAGTACTTCAAGATTTCGAATAGCAGAATCCAAGCTTACCTCTTCCTTGGTTGCAGTTGTTAAGGCAGTAGGATCACCCTCAAGAACTGAAAGGGCAGCAGTCTTATGAACCAGCAAGGAGCGAAGTATTTTCTCCAGTGGTCTTTGAAAGCTATTCCCTTGTATTTCAAGGACTGCAAAATTAATCCGATCCTGAATGCCATCGACTGTGAAATAGAGCAACACAGAAATCGGGAGCAGAAAACTTGCAGAAATAAGAAGAAGCCTTTGCAGAATGCTCATACTACAATCTCACTTTGTTTTTCTTTAAGAGACAAAGATTTATCCTCAAGGATTTGCTCAATGTCCAAAATATGTAATAACTTGTTTTCAACCTTGTAGGTGCCAGTGATGAATCGCCTAATTTCCATGGGGAGTGTTTCAGGCGGGATTTCAAAATCATCCTTTTGCACCACAACAACATCTGCCACCGAATCAACTTGCAAACTGTAAAATTCATCTCGAAGCTTAAGAATTATATTCATGCAAAACTTGGCCTCCATGGTAGGCAAACCAAGTTGTTGGCGCATCCTAACCGCAAGGACAATATTGCCTCGAAGATTAATAAGCCCGTTAAACGCCAAGGAAGCCAAAGGCACTTGAGTTACTTCAAGAGGGCGCAGTATTTCCTGCACATCCTCAATGAGAATTCCAAATAGTTTACCATCAATGGTAAAGGTGGCGTAAGAAAGTTCCTTGCTCAAGAAACGACCTCCGATTTTTTAACTATATGGGCTAAAAGCACTCCAAGGTCAACAAATTCGGTGATTTTCCCGCTAACAACCCCTGTTTTTTTAATTCCCTGCCCCGTACTATCACCATTGATTTTTATCGATTCATAAACAGTATCGAGAATTTTCTCAACTGCCAGGCCCACGTACTTTCCCGCAATCTTATGAACGACGACCTGAATTTTTTGGGTTGTATCCTGGATCTCTACGCTACTTTTGATACCCAAAATATTTCCCAGATTGTAGATTGGTATGATGCCTTCCCGATATTGAACCAAATGCATTTCACCTGTTTTTTCCAATTGATGAGGTCTGAATTCTTCCAGTCTGACCACTTGCTCTAAGGGAATTGCAATTTGACTTTCGCCCCCGGCACAGACCAAAAGAAGTCCCTCGCCTGCAGTTTGTTTATCAGCCTGAATTTCATCTTGTAATGAAAGATCTTTGATACCAAGATCGCGGATTTTTGGCAGAACTCTGCCCAACCTAGCAACCCCGGAAACATCAAGGATAAGTTGTACCAACCCATCGCCCATGATGGTCACCCCAGCAAAACAACCAACGCTTTTCAGCCTTGAAGGAAGAGGCTTAACCACAATTTCATTGGTATCCTTGACGGAATCCACCAAGAGGCCAAACTGCCGATCTTCCGCTTGCAAAATTACCAAATGATTGGGTTGCGATTGAGTCTCAGACTTTCCTTTGATTTGTAAAAGTTCAGCAAGGTTAATCAAGGGAATTAGTTTGCCACGAAATCTGAATACGGGAGTCTCATGCACATACTCGATGCCACCAATTTTACTATCATCCTTAATCCTGAGTAATTCGGTGATATGGGTTTGTGGGATGGTAAAACTTTGGCCTGCAGCGGTAATGCTAAGAGCCTTGATAATAGCAAGAGTAAGAGGAATACGCAGGTGGATCGTTGTGCCTTTATTCACTTCGCTTTGAATATCAATCATGCCACCAATTTTTTCGATGTTGTTTTTTACAACATCCATGCCAACGCCTCTGCCTGAAACGCTGGTGATTTTTTCTGCAGTCGAAAATCCGGGAAGGAATATCAACTGTAATACCGAGTTATCACCCATTTGGGAAAGCTGATCTGAAGAAAGCAACTGCTTTTCAAGCGCCTTCGCTTTGACTCGGTTAAGGTCGATCCCTTTGCCATCATCAGAAATCACAACATTAACACGGCCGCTTTCGTGATATGCTCGAAGAAGAAGAGTACCTTCAGGTTTTTTATTGGCCCGTGCCCTGCCTTCGGGAGATTCAATCCCATGATCGATTGAATTACGAACTAGATGTGTCAAAGGATCTTTAATAGCTTCTATTAAGGTTTTATCAAGTTCAGTTTCAGCTCCCTGCATCTGCAGATTGATTTGTTTGCCTAATTTGAAAGCAACCTCACGAACCATGCGCGGGAATTTGTTCCATACATTCGATATGGGTTGCATTCTAGTTTTCATCAATGCTTCTTGCAATTCGGAAGTCACCAGATTGAATTGCCTTGATGCCACCTGCAACAAGGAATCGTTCAGCCTTGTAGAACACTGCAGCAATTGGTTACGCGATAAAACCAACTCACTTGCAAGCGACATTAATTTATCAAGAATATCTACCGGAATACGAACAGAGGAATCCGAAAGCGCAGAAGCCACCTCTCGATGTGGTTCTTCAATTTTTTCCTTTGGAGCAGCAATAGGCGCAGCGGGTTTTTCCATGACTAAAGTTGCTGGAAATGCAGTCGAAGGAACTGGCTTTACTGCATCTGAAAAAGAGGTTCCAGCATCCCTTGGAAACACCAAAGTGGGCACAATAACAGGCGCAGGATTCGGTTTAATCTCTGGAGCAGGCGCATTGCCAACAGATACTGGCGCCTTAGTACAATCGTTAAGTGTTTTGATAATAGCTTCTGAATCTGAATTACCTTCGTTCTGATTCGATTCAAGGCTGGAAAGAATAGCTCTGGTTCCATCGATTGCAGCTAAGAGGGCGGAAGTAATAAGTGCGGTAGGCTGAAGCGAGCCATCACGTATTTTGCTCAGCAGATTTTCTGCTGCATGGGTCAGCTTTTCGAGTTTCGATAATCCAAGAAACCCTGCACTCCCCTTGATGGTGTGCATCACTCGAAAGATACTTTTTACCAATTCGGGATCGGTGGACTTCTCTAGTTCGAGAAGTTCAAGATCCATACGAGACAGGTTTTCCTGACACTCGATGAGAAATTCTTTCAGGGCCTCGTCCATTTCAACATTTGCAGAGTTTGCAGCCGGAATGGTGGTTTCCTTTACGATGGCAGGCGCATCGCCAACAGATAATGGCGCATTGGTGCAATCGTTAAGTGTTTTGATAATAGCTTCTGAATCTGAATTACCTTCGTTCTGATTCGATTCAAGGCTGGAAAGAATAGCTCTGGTTCCATCGATTGCAGCTAAGAGGGCGGAAGTAATAAGTGCGGTAGGCTGAAGCGAGCCATCACGTATTTTGCTCAGCAGATTTTCTGCTGCATGGGTCAGCTTTTCGAGTTTCGATAATCCAAGAAACCCTGCACTCCCCTTGATGGTGTGCATCACTCGAAAGATACTTTTTACCAATTCGGGATCGGTGGACTTCTCTAGTTCGAGAAGTTCAAGATCCATACGAGACAGGTTTTCCTGACACTCGATGAGAAATTCTACTAATGCCTCGTCCATTTCGCTCATAAGGTACTTATTAGTAAGAAATAAAAGTAAAGGTTAAGAGCTAGGATAGCATGGGAAGTGTGCGTAAACTTTAAGGGAAAGCGTGATTTTTAGTACAAAATAGCCTAGGGAAGGGCTTTTATTCGCATAATCGTTAAAACTGTACTAAATAATTGCACTCGTTTAAACTTAAAGGGCAATAAACTTAGAGATTTCCATCTTAAGAGCAGAGGCCTCTGCGGATTTCGAAAGAATTCTGCAAGACTTCAAGTTTCGAATAGGATCGAGCAGGAAAGAATCGGGTTCACTGGTGATCAGCAATACGGGAAGATTTTTCAGTTTAGGATCTTGGCTAAGGCTTTCGACAAAGCCCTTACCATCTAAGATAGGCATATGAAAATCAGAGACGACAAAAAGAAAAGGTCGAGTCTGGGCCAAGGCCAAACCTTTCGCACCATCCACTGCTTCTACAACATCATCGAACCCCATGGTTTTTAAAATCCCCAGCATTCTTCGTCTGGCAAAGGAACTATCATCAACCAAAAGCACGGTTTTGGTGGTGGGCTGAAAAACAATAGGTTGAGAAACATTGGGCGCGTTTACAGGTAAAGTTGATTGAAGTTGTTCTGGAGTGAAGGGTTTTCTAAGAATTTTGAAATCTACTTTTGCAGCCAGGGATTCCATTTCTTTATCAATGTTCGAGGTAATCAAGATAAAAGAAATACCTTTGCCTGAAGGTATTTCTTTTATCTTTTGAGCAAGTTCAATGCCACTGCAATCGGGTAGATTTTGTGAGCAAACAATGGCCTTAAAACCCCCTTTGCTAAACTGTTCGAATGCATCGGTACCTGAAAGCGCAAGTTTTACATCAGCAATACCAAGGGATTTAAGCTGGTTTCCTATCATCATGCCTTGAAGTTTAGAGGGTTCAACAAGCAAAACCTTGGCGCTATGGGTTTGGGATAATTCTGGACCCGATTGGCTGGGTCGTTCGATAAATGCAGTCGCAGCGTTATCCGAATCATTCTGAACAGAAGTTTTTTGGCCTGGGTTGAAAATCAAAGTGCCTTCTAATTCAGATGGGGCACGCTTTGCCAGCGGGGTTTCAAAAAAGGCGGTACCGGTATCTGTTTCGGTTTGGGAAGTCTGGGGAGTTATTACGATATTAGTTGGGGCGACATTAGAAACTTTCTCAATCATCTTGATATTTTCAAGATCGGCAATTACTTCATTCATTGTCTGATATCGCTGATCAACTGTCTTTGCAACCATCTTCCTAAAGATGTTGTCGAGTTTTTCAGAAACATCGGTCCTTAATTCTCTGATGCTTGGAATTGGATGGGTCATATGAGCCATCAACTTATCCATCACGGATTTACCCGTGTAAACATTTTTACCCGCTAGGATGTAATAGAAGGAACAACCAAGGCTGTAAATGTCTGCGCGATTATCAACACCACTGGTGTTTTCAGCTTGTTCAGGAGCCATGAATTCCAATGTGCCTGCAATCGTGAATTGCTGGGTAAGGCCCTGCTTGTTGTGATCATCCGCAGATTCGGCTTCGGTTAAGCGAACAAGCCCAAGGTCTGCAACTTTAATATCACCCTGCCTGTTTCTCATCAAGTTTTGCGGTTTGATATCGCGGTGCACCATCCCCTGATCGTGTACATACTGCAAAGCTTTAGCAGATTGAATCATGGCATCGATGGCTTCGCTTACGGGAAGGGGGCCATGCTTGCGAACAATCCCATCAAGATCGCTGCCTTCAACAAATTCGAGAACCAAAAAGAATCCAGAGGGCCCGAAATCTGCATCATAAGCTTGTATAACCCCAGGGTGATTAAGGCGCGCCAGGGTTTCTATCTCGCGTTGAAAGCGTTGCAAGTGATCTGGGTTTTCTTGGATTTCAGGGTTAAGCACCTTGATTGCAACAATCCTGCGCATGCGTTTGTGCCTGGCTCGAAAAACCGTTCCCATGCCACCTTCACCCAAACGATCAAGAATCAGATAATTATCCATCACCAAATCTGCTACACGCTGATTACGCAGCTCTCCTGCTTGAAATGCAGTAATCAGCCCTATTTGTTCTAAAAAATCGCCCAACGCATCGCGATCATCTATGCTTGCAACTTCGGGGTATTTCTCAAACGCAGAATCAATTTCATCCTTGTGGATTACGCCATGCTTTACTAGTTCACCAATTGCTAGGTCTACTTCTGGTTTCATTTATGGATCCACACTAAAATTTGGACTTACTTAATTAATATTAGTTATAATGTATAAATCTGTATGGAACAATGAATTGATTTGGTAATTTTATGGCACCTGCCTATTTCTTTAATTGAGGTAAGCCATGAACCACAGAACCTTCACAAAACTTATTGGTTTTTTATTTATCCTAGCGTTTGGAATTTATGGCTTTTCACTTGCAGATGTTTTAACACCGCAACCTAAAGATAAACCAAACCCTTACATTTGCAAATGGACTAATACACCGCCTATCATCGATGGCAAGCCAAACGATGCTTGCTGGGACAAAGCCATTGCGATCGATAATTTTCATCTTCCTTGGCTTCAGGAAAAAGATAAGCCATCCCGTACCAAAACCAAGGCTAAGCTTCTTTGGGATCGCGACAACTTTTATTACCTGGCCCAAATGGAAGATCATGATTTGTTTGCGGATGTTGTCGAACACGATGGCAAAACCTGGGACAACGATGTTTTCGAAATCTTTATCAAGCCTTCTAATAAACACTCTGGTTATTACGAATTTCAAGTAAACGCTGCAAACACTTTTTTCGATTGCTTCTTTCCCAAGAAGAGGGAACTCACCGAGCATTTTGCTGACATCGTAAAAGCTGATAAATTTCACATGGAAGCCAAGGTCTCCCTAGACGGCACATTAAACAAGCGCGATGACCGCGACAAGGGTTGGACCGTCGAAGGCAGGATTCCTTGGGTCGACTTCGCCAAGACCGGGGGCAGGCCCAATATCGATGAGACTTGGAATTTCGCACTTTGCAGATACGACTACGATATAAACGAAAAAGGCCCCGAGCTTTCCACCTCTGCTCCTTTAAAATCCAAGACTCACGCTGACTTTCATCTCTTCCAAGATTATGCACCCATGGTTTTTGAAGGGCCCATCGCACCAGCTTCCACTTTAGGCCGGGTTCCTGCTAAAAACATGAAGGTAGTAGGCTCGCCTGAACCTCCACTGCCCTACAAAACCGTCAACGCCTTCCCTAAGTTGAAGTTGAAAAACCTGACTTGCATACTCCCTGTTCCGGATAGCAACATCATGCTTGCTAGCTCTATGGATCGCCCTTACGCACCATCTTCCATCGTTCGTTTCGATGCCCGCGAAGATGTTGCTGAATCTTTTACTCTTCTCGAATCTAAAGACACCATCTTCGATATGCTTTTTCATCCTGATTATAAAAAGAATGGGTACCTTTATTTAGGGTGCAATGGCCCAGGCCCCGAAGCTAAGAAACATACCCGGGTCGTTCGTTACACCCTCTCCAATAAATCCCCCTTCACCATCGATCCCAAATCAGCAGTCACCATCAAGGAATGGCATTCTGATGGACATAATGGCGCTGCTCTCGCCTTTGGAAAAGATGGCATGCTTTATGTCACTAGTGGTGATGGAACTTCCGATTCTGACACTTGGGTTTCGGGGCAGGATTTGACCAGGCCTCTTGGTAAAGTATTGCGCCTTGATGTGGATCACCCCGAGGAAGGCAAACAATATTCCGTACCCAAGGACAATCCTTTCCTGCATATCAAAGATGCAGTTCCCGAAACTTGGGCTTATGGACTACGCAACCCTTGGCGCATGCACTGCGATAAAAAAACCGGCCATCTCTGGGTGGGCAATAATGGCCAGGATTTATGGGAACAAGTTTACTTCATCCGCAAGGGCGACAATTATGGCTGGAGCGTCATGGAAGGTTCCCACCCTTTTTATTCCCTAAGAAAACCTGGCCCTACTCCCTTCGTTAAACCCATTGCAGAGCATCATCACTCCGAAGCTCGCTCTCTTACCGGTGGCATTGTTTATTACGGCTCTAAATTCCCCGAGTTGCAAGGTTGCTACATCTATGGCGACCACTCTACAGGCAAAATCTGGGGCATCAGGCATGATGGCGAAAAAGTTACTTGGCATAAAGAAATCGCAGATACTTCCCTTCAGATTACAGGCTTTGGCGAAGACAACGATGGCAATCTCTTAGTGGTTGATCTACTTGGCATCATCCACAAGTTCATCCCTGTTCCAAAGGATCTTCCCCAACCCCACTTCCCAAAAAAGCTTTCCGAATCGGGGTTGTTCCAATCCATTCGAAACCATGAAATGGTCGAAGGCGTTATTCCTTATTCCGTCAATGCACCTTTTTGGTCTGATCAATCTTTTAAAGTTCGCTTCATCGCATTGCCTGAGTTTGATTCCGAAGGCAAGCCCACCTTCATTGATTACTCCAACACTAAAAGTTGGACCTTCCCCAATGGTACCGTCATTGTAAAATCCTTCGCCCTCGAAATGGAACATGGAAATCCTCAAAGTAAACAATGGATTGAAACTCGTTTTATGACTAGGCAAGAAGGAGAATGGGCGGGCTATTCCTATCTCTGGAACAAAGAACAAACCGATGCGGATCTGGTTGAAACCGCAGGGCGCGATGTACCTTTTCAAATCGCTGACAAAGGCGAAAAAGGGGGCACAAGAAAGCAAGTCTGGCATTACCCCAGCAGAGCCGAATGCATGGTCTGCCATAGTCGTGCTTCAAACTTTGTGCTTGGCCTTTGCGAAGTGCAAATGAATAAATCCCATGATTATAAAACGGGTTCAGAAAACCAATTGAATCATCTCGAACAATTACGAATACTAAAGCCTCGGTCTCCCGATTTGCGCACCAGTCTTAACCTTATGGGCCAAACCGATGGCAAAAAAGATAAGGAACTTGACGAGTGGGTGAACAAACAACTTGCTTTCCCCGATCAAAGAAAGATCGCAACCCCAGATCACCTTTTGCCTTTGCCTGTTTCACAATTGAAAAAATTGGTCAACCCCTACGATAAAACCAACTCTCTTGAGGCACGAGTCAAATCCTACCTTCATTCCAATTGCGCTAATTGCCATATCAATGCAGGTGGGGGTAATTCCCAAATGGATCTCGACTTTTTTGCAGACAAAACCAAAATCAAGATCTTGGATGAAAAGCCCAATCACCATACCTTCGGGTTCAAGGATGCGAAAATAATCGCTCCAGGCGATCCAGAACGATCGGTTTTACTGCATCGTATTTCCATCGTGGGTACTGGCCAGATGCCTCAAATCAGCAGAAATATGGTTGATAAACAAGCAGTTGAATTATTTACCGAATGGATCAGGTCACTGCCTAAATGATATCTTTTATCAATCGCTGGCTTAGTACCTGGCCCGGTATCTTTCTCTTTACTTTCGCCACCTTGGCGCTGGTTATCCCTTCATGGTTTCTAAGCGATCCCGGTACCTTCTGGCATATTCGCACAGGCGAATGGATGATCGATCACCAGCAAATTCTTCGTACCGATCCCTTCTCACAATCTGAATCAAACTGGGTTCCCACCCAATGGCTTGCTGAAATCTTAATGGCTTACTCCTACCGAATCGGAGGCTTTGGCACACTAAAAATTCTTTCATCCTTGATAATCGCAACTTGGATTTCCATCTTGGCACGCAGATGGTTTTTAGCAGGCATGCACCCCGCTATAGTTTGGCTCCTCGCATCCTTGGTGCTAATGATTGGAGCACTTCATTTTCTCGCAAGACCCTTACTAATCAACTACCTCGGCATCACCCTACTCTCTTATTTTATTCTCGATTTTGAAAACCGTAAAGCAAAGGCATCTTGGCTATTATGGTGTTTCCCTCTCGCGGTTTTTTGGGCCAACTGCCATGGTGGATATCTAGGGGGTCTTTCAATCGTCGGCTTAGCCACATTAATATGGACCACGCAGTTTTTGTTTTCACAAGGGCCAATAAAAGACTTTCGTACTCTTTTAACATTATGGTGTGGAAATTTTATTTGGCTGATAGCACCTTGCATCTCGCCTTTCGGAATAGGGATGTATGAAGAATGGCTTAAAATCTGGTTTAAACTCGATCTTTCAAGTTATATTATTGAGCACGCTGCGCCCAAATTATTAGATTTTTACATGCTGGGGGCTTATGCAGCATTTGCTGCGGTGACA
>ERZ889217.1676-NODE-1676-length-10826-cov-17.846254_pt1 | contig 10826 bp, 9 predicted proteins | sample MGYA00521098_ERZ889217 | MGnify/ENA primary metagenome ERZ889217 (study PRJEB32303, sample SAMEA104408613) | aquatic metagenome | biome: Brackish water; feature: Pelagic; material: water | place: Baltic Sea | collected 2014-06-10T22:04:00 | depth 2,362 m ...
CAGAAAAGTCTATCCGTCGCTTGAAAGACGTCGCGATCGTCATGGATCTGCACGAACTCGCCCCAGTCGGCTGGTGGGCCCCGGGCCGGCGAGACGGGTGGTGGCTCGAGCGGCTCGCCCAAGTGCGTGAGGATTTTCCGGATCGGCCCCGGCTCGCGGGCAGGATGTCCGTAGCAACCGGAGGTTGCAAACAGTGCGAAGGCCAGGAATGGTTTCGCACTGGTAAAACAGATTGAATGCGATCAGTCGGATGTCACCGCCGCAGGTGGGCACTCGAGCGGAAACTCCTCACCCACCCGGGCCATGAGTTTCGCCCAGGCAATCCGTGATGTGTCGTGCGAGCGTGGCTTTTGCGTCGCGTGGTTCGCGTCGTAGCAGCCTCCCGTGGCGTAACCGTCGCCCCCATGCCCGCCGGCAGCGGCCTCTTGCCGCATGCCGACGTTGCCTTTTCGCCAGCGCCGTGACGGCCCGCCTCAGCTTGTGATTCGGCGCGAATACTCCGTGGTAGCGATGTCGGTGCTTCCGCGGCGGCGGGACGAGCTCGGCGAGCCTGTCGAGGAACTCAAACGGCGAGAGCTCGAAGACGCCGTTGGCTTCGGGCGCGTGGACTTGCGGCCGCGGCCGGGCCCGACCCAGTTGGCGGCTTTATGCCTGGGCAGCACGTAGCGGATGCGGGCGATCCGGCCGTCTGGGCCGCGGATCGTAACGGCGTGCGGGACGGCGAGCCCACGAGGTGCCGCCGGGTCGCCCGGCGACAGGTCTGGTGGCCCGTGACGGCGTGCATAAAGTGACCAAGAGAGCGGCTCGCGTCCCGGTGGTGCCCCACGAGGAATGGCGATCGCGGCGGCCTTGGGGGGCAAAGCTTCCCCCGAGGATGGCCGTGCCGGCGGCGCCGCCGGCCCAAACACCGAGGCGATGCGGGAAAAGACCGGATCTCGCGCGATGTCGCGGCACCCGCCGCGGGCCCGATACGACATCGACGTGTCGTGGACGACGCCGGCCGAGTTTCGGTTCTCGCTCGTATCCGACGGCGTGGCTGGAGACGACCAGTTTGTGCTCGGCCCGTGCACGAGGCCTTCGTCGCCATGGGCATGGCCTGCCTCGCCCCGCGGGTCTGCGGGCATGTCGCGGCGGGCGAGGCGATCTCGCTGCCGGAACTGCTCGCGCGGCTCGTGGCCACCGGCGAGCTGGTCTTCAGCCACCGCCACGACGGCGGCTGGTGCGACATCGGCCGAGCAGCTGCTCGGCCGGATCATCCAGGGTTCGTGCCCCGCCCCCCTTCAGCAAGGCCGACGCTCACCTGCGTCAATGCCCGTCGGCGACTGCGACCGCCGCCCGGGCGGAGTGCCGCCAGAGAGGCTCCCAATAGTCGGTGAGCACCGTCCGGGCCAACGCCTCGCCTTCGACGACGTAGCCGAACTCCTGAAGGTTGTGCGGGTAAATGTTGTCCGAACCGATGTGGAAAGCACGGTCGTCCACCATCCAGAGTTTGGCGTGGTTGATGATCTTCAGTTCCTGTCCGTCCCGATGCCAGCGGTCGCCGGTCGCCGCGAATCGCAAGGGCGCGACGTGCATGCTGCCTGTCACGGTCCGATCGCCGATCGCCACCTGCATCTTCGCCATGATGTCGGCGAAGGTGGTGCCGAACGAGTACGGCCCGCCGGCAGCCGTCTTCGCGCCGGGCTCGCTGAGCACGACGCAAACCTTCACGCCGCGATCGGGGGCTGTCAGCACGTCGGCCAGGGAGGCCACCACGTCCTCCGACCAGTAGTTGACACCATCCCAGTGGAAGCCGAAATCCATCTGGCTGAGGCGGATCGTGGATCGTGCCTGGCGAAACGCACAGGCCGCGACGGCGGCACCGAGGTTGGCGACCCGCGCGTCGGCCAGCACGCCGGTTCCCAGGCGGCCCACCGCCAACGCCTCGATCGGCCCGGGTGCGGTGGCCGGCAGGGGAACCGACGCGACCACGTCGCCCACCCCCACCCTGCCCCGGGACCAACCGCTCAACGTCATCGATCCGATCTCGGAGGGCGCAGCATGCTCACGCGCCACCCACGCCCAGAGCCGGTCGAGGAAGGCATGGGCCTCGTGGGCCGCCGGGCCCGTGAACCGGGCGGAGAGATCGTGAACCGGCGCGAAGGCGAGGTAGTCGTCATGCCAGAGGTTGTGGCCGCCGACGATGGCGTCACGGCCGTCCGCCGCCACGATCTTGGCGTGGTTCCAGGAGGGTCTTTTTTGATCGTTCGAGGTTTCCATCCGACAGGCGAGCAGGTAAAGCTCACTGTCGACGGGCAGGTCGGTCGTGAGGTCCCGGATCGCGGCCTCGAAATCGGCGTCGGTCTGCTTCACGAACCGATGCCGGCCGTACATGACGCGAACCGTGAGCGGATGGCCGCGGTTGGCGGCCCGTGCGAGCCCGCGACGAATCGCCGCCGCGAACTCGCCCGAGGCAAAAGGCTCGAGCGACGCGATGTCGACGAGTCGCTCGGCCCCCGCGATCACCTCCTCGATCGCCTCGAGGAGACGGCGGCTAGCGGCGGGCGACGGGGCCGGGCCTTCGGCGGCGAGCCAATACGAGTTCTCGGCCGGATCGTGTCCCCAGAGTCGGGGCGTCTGCAGCACCTCGAACCGGTCGAGCGTGGTCCGCGACAACAGCCCGGGCAGCCCCCCGTCAGGAGACGCACCGAGCGCGGCCAGACAGCCGGGTATGATCGTCGGGCTCATGGGCATCTCTGGGCGTCTTCCATCTCACGTCGAGCCTACCGTCTAGGCCTCCAAATGACATCCCACCGCCCGACCGCCACGATCTTCTTCATCCTGATGGCGGTGCTGATCGACATGATCGCCGTGGGCGTGATCATGCCCGTGCTGCCGGCGCTGGTGGGGAGTTTTTCCGACTCGAAGGCCGACAACGCCTTCTGGTACGGGGTCGTCGCCTGCAGCTTCGGAGCCGCCAACTTCATCGGCGCCCCGATCCTCGGGGCCTTGTCGGACCGGTTCGGCCGCCGGCCGATTCTGCTCACGAGTTTCGCCGCGATGGCCGGATGCCTCCTGCTCACGGGGCTGGCGCGGTCGCTCACGGCGCTCGTGGTGCTGCGGTTCATGAGCGGCTTCTCGCAGTCCAACGTGGCCCTCGCGCAGGCGGCGGTCGCAGACGTGACCGAAGCGGCGCAGCGCGGTCAGCGGTTCGGCCTGATCGGGTCGATGGTGGGGCTCGGATACATCCTGGGGCCGGTTCTCGGCGGCCTGCTCGGCGGCATCGATCTGCACCTGCCCTTCTTCGTGGCCGGGGGGCTGGCCGCGGTGAACGCAGCCTTCGGCCTGTTCGTGATGCCGGAGACGCTGCCTGCCGAACATCGCAGGCCGCTCGCCTGGCAGCGGCTCACGCCCTTTTCGTCGATCCACGATCTGGCCAGTCTGCGCGGCGTCGGGCCGTTGGCGGTGGTGCTCACCCTGGCCTACCTCGCGCAGTTCATCCTCCCGGCCACCTGGGCGCTGATGATGCAGTTCAAGTTCGGCTGGGGGCCGCGGGAGACCGGCTGGTCGCTGTTCGCCTACGGCCTGATGCTCGTGATCGCCCAGGGCGTGCTGATCCGGTTCGTGCTCCGGCGGCGGTCGCCGCAGTGGCTGACGATCGCCGGCCTGCTGTCGGCGGCCTTGGCCTTCGTGGCCTATGGCGTCGCCTGGGCGCCCTGGGTGATCTACGTGGCGATCGCCGCCAACGTGCTCGGCTTCATGTGCGGTCCGGCGATGACGACGCTCGTGTCGCAGGCGGCCGGTGGCGGGTCGCAGGGCCGGGTCCTGGGATCGCTCGCGGCGCTCAACAGCGTGGCAGCGGCGGTGGCGCCAGCGATCGGCTCGGCCCTGCTCGTCGCCGTCTCGGGCTATCCGGCCGACGACTGGCGGCTGGGCATGCCGTTCTATGCCAGCAGCCTGCTGCTCCTCGCGGCGGCGGCCGTCGCCGCGTTCACGTTCCGCCGCCCGCCGGCCGGACTGCAGCCAGACGACGCCTAGCAGACGACGCCTCGACGGCCGCCTTCACGGTGACGGTCAGCCGATGGAGGCCACCACGTTCGTCAGGTACTGCTCGAGCGCGGAGTCGAGGCCGCCCGCCGCGATCGCCGCGGCGACCTGGAGCCGGAGTGTCTCCACGCACTCGGCCTGGGTGGCATCGATGGGAAGGTCCATGATCGCGTCGAGCGACGTGTTCGCGTCGCCGTTCAGATACCGCAGCACGTGGGCGATCGACGCCAGCCGCCGATCGCCGGTCCGGGCGACGGCCTCGTCGAGCAGCGTGCCGGCGAGCGTGGCATTCACTGCCAGCCGCCGCTGCACCGCCGCCGCCGTCGCCACCCGGAAGCCCGGTTCCTGCTTCAGGGTCTCGAACCGCGAGGCATCGATCACGAGCATCTCGACCCGGTTCGGAAGCAGCGAGAGCACCGTCGCGACGGCCGGCCGGTTCCGCCACATGCCGATCTCTCCGAGCACCGTCGGCGGCGTGAGCTCGGCGATCAGCCGCGGCTCGGCGGAGGATTCGGAGCCCTGCAGCACGACCAGCGGCGCCGTCGTGGAGAGCACCACGTACATCTCGCCCGGCGTCTCCCCCTCGCGGATCAGGGCCTCGCCGGCGGGGAGGTCGACCGTCCGCTGTTCGAGCGGCGCGGCCGCGTTCAGGCCGGCGTCGAGTGCATGGAGCAGGATGGAGCCGATGACGCGATCGGTGGTCAAGGCGGTGCCGGCGGCGAGATAGGCCTGGTGCAGGGCGGCCACGTCGGGCCGCCGCCAGACCGCGGCCCGGTCGTCGGCCCGCGCCTGGAAGCCCGCCTCCGGCTTCACGCCGCGGAGCCGGGCTCGCCACTCGTCCCGCTGCGTTTCGAGCTCGCGGTCCGGCTCCTCGGGAAAGAGAAACGCGGCCGTCTCCGCATCCATGTGGCGGTGCACGTGACCGCGGACCGTTTCGTCGGCCATGGCCGCGGTGAGCGGCGCGATCCGCCGGGCGATCTCCTGGGCCATCCGCCGCACCCGCGGCGTGGGCGGCCGGGCCGCTAAGTGGCGATCGAACGCATGACGGAACCGCTCGTGGGCGGCGAGGTCGCGGGGGATGCGGGTCAGGCCGGTGAACCCGGCCAGTTGATAGAGCAGCGTGTAGAAATGGGTCCCGACCTCACGGCCGCGGGGGCTGTGGGGCGGCAGGCCGCAGACCGCGAAGCCCCGGCGGATCGATTCGATGAACGAGGTGGCCACGTAGGCGTAGTCGGCCTCGTAGCCTTCGAGCACCCGCACGCCGTCGCCGTGCGGAACCACCACCCCCGCCACGTGGTGCCGGAGGTTGATGAGTTGCATGAGCTCCCGAAACGCCGCGGACGTCACCGGCAGCACGAAGCCGCCGCGGAAGAAGTCGCCGGTGCCGAAGATGCGGTGGCCCGCCCGCAGGTGCCCCTCGTTGCGGTACGACGTGGTGACGATCGACCGCACCAGCAGCGACCGATAGATGCCCCCCCAGGCGTAGCCGACCGAGTCACGGCCATACACGCCGCGATGCACCCACAGGTTGCGGAGGGTGCAGAACTGGCGCGCTATGGCCGCGATCGCGCCGCGCCGGGCCTTCGCCCAGTCTTCGTCGGTCAGCTGCGGCAGGGGAACGATGTCCTCGGGGGCGAGGAAGTCGTCGAGCGTGCCGCGCGGAGCGTCGTGGGATGGGAGTGATGGTGTCATCGTGTGTTCTGCAGAAACAAGATAAACCCGACTCCATGCCGGTGTCAGCCGACCACATCGACCACGTTTTCCAGCGACCGCCGGACGTCCTCGGGCAGACGTCCCTGCGTCACGAGCGCGTGGGCCTGCTCGCGCAGCGCGTCGAGGCACTCCGCCGGCGTGGCATCCTCGGGCAGGCCGACCACCGCATCGAGCGGAGCATGGGAATCGCCCTCCATGAAGGCGAGCAGCTGGGCGACCGAGCGCAGCCGGTCGTCGTGCGTCGTGCGGGCGTGCTCGCCGAGCGTGGTGGCCAGCGCCCGGCTGTTGAGCGTGAGCCGCCGCTGCACGGAGGCGGCCGTGGCGGCCCGGAATCCGGAGTCGGTCTTGAGCCCGTCGAACTGCTTGGCGTCGATCGAGATCACCCGCAGGGTCGCCGGCCGGCGGCAGAGCACGGTGGCCACGGCCGGCCGCTGCCGCCACATGCCGATCTCGCCGAGCACGTTGGGCGCCGCGAGTTGCACTAATTCCCGCGGCTCCTGCCCCGGCTCCGCAGCCCGCATGACGACGAGCGGCTCGCTCGACTCCAGCACGATCAGCATCCGCTGCACCTGCTGTCCCTGGGTGATGAGCGGCTCGCCGGCGGCGAGCGTGACGGTCTGCGGCAGCCTCGTTCGCAGGGGATCGTCCGGCTCGTCGATCGCATGCAGGAGGACTGCGCCGATGAGCCTGGCCTCCGGGCCTTCCGGGTCGGCGACCTCGTAGGCCCTCCATATCGCCGCCAGATCCTCGCGTGCCCAGAGCGCGCGGCGAGTGGCGGCGCGGGTGTCGTGAAAACCGGTGCGGCCCGCGCGTTGCCGGCGTTCCTGCCACTCGGCGAACCATGGCGCGACCTCGGCGAGCGTCTTCGTCGGATCGGGGAAGAGCCAGTCACGTGACACGGGGTCGACGTGCCGCTCGAGGTGCTCCTCCATGCCGATGCCCGTCATCGCAGCCGTGACCGGCAGGATCCGCTTGGCGATCTCCTGGGCCATGTGGCGGACGCGTCGCGATGGCGGATCGGCCGCGAAGGCGGCCTCGAACGACGCGGAGAACCGGTCGTGGGCGTCGAGGTCGCGAGGCACCCGCGTGAGCCCCACGGCCCCGGCGGAGTGGTACATGAGCGTACACATCTCGGCCGCCACCCGCCGGCCGGCCGGGCTGTTTCGCGGCATGCCGCAGGCCTCGAGCCCGCGGCGGAGGTTTTCGATGAAGGCCGTCGCGATCGAGGCGTATTCGGCCTCGTAGCCATCGATCACGCGGACGGCCATCCGGCTCCCGGGCGGGAGCCAGGCCGAGCAGTCGCGGGGCAACTCGGCCGCCGGTCGCGGCGTGACGACGCCGGCGACATGATGCCGGAGGTTCACGATCCGCATGACGTCCTGGAGATCGGACGACTCGCGGCCGTGCTTGAAGATCCCGGCAAACTCGCCGGTGCCGACGATCCGCTCGCCCGCCCGGAAGTGGCCCTCGTTGCGGAAGCTGGTCACGGCCACCGGCCCGACCCGCAGCGTCCGGTAGAGGGCCGCCCAGCCGTAGCCCAGGACGTCGTGGTGAAACCGGCCGCGATAGACCAGCAGGTTTCTGGCCGTGCAAAACCGCCAGAGCATCCGCCGGACGGCCGACGTCCGCAGCCGCCGCCACGCCTCCGGCGAAATCTCCGGCAGCGGGATGATGTCATCGGCGGGGAGGTGATCCTCGAGCGTGCCGCGCCGGCGGTATGACGGGCCAGCGCCCTGACAATCAGTCATCCTGAGAGCAGCCTTCCTCCAGCCGGTCCGCGGATCGCCCACGGCACGAAACCACTATGCTAAGGACCGGCATCGTTTCGACCAAACTCCCAGGATCAACGCGACCTTGTCCACCACGGCTTCTCCCCGGGCGATCCTCGTCACGGGGGCCTCGTCCGGGATCGGCAGGGCGACGGTCCGGACCTTCTCGGCCGCCGGCTGGCAGGTGGCCGCCACGATGCGGCAGCCCGAGGACGGGCACGACCTCGCGTCGCTCGCGGGCGTGCGGGTGTTTCCGCTCGACGTGACGTCGACGGAGAGCGTGGAGGCCGCCGTCGGGATGGCGCACGAGGCGTTCGGCCGGCTCGACGCGGTGGTGAACAACGCGGGCTACGGGGTCGACGGGGTGTTCGAGTCGATGGACGACGAACTGATCCGCCACCAGTTCGAGACCAACGTCTTCGGCTTGATGCGGGTGACCCGGGCCGTGCTGCCGCTGCTGCGGCGGCAGCAGGGGGGCACGCTGGTGCAGGTGTCGTCGATGGGCGGCCGCGTCACGTTTCCGCTCTACAGCATCTACCACGGCACGAAGTGGGCGGTGGAGGGCTTCAGCGAATCGCTGGCCTTCGAACTGCGGCCGTTCGGCATCCGCGTGCGGTTGGTCGAGCCCGGCAAGATCGCCACCGACTTCTACGGCCGCAGCCGCCAGCGGTCCGCCAGGCCCGCCGACGGCGGGTACGACGACTTCGTCGCGCGGTGCGAGGCGATCTCGCTGGCCACCGGCAAGGCGGCCGGCAGCAGTCCCACGGTCGTGGCCGACACGATCTATCGGGCGGTCATGGACCGCGGCTGGCGGCTCCGCTTCCCGGTCGCCCCGCCGGCTCCACTGCTCATGCAGCTACGCAGGATTCTTCCGGAGGCGTGGTTCCTGCGCCTGATCCGCCGCCGCTACGGCATCGACATATGACGCGACGGATAGGTCGGCCAATGGCACTTCGGCAAGCGACGGCCAAGCGGGGCGGCTCATGAGGAGCAACCAATAGAAGGACGATCCGCTGAGTGTCGCTGGGCCGTCGAAGCTGAGATTGCCGGCCGTCGTGCCCGCGCGGATGTCACCCCGGAGGGTGGCAGTGCCGGAGACGGTACCGTAGCCCTCGATCGTGCCCCCCCGCTCGACGCCAACCGGTGCGGCCACCGTGACGTCTCCAGCCGCAGTTCCTCCCGCGAGGCTGAGAATCCCCTCGTTGTCGACACCGATCGCCCCGGAGACTCGCCCGCCGGCAGCAATCTGGAGAGTCGCAGCGGGTTGGAGCGTGACCGACGCCGTGCCGGTGGCCGACCCGGCCGTGTTGGCAGCCACGAGCATGCCCTCATTGACCGCGATCCTGCCCGACAGGCCGGCGTTGTCGGCTCGTGGCCGAGATGCCCGGATCATTGATGCCCACGGCGCTTGCGAGGATCGGTGTGGCCGGCAGGAATCCGACGGTGGCGTCATAGGTGAGGAAGGATGCCGTTTCATTGAGGTCGTTGTCCTTGCCGAGGATCACTGGCGCAACCATGCCATTGGTGACGGCTGGCAGGTTCGCACCACTGCCGGCGACGAGCAACTTCGTGGTTCCACCGAGGCTGGCCAGTCCGCCCCCCACGAGAATCTCCGCATGACCCCTGCCGGCCGAGACGAGGTTCGGAGTGACGCCGTCGGTATTGCCGCCGATCGTCACGGTCAACGATGAGTTTGCCCCCTTGGCGAGATGAATCTCGGTGCCACCGGCATCGATCTGAAACCTCGATCCCGCGCCCGCTGCGAGTGTGAAATGGATAGCCCGCGGAGTCGCATCATCCGGCCTGAAGTCGAGCACGGAACTCATCTCCCCGCTGAACGAACCCGTGCCGAATGGGGTTCCCGGAGCTTGGGCCGTGCCGCCGGCGAAACTGCTGGCGAGGGTGCCGCCGGAGAGCGAGTTTGAGCCGGTCAGGAGATTGTCGTTGGTCAGCAGGAGCGTACCCAGGCCTGCCTTGGCGATGCCGCCTGCGCCCGTGAGCTTCGCCAGCACGTCGAGTGATCCGGCGTTGGTATTGAGCCACTGGGTCGTCGTGATCTGCCAGTCGTCGATCCCATAGCCTGGATCAGTGGGCACGGCGGAACGAGCGACGCTCCAGCCCATCCCGAGCTCTATGATGCCCTTGGTGGTCGACAGGTCTCCCAGCGTCATGCCGCTCTGGATCTGGGCGTATTGCGTCAGGCCGCTCGCGCTTTGTCCTCCGTGCTGGGTTACCACAGTCCAGTCTGCCGGCAGAGACGACGTGCCCACCACCTGGAGGTTGGACGATGGCACATTGGCCGCGCTGGAAACAAATGCCGACGGATAGGGGTTGAACACCGTCAGGCTGCCCGTGACGCCGTCGGCCGCGGCCACGTTCACGAAATGTCCACCGCTGCGCACGTAGGTGTTGGGCGGCCCTGGCTGTTGTAGCGAGTACCAGCCCACCATAAGCGTCGAGAACGCGATCTGCTCGGGGGGTGGCGAGACCTGCTCGTTCGGCGCCAGTTGCTGACCAAACCAGGTCGCGCTCGGGCCCACAGTCGGCGAATTCGCGATCCCGATCTGAGAGAACGTGAAGCGGCCGGCGGAAATCCCCTTGGCGGCGAAATACGTGTCGACTGCGGTTTGGAGCCCACGTTATTCGGTGCCGCCGAGGGCGCTCGTGTTGGCCAGCCCGCCGATGACCAGGGCAAGGTTGCCTGCGGCGGCCTCATCGGACACGTTCCCCTGCGTGTAGGTCGGCGGTGCGAGTTGCGTGTAGCCGTTGTGGCCCAAGTAGTAGAGGCCCATGGCCGTCGCCACCGGCCCGCAATAGTTCTCTCCCTCACCCGGCAGCACGCCACCGTAGGGGCCGAACTGCTTTTGGATCAACGACGGCGTCGTCGTGACGGGGCCGGACCAGCCTTGCCCCACCGCCTGGTCGACTGGGGCGGCAGCCGTAGCCATGAGGACGGCGGCCAGCGGGACGAGCGTGGCACTCCCGAACCGTTGCCGGAGCGGGCTCGAAAACCATCCTGGTAAAGACGCGAAGCATCCCTGCATCTGATCGGTTCCTGACGACTTGGGCTTGGCAGTGACACCCGGTGACAACCGGCCCGGAGCACATGCCAGGTTATCGGGAAACGAAAACGCATAGCCCGGTCAATGGCACTTCTGCAACGGTCTTCCGGCTGACAGACTGGCATTGAGCAGCGAGATTGGGTGTGTCGACCGTCCGGTGTCGGTTCGCCACAACGCCGCGTACCCCCGTGCGGTGGTGGGTTTCGTGCGTCGGCGCAGACCGCGTCCCAGTTTGCCGTTCCCGGGGGCTTCGGCG
>ERZ889217.1677-NODE-1677-length-10825-cov-15.886537_pt1 | contig 10825 bp, 10 predicted proteins | sample MGYA00521098_ERZ889217 | MGnify/ENA primary metagenome ERZ889217 (study PRJEB32303, sample SAMEA104408613) | aquatic metagenome | biome: Brackish water; feature: Pelagic; material: water | place: Baltic Sea | collected 2014-06-10T22:04:00 | depth 2,362 m ...
GCGCGGAAAAGGACAGGCGTAATTCTCGCGCGGAAAAGGACAGGCGTAATTCTCGGGATTGTCACAATGCGTTTATGACAAGTCTCTCAGCGGCAGTTGGCTTGATGAATCAGGCAACAGAATCGGGGAAATTTGTCGTCGTTACGGGTGGGGCTGGATCGGAGCGATCGTGCCTGCGGCGAGGCCAGCCTGGTAGTCGTTCCAGGTGAGTGGCGGCCGGCCGGTGTCCACGGGCGTCATTGTGATGCAGTTGTCCACGGGACAGACGATCGAGCAGAGGTTACAGCCCACGCAGTCGTGCTCGCGCACCTGGGGCAGCGGCTTGCCCGGCACCCGTCCGGGGCCGAGGCCGAAAGGGGTGGGGTCGACCAGATCGATGCACTGATGGGCTCCGTCTTCGCAGGCGATCTGGCAAAGGTTGCAGCCGATGCACTTCGCGTAATCGATCCGGGCCACCCGCCGATAGTGGAGGTCAAGCTGCTGCCAGTCGCCCACCTGAGGCACCGCCTTTCCCCGCAGGTCGGCCAGCCGCTGCATTCCCTTGGAGTCGAGGTAGGCGGAGAGCCCGTCGGCCATGTCCTCCACGATCCGGAAGCCCTCGTGCATGATCGCTGTGCAGACCTGAAGGCTCGCCGCCCCGAGCGCTACAAACTCGGCCGCATCCCGCCAGGTTGCGATGCCACCGATCCCGGAGATTGGCAGGCCCACCCCAGGATCGGCCGCACAGGCATGCACCATGTTCAGGGCGATCGGCTTGACCGCCGGCCCACAATAGCCTCCGTGCGCGCTGCGGCCGGCAACGAAGGGCTCGGGCACGAGCGTGTCGAGGTTGACGTTTGTGATACTGTTGATCGTGTTTATCAGAGAGATCGCATCGGCTCCCGCCCGCTTCGCTGCCCGGGCGGCGTAAACGACGTTGGTGATGTTGGGCGTGAGCTTGACGATCACGGGAATCGTGGCTGCCTCCATCACCCAGCCCACGATCGTCTCAGCGACCTCAGGATTCTGCCCCACGGCCGATCCCATTCCGCGCTCGCACATCCCGTGAGGGCAGCCGAAGTTGAGTTCGATCCCGTCGGCTCCAGCATCGGCCGACCGCTTCACGAACTCGTGCCACCGTTCGCGGGTGTCGACCATCAGCGACGCGATCACGGCATGGGAGGGCCAGCGCCGTTTAACCTCGGCGATTTCACGGAAATTGGCTTCCGGGGAGCGGTCGCTGATCAGCTCGATGTTGTTGAAGCCCACCATCCGGATTCCCCCGAGGTTGAGGGCGGAGTAGCGGGAAGAGACGTTCACGACCGGCTCACCGATCGTCTTCCAGACCACACCCCCCCAGCCCGCTTCGAAGGCGCGGTCGGCCTGGTAGGCCGTGTTGGATGGCGGCCCGCTGGCCACCCAAAACGGATTGGGGCTCCTGATGCCGGCAAAGTTGATCGAGAGGTCGGCCATAGTCGCAATCAGCCCTGCTTCAGGGCCGCCTCCAGTTCGTGAACCCGGATCGGATGATCGAAGCCAGAGCCGGTCGCACCGTCGGGCATGCCGATCCGCGAGGGTTGCACCGGCCCGCGGACGATCTCGCCCGTGAGGCTTGCATGGATGCCGCGGGCAGCCTTCTTGCCCTCGGCTACGGCGTTGACAACCTCGCGGCCGCCGCTGGCCGCGTCACCACCGACGAACACACGCGGCAGAGTTGTCTGCATCGTGGCGGAGTCGTGGATCACGCGGCCGTGGTGGTCGAACGCCAGTCCCGGAAACAGCCGCTCAAGCAGGCTAACCTGCTTCATCTGTCCGACGGCCTTAAGCACAAGATCGCAGGCATACGTGATCTCGCTGTTGGGCACGATCGTGATGCGACCGGCTCGAACGGCGGTCTGGGCGAGTTTCACGGCGGTCACGTGGCCGTGTTCCGCCAGCACCTCGACCGGCACATGGTCAAAGAGAAAGGCGACACCATCAGCCTTCGCGAGTTCGTATTCAAACCCGTACGCGGGCATGTCGTCTGCCCCCCGGCGATAGACGATTGTCGCCTGCTGAGCGCCAAGCCGCTTGGCCTGGGTGGCAGCGTCGATCGCGGTGTTGCCGCAGCCGAGCACGACCACTCGGCGGCCCAAGGGGACCTCCGCGAGCGGTCGAACATGCATCGTCTCGATGAACTCGAGGGCATCGATGACCTCGGGTAGGTCTTCCCCCGGGATGCCGAGCCGATGGGCTCCACCGAGGCCAAGACCGATGAACAGGGCATCGTAGTCTGCGAGCAGTTCAGCCGGCTCAATGTCGCGGCCCACCTCCACACCGAAGCAAAATCGCACTCCGAGCCGCTCGATCATCCGCACTTCATCGAGGCTCACCTCGGGCCGCATCTTGTAGACCGCGATGCCGTAGGTGTTGAGGCCGCCGCCAGCGGGCTTCTTGTCGTAGACCGTGACGGAATAGCCGAGCAGGGCGAGTTCAGCAGCGCAGCCGAGGCCAGCAGGGCCAGCGCCGAGGATGGACACCCGCCGGCCGTTTTGCGCGGCCGGTGTTGGGAGCAGGTCGAGATCGCAGGCGACCGCGTGGTCGGTGGCGTGCCGCTGCAGTCGGCCGATCTGAATGGGTTGCTGCTGGAGGTCGAGCATCACGCACGCTCCCTCGCAAAGCATTGCCGTCGGGCAGACCCGCGCGCAGCTTCCTCCGAGTACGTTGGCCTCGAGGATCGTGCGGGCCGCACCCGTGAGGTTGTCAGTGGTGATCTTGCGGATGAAGGTAGGGACGTCGATTCCCGTCGGACAAGCCTTGATGCAGGGGGCGTCGTAGCAAAATAAGCAGCGGGCAGCTTCCGCTCGGGCCTCCTGTGGTGAGAAGGCGGGCTTGGTGTCAGCCAGATTGGCAGCTGCGGTCGCGGCGTCGAGCAGGGGCTTGAGTGGCATATGGCTCGTCTTGCGGGTTCCGGTAGGGTCCACCAGAAACTCCAGGATACGGCCCAACCGGTTGCGGCTGCCAGCCGGATCGGGCGAGGATAGGGGAATGGCACCACTAGACCCGCAGCGGACGATTCGCGAACTCGAGGAACTCCGGACGCTGACCGGTGACGCCGACGGTGCCCAGCGGGTGGCCTTCACCCCCACCTGGCAACGAGCGCGGGCCTGGTTTCGTCAGCGGCTGGCTGGCCTGCCGGTCGAGGTTCATGAAGATGCCGCCGGCAACGTCTGGACCACGCTGCCGGGCGCGAGCGGGCGAGCCGTCGTGATCGGCGGCCACATCGACTCCGTCCCCAATGGTGGCTGGCTCGACGGCTGCCTCGACCTGCTGGCGGGCCTGGAGGTGCTGCGGCGGGTTGCTGCCGAATACCGGGGTCGGCCGCCGGTGACCCTGCGGCTGGTCGACTGGGCCGACGAAGAGGGGGCCCGGTTTGGCAAAAGCCTGTTCGGTTCGGCAGCCTGCTCCGGCAATCTCAACCTCGACGAGGCCCGCCGACTCGTTGATCCGCAGGGCATCCGGCTGCCCGATGCCCTCCGCGGCGTGGGCATCGACTTTGAGCGGGTGAAGGAAAGCAGCCAGGAACTGGTCACCGCGGCGGCCTATCTCGAACTCCACATCGAGCAGGGGCCGGTGCTCCTCGACCTCGATGTGCCGCTCGGGGCTGTGCTCGGCACGTTTGGCGTGGAGCGGCATGCGATCACGTTTCATGGCCAGGCAGCCCACTCGGGCTCGACGCCGATGAATCGTCGCCGCGACGCGTTTCTGGCCGCCGGCCTGATGGCTCAAGAGATCTATGCGATCGCTGCCCGCAGCGGCGGGGGCGTGTGCACGATCGGATCCTGCACGACCAAGCCGGGCATCGTGACGAGCGTGGTCGCGGAGTGCCGGATCACGCTCGACCAGCGACATCTCGATGCAGCAGCCCTCGCCCAGATGCATGCCGCGGCCCGTGCAGCCGCAGTCCGCTTCGCCGCCGAGGCCCAGGTCGAGGTCACCTGGGAGCGGCTCTGGGCCATCCCTCCGGCCCCATTCCATCCCGAGTTGATCGGCTTCGCTGCCGAGGCCATTCATGAGACCTGCGGCACCTCGCATCGGCTACCCTCTGGTCCGCTTCACGATGCCGCGGAGATGGCGATGGCGGGCATCCCTACCGTGATGCTTTTCGTGCAGAGTCTCCGCGGGATCAGCCACAACAAAATCGAGGACACCCGTCGGGAGCACATCGCCCTGTCCGTGGAAGCGCTCGACCGACTCACGGAAAAGACAATCGGCTGGGTAAGAGCCGGAGGCTGATTCGAGCAGGTGGCCCTCTGACTCAACCCGACTCACTCTCCCAACCGCCCCCGTGCTAGCAGGTCGGCGGCATAGTCGCCCCCCGGAATCAACCGGGCGGTCGTGATCGGTCGGGCGTACAGATAGACCCAGGCACATACCTCCCTGCCGTCGGCCTGAACCACCGCCGTCCGCTCGCGGACGTAGAGCGGCTCAGGGCCACCGCACGCCTCGTAAGCGTCGAATGCTGCGAGTTGTGCGGCGGTGACAACCTCGAGAAGATCACCCTGTACGATCCCATCTCCAGACACCATGCCGGGATGGCTCCCCAGGTCGTAGAGCACGCCCTTCGCCGTCGCCGTGCCGCCGTTCCGCAGGCCGCTGATCAGCCGGCCAGACCTGCCGCGGGCCAGCACCGGCCGGAGCGTTCCGTACACGAAGAGCAGGGCAGGAGATTCGAACATGCCCACATTCTCGCAGCCACCGCTCGCCTCCGCGACTCGCCCGAGACCGGAAATCGTCATCGAGGCTCGTGCCGCTCGACGATCAGGGGATCGTGGGAACGGATGTCGCCGATCCGCAGCGAGGCCCGGCCGGCCAAGAGATCGTCAACCAGATCTCCGACCACCTCCGCCCGCCAGCCCGCGGCCAACAGCGGCGTGCGGTCTGAATCGCCGTAGCCGAGCTTCCAGGCCAAAAGATCCCGCATGTCACTGGCGGTGCCGACGAGCGCTGGAGCGAGGTTCATTTGCCGGCAGACTCCCGCCACCGCCGTGGCCATAAATTGACCGAGCATCGCTAATTGCGATGGCGGCGCGTGGTGTCGCTCACCCCCCGGTAGATCTTCCTCGAGGCAGTCGAGGCCCCGCTCGATTGCGGCCACGAGCCCCTGGATGATGTGCCGTAGATCCGATCGCTGCATGCCTCGGATCGATGAGATCCGCCGCTCGTCGGAGCTCTTCTGCTTGCAGAGTTCCACCAGCAGGTCGTCGCGCAGCACCCGCTTGGGCGGCATGTCTCGTTCTTCGGCCACCGCGTCTCGCCAGTGCCAGAGTTCCCGCGCGATCGCCAGTTCCCGGCGGGATAGGCCGTTGAGGCCCGCCACCCGCCGCCAGCGTTTGCGAGAGAAGGATTCTTCCACGTCATCCTGCCAGGTGGCCATTTCAGCTGACATCCAGGCCGAACGCTCGAGGGACTCCAGCTTCCGCTCCAATTTGTTCCAGAGCCGCTCCAGATGCCGCACGTCGTCTACGGCATAGGCGAGTTGCCCGTCGGTGAGCGGCCGCTTTCGCCAGTCGGTTCGGGTCTCGGCCTTACTTGCCTGCTCACCGAGAAACTTCCGAACCACCGAGGAATACCCGGCCGGGTAGTCGTGATCCACCAAGCCGGCTGCTACCTGCACGTCGAACAGATCGGCAGGGCGAGCTTTGATCGCATGGAGGATGAAGCCCAGTTCCTCACGGCCGGCATGCACGATCGTGGTCCGACCCGGTTCGGCAAGCAGCCGCCAGAAGGGCTCGATCTCCGCCACCGCCAGCGTGTCGATCGCCGCCAGCACGCCCGGGGCCGCCACCTGGAGGAGGCAGAGCTGGCTGCGGTAGGTGTGTTCCGAGACAAACTCAGTGTCGAAGCCGATGAATGGCTGGGCTGCCAACCGGTCTACGAGTTCGCGGAACTGTGAGTCGGTCGCTATGACCTGGAAATCAGGAGTGGGTTTCGGCACCGGGTTCACGCACGACAACGATAAAAATTTACAAAAAAAGGAATGCGGTCAGGGCAAATACAGGAAGCAGCACCCCAACACTGTAGAGGATGTAGCCAAAGAAGCTCGGCATTCGCACACCCGCCTGCTCAGCGATCGCCTTGACCATAAAGTTTGGACCGTTGCCGATATAGGTCATCGCCCCGAGAAACACGGATCCGAGGCTGATCGCCGCCAGCCGCCCGACCTCCACCCCCGCCTCCATCGGCCCAGTGGCTGGTAGGGCCTGGGCGGTCTTGAAAAACACGAGGTAGGTCGGGGCGTTGTCGAGCACACTGGAGAGGCCGCCGGTCACCCAGAAGAAGCCGGCTGGCGAGGTGATCCCCAATTCGGCTCCTCGCTCGTTGAGGATTGCCAGCGCGGGCTGCATGCAAATGAAGATGCCGACGAACAGGGCGGCGACTTCGAGGATCGCGAAGTAACTGAAGCCGTTTTGCCTGCGGATTTTGCCCGAACCGAGCAGGAGTGACAGCCCCACGAGTCCCAGCAGGGTCACCTCCCGGAGATAGATCCAGGGATGCCAGTCGGTGCCCGGCAGCGGCTTCGATGGGTCGAGCAGGGCCACCGCCGCGATCACGCCGGCAATCAGAGGAGCGTTTGGCCAGAGTCCGCTGACCCGCAGGCGTCGGGTCGTCCGGACATCGTGCGACCGGTCGTGCTGGCTCTCACGGGGATACGCCAGGAGTTTGTCCCATGTCCAGTAGATGGTCAGCACCGTCAGGTTGACGAAGATCCACTCCCGCCACAAGGAAAGCGTCCAGAAGAAGGAAACGCCCTGCAGGTAGCCGAGAAACAGCGGCGGGTCACCGATCGGGAGCAGACAGCCGCCGCAGTTGCAGACTAAGAAGATGAAGAAGACCGCCGTATGGACCACCTGCCGCCGCTGCCGATTGGTTTCCAGGAGGGGCCGGATCAGGAGCATTGCCGCGCCGGTGGTGCCGATGAAACTTGCCGCGAGGGCGCCGAAGCCGATGAACGCAGTGTTGACGGTAGGCGTGGCCTCCAAATCCCCTTCGATCCGCACGCCGCCGGTGATCGTGTAGAGGGCGAAGAGCAACAGGATGAAGGGGATGTATTCAGAGCAGATGGCGTTGACGAGTACGGTGCCCGCCAGGCCCCAGGATGGTCCGCCCGCGGCCGGCGGCACCACGCCGTGGGCTGGGAAATGGAGTTCGACCGCCTGGGCGTGGACCAGCAGATAATAGGAAGTGGTCACTCCAGCCAGAAGCGACGCCACGAGAAACTTACTGGAATTGCGCTCCCACCAATGGGCCAGGCTGGGCACCAGCGGCAGGACGGCAATGAGGGCCAGAAGCACGCCGAAAGGGATGACTGTGAACACCGGTGGGGCCAGGCCGGAGGCGTGGTGCTCGGTGGAGTGGTGCTCCTCAGGCCCCGCGTGACGGGTCGCTTGTGCCTCCACCAGCAAATCCCGACCATACTGGGGCCAGCCGGCCAAAAGGGCGACGAGGTAGCAGGCTAAGGCGAGGCCGATGGCGGCCAGCGTGAGGCCAGAGGCGGAGAAGCGGGAAGTGGAGTCGTGATGTCCGGGAAGGTCGTGCATGGAATGTCCCTCCGGGCCAGCCAGGGCCAGTGAGAGGCGTGAAACAAGGGCGGGAGCCGGGCCGGGCCGGGAGTGGAAGCGAAATCGTATGCCAGTCAGCCCGGGAGCGGAAGCGGAATGATGCCGAGGGCAGGTGAGCACAACGAGGTGTGGCTGCAGGGAAACCTGCGGCCTGTGATCGCAATCTCGCTGGTGGCCGGCATTGCAGCAGCGCTGACAGTGGTTGCAGTCGCGATCGTGGCGCCTCCAGCCTGGGCCCTCTTGGCCGTGGCGGCGGCAGGTGGGCTGCTCCTGGCTCTTCTGGTGATGTTGGCCTGGGCAGCCGCACAGCCCCGGCTCGTGCGGCGGGGCAACTCGGTCGCGGTGCGGCTCGCGCCGTGGCGGGTCGAGCGGGTGCCGCTCGAGGTGGTTGAATGCGTGTTTCGGGGAACCGAACCGATCGTAGCCAGCGAGGAGGCAGCCCCTCGATTTCGGGTCGGAACGCTGATTCTCCGGATCGCCGAACGGGCCACAGAGTGGCGGGAGCGGGAGACCTTTCGCCCCTGGGGCTCCTGGGACGACGGCCACATTGTGATCGATGGCCGGTGGTGCGCGCCGCTCTCAGCGGAATCAGCCCGCCAGATCGCCACCCGACTGGCCGAACTGAAGCGGGAACTGTCCGCGGGTTGCCCACCATGAGTACGCCGACTCTGCCAATGGGGCTGCTCGTGAGTGTGCGGTCTGTCGTGGAAGCAGCGGCGGCCCTTGCTGGTGGCGTCTCCATCATTGACATCAAAGAACCAGGCCGCGGGCCGCTGGGCCGCGCAGAATCAGCAGTGACAGCAGCAATCGTCACCGTCGTGGCCGGCCACACTCCGGTCACGCTCGCTTGCGGAGAACTGGCCGACGGGCCTGTCCAAGTAGCCGAATATTTTCAGGAGGTCTGCAGTCGGCTCGCGGTTGGGACACCACCGCCGGTTGCCGTGAAGGCCGGACCTGGTCGACTTGCGGCCGATTGTTGGTTCGAAGCTTTTAAAACACTGCAAGCTGCGTTGCCTCCGAGGGTCGAGGCGGTAGCCGTGGCCTATGCTGACTGGGGTTCAGCCCGGTCAGTGCGGCCCGAGCTGATCCTCGCGGCGGCAAAGGAGGCTGGTGCAAAAACTCTTCTGATTGACACCTTCGACAAGTCTGGGCCGGGGCTGTTTGCCGTTGCAGGCGTGAACACGATTCGGAGCTGGGTCGCACTGGCACGGCAAGCCGGCCTCCGGCTCGCGCTCGCCGGCCAACTCTCGTTCGCCGAAGTCACGGTCGTATTTCGCCTCGGCGGTGAGATCGTCGGCGTGCGATCGGCTGCCTGCATCGGTGGTCGGCACGGCCTGATCGACGCAGAGCTTGTGGCCAACCTCACGGCCGTGGCTCATGGCCGTGAGGTTACTGCGCCCTGACAACGGTCCCGGTTCCCCGTCCCACAACATGGAACCCACAACATGGAACCGGCCTGCAGCCGCAGAATGCGGGGATGGTCGACCGAGCCAACCCACCGATCGGCAAAGTTCCCAGAAGTACCTCAAAACCGTCACGGATGGATTTTTTCTCAGGCAGCTACCATAGTTGGGGGAGTTTGAACCGGTGGTCGTGCGGGCGGATCCGCCGAAGAGTTTGCCGAAGAGTCCCGATCCTGGAGACCCGATCTATGAAGTCGTTGGAAGTGCGAGTGCCTCACGATCTCGAGCCGGCGGAGGTCCGTCGGCGGCTGAATGTCGCTATCCAAAGAGCCCAAACCGACTTCGCCGACAAGGTCAGCGAAGTCAAGTCTTCGTGGGACGGTGACGATCGGCTGCAGATCGCTGTCGTCGTGATGGGCATGAAGTTTGACGGCGAGATCGATTTGCTTGTGGAAGAACTCGTTGTTCGGCTCAATGTGCCCGGCATGGCGGGCCTGTTTGCCGGCAAGATCCGGGCCGGAATCGAGGAGCAGATCGGCGGACTGCTGACAGCGTCGGTCTGAAAAGTCCGGCCTGAGTTCCCAGCGCGGCAGCACGACCGGCACAATCAGGAGTTTTTGCCGGTCTGTGTGGGCCGGGTTGTATCGATTGTGTGGGCCAGGCGGCGAACGACCCTGCGACTCGGCCCGTGCGACGATTTGCCCGATAGGGAATTTGGATTATCGTCTCATGCAGGCTCCACGTCCCGTCTCACCCCCGAGCGTCACCACAGTGCTTCGCAGGATCTCTCTTCTTGCCCTCGGCATCGCTGCCCCGATCACGGCGACAGCCCTCGTGCTACCCGCGACCGCTTACGCACAGCCTGGCGACTTTCAGGGTCAAGGTGTTCCCGAAGACGATCCCTTCGCCGATGAGCTCAACCCCTTTGGCCGCAGCGAAGGCCAGGCTGGCCCGAGCCGTCCGGTCCAGCCGATCGCACCGCCCACCGCGGTGCCGGCCCGTCCTTCTCCCCAGTTGCCGGTGCCATTTCCCGACGCGACCGTGCCCGGCGCTGCGGCAGATCGATCAGGCGGGATGTCCAGGCCCTCAGCATCCGATTTTGATTCCGGCGGCGGCTGGCAGTCTTCGCCGGCTGAGGCCGTGCTGATGGAGGCCGAGAAGCTCGACAAGGCAGGCGATTTGGCCGGTGCCAAGGCGAAGCTGCTCGAGGCAATCGAGAAGGATCCCCGTCTGCCGATCGCCTACCTTGCACTCGGCGTGGTCTCCCGCCGGCTGGGTGACTTCGAGGGTTCCGTCGAAGCGCTTTCCAAAGGGATCAGCCTTGATCCTCAGGATCCGGAGATGTACCTCCGCCGCGGCATCGCCTGGTATCACCTCGGTCTCCATGGCATCGCCATGGAAGACTTCGAGGAGGCCGCCGGCATCGCCTACGACGACCCGCGTCCTGAACTCTGGCGGGGCCTGACACTGATGGAACTCGACCGGCCGCTCGAGGCCATAAACGCCTACGCATCGGCGATCCGTCGCGACCGCACCTATATGCTCGCGTACCTCAATCGTGGCCTTGCGTATCTGGTGGCCAATCAGCCAGGTAAGGCGGAGTTTGATTTCGACCAGGCGATCCGCCACGACCCTGAAGATCTGCGGGCCTGGTTCAATCGTGGTGTGGCCCTCGCCCGCCAAAGCAAATTCGGGGAGGCAGTGCACTCCTACGAGCAGGCGCTCAAGGTGAATCCAAAGCACGAGCCTTCCCGACGGAACCTTCAGGCTGCCCGCAGCCGTATGGGCCGCTGAGCGGGCTCGCTGCGATGTGTGCCGGCTGTTTCCTAGTCCGGGTTTCCT
>ERZ889217.1678-NODE-1678-length-10817-cov-7.884315_pt1 | contig 10817 bp, 10 predicted proteins | sample MGYA00521098_ERZ889217 | MGnify/ENA primary metagenome ERZ889217 (study PRJEB32303, sample SAMEA104408613) | aquatic metagenome | biome: Brackish water; feature: Pelagic; material: water | place: Baltic Sea | collected 2014-06-10T22:04:00 | depth 2,362 m ...
AGCCAGGAGCAGACCAGCTAGATTTATCTAACGCATTACTGAGCATGGAGGTTTTTTCTCAGACTCCTAGTGGAGTTGATGTGCGAAATTATGGAGAGCCCTTGGGCATCTTGGAGGCTAGAACGCTGGGCGCAAGCCTTTTGTCAGCTCCGGTTGAAAAAACTTTGGTGGGGGAGCAGTCGAGTCTTTTACTTATCTATCAATTAATCCTAGCCAACTATTTATTCGGTTTAAAAACGCCCTGGAAAGATCAAGAGAATCTTAAATTTATTTGCCCCGTTCCTGGCTTTGATAGACACTTTAGGTTGCTTGAAGATTTTGGAATAGAGATGTTAACCATTCCTTTGACAGGCTCTGGAATTGATATGAAAGTTTTTAATGCATTGCTTCAAGAGCATGAAAATATTAAAGGCATTGTATGTGTGCCTCGTCATTCTAATCCAACGGGCGATACTTACTCTGACGAGAATATTACAGCCATGCTTGAAGCTGGCCAGTCTTATTCTGAGGAGTTTTTATTTATTTTTGATCACGCTTATTTATTACATGATTTTTTACCTTCGCCGGATCAAACGCCAACCTGGGAGTTGATCACGCGATCAGGGGCTGAGGATCAAGCAGCAGTTTTTTGCTCATTTTCAAAAGTAACCTTTGGTGGCGGAGGCTTGGCTTTTGCTTCAGCAGGCATGCCAGTCTTTAATTTATTGGCCAGACAAAGAGCTTCTATGATTGTGTGCTCTGATAAAGCAAATCAATTACGCCATGTTCAATTTTTGAAAGATCAAACCGGCGTAATAGAGCAGATGAAAAAACATGCTGAGATTGTTCGCCCTAAATTTGAATTAGCTTTTGCAGCCTTGGACGTCGTCAATCCAGAGATAGGCACTTACCTCAAGCCAACAGGTGGATATTTTATTTCCTATAACGCCAAGCGACCCATAGCCGCAAGAGTGATTGAGCTTTGCAAGGATGTGGGGGTGTTGATTACACCAGCAGGGTCAACTTATCCGCACTTTTACGATCCATTGGATTCAAACATTAGACTTGCGCCAACCTTCCTGGGCATGGATGAGTTAAAGGTTGCCTTGGAGGTCTTTGTGACTGCTTTGATGATTGCTCATCAAGAAGCTGCTTAGTTTATAGCTCTAGCAGTAGGCATAAATTTGCCATCCTCAAAATGCGAGAACAGGTTTTGAATTTCAGGGTGCTTGGGCAAGTCTTCTGAGTCATCATGCAGTAAGTTTTGTTCTGAGACATAGGCGATATAAAAAATATGGCCATTTTCTGCAAAGAGATGATAAAAAGGCTGATTTTTAATTGGGCGAATAGAGGATGGAATTGATTGATACCACTCTTCGGTGTTATTAAACTCTGGATCCACATCAAAGATCACTCCGCGAAAATCTAGATAACGATGCTTGACCACCGCACCAATCGCAAATTTTGTTTCTACCAGCTCTTGTTTTATATTGTTCATATAATAATTAAATTATACCCATTTACATTTAACATAATAGGCACAAATAATGTTAGTTTCCTCTACCCCGACCATTGAAGGCAAAAATATTGAAATTTACCATGGTGTAGTGACCGGCAGCACTGTTAGAGCTAGGCACCTGGGCACAGATATTCTAGCCACATTAAAAAATTTAATAGGTGGGGAGCTTAAGAGCTACTCAATTTTATTAACCCTAGCTCGCGAAGAAGCCATGGAGCGAATGATCGCAAACGCGGAGGCACTCAACGCCAATGCCGTCCTGAACTTTAGATTCCAAACATCCACTATTGCAGCTGGAGCCTCTGAAGTTATTGCTTATGGGACAGCGGTAACGCTTGTTGATTAACTCGATTAAAGTTTTTGGTGAGCGCCATTGTGGAACCAATGCCATCGGGTACTTTGCTGGAAAAAACTTTACTCTAAAATTTCAACATTATAATTTTCTTGGATGGAAGCATCGCCTGGCCCCCAAGCAAGAGGAGTGGTCAAAGTTTGCTGTAGAGCAGTGCCTCTTTATTTTCTGTTTAAGAAACCCGTATTCATGGCTCAAGGCAATGCATCAAGAGCCTTATTATGATCATTACCCCAAAATAAAAGAGCTTAGTTTCGAGCAATTCGTACAATTCTCTATTGAAGATTATGAAAACCCTATTGCCATGTGGAACCAAAAAAATGCCAGCTATTTGTGCATGGCAGCAGAAGTTCCAAATGCGATTATCATTCCTGTAGAAAAATTTCATGCTGCCCAAGAGGTGGTGCACTCTGAGATTCAGACAATTTTAGGCCAATCAGATGTGCCATTTATTCGTATGCAAGATTATGTGAATGGAAGAGGGCTGCATGATCAAAAAGATATTGAATTCTCTCTGGCTATTCCCAATTTAGATCAAAATACAATAGAATTAATTAATGCGTCTTTGTCTCCAGAGATTTTGAAGCAATGCAACTACCAAAAGATTTAAAACCAAGAAAATATTATGAATAACACAGAAAAAGCGGCCTTTAGAGAGAGCGTCATAGTCGTTATGATGGGCCTCATTATTAACTTTCCGCTTCAAACATTCTTGCTGTGGCTCACCATCAATAGTTGGAGCTGGACAAACACTTTAGCCATCTCTATCTTTACACAAGCCATTCTGACGGTTGTTGCATTAATTCGAGTTTATTCGATTCGTATGAGATTTTTACGAGGAAAATTTTAAGCCTTGTTGCTCTCAGGATTACTAGCAGCCTTAGAGACTTTCTTAAGTAAGGGCGATTACAAGAATGGATTACTTAATAGATCTTAAAGATCTAACATTAGACTCTATAAAGTTTACTATGGCGCGGGCCACATCAACCTTCGATGTTGACTCTATACCTTCTAAGCCAGGAGAGCTGTTGACCTCAAGAACTTTTGGGCCATCATTGGTTCTGATGATATCCACACCTGCTATATTTAACCCAAGAACCCGTGACGCACGCACAGCCATCTCTCTTTCTTCTTTCGTGATGTGAACCGGACTTCCAGTCCCTCCGGCATGGAGGTTGGATTTAAATTCACCTTCTGCTGCTGTCCTCAACATTGAGGCTACAACCTTTCTACCGACTACAAAACATCTAAGATCCGATCCACCAGCTTCCTTAATAAATTCTTGTGAAATGAAGTTTGCATCCAATCCCTGGAATGCACCTATAACTGCTGAAGCTGCCTTGCTGGTTTCCGCCAAGACCACTCCGCGACCGCCGGTGCTACTCAGGAGTTTTAAAATTAGGGGTGACCCCCCAGTTAATGCAATAAGGTTTTTAGTATCTTTTGGAGAGCTCGCAAATGCAGTATCTGGCATTGGAATTTTATGACGCACAAGAATTTGATGAGCAGCTAATTTATCTCGTGAAGACCCTATGGCATCTGCTGAATTGACACAATAGGTTCCCATGGCTTGAAATTGCCTAACCACCGCCATGCCATAAAAGGTTACAGAAGCACCAATCCTAGGAATCACGGCATCATAATGAGGCAAAGGAGCTCCATCGTAATGTATTTCAGGATTTCTAGAATTAATATTGAGATAACAGCGTTTGGTATTAATGACATCCACCTCATGATTCAGCTTTTCAGCTACCTCAATGAATCTTTTAATCGAGTAGTTAGTTGGGCTCATGGTTAAAATAGCAATTTTCAAGCTACCAAATGAAGGCTTGTTCTTAATTATCTTCTGATACTTTTCATAGGAAAGTCGAGCCTGGATAAAAGAAGCGTCAGGAATGACCGTCAGCTTTTCAAGTGCTTGTCTGCCAAGAATCATTCTAAAAGACATATTTTCTCGATTGGTCAGAGAAATTTCTATATCCCATGTTTTAGGCCCAATTTTTATAGGAGTTGAAATAATGTATCTGAGCTCTGACACCCCATTTGAAGAAATTACCTCTCGCTGATCAATCACCTTGGCTGAACAAAGAATCCGAACCTCCGGATGCTCCACATCAGGCGACAACTCAAAGATAACCTTTCTATTATTTGCGGTACCTGCTAATCGAATATTATTTGCATGTAGTGCCGAGGTTTTGGCCCCAGTATCGGTTTTAATTTTTAATGCCGAAATGCCCAGCTTAGGAAATGATGCCCATTCCTCCCAGCCAATTTTAAAATCTTTCATTCTCGAATTATATGCTGAAGATGCCTTTTGATTATAAATTTTTAATGGCGAGTGCTGCTTTAATTTTTGCATGTGATTGCTTGGTTATTTTATAACGGGCATAAAAGAATGCTCCAATTAAACCCCAGATCATTGCAAAAGGCCCATCAATCAACCCAAGCTGAAATATGATCTCGCTTGGAATTTCTCCTGGCGCACTGTCGGTGGGAAAAGCAATGAAGTCGAGAGCTAGTCCTGCTACCACATGACCAATGCCGCTAGAAGTTTTAGCAAATAATGTTCTGGCTGCATAAAAAACACCTTCTTGCCTGATCCCCGTGTTGAGCTCGTGCTCATCCGCAATATCTGCCAAGGCAGACATGACGGTGATATTTAAAATTGAGCCACCGGCAGAGGTAATGGAGCCAAAGAAAATAATAAAGAGCACCAATTCTGTCGAGCTATTTTCTGGCGCTAACCCCAAAAGCCTTAAATTCACCGAGGCAGACCAAAAAATACTGAGCATGATAATGCTCACCACCATAATTACAGGCTTATCAAACCTTTGATGGAGTCTTGCGGTCACTATAAATCCAAAGGCAAAGCCTAGAATATTGTTAATGACCAGCAATCCAATTTGTTGAGGCGAGAGTTCCCAAAAAAAAGTTCCCATATAGATGGCAAGTGTTTCATGGGTGCCTATGAGTAGCGTGAGAAAAAACATGCCAGCTACTAGTCTTAAATAGTTCCGATTGCCAAGAGCTCCAGCAATGTCTTGAAATAAATCTAAGATCCCAATCTTCGAAGCATCGTCTGAAGGTTTTTTTAAATAAGGGATACGATCTTTTGTAAAGTACGCAGAAGAGAGAATGCACAGCGCAATCAAGATGGTGCTGAAGATTACGATAGGGGTATAGGCTGCTTGATTGAGCTGGCCAATTTCTTCTCCCGCAAAATTAGGAAACACTAGAAACCATGCGAATATGTGCATGATAATCACCCCCGTGTAGCCAAGAAGGTTGTTGTAACTCATGACCCGACTGCGTTCAATATAATCTTCTGAGAGCTCTGCGCCGAGAGCTAAATGGGGAACAGCAAACAGCGTAATACTTATCCTTAGAACAATAGTGGTGCCAATTAACCAAGCAAATAACCCATAATCAGACAGTCCCTCAGGCGGGAAAAACATGAGGCAAATTGCCAGCACAGTTGGGAAGGGCGCAAAGAACATGAAGGGGTGCCTGCGTCCTAATTTAGATTTAAAGCGATCAGAGATGGATCCCATAATTGGGTCGGAGACAGCATCAAAAATAATGGCTATTAATACTGCAAAACCTGTGAGAGACCCAGAGAGACCTAGAACCTGGTTATAAAAAAAGAAGGTGATCCCTGAAAATATCCAGTTTGTTGCAGCTTCGCCTGTGGCGCCTATACCAAAAGCTAATTTAGTTTTTACTGTTAGTAGTCCTGCGCTCAATAGAATCCTTTTTCTTTATTCTATCTGTGAATATTCGATAAGGAAAAATAATTTTTGAAGGGTTAAATGTAATCCTATATACTTTAAATTTATACATTTAGTAGGAGAAAATTAATGGCTAGTTATATTATCCATGCTTTGTTACTTGCTTTTATTCAAATTTGGATTGTGCCGATGGCTTTCAATATTAAAAATTTTAGCTGGCTAACCTCTAATAGAGATGAGGCAGTCGACCTATCAGTCATGGCGGGGCGAGCCAAAAGAGCAAGTGTAAATTTACAAGAAAGCCTTCCAGCCTTTTTAGCATTGGCCTTATTATCTATGCAGCTATCTGTAGATGTAACTGGTCTAGCTTGTTGGTGGTTAGTCTTTAGAGTGGGCCATCTTATTGCATACATTGCAGGCATAGCATTGTTAAGAACATTAACCTGGTTTGGCTCTATCGCCTCTTTAATCATGATGGCGCTAGCATTGGTATAAGACCGAGTGATATTAATAAAATATTATCCTCAGTTATCTTTTAGCCGTTAGGGTTAATTAAGACTTTTTCACCCGTCGCTTGTTTGGCATACACCATCAAAGCCTCAAGAGTTAAGGCTCCCTCTAAAGAAACTTCTTGTGTATAGGTGCTGGCAAAGGTTGTTTTAATTTCATTGGCAACTCGAGCTTGAAGCTCACCCACTTTTTCAAATCCCACTTTTCCAAGGAACGGTGTTAATAAAAACCCACCAATACCCCAATACATTCCAAAAGTACGATTATTTGGCAAAGTGATTCCAGACTGATTGAGCGCCCCGTAAATATAGACTTGCTTGTGTTGAGTAGAACCATAGGGGCTGTACTCAGTTGTATTTTGTCTTGCGGCCACTTCCATGCAGGTTAGTATCTTTCCGGCTAATTCGCCTCCACCAGTTGCATCAAATGCAAGCGTGGCTTTTGTTTCTGTGATAGCGGCAGTTAGTTGCTCCATGAAATCATCATCAGAGGAATTACACACAAATTGTGCGCCAATGGATTTTAATAAATCAACGTGCTCTTGTTTTCTAACAATGTTAACAAGCTGTACCCCATCATCCACACATATTTTGACAAGCATTTGGCCTAAATTAGAGGCAGCAGCTGTATGAACAAGCGCTGTATGTCCTTCCATTTTCATGGTCTCTACCATGCCAAGAGCCGTCAGAGGATTCACAAAGCTTGATGCGCAATCTCTAGGTTCAGTCCCTTCATTCATGACCATGCAGCTTGCTGCAGGAAGACATCTATATTGAGAGTACATACCCCCACCAACCACGCTCACAACTTTGCCTAATAATTCTTGCGCATTTGCGCCGGCTTCAATCACAACCCCAGAGCCTTCGTTTCCAACGGGCATTGGAATATTAAGTCTTGGCTGCATTGCACCCATAATTGCTGCAGGAACATCCATGGTAATTTTAGAGTCTTCAACCTTAAGAGTGTTGATGTCGCCAGGCCCAAGCAATAAACCTAGATCTGACGGGTTAATTGGCGTTGCCTGAACTTCTATCAATACCTCATCATCTTTTGGCACTGGTCGCGCTGAATCAGTAATGGCTATTTCAAGCTTGCCTTGGTCGGTTACAGTAGAAGTAATTTGTTTATTTGTTGTCATTTTTTCTCCAGAGAGTTAAATCATATTAATATAAGAACATTACTATACAACTTAGAGCACGCTCTAAGTCAAGGAAACGGAATTTAAAAATATTTATGAACAATCTTTCTAATAGAGTCGGCATTATTGGCGGGGGAATAGCTGGCCTTACCCTTGGCTGCACTTTATTAAAAGAAGGAATTCCAGCTATTATTTTTGAACAGTCACCTGAAGAAAAATCTCATGGGGCTGCAATCTCTCTTTCGCCAAACGCTCTGCGTCTATTAGACAGAATAAATATTTTTAGTAATTTGAAAGATCAATCATTTATTAATACCAAAGCCTCAATCAACAGCCCTCAACACGCAATTTGTGAATTTAAAACTCCTGAGGTACTAACCACTCGCAGACAAACATTAATGACTCTTCTTTTAGAGCAATACATGAGCCTGGGAGGAGAAATTTTTTATAATCATACTTTTGAAAGCTTTGATCAAAGTAACTGCGAAGCTAGTTTTGAAAATAATGAAAAATATACTCTCAGTCATTTAGTGGCATGCGATGGAATTCGATCCTCAATTCGAGAGCAGTTTTTTACTTTGAATCAACAGCCAAGATATAGCGGCTATAGCGCATGGCGAGGGATAGGCAAATCTAATCTTCAAAATATACATTTTGCCTTGGGTCCCGGCAGTCATATTGTTTCTTATCCTATTAATAATGAAGGCGATGTCAGTTTTGTGGCCTGCACCAAAGAAGCATATGAATTTACAGAATCCTGGAAAGAGGAGGGTTCATACAATGATTTATTGGATGATTTCTCAATCTATGATCCAAAGATTTTGCCTGTCATTGAAGATTCAATGAAATTATATAAATGGGGCATATATATAAGACCTCTGCTTAAATCGATGATAGCCCATAACTTAACCTTGGTTGGTGATGCAGCGCATCCCATGGTTCCATTTTTAGGGCAGGGCGCCTGCATGGCTATCGAAGATGCATATGCATTCGGAATACTATGCAAAATCACTAACTGTGACTTTGCTAAAGTTCAAAAAACTTATGACTCTATTAGAAGCAAGCGCACCAAGAGCATCCAGCGCATGTCTATGATGCAGGGAAAAATCTATCACCTCAAAAATCCAATAATGGTTGCAGCACGAAATGCAGTGATGAGATACACGAATGTGCCAGGAAATGATTTAAAAAAAATTCATCAATACGATGCTGACGACGCAATGAAGGTTGCTCTGTTTAGCGAGAAACATGCTTTAGGTTTCTCTCCTGCTGATCAGGATTAAAGATCTTCAATAAAATAGATTAGACTATTAGGTAGAAAACTTATTATTAAAAAGATAGAGAGGGATAGGAAATGAAAGTTAATAGATTACTTATTGCACTGATTGCAGTATCCACATTGCTGTATTTATCAGTGACAGGCTCATATAAAGTACTGCAAAGTGACTCAGCGCTAGAGATTGTAGATTTTTCTATGAGCAACCCCGAAATCAATGGCAACCAAATACCATCAAACCCAGACAAGATTCCTTTGTACGGGGATTTGCACGTGCATACAAAATACTCTTTTGATGCTTATATTTTTGGTGTGACTAGCACCCCATATGATGCATATAAATATGCAACAGGCGAAGCAATCAAGCATCCTCTTGGCTATGACATGAAGTTAAAAGAACCATTAGATTTTTATGCCGTTACTGATCATGGTTTTTATATGGGCATGGTAGAAAATTATGCTGATACCTCGTCAGAAATATCTAAGCAAGAATGGAGCAAACCATTTCATAACCTTAATCGGCCTGAAAATATCACTCTTCAGTCTGGACCAGAGAGAGCAAATATTTTTAGCTCGGTTTTAACTCAAGCAATTATCCAGCCTTATCCTTTATGGCATCCCAGAGTTATTCAAGCCTGGTTAACTAAAAACTTACAATTGGCTCTGACTTCATTTGATTATGATATTCATAAGTCTGCATGGGCAGATGTGGCTAATGCAGCCGAAGAATTCAATAATCCAGGAAAATTTACAACCTTTATAGGCTATGAATTTACTACTTCCACAGCTGTAGAGGGCGGAAACCTTCATAGAAATGTAATCTTTAATTCTTCCAATGCTCCAATTCGTCCATGGACAAGAATTGACTCTTTGAATCCCGAAGACCTTTGGACTTGGATGGATAGCTTAAGAGAAAGGGGTGTTGATTCACTGGCTATGCCTCACAACAGCAATGGTTCTAATGGTCAAATGTTTGAAGTAGAGACATTTAGAGGCAATCCAATTGATGTTGATTATTCTGAAAAACGCATGAGAAACGAGCCTGTTGTTGAAGTAACTCAAGTTAAGGGAACCTCTGATACTCATCCGCTTCTTTCACCAGACGATGAATGGGCCGATTTTGAAATAATGGATAAAAGAGTTGGCAGCAGACCGCCTGCATATAGCATGCCGCAAGGCGGATATGTAAGAGATGCCTATTTAAGAGGCCTAACGTTAGATTGGAAGCAGCAAGGCAATCCTTATAAATTTGGATTAATTGGCTCCTCTGATACTCATACAGGCGCCGGATCATTCGATGAAGAAAACTACTGGTCAAAAGTTGGAATTCTGGATGGCACAGCTCAAGGCAGAGCTTCCGTTCCTCTTACTGACGAGAGAATTGATCAGCTAACGCAATATAGCGCTGTCTATAATCAACCTCCGTCCACTCAAAAAATAGAAGGTAGAACCTATGCTGATACTGGGTTTGAGCAATGGGGAGCCTCAGGCTTAGCTGTGGCGTGGGCAGAAGAAAATACTAGAGATTCAATTTTTAAAGCATTCAAAAGAAAAGAAACATTTGCAACAACCGGAACCAGGCTGGCTGTGAGGTTTTTTGCTGGTTATGACATGAATGCCATCGATTTAGATTCCGAAAATATGGTGCAAGAAGCTTATGCTAAAGGGGTCACGATGGGCGCAGATTTATTTGCAAGTGACAATCAAACGCCACAGTTTTTAGTATGGGCGCAGCGTGATAAAAATGGAGCTCCTCTTCAGAGAATTCAAATCATTAAAGGTTGGGTGGAAAATGGATCCGGCACTCCCCATGAAACAGTTTACGATGTTGCATGTTCCGATGGCTTGGCTGTAGACCCATTAACTAATAGATGTCCTGATAATGGCGCAAGAGTTAATATTAATGATTGTTCCATCTCCGATGATGCAGGTGCAGTAGAATTAAAAACTACTTGGACGGATCCTAAGTTTGATCCAACCATCAAAGCATTTTACTATGTGAGAGTTTTAGAAAACCCTACCTGTCGTTGGTCAACCTGGGATGCTGTGAAGGCTGGAGTGACGCCCAGACCTGATTTGCACCAGACAATACAAGAGCGCGGCTGGTCATCTCCTATTTGGTATATCCCAGAGCAAAGCAAGATAGATATTAATATCTTATAAATTCTCGGACCATCAAGTTGAACCTTAGAATACTGGTATTTTTTTTAATAGGCCTATTAATTTTTGTCATTGATGTTGGTTTAAATTCTGATGAGAGCTCTAAAGATATTTATATTACTGATCAGGAGCTATCAAGCTTACTGTCAGCGTGG
>ERZ889217.1679-NODE-1679-length-10811-cov-6.047880_pt1 | contig 10811 bp, 8 predicted proteins | sample MGYA00521098_ERZ889217 | MGnify/ENA primary metagenome ERZ889217 (study PRJEB32303, sample SAMEA104408613) | aquatic metagenome | biome: Brackish water; feature: Pelagic; material: water | place: Baltic Sea | collected 2014-06-10T22:04:00 | depth 2,362 m ...
TTCATGTGGAAACGCTTGCGGCTGATATTTTTCTGAAGATTCACAATGAGATTTTGCAGGATGGTGTCAAGCGTGGATTGATCCATCATTTTAAAAACACCCATCGTTTTTCTCTGCCTCCTCTGGGATTTATTACTGCAGATGCCCGCCCTGGTTGCATTGTTACCAATACTTTTCATACCTTTCCTGCTGAGTTTACGATTGTAAAAACGCAGTCTCTTTTCGAACGAAGATAGATTCTTTTATTGCTCTTCTTTAAATATATATCACAATAGCTGGATGAATATTTTCATCCAGGGAGAATTGCAATGAGTCGTGATGCATGTGTAAAACAGGTTCTTGAGACGGGAATCGTTGCGATTGTTCGTTCGCATGACAGTCAGCAACTTGTAGAGGTTGCTCGGGCGTTGGTGGATGGTGGCGTTACCGTGATTGAAATCACCATGACGGTTCCGCACGCTCTTGATGTTATTAAGCAGGTTCGCCATGCCTTGGGCGATCGGATCATGCTGGGCGCCGGCACAATCCTTGATACGGAAACTGGGCGTGCTGCAATTCTTGCAGGAGCTGAATATCTGGTATCTCCCGTGCTGAATTTGGATTTGATCAAAATGTGCAGGCGCTATGACAAAGCAATCATGCCTGGCGTATTTTCCCCGACGGAAATCATGGCAGCATGGGAAGCTGGTGCGGATGTTTGCAAAGTGTTTCCTGCGGATGTACTGGGTCCGATGTTTTTTAAGGCGGTGCGTGGCCCTCTTCCACAGGTTCGCATGATGCCAACGGGGGGTGTTGACCTCAACACAGCACAGAAATTTTTAGAAGCTGGCGCATGCTGCCTGGGGATTGGAAGCCAGTTGGTTGAGCCCAAAGCTGTGGCAGAGAAAAACTTTGATCGCATCCGCGAGCTTGCTTCCAAGTATGTCGAAATTGTTAAGAATTTTCGTAACTCCACCTTGAAAGGGAAATAATCATGGCGTTTGAAGTGATCACTTTTGGCGAAGCAATGATCAGGCTTTCTCCTCCAGGATTCCGCAGGATTGAACAGGCTAAAAGTTTAGATTTACAAGTTGGCGGCGCAGAGTTGAACACTGCTGTTGCGGTTTCGCGTTTGGGCCATAGTGCCTCGTGGATATCCCGTCTGCCTGATAATCCACTCGGTCGGTTGGTTGCAAATCATGCCCGTGAAGCGGGTGTTGATACCAGTCATGTAATGTATTCCAAGGATGAAAGGCTAGGACTTTATTTTTTAGAGTTTGGTGCGGCCCCCCGCGCTAGCAGCGTTATTTATGATCGCAAGGGTTCTGCCATCGCAGCAGTCCAGCCCGGCATGGTTCCTTGGGCCAAGGTTTTTGCAGGTTCCAAATGGTTTCATGTTACTGGGATAACCCCAGCGTTAAGCGCATCTAGTGCTGCAGCTACCCGCGAAGCAATGATGGCTGCAAAAGCCGCTGGTGTGAAAACCAGCATGGATTTGAATTACCGGGTCAAGCTTTGGACCACAACCGAAGCGGGTAATTGCCTCTCTGATTTGATGCAATATTGCGATGTACTTATCACCACCGAAGAAGATGTTGAGAAAGTGTTTGGCATCACCGGTTCCAACTACGAAGAAGTTGCAGCAAAGGTTGCAGACAAATTTAAACTCGACATCGTTGCGATCACCCTTCGGGAAAATCCGTTGGTATGGCGCAACACTTGGACAGGCATGGCTTATCAAAAAGGCAAGGTCTATAAAACTCGCACTTATGAGGTTGAAATAGTTGATAGATTGGGTGCGGGGGATTCTTTTGCTGCGGGTTTGATTCATGGATTGCTGGGTGGCGATGTGCAGAATGCCCTAGATTGGGGCGTTGCAACCAGTGCGATCAAACATTCGATTCCCGGCGATTTTGCCTGGGTTCGCCCTGAAGAAGTCGAAGCGCTTCTTAAAGGTGGCGGGCTTCGTATTAGTAGATAACTTCACAGAGCTGGCCCATGCGTTACCTAAGTGCTGAAGAATCCCGAAATGTGGATTGGCTCGCCAAGAGTCAGGGGCATATCATGGGGATTGTTCTCATGGAAAATGCAGGCAGGGGCATTGTTGAAATTCTCCTTGCAGAGAATCTAAAAGGGAAAGTGGTGATTTGCTGTGGCAGGGGGAATAATGGCGGGGATGGTTTTGTCATCGCCCGCCATCTGAATGCAGCGGGGGTTGATGTTCAGGTTTTGCTTTTTGCAAATCCTAAAGAACTGATGGGTGATGCCTGCATGAATCATGCAATTATTGCTCATTCAGATATTCCCATGAAGGTTTTAACTTCCCCCAGTGCAGAAGATCTGAAAAGCATTTTTCAAGATGCAGTTTGGATTGTCGATGCCTTGGTTGGTACGGGGCAGAAGGGGAGTTTAAGAACTCCTTTTGATATTATTGTTAGGCAGATTAATGAATCGGGTGTGAAAGTTCTTGCCGTGGATTTGCCGTCGGGGTTAAATGCGGATACAGGCATTGCCTCGGATCCAACAATCAAAGCGACCATCACCGCCACGATGGTTACGCCTAAGACGGGGTTTCAAAATCCCCAAGCGCAAACCTATCTTGGGAAATTAAAGGTTGTTGGTATCGGCCTGCCTAAATGTTTTATGCCTCTTTCTTAATACTGCTTAACCCTTCTTCCTCTTTTTAATATGCCCTGCATCCTTTTTGATGTATCTTGTATTTGTGCAGTATTTACTTTGGTAATGAGGGTTGGTCATGTTGCGTGTTTTGGGTTCCCCAAGAATGCTTTGCGATGGATTGACCCGGCGGGAATCCTTGCTTGCAGGTGGCCTTGGGTTACTTGGTGCGCCAGCGGTACTAGGCAAGCCAGATTTAACACAGGGAAAATCGTTTGGTTCTGCCAAGAATGTGATTGTTCTTTATCTTTTTGGTGGCCCCAGTCAGCTTGAAACTTTTGACATGAAGCCTGAAGCGCCTCTGGAGGTGCGAGGCGTTTTTAAGCCTATAGCAACCAAGCTTCCGGGCGTAACCATCAACGAGCATTTACCCAAAGTTGCAGGTGTGATGGATCGGGTTTGTCTGGTTCGCTCATTGAATCATCCTTGGAATTTTCATGGAATGCAATGGGCGACAACGGGTTTGCCTGAAGGAACGATCCCCATCGAGGAAACGCAGAAGCATGCCCAGCATTGGCCCTACCTTGGTTCGGTGGTTTCTTATCTTGATCAGCAAAGACGAGGGCCAAAACCTGCCGGAAATATTCCGGATAATGTTATTTTGCCTTGGTTGCTTTCTACACGCAGGCCTGCAGCTTTTTATGCCCGCCCTCATGGTGCGTTTTTAGGAAACCAGTTTGATCCTGTCTGGACAGATTTCCGGGGCAAAGCAACGCGTAGCATGGTTCGAATGTCGAATGGCCCTGCGGAAAACCTTGAAGATCCGTACCTTGGCATTACTCCTGAGAGTAGGTTTGAATTCTTTGGCGATCCCGATACCAGCGCAGACCTTACTCTTGATCGCTTGAACAGGCGCAAAAATCTTCTCGAGCAGTTTGATATCGCAAACCGAAATAGGAACCAAACTAATCAAGGTCAAAGGCATGACAGGCAAAGGCAACTCGCCTTCGATCTTGTTGGTTCGCCTAAGGTTCGCTCTGCGCTTGATCTGGGCAGAGAACCGATTGGCCTTCGGGAATCTTATGGTCTGACACTTTTCGGCCAAGGGGCACTTCAAGCCCGTAGGTTGGTTGAAGCTGGTTGCAAATTTGTCACCGTTATTTGGGATGAAGTAGGGCAACTTAATGCTGGTTGGGATACGCATGTGGATCATAAAAACCGTTTAAAGAACGATTTGCTTCCGGGGTTCGATGCAGCTTTTTCCGCACTTATCCTAGATCTCGAGCAGCGGGGCTTGCTTGATGAAACTTTGATATGGGTGGCAAGCGAAATGGGCAGGACCCCTAAGTTGGAAAATAATGGTGATGGCCGTGGGCACTGGGGTAGGGCTTACTCTAATCTTTTAGTGGGTGCGGGGGTTAAAAGAGGGACGGTGGTTGGTCGTACCGACCGGATTGGAGCTGAAGTTGTAGACCGGCCAGTTACAGCCAAGGATATTCTTGCAACGATTTATCATTTGTTGGGGGTAAATTCTGAGACTACCATGAAAGATCGATTGGGTCGTCAGGTGAATCTGCTGCCCTATGGTGAAATGATTCGTGAAATTGTAGTCTAGGGAATTACCCCCCCAACAAAGTAATAATAATTGTTAGGGTGGTAAGTTAGAATTATGTCTGAATTAGTTTCGAACAGGCCCCGTGAACTTCAATGGTATCATGCAGGCACAAACTATCTGGTTTGCTTTGCTATCTAGCTTTTCTTTTCTGCTTTTTCGGGCATGTTATCAGTAGGTTCAGGTGGTTCCTTACCAAACTTGGCCCGATACTGTACCGCAAACTTTTCCCTCAAACTTGGGTCGCATATAAAGCATTGGCTCTTCGCACGAATGTGGATATCACACCAATCTTTCTTATCCTGAAAAGCCTTGGCAACCTTCGAACTGCACATGCTGCATTCGCTTTCCTTGATGCCATGCTCATCGCACCACCAACCCGAATGCGCAATTTCATTGGCGTTGCCCTTTGCTTCGGCAGTCTTGCCTTTGGTGGAAGTGGCTTCTTTCCCACATCCAATAAGCATGGAAATTCCAAGTAATATCACGGTAGAAAACACAAATCGAATCATCAAACATCCTCCTAAAAAGTTACACTCTAGGTTTATCCTAAAGTGTTGAAAACGAATTACCCGACTCCTTCGTGATGGAAGAGACTTCCATCGTACGAGCTGGTTTTTCAGGCCAGCGAAACACTACGAAAACCACCCTCAGCACCAAGATCGACATGACCATGGCGCTTAGAACTCCGCCTATCACTACCGTTGCCAAGGGCCTTTGCACTTCTGCCCCCATGCCCGTGCTAAATGCCATCGGTAGAAAACCGAGACTTGCAACCAATGTGGTCATCAACACTGGGCGCAATCGAGTGATGGCTGCTTCTTCAACCGCTTTTTCCAAAGAGCGCCCTTTTTGCATCAGGTGCCTTACATAAGAAACCAAAATCATATCATCTAGAACTGCAACACCGGAAAGTGCGATGAACCCGATGCCTGCAGAGATGGAAAATGGCATATCCCGAACCCATAATGCAAGTATGCCACCCACCCACGCAAAAGGGATACCTGTGAACACTCGAAGGGTATCCATCACATTGCCATAAGTTGCATAGAGAAGTGCAAATACGAGAATTAAAGCGACGGGTACTACAAGAAAAAGCCTGTTTCTGGCACGCTGCAATTGTTCGAACTGCCCACCGTAGGCAAGGTGATACCGCCCGGGTGGCAGCGTAACATTCTGGTTGATGGTTGATTGTACTTCATCTACAAAAGACCCAATATCACGGCCTCGTACATTGCAGGTGATCACAATTCGCCTTTGGCCCCATTCGCGCGTAATCGTTGAAGGCCCTTCAATGATTTTGATATCTGCAATTCTAGAAAGAGGAATTCTTTCACCCGTTGCAGCGGGTAGTTGTATTGATCCCACGGATTCCGGACTATTTCGCCAAGAGTCGGGTAATCGAATTGCTAAGGGAAAGCGGAATTGCCCATCCACGATTTCGCCTAAAGGCTTAGAGCCTATAGATTCCACCAGATCAAGCACTGCCCTTGCAGGGATGCCATAACGGGCGATTTGATCCTGCTTAACCTTTACCTGCATGACAGGTTGGCCGGTCACTTGCTCAACATTGAGGTCTGCAACTCCGGGAATACCCTGCATGACTTTTTGAATTTCAAGCGCCTTCTCTTTAAGCACCATGAGATCATCGCCAAATAATTTGACTGCAAGATCGGAGCGGGTGCCTGCAAGCATCTCATTGATTCGCATTTCAATGGGTTGAGAAAAGGCAAACTTCAATCCCGGAATTGATCGCAATTCCCGATCAATCAAAACGGTGAGGGCTTCCTGGGTTGTGGCTTTGCTCCATTGATTTCTGGGTTTAAGGCTGATGAAAATATCCGTGAGTTCAACGCCCATGGGGTCGGTTGCGACTTCTGCAGTTCCTGCCCTACTCCACACATGCCTGATTTCATCGGGGAATGCTTTTAAAAGTACTTTTTCTACCATGGTGTTGGTTGCAACCGATTCTTCGAGGCTGGTGCCTGCAAGTCGTACTGTTCCCAATGCAATCGCACCTTCAGAAAGTCTGGGGATAAACTCTGCTCCCAGATTTGGTGCAACCATACCGAAGGAAAATGCGAGCACTACAAATGCAAAAGCAAGCACTGCGGTTTTATGTCTCATTGTTGCTTTTAAAGTAGGTACATAAATCAACTTGATTAACCTTAGAATAAAAGGTTCATGATCAGGCAATCTGCGGGGCAACATTAGGCTGGCCAACGCAGGCATCAGGGTAAGCGATAATACCATCGATCCCAGTAGTGCAAAAATTACGGTGAGGGCCATGGGGCGAAACAATTTTCCCTCGATGCCTTCAAGAGTCAAAATTGGAAGGTAGACAATTAGTATGATCAGTTCGCCAAACAGCGTTGGCCTGCGCACTTCAAGTGCTGCCTTGCGGATGATTTCTTCCTTGCTTTCTTTCGTGTTGTTTTCGGAAAGATGCCTAACGCAGTTTTCGATCATCACCACCGAAGAATCAACCACCATGCCGAAGTCGATAGCACCAAGCGAAAGTAAACTAGCAGCAATGCCAAAGTGCAGCATACCTGAAAAAGCAAACAACATGGAAAGAGGAATGGCCAACGCAACAATAAAGGCAGCCCGCAGGTTTCCAAGAAACATAAACAAGACTGCTATCACCAGCAAACCGCCTTCAAACAGGTTAGAGCGAACAGTATCAATTACAAAATCTACCAACTCGGTGCGATCATAAACGGTTTCAACTTTAACATTGCCGGGCAGGCGCTCTTTAATTTTCTCTAGTTGGTTTTTCATTCCCCAGGTAACTTCATGCGAGTTTTCTCCCATGGTCATGAACCCCAACCCCAACACCACTTCGCCCATGCCATCTGCGGTAACAGCGCCCCGTCTTACTTCATGGCCGATGGTAACATCCGCAATATCTTTAAGCAGAATTGGAATACCATCGTTGACAGCGAGTTGAATATTGCTGATTTGTTGAAGCGAGGTAGTGCGGCCCAACCCCTGAACTAATAGCATGGAACTACCCTGATCGATGACGCCCCCGCCTACATTCTGGTTGTTTTCGCGAATGGAAAGGGAGACTTGATCAAAGGTAAGACCGAACTTAGCTAATCGTTGAGGATCAACCCGAACTTGGAATTGTTTTTCGAACCCGCCCCAAGAGTTAACTTCTGCAACGCCTTTTAAGGTGCGCATCTGGGGCCTGATCACCCAATCATGGATGGTGCGAAGCTGTGTGATATCATCGCCTTTGCCTGTCACGATATAATGAAAAACTTCGCCCAAGCCGGTAGAGACTGGGCCCATTTTTGGCTTTTCTAGGCCAGGCGGAAGCTGGACCGTTCCTAATCTTTCATTGATGATCTGCCTTGCGAAATAAATATCTGTGCCATCTTCAAAAATTACCACTACCTGTGATAGACCGAATTTTGAGATCGAGCGCAACTGGCTGATGCGAGGCAAGCCGCCTAATTTTTGTTCGATAGGGAAGGTGATTTGCTGTTCGATTTCCTCGGGGCCAAGCGCAGGGGCTACCGTATTGATTTGAACCTGAACCGGTGTGGTATCGGGAAATGCATCAATATCTAAATGGTTGAGGGCAAGTATCCCAGATGCAATAAGCACAAAGGTAGATGCGATGACCATCCAGCGATATTTTAACGAAGTTTCAATAATCCAATTAAGCATGCGAACCCCGGTTATTTCTTGCTATGGCAGGCGCAACCTTCGCCTAAACTACCTTTGAGAAGTTCAGATAATAAAAGCCCACTGCCTTGCTTCACGACAAGTTCGCCTGGTAGAAGGCCCGCTAAGATCTCTACTTGGTTTTCATCTCGAATGCCGATGCGAACTTTGCGAACAGAAAAGAATTTGGGTGCATCAGGATTAAGAAAGTTTGCATCCCTTACAAAAACAATATTGCAACAACCTTCCCAGTGCACTGCTTCTTTGGGTACGCAGAGTGCTAATGGTTCTTCGCGCAGGATGATTTTTCCAGTCCCAAAAGTATTGGCCCGCATTTTGCCACCTTCATCATTTAAATTAGCACGTGCCTTTACGGTTCGGGTTTTAAGATCTGCTTGGGTACTTACCCACGAAAGATTGCATGCAACATCTTTGATGCTTTGATTTTCTTGAAATAGAACTTTCTGCCCAAGGTGCAGGAAGCGGGCATTCTCACTCTTAACATCCAGTGTCATCCATTTGTGTTCGTTATCTACCACCTCGAATAATATCTTGCTTGCGTCCACAACTTCTCCTGCAACCACTTCTCTCGAAACGATGATGCCATCCATGGGGGAAACCAAGGGTAGGAGATTTCTAGTGGTTTTTGCAGGGTCGAGTTTGCTGGCTATATCTGCAGGGATTCCCAGAAAATGCAGCTTGCTTTCGAGCATTTCCGTGGTAATTCCTTGCAAGTTAATGTTATCCATGGGCAGCCCGAGGTTAACCAAAGTTTGCCTGGCTGCATTCAATTTGATCGTGGATTCACGCAAGGAGGATTCAGCTTCTTCTAGGGTTGCGAATGGGGTTGCCTGGCCAGCAGCACGAAGTCTTCCGAGGGTAAGAGTGCGCAATTGACTCAGCGCAACCATTTGCAGCAGATCGGATTTTGCCTTGCCTACTTCCATGGAATCTACCAGTGCTAGCATTTCACCGGGTTTTACTTTTTCGCCCAAATGCCTCATTACCCGCCAAACGGTTCCCGAAGATCGTGCTGAAAGATGTGCCACTTTGGTTTGATCAAAAATAATTTCTGCAGGCGCAGACAGGAACTCTATCATTGGGGCTGACCAAGCTGCTTCAACAGTAATTCCTGCTTTTTCAACTTCTTCCAAGCTTGCGAATTGAATGCGCCTTTGGTGTGATTTGCAGATGGGATTGTTTGTGTTTCGTTCTTGAGATTTCAGCCCAAGCTCTGCCCTTTGTGTGATTTTTTCTAAATCTTTAACTGGGACCGAAGCAGTTTCTGGGTGGCATAGCGGGCATTCTGCCACACCATGCTTAGCGCACCACCCAAACTCTTTTACCTTGGGAACAAGCTTTGGGTCGCATTCAATACATACAGATTCCTTAACATGATGCAGATCACACCAATCTTCTATTTCAGAAGGCTGGCTCCATAACGCTGAAAACTTTGAAACTTTCCAGCCGACCCGGTGCCCACCATAAGCAAGCGTGCCCAGCGATAGCAGTACTAACACAAGAACAGCCTTTTCTATGAAAGGGTGCCTTGGTGCAGTTGACTCGTTTTTATTGTGATCCACTGGTTCAGACATGGGTGATTCCTTGGATAAGGTTTAATTGTAATAGGTTGTAGTTTAGAAAAAACCACCTTTACCACTAAAGAGTAATGGCAGTCGTTTTAAATATATTAAAGATGGGTTAAATTAGAATAGATTGGAGGCGCAGATACAGAGGGACAGGCGGTAGGCTGTGATTCGAAATAAGATCGGATTCTTTTTGTGCCGATAGAATTTGAGGGCTGGGATTGAATTGATGAAATTCAAGGTCGTTACCTGTCTCGCAATCTACGAGCTTTTTAGGCCCCGCATAATCTGAAACTACAGTGGTTTGATCGAATGGGCAGGAATGCGAAGACTGATTTTTCTCAGATCGGCACGGGGGAACATCTTTTCCTTCATGGCATGGGCATGATTCTTCTTCCGCACAAAACAATTCGCCCTGATGCGAGGATGCGTTGCTAACATCTGATGATGCGTTGCTAATGCACGGCAATATACTGCAAAGGCATAAGTTGGCAGGCGCCAACTGTGCCAAGCTTACTAAAAACAAAACTATTGGAATCCATCGATTCAAAACCATCTCCAAAATCATATTCTTGATTCAATCTTATACATTGGTTGTAAATGATTGAGCGGTTTTAGTCAATTAGACAAAGGTAATACCTTTGTTTTCTAACAGATATTTAACTTGTTAGGGTATTATTGAAATAGCGGGTGTAGATGTGTCGAAATCACGAAAAATGGCATGATTTGAAGGTAAATGTGTCACAAACTGAAGAATATAATCCCCATTTAACTAATAAACGCAGCATGGTTGGCTTGCTGGCCATGATTGTTTTGGTTGGCATGGGCGAACACATGGCGGAGCGGTTTCTTCCGCTTTACCTTCAAGAGCTTACCCAGGCCTCTACTGCAATTCTGGCAATCGGGTTACTTGCAGCGATGGATGATCTTCTTTCTGCACTGTATTCCTTCCCCGGTGGTTATTTAAGCGATCGCCTTGGCACCAAGCGTGCGTTGTTATTCTTCAACTTTCTTTCCATGCTTGGGTATCTCTGTGTGATTTTTATTCCAACATGGTGGGCGGTGTTGGTAGGTGCCATGTTTTTTATTTCGTGGTCTGCGATTTCACTTCCCGCAACCATGGAATTACTTTCGAAAATCGTTCCAAAGAACAGACGAACGCTGGGCGTTTCAGTTTTGGCATTGGTTAGGCGGGTGCCCAAGATACTTGGTCCGATTGTTGGTGGCGCCTGCATCGCAGCATGGGGTGTGGAAGCTGGGGTCCGGGCTGCATTTGTATTTGCTTTGGTTCTTGCATTGCTTGCATCCATCTTGCAGCAGGTGATGATTGCAGATGATTCCAA
>ERZ889217.1683-NODE-1683-length-10780-cov-12.004569_pt1 | contig 10780 bp, 11 predicted proteins | sample MGYA00521098_ERZ889217 | MGnify/ENA primary metagenome ERZ889217 (study PRJEB32303, sample SAMEA104408613) | aquatic metagenome | biome: Brackish water; feature: Pelagic; material: water | place: Baltic Sea | collected 2014-06-10T22:04:00 | depth 2,362 m ...
CTACCATTCTTATTTTAAAAGAAAAAAAATTAATCGGAATAATTACAGAACAAGATATTGTAAGAAAAATAATTTTTAAATCTAAACCAGATGATCCGATTGGAAATTATATGACCTCACCAGTTGAATTTGTCTATGATTATGATCTTTTATTTCATGCGATTGGAACGATGAGAAAAAATAATTTAAGGCATTTACCAGTTATTAATATGACTGGAGATGTTCTAGGAATTATTTATATGCATAAAGCTCTTGAAGCAGAATTAGGAGATAGCATCAAAGAAATTGATGATCTTACTTTTGAAAAAAATGAAGACGGAATTGTAAAATTAAAAAAAAAACAGATAGAACTCGCTGAACATTTACTTAGCAACAAAGTGAATGCTTTTGATGTGAGTTACTTATTAAGCTTCATCAACATAATCATCTATAGACGAGCTATTCGACTTGCTCAAAAAAAAGTAAATGAAAAAAAAATAATACAAAATATCCCTGATTTTTGTGTTCTCGTTATGGGTTCAGGTGGAAGAATGGAAAGCTATTTACACCCAGATCAAGATAATGGAATTATATATGACCTAGAAAATTCCTCTTCTAATAAAGAACAAGTAGATAAATACTTTTATGAATTGGCAAAGGAATTTACAAGAATTCTTGATGTGGCAGACATCCCTTATTGCAAAGGAGATTTAATGGCCACCAATCCTTTGTGGAGAAAGTCTTTGGAAGATTGGAAGCTACAACTAGATGATTGGATTCAGAGTTCAAATGATAATTCTCTAAGATACTTAGATATGCTTTATGATTTTCAACCTGTCTTTGGAAATGAAAATTTAGCAAAATCATTAAGGTATTTTCTTTTAAAGAAATTAGAAAAAACACCTCAATTTTTAAAATATCTTTATAAAAGAGATGAAGGAACAAATGCAGCAATAGGTATGTTTGGTCAATTTATTTTAGAAAAAGAAGATAATGAAAATTTAAATCTTTTAAATTTAAAACACACTGGAACACTTCCACTTGTTGAGTCGATTAGAATGTACTCAATTAAACATCAAGTTGATAAGGGCTCAACCATTGATCGTTTGCAAGAACTGACAGAAAAAAAAGTTTTTACAACAGAGGAGTTTGATTTCTTAAAAAATGCCCTGGAGTATTTATCTAGCATTCTTATGTCAGCTCAGATTAGACAGGTCAAAAAAAATTTGCCTATTAAAAATTATATTGATCCTAAGGGTCTTTATAAAAGAGAGAAAAAACTACTTAAAATGTATTTAAAAGAAATTAAAAGTTTAAAGACAAGATTAAAAGGTGATTTTGGAGAAGAATATGTTTAATTTTTTGAACAAGATATTCCCAAAAAAATTTAACGATAGAAAATTAGCGCAAGAAACTTTTTGTATAATCGACACTGAAACAACCGGATTAGAAGTTAGAAGTGGAGACAAAATAATTTCTTTTGCAGGCGTAAAAGTAAAATCTTTCAAATTATTAGATGCAATATTTGATCAACTTATTGATCCAGAAAGAGATGTTCCTTCATCATCATCAAAGATTCATGGAATTTATCAAAAAGATATTGTTGGAAAGCCTAAGATTAGGGAAATAGAACATGATATTTCTAATTTTATATCAAATTGCACCATAGTTGGTCATAACATTCAATTTGATCAAGACTTTGTTGAAACAATTATTCCTTATAGTGAACTTGCTCTTAAGTTTAAATTAAATCCAATACTTGATACTTTTTCTTTAGCTATTTCACTTTTTCCAGATCTTGAAAGTCATGAACTTTCTGATTTATGCAAAACTTTTAAAATCAAATCAGAAATTAGACATACCGCTCTAGGTGATAGTATAATGACAGCAAATTTATTTGTTATTTTAGCGAGAGAAGCTCAAGAAAGAGGAGCTAAAAGTGTATATGATTTAATAAAAATTATGAACAAGTCTATTGAAATATCCAAACATTTAAAAAAAAATAAACATTATTAGTCAATAATATCTTCCAGTTTCTTTACCTCGCCTATTTTGAAAATCATAGCATCTTTTTTTTGATAACCATATTTTTCAGCAGAATTTTTAAATCTAACTGGTGGTTCCATAATTGGTTCTAGAGACAAAACAACAGTTCCCCAATGCATGCCAATAAGTTTTTTACTATTTAAATCTTTGCCAATATTTAAAGCCTCTTCAGGATTGGTATGATAAACAGATTTTTCAAACATAGGCCTAAAATCATAGGCACCAATATTTATAAATGTAATATCTATTGGTCCGTATTTGTTGCCTAATTCTTTGTAAATATTTCCATAACCAGTGTCACAAGCAAAGAAAATTTTTTTACCTTTATATTCTATTAGAAAGCTACCCCAGAGAGTTTTATTGGTATCAGTTAGCGTTCTTTTCGACCAATGAACTGCTGGTAATAAAGTAATTTTTATATCATTATTTATTTGAGTTTCTTGATACCAATCAATTTCTTCCACATCATTAAATTTATTTTTAGTGAAGTATTTTGATAGTTTTAGGGGCACGATGACTTTTGCTTCTTTATGAGGAAATTTTTTTATAGTTCTATAATCTAGATGGTCATAATGATTGTGAGTTAATAAAAATAAATTTATTTTAGGAATTTTATTTAGAGGAATTGCAGGGTCAATATATCGCTTAGGTCCAAATACTAGTGGCCCAGCATTTTTAGAAAACAAAGGATCAGTGATAATGGTTGTGTCCCCTAATTTAATTAAAAAAGTAGCATGTCCAATCCAAGCAATATAATTATTATCTTTCAAATTATTTAAATCGGACAAAACCTTTTCTTGAGAAACCACATGTTCTGAAGGATACGTTAAATCTAATTTTTTCTTCTCTTTACTGAATGTTGAGTATGAAAATTTAATATCGCTTGATCTAACAGGACTACCTTCAGGGTTTCTAAAGGTTCCATCTAGATTATGATGATAAGGCTTATTTTCCATAGCTTGTAAGTGAGTGATAAAAAAAATAATTAAGCAAAATAATAAAAAACTTCTCATTAATTTAAGCTACTTAGTGTAACTTATTTTTACGAGATTGTTCGTTTATTTTATTTCCGTATTCAGCAATTTTATCCCATTCACTATCTTTTTTTGCTTTTTCAGCTTTGTAAGAAATAAATAGAGGAAAGAGGATTAATACAAGACTTATAGCTACGCACAGTATAATTATCAAAGTTAAATTCATACTGTGCAATACATATCAAATTAATAAATAATTGAAAGTATTTTAGCTATTTTTTATACAGTTATCTTTGTTTATTTTTTTATCAAAATTTTGAACTGTTGTTTTATCAACTATCCAAACGTATGATTTTTCAAAACTTCCGTCAGCTGTAGGCGTAGTACAACGCTTTCCAACTTTAACACTATGTGCTGAACAGTTAGCTAGAATTAAAAATAAACTTAAAAGCATTAATTTTTTCATAGATTATAATTAGTTAATTAGTTAGACAAACAATTGTTATAAAATTGTTTTTATTGTGTTTTAAGGTTTATTTTTTTTTATTAATTTCTTGTTAGGTTTAGTTAGTTAGTTGTATAATTGATTATCATGAATAGTTCCCATCAATTTGATCTTAGCATTTATTATGAAGACACTGACGTTGGAGGGGTTGTCTATTATGCCAACTATTTAAAATTTATTGAAAGAGCAAGAACAGAGATGATCTATGAGAGATTTGGCATTAGTCACCAGGAACTAAAAAAAAAACATGATGCTATTTTTGTAGTGCGCTTATGCAACACAAAGTATTTAAAATCAGCATTTTTTGAGGATAAACTAAAGATAACAACAAGCATTGTTAAAAAATCACAGGTGAGACTAAATCTCTTACAAGAAGTTAAAAGAAAAGAGGAACTTTTGGTTGTAGCCGAGGTAGAACTAGCGGTTGTAAATAGCAAAGGGTTAGTTACTAAGCTTCCAGAAGAATTATTTAAAAAGTTAAAATAGTTTAAAATTCTAAAAAAGATTAAATAATTGTCATAGTTCAGACACCTTTTGTTTTTAATTACCAGCTAAATGCAATCAACAAACAGAAATAAAAAAGTAAAAATTAGAGTAAAGAATAGACGTTTTAAAAAAATGTCTATGTTTCAATTGCAAAATCGTGCAGATAGCAATTGTTGGGGAAACTGGGTTAACAGAAGAAGTATTTAAGTAAAATTAAGCATCTTTTAAAATCGGTTCGACAATCTAAATATACTTCAATATAAAAACTTTAATTATATGAATATTAAAGTTTATTCCGACACTATTTGTGGCTGGTGTTATATTGGCCATACAAAACTTGCGAAAGCTCTAAGTTTTTTTAAAGATAGTACATTTGATTTGGAACATGTTCCATTTCAACTTAATCCTGACATGCCAAAAGAGGGTATTAAAAGGATTGATTACTTAAAGTATAAATTTGGCGGCATAGAGGTCGCTAGACCAATGTATGAAAGGATGGCTGAAGAAGGAAAAAAAGAAGGCCTTTCATTCATTTTTGATAAAATCATATTAACACCTAATACAAGCTTATCTCATTTATTAATTAAACTAGCTTACAGGAAAAAAATTGGATTAAAAATTATTAATGAAATTTTTAAGTCTTATTTTCAAGAAGGAATAGATATTGGGAATATAAATAATTTAATTAAAATTGGAAAAAAATTTAATTTAGAAGAAAAAGAAATAAAGGATTTTTTGTTATCAGAGGTAGAAATGAAGAAAATAAATTTAAGCGATTCTGATGCAAGAAGCAAAGGTATAACTGGAGTTCCTTTTTTTAATATAAATAATAATACTTATATTTCAGGAGCACAAAGCACAGAGAATTTAATTGAAGCTATCAAGACTAATTTATAGTAATTTTTAATATTAAATTTGTTTTTTTATTTTAAGTTGTTAAGTTATTTTTATGTCACAAAACAAAAATATTAAAAAAGTTGCAATTGTAATGGGTAGTCAGTCTGACTATCCTATAATGAAAAATTGCGTAGAGATTCTAAAAAAATTAAACATCAAGTATGAAACTCAGATAGTTTCAGCTCACCGTACACCAGAAAGAATGTTTGATTTTGCAAAAAAAGCAATAAAGAATAATTTTGCCGTGATAGTAGCTGGCGCAGGAGGTTCAGCACACTTACCCGGTATGATTGCTTCCATAACAACACTTCCAGTCATAGGCGTTCCAGTTGAAACAAAAAAATTAAAAGGTTTAGACAGCCTTCTTTCAATTGTGCAAATGCCAAAAGGTATCCCGGTGGGCACAGTTGCCATTGGTGAAAACGGAGCTTTCAACGCTGGATTACTTGCAGCTTCAATTATTGGTTTATTTGATCATAAGGTTAAAAAAAATTTAGAGAAGTGGCGTAGACTTCAAACCGCTTCAGTAAAAAGAAAACCAAAATAACAATGGTTAATGCGATGCCTAATCTAGGTATTATAGGCGGAGGTCAATTAGGTAGTCTACTTGCATCTGCAGCCAGAAAATTAAATATTAAAACTGTTGTAATTACAGATGATAAAAATGCACCAGCAAAAAATTTTTGTGATGATTTAATTTTTGCGCAATATGATGACTTAACTAAGATTAAAGAATTTACAAATAAAGTAGATGTAATAACTTTTGAATTTGAAAACATACCTTTTGAAACATTGAAGCAAATTTTAAAAATAAAACCAATTTTCCCAAATCCTTCCATTAATAAAATAGTACAAAATAGAATTTTAGAAAAACAATTTGTTAATAGCCTAGGTATTAAAACAACTTTATTTAAACCCATTACTAACAAAGAGCATATTGTGAATTTAGATGATTATTTGCCTGGCATACTAAAAACAAACACAATGGGCTACGATGGAAAAGGTCAATATGTAATTAAAGATCAAAGTGAAATAGAAAATTTGAATATAAATTTAAATCAAGAATATATATTAGAAAAAAAAATTGATTTAGAAAAAGAAATCTCTGTAATCATTACTCGCTTTCAAAATGGTGAAATTTCTATGTATGAGCCAATAGAAAATTTACACGTAGATCAAATTTTAAATAAATCAATCATACCTGCAAAAATTACTAAAGATATTTTTGACAAAGCGCAGTATCAGGCAAAATTAATAGCAGAAAAACTTAACTATGTGGGAACGATGTGTGTTGAATATTTTATAGATAAAAAAAATAATTTATTAGTTAACGAAATCGCTCCAAGAGTACACAATTCAGGTCACCTTACTCTTAATGCTTATAATATTAGCCAATTTGAAAATCATATAAGGGCAGTTTGTGATTTAGAAAAAATTAAACTTAATAAAACTTATAATGCAGAAATGAAAAATATTTTAGGTTTTGAAATCAAAAAATATAGAAAAATAAAATTTTCAAATGATGAATTTTTTTATGATTATTTAAAAGCTGAAGCAAAAGAAAAAAGAAAAATGGGACACATAACTAGAGTTAGTAAAATATAGTTTTTAAATTGGGTTAATTAAGCTTGGATCATTATTAATAGGATTATTTACATCTTTTGTTATTTCATGAAATTTGATTTTTGGTGCTTTAATTGCATTTAGTATTTCCATTCCATTTTTTTTTATATTTAAATAATTATTAATTTGACTTTTGTTTATAATCAGTGGCTCTCTGCTATGTATTTCTTTAATTTCATTACTAGCTTCTCGAGTTATGATACAAAACTTGTTGTCCTGAAATATTCCTGCAAAAAACATTAGATCATTATCTTCACGCTGAAAAAAGTATGGCACTTTTTCTTTCTCAACCCTCTTCCATTCATAATAACCATCAGCTACTACCAAGCATCTTGATGTTTGAATTAATTTTTTAAAAGAAATTTTTTCAACCAAGGTTTCAACCCTAGCATTAATTAAAGGTTTAAAATCTTTTTTATCTTTAGCCCAAGAAGGGATAAGGCCCCACTCAAGATTTTCCAAAGCTTTTCCATTAGTGTAAGATTTTATAACTGGAAGTTTTTGTGAGGGGTGTGCATTAAAATTATCTGTGTCCTCAACTTTTATATTTGTTTTAACTAAATCTAAAGTTTTACTTACTGGTTTAGTTATTACATATCTTCCACACATTTATTTATTTTTCTTTTTTTCCTTCTTTAATCTTCTTTTTTCTTTAATACTAAGCTTAGCTTTTTTCATAACACTTGAGTCTTTGAAGGATTTTCCGCTATATCTTTTTGACATTTTTATTGCTTTCTTTAATAATTTTTAAAAAACCTTTTGTATTTCTTTTTTTTCTTTTTCGTTCTAAATATTGAGCAAAAGTTCGTTTTCGCTTTCTAGCCATACCTTAACTTATCAAAAAAGTTGTAAAGCATCCACAAAGGTATATAGATGCCCTAATAATTAACTTAAATTCTCCTCCAAAAACTATGGAAAATTTTAAATCACTCAATTTAGAGCAAACTTTAATGGACTCGATAGCTATCATTAATTTTAAAACTCCTACACCTATTCAAGCACAAGCAATTCCCGTAGCATTAGAAGGAAAAGATATTTTAGGAACCGCACAAACTGGTACAGGTAAAACAGCTGCATTTGGAATTCCCCTGGTAAATTTTTTACTAAAAACAAAAAAAGATAATGCATTGATAATGACACCAACAAGAGAACTCGCAACTCAAGTTATGCAAACAATGAATAGTTTAATTGGCAGAGGCAATATTAGAACTGCTTTATTGATTGGTGGCGACTCAATGCAAAAACAATTAAGTCAAATGAGAAGAAATCCAAGATTAATAGTAGGAACTCCTGGAAGAATTAATGATCATTTAAAACGAAATACACTTAGATTAAACAATACTACTTTTTTAGTATTAGATGAAAGCGATAGAATGTTGGACATGGGTTTTACTCCTCAAATTAATCAAGTCCTACAAACTGTTCCAAAAAAACATCAAACTTTATTGTTCTCAGCTACTTTAGGAAATAACATCGTTAGGTTAGCAGAAAAATATTTATCTAATCCAGTCAGAATAGCCGTGGGTTCCACATCAACTCCGATAGACAAAATAAAACAGGAAGTTATTCATGTAAAAGATGGAGATAAGTACAACCAACTTATTAAAGAAATTTATAACAGACAAGGTTCTATATTAATTTTTGTAAAGACACGAAGAAATGCAGAGAAGATGGTTAAAAGATTAAAATATGATGATCATGACGCTGATGCAATTCATGGAAACTTAAGACAAAATAAAAGAGACAGAGTAATCAAGGCATTCAGAAATGGGCATTTTAGAATTCTTGTTGGTACTGATGTTGCAAGCAGAGGTCTTGATATTCCAGCTATTAAACATGTTATAAATTTTGATTTACCACAACTTCCAGAGGATTTTATTCATCGAATAGGAAGAACAGCCAGAGCAGGTGCAGAAGGTTCAGCGCTAAGTTTTATTGGCGGAGAAGACAGAAGCAAATGGAATGCAATTCAAAGATTAATAGATCCAAATTTTAAACAAGAAAGAGGAAGTGGAGATGGTAGAAATAATAGGAGAAGAAAGCCATTTTCTAGGAATAAAAGCAGAGGAAGAGATCAGTTTTCAGAAAGAAAAAGTTTTTTTGACTCACCTAAAAAAGACGAGAAAAGAAATTTTTTTGACAAAAAAAGAAGTGAAGGTGGAGACAACAGGGATTTTAGAGATAAGAGAGATTTTAGAGATAAGAGAGATTTTAGAGATAAGAGAGATTTTAGAGATAAAGGTAATGATGGAAAACCAAACTCTTCAAATAATAATTCAAAAGATTTTAGGAAAAATGGTGATGGTAAAAAGAAATTTTTTGAATTTAAAAAAAAATTTAAAGGTTCAGGAAATAAATCATTTAATAAATTTAAAAGAAAATATTAATTTCAGTCTAGCCAGACGTTAATCGATCAGTTATTTTCTTGGATATTGGTGAGAAAAAATTCCCTGCTAAAAATGCCAAAGGAAAAGCAACCACCCAAGCTTTAAACCATCTTAAAATAAAGTTCGAATCTATACCTGTATTTACTATTGTGATTATGCAGGACATAAATATGGACATTCCAAGACTAATGAAAAATACAAAGATTATCGAGTAATATTTTTTTGAAAACATTTGATTAATGATGCGTTAATTATGAAACTATTATCATAATTACTACTTGTTGTTATATAATTTTATTCACCAACAATTTGGGAATTTTGCTCACCAAGACCTTCAATATTTAATTTAAGTTTGTTTCCTACTTGTAAATATGTAGCTGGCTTCATCGCCATACCAACACCTGGAGGGGTACCTGTAGTAACTATATCTCCTGGTTGTAGTGACATAAAATTACTTAAATATGACAATATAAAATTCATATTAAAAATCATTTTATTTGTATTTCCTGTTTGCATTCTTTTTCCGTCGATATCCAAAGACATCGAAAGATTTTGAACATCTTTGAGCTCATCTTTAGTAACTAGATATGGACCAGTTGGCCCAAAAGTGTCTCCAGATTTTCCTTTATCCCAAAGACCTCCTCTTTCAATTTGCCACTCTCTTTCACTAATGTCATTAACCATGCAATAACCTAGAATATGGTCTGGTGCTTCTTTCTCGCTAATATATTTTGTGTTTTTTCCAACAACAAAAGCAATTTCTATTTCCCAATCTAATTTTTTAGATGCTTTTGGTAAGATAATATTATCATTAGGTCCAACCATACAATTTGCAGCTTTATTAAAAATAATTGGTTCTTTTGGAATCTCAGCATTTGTTTCTGCTGCATGATCAGAATAATTTAATCCAACTGCTAAAAATTTACCTGGTTTTGCAATACAAGATCCTATTCGAGCAGAAGAAGTAACCTCTGGTAAAGTTTCTAAATTAACTTTCTTTAAAGTTTCCAAAGTAGAAAAATTTAAAGTTGAATGGTCAAAGTCCTTTATGTGTTTTGATAAATCACGTATTTTGCCATTTTTATCTAATGCAGCAGGTTTTTCTTTTCCAAATTCTCCAACTCTTAATAGTTTCATATTTTCTCCTTTTTATATTGTCATTCCACCATCAACTGAAAAAATATTTCCAGTTGCAAAAGTTGACTCATCACTTGCTAAATAAATTGCAATTGCAGCAATCTCTTCTGGTGTACCTAATCTTCCCATAGGTTGTCTTGCTATAAAATCTTTTTTAGCTTGCACAGGATCCTTACTAGCTTTTACCCTGTCTTCCCATGATGGAGTGTGAACTGTGCCTGGCGCTATGGTATTACATCTAATGTTTTGTTTTACAAAATCAGCAGCAATTGATTTTGTAAATCCAATGATCGCTGCTTTCGAAGCCCCGTAAACAAATCTATTGGGTAGACCTCTAATACTTGAAGCAATTGAGGAAATATTAATTATGCTGCCACCATTTTGCTCAATCATTTTTGGCAAAATTGATTTAACCATAAAATACATTGATTTGATATTTACATTAAAAGAAAAATCCCAATCTTTTTCTTCACATTCAAGAATAGTTCCATGATGGACAAATCCAACTGCATTAAACAAAATATCTACTTTACCTAAAGTTTTTGTAAAATTTTCAATTTCTGCTTTATTAGTTGAGTCTAATTTTTGAACTTTAATTTTTGGATACTCTTTGTTTAAACTTTTTAAAGTTTCTTCATTTAAATCTGTAGCAATTACGTTAGCACCTTCATTGTGAAAAGCTATCGCTGTTGCTTTTCCAATTCCTTGACCTGCCGCAGTAACTATTGCGTTTTTATTTTTTAATC
>ERZ889217.1684-NODE-1684-length-10777-cov-7.533856_pt1 | contig 10777 bp, 7 predicted proteins | sample MGYA00521098_ERZ889217 | MGnify/ENA primary metagenome ERZ889217 (study PRJEB32303, sample SAMEA104408613) | aquatic metagenome | biome: Brackish water; feature: Pelagic; material: water | place: Baltic Sea | collected 2014-06-10T22:04:00 | depth 2,362 m ...
CAAAAGTAAACAAAGTTATAACAGAGTGTGTACGTGAAAACAAGAACGCTTTGAGGAATATTCTCTCTCACACACACGCACGCACGCACACAAAAAATAACCCGCTGACTACGCTCTCTTAATCTCTTCTTCTTCTTCTTTTTCTTCTATTCGCGAGCAAAAATGTCAATTAAATAATATTTACGTATAAATAATCCGATGTAAAAACCCTAAACCCTAAACACTCTTTCCCATGGCACTACGCACTTTTTTCCCCTGTTTGTAGTACACGTTTCCAATCAATTTAGATCAGTGATTGACTAATTAATCGACGAGAGTACAGCGCGCACTCTTCTCCAACCGCGCGCGCGCGTTTTTTTTCGGTCCAGGCCAGTAGTTTGTTCAACCTCAACATTTTATTCACAATTAAGGTAATCCAATCAATCAGAGATTCGAGAGAGATTCGAGAGAGTAAGAGTAAGAGTAAGAAAGAGTGAGAGAGTAAGAAGAATTAATTACGAACTGATTTCTGCGGCCAATAAAAGCGAGGAGTATATATCAGCGAATCTCTGCACCAGTGCTCGGAATCGCTGAGAGAGAGATTCGAGAGAGTAAGAGTGAGTAAGAGTAAGAGTGAGAGTGAAATGGGCCTCTCGGCAAGGTCAAATCGCGAGGATTCGCGAAAGCGACAAAGATCGCAGCAACGGAAGAACCAAAGGAAGTTCTCGTTCCCGATATACTCTGCAGTGTTCTTCGATCGAGAGAGGTTCTTAATAGCCGGAGGCGGGGGGAAGAAATCGTCCGGGATCAGGAACTTAGTCGCGTTAGCGGAGATCACGGATGATCTCGAGATCACGGATTGTATCAGTGCCGTGACGACGGATGATGATGCACCGCAGAGGTTAGCGATGCATCCGGATGGGGACTGCGTTGTATGCGTGTTCGGCGGGTCAGTCGGAGTGTTTAAGTGCGAGAGGAACGTAAGACGAGGACAGATGGTAGTGAATGGTGTGAGTAATACGATCGGGAAAGAGAGCAATGGTAATGGTAATAATAGTACGAACGGTAATAATGATGATGACGGCGATAACGAGCCAGCGGTGAATTTAACGAGGGCGGTCGAGTTCCCGAGACGCGTGGCGTTAACGGCGGATGACAGAGACGTGAAATGTTGCGTGTTTGCGCCGAGCGGGAGAAGGTTGGCGATCGGGTTAGAGACTGGCGAGGTTAAGATTTTGATATGGCCTAGTTTAGAGGTTGAGGCTGAGATGGGCGCGCATGAGAGTGGGTCGGCCGTGACCGATATTGCGTGGAGTCCTGATGAGAGGATCATTGTGAGTTGCGCCGCTGAACGAATTGGGAATTCCTCCTCGCAAAATCATCAACAACAGCAGCAACAACAACAACAACAACAAAATCAAAATAATCAAAACGAGACGACGAAAGGGGCAATTGTATGGTCCGTTGAAAGAGGTGAACGAATTAGAGCGTTGCCAGATCCAACGAGTTTAAAATTTAACTGTAAAGGATTCCCGAGTTCTTCGAGGAAAGCGAATAGTTTGAAGGTGTTTCGAGGCGCGAGTTTTTCGCAAACGGGTGATTTTTTCTTTTGCGGTGTAAACATTGATGGTGTTGGGTATTTAGTAAAGTTCGAAACGACGACTTGGCAGCCAATTGCGACGGTGAGAGCGTTTAGAGATTCACCAATATCGGCGTATAGCGCGAACCAAGGTGGATCGAGACACGCGTGCGGAAGCGCCGAGGGCGACGTCGTCGCTTTCGATGGAGGCGGCTTGAGAAAAGCGAGCTCAATGTCTTCACAACGTAAAATGAGACGCATAGCCGCAGTTAGAGGTGCACATATGATTTTTGTCACGACTATTTGTTGGAACGCTCGAGGCGACGTCGTTTTATCTGGAAGTGCCGATGCGAGCGTATATTGTTTACACGTGAAAAATAAATTTAAAAGCGGCTGTTACGGAACAATAATGAGAATGTTTTTGTGGATTTCCGTTTATATCGCGTGCTTAATCGCGTGGGTATTTATGTTCATTAAAGTATTTGTAGAATCACCGCCTGCTTTGAACGAATTCGAAATGCCTGCGGCAGAGGAGGCTGCGCACGCGATTGACGTAAATTATGTTCATTGGGCCATCCAAAGACGTTCGTCTGGATATATGTTAACAGATGACGAAGAGAAATTATTCCATTTCCACCAATCGAATATTAAAGCTTCGAAATTAGCGTCATCCGCATCCGATTCCTCTTACGGTAGCGAAGAATATTCGGACGAAGAAGACCGCCGTTTCGGTACCAACAACGCGGGAGAAAGCTCTCGCGCCGCCGCAGTCGAAGAGTGGCAACGCCAACAAAAATTAGAGGAAGAAGAAGAAGAAGAACGACAGCGAGAGGAACAACGACAAGAACAAGCGTGGAAGTTGCAACGAGAAACCGAGTTGAAGCGCTCGGCGTTTGAAGAAGAAGAGGAGAAAAAACGACAACAGCAACAATCGGAAGACGAAGGAAAAGAAGACGAAGAAGAAACGTTGAATGGTAGTGATGAGGATAATATTAATGATGTCGATTCGAACAACGACGCTAACGCCGACGAGGCTACTACTACTACTACTACTACTACTACTACCGATAACGACGACATCGAGGAAGAGGCCGAGAAGACAAAAGCAGAAGAACAAGAAAATGAAGACGAACGAGATACCGAGGAAGCGATTAAAGACATCGAACGCGAAATGGCCGAAGAACGCGAACGCAAAGAAGATAGCACTACACAAGACGACGTCGACCAATACGCTACTGACCAAAACGATGCTTTCGAATGGGACGATAACGAAGACGAAGAAGACGAAGATGATATCAATACTAACAACGCGGAGAAAAAAGACGAATTATGATCAAGAAGAAGCACTAGAAATCGTTGTACAAAATATAATCATAATACATAATAGAATACAATTAACTCTCTCTCTCTCTCTCTCTCTCTGACTCTATTTCTTCTTCGTCGTCGCAGTTTCTACGGCATCACTACTTTCCCTGTCCGATAACTTCCTCGTCTGCAAATCGAGCTCGTCTATTCGATTTCCCAAGTCGTCTATTTTTGTGATTATCTCGTCGGACATTTCCTGAAAACGCGCCTGCATTTGTTGCAACATCGATTGTACGAACTGCGTGAGTTCTTCGGCCGATTGTGGCGCCCTGGCAGACATTATTTCTTCTCTCTCCTTGATCAAGGAATAACACGCGTCGTAAGTTCCGAATCACAAAAACAGGCGCTGTTGGCAACTTTTTATATCTTGACTGGCAACGTTAATATCGCTCGCGTTCTTTAACGCAGTTTCTTAACAGAACCTTTTGCGGTCTCTTCAATTGAAAAAGGAGCGTTCGAGCAGAACGTCTGCGACGAGCGCGTTGAATAAAACGTTCTTTATATAGTTCAGGATTAAGAAAACGTGTTTATTATGATGGGCTTGGTAAAACGTCTCATTTCAATCAAAAATACAAAAAAGGAGGACTCTGTGCCGCCGATTTTGCCGATCAAACAAAACACTACGAAATAACGTCACATTGTTTCCAAAAACCAAGACTCATTAACGACCAATAAAAATGGCCCAAAGAATCTTACGATCATCGCTCTCGATATTATCTCGATCTCCTTTAAGCGTTTGCGCTCAATCGAGATCGTACAAAGTCGCCGTCTTAGGCGCCGCCGGCGGCATCGGGTACGAATTTCAATCGATCCAAAAAAACTGGAGCGGTTCCGTTTTAGATATTTATTTTATTTTGCACCAGAGCGATCTCTTTAACGCGATCTCATCGTTCGATCTCTCTCAAAAAAGGAACATGAAGAGAGAGAGAGGAAAGTGATGGTTTTAATGAGAGCGAGAGAGTTCCTTTTTCTTCGATCGAATCGAATCGGAACGAGACAAACAAGCGCTTTTTTTAAGTTTTTTTTTTTGAGAGAGTTGTGCGTTGACAAAAAAACAATTTTATGCAAACAGGCAACCGTGCGGACTTTTGATGAAAATGAACCCGCTCGTGACCGAATTGAGATTATACGATATCGCGGGAACGCCAGGGGTAGCCGCGGACGTATCACACATAAACACTCGAGCGCAAGTGAAAGGATATTCACAAGCCGATGATGGCGAGGATGGATTAAAGAACGCTTTGAAAGATTGCGATTTGGTTATTATTCCAGCCGGAGTGCCGAGAAAACCTGGCATGACGAGAGATGATTTGTTCAAGATTAACGCCGGGATCGTGAAAGGTTTAGTCGAGGCGTGCGCCGAGCATTGCCCGAAGGCGATTTTGAACATTATTTCGAACCCAGTGAACTCGACTGTACCAATCGCCGCTGAGACGTTGAAGCAAAAGGGGGTTTACGATAAGAAGAAGTTGTTTGGCGTGACTACTTTAGACGTCGTGAGAGCGAAGACGTTTTATGCGGAGAAGAAAGGGTTGGAGACGGCAAAGTGTGACGTGCCAGTTATTGGCGGCCACGCCGGGGTTACGATTTTGCCTTTGTTCTCGCAAGCGACACCAAAGGCGGCTTTGACCGACGAAGAGATCGACGCGTTAACGAAGAGAACGCAAGATGGTGGGACCGAAGTTGTCGCCGCAAAGGCTGGTAAAGGTTCGGCGACGTTGTCCATGGCATACGCCGGCGCTTTGTTTGGCGATGCGTGCTTAAGAGCGAAGAACGGTGAAGCCGGCGTCGTAGAGTGCACGTACGTCGAATCCGACGTCGTCCCAGGTCTTGATTTCTTTGCCACGAAGGTTTCGCTTGGCAGAGAAGGCGTTGAGAAGATCCACGGCACTGGTCCGTTGACTCCGTACGAACAAAAAGGACTTGACGATATGATGGAAGAATTGAAGGGTAGCATTCAAAAAGGTATCGATTTCGCAAACGGGAAAATCGCGTAAATTATTTTTACTAGAAGAAATTACTTTTACTCATAATCCAATCTACTATACTACCTATTAAAGAAGACTGCATCTATCAAAAACGTCATCGCTACTAAGAAACTGCCTCTAACTAAAACATTCTTCACTCTGTTCCTCCTCCTCATCTCATTTTTACTACCATACACGAAAATCCTATTATACTTACTCGCGTCCACGCCCTTCGTCGAGCGCTCGCGCGTATCCTCAAACGCGACTTCGTTCAACATCCTCTCTCGCCAAAACCCATTACCGACATCTTCAGGTAACTTAAACATATAACATATAACACAGCAATCATCATTAATCCTCGTTCTCAAAATTTCCTCGACTTTCTTGTTCCCTTTCGGTAACAAGTACAAAAAAACCGCGCTCGCTCGTTCGATGCCTTCGATATTCTTAAACACATCACCTTCTCGAATTTCAACGAAATCTTCCACGAAATTTTCGATAACTTTCTCTCTCGCAACGGCGCATTGTTTTCGATCGATTTCAATACCGACGCATTTGCATTCAAACTTCTTCGCTGCTTCGATTAACACGCGCGCGTCGTTACATCCAAGGTCGAATAAGAGTGATTTCTTCGTCAATTTCATGATATTTTTGTTAAACAATCTTTCGCAGGTTAACCGCGGCGTTGCACTTATTGGTCCGAGGTAATTATCTCGTTCTTGATCCGCGCGTGATAGAGATGGAGTTAGTTTTAGTAATTGAGTTTGAGCATTCGTCGTTCTTTTCATTATCAGTACTGTGGAGGATTTGTGAAGCGCGCGCGCGCGCTTCTTGTAAAGAAAGTGTAAAGTAAATTCTCTTCATCACATGAATACCTAACAATATACCGTAGAATATCTAAAATCCCTCTCGCAGCGCGCTCTTCCGCGAATCAAAAATCAATGAACAAAGTCCAACCGAGATCTTCGATGTCACCTAAATCGACGACCAGCATACTCGTACGATCGTTATATTTCCAAGGAACGTCATGTTTTCGGTTATTCGAAGCTCGACTCGTGGCTGAGATTTTCTTTGGCCTTTCGCTCGAAAAACAAGCGCATTCGCCGCACGATTTCGAGAGTTGTACGGTTGCGCGGTAGCTCTTGCTGGAGATCTTTTCGAGTTTTGCGTTTTGAACGACGGCGTTACCGTTCATCATTTTAGTTAAGCCAAAGCAAGCGAATTTGATGTTCGCGCGCTTAAGTTTTTTGATGAGCTGTTCTTTCGATAATTTTTCATTGTTGGTGTTTGAGCTCGCACTGCGGTCGATTTGCTTTTTGATCGGCGATAAGATCTCCGGAGTCGATGGAACAGATGTATCTACAGATGACGTGCCGTCTCCGTCGAAGGATTCATCTGGAAACGATCTGCGAGCGCGGAAGGACTCGAAAACTGGCGTGATCGTGAAAACGTCCCAATCCTTGCTGCTTAAAATCACTTTTGTGTTTTCGTTCAGACGCAAGATATCGACGCTCCCTGTTCTGTGCGAACGCACGGCAAACTTTTGATCTCCACTGTTTGTGTTATTATTGTTGTTATTCATGGTGCTATTATTATTATTGTCCGTTTGATTGATCCCGTTACTTAACCCGTTTGAATGAGGTTCTTCTTGGCCGTATTGTTGGCGAAACCCTTCGATATCTCTCGGGAAAATATAACCCGTGACGGTTTGCCCACCGCCTTTCCTTAACGTGATGTATTGATTCACTTGGCGAGACCAACACGCTCCTTGAACGTTAAACGCAGCTATTACTCCACCAACACTATTTCGATTCCATATTTTCAAAGCCGTTTTACCGTCTCTACAAACGTCTTTAAATAAACAATCGCGAGTCGGACGTCCGGGTAACTTTCCTCGCAAAATCGCCCCAGATGGCATAACTAATTGACCTAAAACGTTAAAGTCATGCTTATCCGGATGATCGGATACATATACTGGACACCCACCGACAGCACGTGCGGCGGCATGAAGTCCGCCAGTGCTCGAAGCGCTTTGAAACATGTCCCAATCTGGAATGACTATTTCTCCCATGAACATTGTGTTATACGCAACGTTCACGATGTGAACCGTGTGAGAGGCTTCGTTTGATGGATAAAAATCATCCGATACTCTCGCTAAATTTGATTTCTTAAAGTTATACAAGTTTTCCGTCGAATGGCACATGCAGTTAACTAAGCCGTTGGTCGGAAAAAATTGCATGACGGATTCTTCAAGAGCTTCGTGCGTTTTTCTCGCCAACGCCGGCCCGCCCCCATTTGGTCCGTTTCCATACCCTAATGCCCCAATAATAGCTTGCGCGTCCACTTTAACGCCATCAACACCAGCTGAGGCGAGATATTCGTGCAATTCGTTATAGAAATGTTGCATTTTCTCCGGAGCTGGGACTCCTACCCCGCATACCGTTAGCGGATCCCAAGCTTGCGACGGTTCAACGGCTAAGAGCGATGGGTTATGTCTTGGATACTTCAATTTCGCCCCAAATTCACGAACATTCTCTTCATCTCGATGCACACCTCCCCAATATCCAAGTAATGCGTGCCAACAATAGACGTAATCGATGTCATATTTTTTCTTAATCGCTCGAACGACGTTACCTAAACCATCAATCTGACCTTGAATTTCGTTCTTTTGATGACCGGCGAGATCCATTTGCTGGTCAGCCGAACGAAGCGAATCCAACGAGTGCCTAGATGTGTTCCTATGAGAAAATTTTGGAGACGTTGGTGGCGATAAGTGCTGAAGAAAATCGACGCTACCGACGGTTTTAATAGCTTTACGCATGCCTTTCCCGGCGAGTTGAGCCAAGCTTCCAAACGGTGAACGTCTTCCAGAAAAGCTCGCTCTTCTGAAGCCAGTAAACGAAGCGAACTTTTTGTTCGCTCGAATTGATACGACGCGATGGTTGAAATACGATAACGATGCAGTTTTCATGGCCACAAATGCGTATAAAAAGTAATTTATCAGAATGCGCCAAGTATGCCATAAAGCGCCGTGCGCTCGCATGGCGTGTAATCTTCTCCAATAAAACGCGTAAATCATGGCTGCAAAATATCCTGGCGGCGTCACCGTAGGTGTCGTCAACGGTGCTTCGATTTCTCCATCGTCTTCATCGTCGTCGTAATACTCGTCATCCTCTTCTCCACTATTATGTTCGCTACTATCTTTACTATTCCTACTCGTCCTAGCGCTATTGTTCTTCGACGCGCTTCTATACTCCTTATCTGCTTCAACGTTTTGCCATCCATCGTCGATGATCACGAACTTAGGTGGCGAATTCCCATTTTGCAAGCTCGTTAAACCTTTCGCGATCCTCATTGGACTCACTTTTTCATAAAACGCGTCCCAAGTACACCATCCGAAGACGTCCGCGACTGGCGGTATAACTTTTTCGTCCCTAGGCTTAAACGCGCCTTTCAAACAAACACTCGCTAGCTTAATAGCCTTCTTACTCGCATCGAAAGGATTCTCTGCCCAACTGATAACGGCAACGTTCTCGACGCCATCAGATTTAACTTCCTCGCACGCCGATTCGACGATCAAAAACGAGCCTTTCCTTCGCCACATCGGATGGTAGCCGCTCAAAGTCGCTCGAAACCTTTCGCCAGTCAACGGAAGAACGCAGACGTACCCATCCTTACCTTCGTTTAACTCGAGCACTAAATATTGCGTCTCGGCAGGTAAATCCCTCCCTAATTCCCTCCCCCACTGAGGCGACATCCACCATAACTTGCACCTCGCCGTGCACATAAACGCGCTCACGACGTCTTCCGTGTGCTCCGAGAACTTCAGCACGTGCCTATTCGTCGCATCTTGTGCCCCGTTCGTAGAAACTTTATGTAACACCGCTAAAGACCTATCCCTCTCGAGCATCTTCGTCAGAACTTCGTTTTCATTCGCTCGCCGCGCTGGAGCTGACGATAGCGACGAACATCCCCCGCTTAAGATCGGTCGCGAGTTTAGCAGTAATTTCCCGTGTGCGTATTCAATCGTTTTATTCTTATTCTTATCCTGTTGTTGTTGTTGTTGTTGTTGTTGTTGTTGTGATTTCATTTTTATTCGACTCTCGATTGTTCTTCGAATTCTTCTTCTTCTTCTTCTTCTTCTGCGCTCTGCTCGATCTTCTTCGTCCTGAATCCGTCGATAAAAGGCGCGCACTAAATCGCGCGTGTAGATATAGAAGCTGTTTCTTGAACGAACGGCGAAAGAGAGAGAGAGGGAACAGGGGAATACTGTTTGCAGCGCGCAGTGCTCGAGGCCGAAGAAAACAGTGCGAGCGAAAGTGTCGTGATTTTGCGTCGACCTCGATCGAGCACTAACAGAATTAGGGTTTAGGGTTTTTTCTCTCAGTAAAAAGAGCTCGTTTTGGATTCCTGTGGTAAACGTACTTCGAAGGGTTTAAGGCGTGGACAAACTCGTACATGATCGACACGACCTCGTCAGCCATCGGCAGAGTCGTCTTTTCTCTCGTTACTCTCTGCTGTCAGCAAAAAAGAGCTCGTTTTGGGATTCCTGTGGTAAACGCACTCACTCCGGAGGGTTTAAGGCGTGGACGAACTCGTACAAGAAACTATTCGCTCGCGCTCTCTCTCTCGCGCGAAGCCATGGTCACTACGCGCGTTGGTTCATTATTATTATGTATGAATACGACGTAGTAATCGAGCTCTGATCGCGCAGTTTAGGACGACGCTTCTTTTGGAAGCAACCGTACGCGCGTTTGCGCCGAGAATAGTACACGTTTGTGTCGTATTGAGTTAAAATATGCACAGTTTGCCAACCTCAGCAGGCACTGCGCAGTAAAGGAGAAGAAAACGGGACTTTACTTAAAAACAAAGCGCTTTTGACGAAACGAGAACCAAACGAAACAACTAAACCTGCGCGCGAACATCACCTCTGCGTCGAAGAGGACTAATCAGAAGAAGAAAAATGTTTTCTTTCTCGCGCGAATCGCGCAGTTACAATCAACGCGTCGAAGACGATCCGGAGAAGCAGTTGTTCAAAGAGATCCAGAAGGACGATAAGGTCGAATGTTTGAGCCGAGAGATCGAGGCCTTGGAGCAAATGCGCTCGAAATACGCGGAAGAGCTTAAGGAGAAGGTTTTGGAAGAGGACGAGAAGCGCGCGATTTTAGAGCGCGAATGGACGAGGGCGAGGAAACAGGCTCAGGAGGAACAGTATTACGGTCAGTTTTTCGTTTTCTTTGTGTGTTTAATTAATCATCGATCGTCTTCTTCGTTCTTCTTCTTCTAACTTTCCTTTTCTTTCTCTCTTTTTTTTTCTTGGAACGAACGAACGAACGAACTGTTTAGTTGCGGAACTAAGAGCGCAGCAGGAGGAAATAGATAGCCTGCAATCGGAACTGAGACGAGCGACTGAGAACTCGCTGAAAATGGAAGAGGAGCGAAGGAACTCACGCATCGCGTTGTTACGCGAGTTAGAGCAGTTAGCTCGCGAGATGGAAAAAGCGAAAGAGTTGCCGAAATTAATCGAAATCGAGAAGAAAAGATACGACTCCATCGAAGAGCAGTTGAGAGCGTTGTGTAAAGGGAAGTTTCAAGATGTAACTATTGAAACGTTTGATGATTTTGGCGAGGAGTGTAACGCGATGTTCGATAGAGTGATTGCGAGAGAAAAGGATTCAATCGAGCGATCGTTGATTGCTGTGAACGAAGTTCTCTCAAAATCAAAAGCGGACGGCGGAGGAGCTTTCATTTTACAAGACACGAGGAAAAGAAAAGCAGAGGAGGAAGAAGAAGAAAAAGATGAGAGAGCTCAAGAGAAGAAGGAAATACCATCATCAACGCCTAATACTGCTGAATAATAATAATAATAATAATAAGAAGAAGAAGG
>ERZ889217.1685-NODE-1685-length-10769-cov-5.295688_pt1 | contig 10769 bp, 8 predicted proteins | sample MGYA00521098_ERZ889217 | MGnify/ENA primary metagenome ERZ889217 (study PRJEB32303, sample SAMEA104408613) | aquatic metagenome | biome: Brackish water; feature: Pelagic; material: water | place: Baltic Sea | collected 2014-06-10T22:04:00 | depth 2,362 m ...
GGCGTGCACTCAGGCGAACCGAAGACGAACGGATCGGAAAGCGGCACGGGCGCGTGGGCAGGAGATGGCGGACGGACCATAACAAAACACTAGTTAATGTACCCGATCCGGCGAGGTATGATGGGAATTTGCCGCCCGGGAATCCAACGTGGACCAACCGCACGACGAACGCCAGATCTGGCTCTCCCCCGACATGGCCTGCCGGCTGGCGGCCATCGATATCGGCTCCAACAGCGTCCGCCTGTTTGTGGCTGAGGCCCTTCGCGGCGGCGCCTACCGGATCCTCGACGAGGAGCGGGAGCCGACGCGGCTCGGCCGCAGCGTCTCCTCGCTGGGAAGGCTCGACGACGAGTCGATGGAGAAGACGCTCGCCGCCCTGCGGTCGTTCAAGGAGATCGCGGCCGGCTACCAGGTTTCCATGCTCCGGACGATCGCCACCTGCGCTGTCCGCGAGAGCCGCAACGGCCCGGAATTCTGCCGCCGCGTCCGCGAGGAGGTGGGCCTCGAGATTGAGGTGATCTCCGGCGAGCGGGAGGCCCGGCTGGCCTTCGCGAGCGTCCAGAACGCCTTCGATCTGGCTGGCCGCAACGTGGTGGTGGCCGACATCGGCGGCGGCAGCACCGAGATCGTGTTCGCGACCGGCAACCTCATCGAGTCAATCTTCTCGACGCCACTCGGCGCCGTGCGGCTCACCGAGCAGTTCTCCCTGGCCGACCCGCAGGACGCCGCCGCCTTCCAGCAGTCGCTCGACCAGCTCGAGGCCGAAATCACCACGGTCCTCAAGAAGCAGACCGCGCGGCCGCTGTTTGCTCCCCACCTGCTCGTCGGCTGCGGGGGCACCTTCACCACGCTCGGCGAGGTCGTGATGGCGGCCAAGCGGGCAGCCAACCTGCCGGTGGCCGGCTACCAGGTCTCGCACGCGGAGGTCCGCCACCTGCTCGACCGCCTGCGAAAGCTTCCGCTGCGGGCCCGTCGTGCGATGCCCGGCATGACACCCGACCGGGCCGACATCATCATCGCCGGCCTCTCGATCGTCGACGCGCTCATGAAGCGGTTTCGGGTGAACCTCCTAGCCGTGCACACCCGCGGCGTCCGCGACGGCCTCGTGCGGGAGATGATCGACGAACTGCAAGAGGCAGCCCAGCCGGCGGGAGACGAAGCAGCGCTGCGGGAGGCCGCCATCGAGCGGCTGGCCGCCGCCTGCTCTGGCGAACTGGAGCACGGCCGGCAGGTGGCGCTGCTGGCCGGGCGGATCTTCGAGCAGCTCGCCGAGCCACTTGAATTGCCCCCCGGCGACCGGCTGCTGCTCGAGTGCGCCGCTCGGCTTCAGGACGTGGGCTACGTCATCAACTACGACCAGCACCACAAGCACAGCTACCATCTGATCCGCAACAGCCGCCTCGCTGGACTGCGTCCGCTTGACCTCGAAATCGTGGCCAATGTGGCCCGCTACCACCGCGGGGCGTTGCCGAAGCGAAAGCACGAGAACCTCGCCCGGCTCTCCTCGGAAGACCAACGCCGGGTGCAACGGCTCGCGGCGATTCTCCGGCTGGCCGGCGGCCTCGACCGCAGCCGCACGCAGCAGGTCCGCGACGTGCAGGCGACGATCGGCGAGGGGGGCGTGCGGCTCGACGTGCTCGCCGAGCAGGAACCGCAGGCCGACATCTGGGGCGCTGAGCGACGGACCGAACTCTTCGAGAAGGCCTTCGGCCTGCCCGTGGAAGTCTGCTGGACAGTCGCCGCCTCCGCCGCAGGGTGAGCGGACGATAGTCCGCTACAACCGCCGCAGCCCGCAGGGCCATGCCCGCCTGGCTCCCGCCAAAGGCCGAGGCCGCCTCACGACGATAAGGAAAAACCGGGGCGTGGCTCTTCGGGCTCATCGCCTGCGGCTCGGCCCCGACTGGTCTACCGAGTCCTGTGAGTCTCGTCATGAGTCGATTCATTACAGCCACATTCGTCGTGCTCACCGCGACTACAATCTGCCTCCCAGCCCAGGCCGCCGGCGGCCGGTGGTTTCGGGGAGCTCGCTCGCCCGCCTCGACCGGCACGCCGCAGAATCAGGCTCCCTATCAGCCCGGGGCGAGCCCCTACGAGACGGCCCACGGCACGCGGCCGAAGTACTTCGTTCCGCCGACCAACCCGCGAACGCCGACCTGGAAGACGTATGGCACGCCCCCGGGGGTCGTCCCCGGCGACTGGCCCACGTATGCTCCCCTTGGATTCGGCGGCTACCGCTTCCCCGCGGTCGGGGCCCAGGCCTACCGCTAGGCGGCCGCGGCCTCCCGCCGATCCGGGAGCCCGCCCACGTGTCTGCCCGGTCGTCGGAGTTGCTCGAGGTCACCGCCTCAGGGCTGTACTGTGCCGCCGGCGGCTTCTTCGTTGATCCGTGGCGGCGGGTCGAGCGGGCCGTCATCACCCACGCCCACGCCGACCACGCTCGGAGCGGCTGCGGCCGCTACCTCTGCGCCGCCCCGGGCAAGCACGTGCTGCGAACCCGGATGGGGAGCAACGCCACGATCGACACGCTCCGCTACGGCGAGACGACCTCAATGAACGGGGTTACCGTCTCACTCCACCCGGCCGGCCACGTGCTCGGCTCGGCGCAGGTGCGGATCGAGCACCGCGGCCAGACCTGGGTGGTGACCGGCGACTACAAGCTCGGACCCGATCCCACCTGCGCTACGTTCGAGCCGGTGCCGTGCGACGTGCTCGTGACCGAGAGCACCTTCGGGCTGCCGGTCTACCGCTGGCCAAACCCGGCGACGGTGGCCGGCGAAATCAACGCCTGGTGGCGGACCAACCGCGACGCCGGCCGCACGAGCGTGATCCTTGCCTACGCCCTGGGGAAGGCCCAGCGGATCGCGGCACTTGTCGATCCGGAGATCGGGCCGATCGTGGCCCATGGCGCGGTCATGAAGCTCTGCGAGGCCTACCGGGCCAGCGGCATACGGCTGCCGCCGATCGACCGCGTGCCGCCGCGGGCCCGCAAGGTCGGGGGCGGCCGGGCGCTCGTGATCGCGCCGCCAAGCGTGCTCGATGGCCCGTGACTCAAAATGTTTGGCGCATCGGCGACCGCGGTGGCCTCCGGCTGGATGACCATCCGCGGCGTCCGCCGCCGCCGCGGCGTCGAACAGGGCTTTGTGCTCTCCGACCACGCCGACTTCCCGGGGCTGCTCGCGGCGATCGAGGCCTCCCGGGCTGGCCGCGTGCTCGTCACGCACGGCTTTGCCGACGTGCTGGCCCGGTTCCTCCGCGAACGCGGACTCGACGCCGAGCCGCTCGCCACCCGGTTTACAGGCGAGGCCCCGCCCGACGCGGCCAGCGACGAGCACGGTGAACCTGACGAGCATGACGAGCCTGACGCCAAAGACGGTGCCGCATGAAGGCCTTCACCGATCTCTACTGGCGGCTCGACGCGACCACGAAGACGCAGGAGAAGGTGGCCGCGCTCGTGGACTATTTTCAGGTGGCCGATCATGCCGATGCGGCCTGCGCGATCGGCGTGCTCTGCGGCGGCCGTCAGCTGCGGGCGGTTTCCACGACGCAGCTGCGTGAGTGGGTCGCTGCCGCAACCGGTCTGCCCGCGTGGCTCGTCGAGGAGTGCTACGCCCATGTCGGCGACCTCGCCGAGACGCTCGCGCTTCTGCTGCCCGACGACCAGCCGGCCGCCGACGCCGACGCCGACGCCGACGCCGCCCCCCGGCCCGGCCTGGCCATGACGATGGCCGACACGATCCACTCCCTGCACACCGCCGACGAAGCCCGCAAGCGGGAGGTGGTCACGGCCACCTGGCGGCGGCTGGCCCCGCGGGAGCGGATCGTGTGGCATAAGCTCGTCACCGGTGGGTTGCGGGTCGGTGTTTCCCGCACGCTCGTCGCCCGCGCACTCGCCGAGGTGGCGGGCGTCGATCCCGCCGTGATGGCCCATCGGCTGATGGGGGGCGGGCCTGCCGACACCGCCGGGTTCGCGGCCCTGCTCGAACCGGTTACGGCCACCGACGACCGGCGACCGTATCCCTTCTTTCTGGCCTCGGCCCTCGACCGCAGCGACACGGCCGGCGTGGCCGCCGACCTCGGGGCCGCTGCCGCGTGGCAGGCGGAGTGGAAGTGGGACGGGATGCGGGCCCAGATCGTCCGGCGGGGCGACGACGTCACGATCTGGAGTCGCGGCGAGGAGCTCGTCAACGAGGCCTTCCCCGAGGTTGTCGCCGCGGCCACGGCCTTGCCTGCGGGCACCGTGCTCGATGGCGAGCTCGTGGCTATCGGGCCCAGGGGGACCGGCGGCTCACCGGTGCAGCTGCTTGGCTTCGCAGCCCTCTCGAAGCGGAGCGGCCGCCGCCGGGTGCCCAAGAAGATCCTCTCCGAGATTCCCTGCGTGTTCGTGGCCTACGACCTGCTGGAGCAGGGCGGACACGACCTGCGGCCGCTGCCACTGGCCGACCGGCGCCGGCTTCTCGACGAGCTCATACCGGCCTGCTTCGCCGCGGCTACCGCCGGGCCGCCCTCCATCGAGACCTGCCTCTATCGCTCCCCGCTGGTGGAGGCCAACTCGTGGGACCACCTCGCCGCTCGGCGGGCCGAGTCCCGCGAACGCGGCGTCGAGGGCTTGATGCTCAAACGCCGCTCGAGCCCCTACGGCACCGGCCGCACCCGCGGCGACTGGTGGAAGTGGAAGATCGAGCCGCTCGAGATCGACGCCGTGCTCCTCTACGCCCAGGCGGGCCACGGGCGGCGGGCCGGCCTGCACAGCGACTACACGCTCGGCGTCTGGGACGGCGACCGCCTGGTCACGGTGGCCAAGGCCTACTCCGGACTCACCGACGCGGAGATCGTGGAGATCGACCGGATCGTGCGGGCCACCACGGTCGAGCGGCACGGTCCGGTGCGGATCTGCACCCCCACGCTCGTGATGCAGCTGGCCTTCGAGGGCGTGGCGGCCTCCACACGGCATAAGTCGGGCGTGGCGGTTCGCTTTCCGCGGATCGTTCGCTGGCGACGGGACAAGCAGCCCGCAGACGCCGGCACGCTCGACGACCTCAAGCGGATGCTCTGAGGGCCGTTGCTTGCTCTCGCATCCTGTCGGTCGGGGGTCAATAGAAGCCCCCGGCTCGCGCCGAGGGCTTCTATGACCCCGTCCCGTGAGACAAAAAGTCTGCACCACTGGCGGTTTTCGCCCCGCGAATTCCGGGCTCCGCTGCGGGCAGGCTGCCATCCCGCCGCCGCGAGCCGGCCGACCGGCTACGCTGCGGGAATGCCGGCCACGCCCCGCACACCAGCGTCGTCCCGCTCCGGTCGTCGCCGACCGCCCGCGGCGGCAACGCCCGCGACCGTCGACGAGGCCATCGCGATTCTGCGTGGCTGGTTCGCCGACCGAGGCTGGGAGCCCTTTGACTTTCAGGAGGAGGTTTGGCGGGCGATGCACGCCGGCACGAGCGGCCTCCTCCACGCCCCAACGGGCACGGGCAAGACGCTCGCCGCCTGGCTCGGCGGGGTCATCCGGCTCATCGGATCACCTGACGCCGCCGCGGCCGGCGGCCTGCGGGTCGTGTGGATCACGCCGCTGCGGGCGCTCGCTGCCGACACGGCCGCCGCGCTCGAGGAGCCGCTTGAATCCCTGCGGCCGCTCACTGCCGGCATCTCGGTCGGCATCCGCACTGGCGACACGAGCCAGGCCGACCGCCGTCGGCTCCGCGACAACTGGCCGACGGCGCTCGTCACGACGCCCGAGACGCTCTCGATCCTCCTGTCGCTCGAGACTGCGTCCGAAATCTTCGCCGCGCTCGACACGGTCGTGGTCGACGAGTGGCACGAACTGCTGGCGACGAAGCGGGGCGTGCAGACGGAGCTGGCGCTGTCGCGGCTGAAGGCCCTGCGGCCCGGCCTCGTCACCTGGGGGCTCTCGGCCACGCTGGCGAACCTCGGCGAAGCCGCCGCGGCGCTCGTCGGGCCGGCCGCCGCCGGTGCGGCCCGGATCGTCTCGGCCGCGATTCCCCGGAAGCTCGAGATCGAGACGCTCATCCCCGAACCGATGGAGCGGTTTCCCTGGGCTGGCCACATGGGGATGCGGCTGTTGCCGCAGGTGGTGGCCGCGCTCGACCGAGCGGAGACCTCGCTTGTGTTTACCAACACCCGCTCCCAGGCGGAGCGGTGGTTTGAGGCCATCGGCCAGGCCCGGCCCGACTGGAAGCGGCGGCTCGCGCTCCATCACGGCTCGGTCGATCGCGAACTGCGTTCCGCCGCGGAGCGGGGGCTCAAACAGGGAAAGCTCAAGTGTGTTGTGGCCACATCGAGCCTCGACCTGGGAGTGGATTTCGGTCCCGTCGAGCAGGTCTTTCAGGTCGGCAGCCCCAAGGGGATCGCCCGGCTCCTGCAGCGAGCCGGGCGAAGCGGCCACACCCCCGGCGGTATCGGCAGGCTCGTCTGCGTGCCCACCCACGCGCTCGAACTCATCGAGTGTGCCGCGGCCCGCACCGCTGCGACGGCGGGCACCATCGAAGCCCGGTCGCCCCTCACGGCCGCCCTCGATTGCCTCGCCCAGCACATCGTCACGGTGGCCTGCAGCGGTGGCTTCCGGGCGGAGGAACTCCGCCGCGAGGTCTGCTCCACGCGGGCCTTCGCCGATCTCGACGACGCCTCCTGGCAGTGGGCCATCGACTTTGCCGCCCGCGGTGGCCCGGCCCTGTCGGCCTATCCCGACTATGCGCGGATCAAGGAGCGGTTTGGCCGCTGGTATGTGGCAAGCCCTGCCATCGCCCGCCGGCATCGGATGGGGATTGGCACGATCGCCGGCGACGTGACGGTCGAGGTCAAATGGCTCCGCGGCGGGCGGCTGGGCACGGTTGAGGAATCGTTCGTCTCGCGGCTCAAGGAGGGGGATCGGTTTCTGTTCGCCGGCCGGCCGCTGGTGCTGTTCCGCTTCGATGGTCTGACGGCCTGGGTCAAACGGTCGCGATCCCCTGCCCCGCTGCAGGTGCCCCGCTGGAACGGGGGCCGGATGCCCCTGTCGACACTCCTCTCGGAGGCCGTCCTCGACCTCGTGCGGGGAGCGACTCCCCCGGGCTCTGCGGCTCCCCGCGAACTCGCCGCCGTGCAGCCGCTCCTGGAGATCCGGGCCCGCTGGAGCCGGTTACCCAATCACGACACGCTGCTCGTGGAGCGGTGGCGGGGCCGGGATGGCGAGCATGCGTTTGTCTTCCCGTTCGCGGGGCGGCTCGTCCACGAGGGGCTGGCCTCGCTTGTGGCTTGGCGGCTGGCCAACCGCCGGCCGAGCACGCTGACGATGGCCTTCAATGACTGGGGCTTCGAGATTGCGGGGCGAGACGGGCTGCCTCATACCGCCCGCGACTGGCGGCGGCTGTTCGCTCCCCAAACCGTCCTCGATGATCTCCTGGCCTGCCTCAATGCCACCGAAATGGCCCGCCGCCACTTCCGCGAGATCGCCCGCGTGGCGGGGCTCGTGCAGAGCGGCGGCCGCAGCAACCGGCAGACGCAGGCCTCGGCCGGCCTGATCTTTGACGTGCTGGCCGAACACGATGCCAGCAACATGCTGCTGGCCCAGACGCGGCGGGAGGTGCTGGAGCGGCAGTTTGAGTTTCGCCGGCTCGTCGCCGCCCTCGACCGGATCGCAGGGCAGGAAGTTCAAGTGATAGAGACGCCCCGGCTCACACCGTTGGCCTTTCCGATCTGGGCCGAGTTCATCCAGTCGCGGCTGACAACAAAGGACTGGCTCACCCAGATCACCGACATGGCCCGGGAACTGGAGGAAGCGGCCGCGACATAGGCCGGGCCCCTCATCCGCCTCAACCAATCCGCTCTGACCTCCGCCGAAATCCGGGAGCGGTTGCCGGCTCCGAGACGGAGCCGCCTCAACGCTGGTGGAAAAGCTGTTGCTCGGGCTATCATGCTTCCTTCCGGTGGAATTCCTGCTGGATCAGCAGAGCGGTGGCTCGATCGCATCGTGCCCGTTCGTTTCCCGTCCCGATGGAGTCGACCACCATGTTGCATGCACGGTTTATCACCTGCGGATTCCTGTTCCTGGCAGTTGCCATTGTCGGCGGCACCGCCCCTGGCATTCAGGCCGTGTCCGCCGTTCCCGAGGCTGAGGAAGCGGCCATCGCGGCGACCATCAAGAAACTCTCCGCGGAGTGGTCGGCCGCCTACCTGAAGAATGATCCTTCGATCCTCGAGCGGATCTGGGCCCCCGACTTCGTCTACGTCGAACCGTCGGGCCACCGCTTTACCAAGGCAGAGGGAATCGCCGCGTTGCAGGCTGGCGGTGAGAAGCACACCGTCTCCGAGGCAAGTTCGATCGACGTCCGGGTGTATGGCGGCGGAACGGTGGCGGTGGACATCGGCGACTACACCGAGGCCGGCACCGACAAGAACGGCAAGCCCTTTGAGCGAGAGTCGCGGTTTACCAACGTCTGGGTGCTCAAGGACGGGGCCTGGCAGTGCGTCAGCGGCCATGCGGCGGCGATCCCCACGCGGCCGTGAGTCGCCATTCGAACTGATCGTGCCGACGAACAACCGGGCCTGGTGCCCGGTCGTTTGTCCGGGACGGTAGGATCGAACGACTGAGGACGCCTGCATGCGGATTACAGCTACCGACTCCCCCACCACCGCGCTCGACACCGATGCCGATATCGTGCTGGTGCCCGGACGTGCGGCGGTCTTGCCGGCAACGGCCACGCTGCTCGTGGCCGACCTCCATCTCGGGAAGGCCGCTACGTTTCGCAGCCAAGGGATTCCGGTGCCGGAGGGTTCGGCCAGCAAGGACCTTGCCCGTCTGGCCATGCTCGTGGCCGAGACCCGCGCCCGCCGACTCTTGATCCTGGGTGATCTGTTCCATGCCCGCAGCGGTTGCACGGCAGAGGTGTTCGCGGAGTTCACGGCAACGCGGCGGCAATTCGCGGGCACCGAGGTGCTGCTCGTGGCTGGTAACCACGACCGTTCGATCGGACGGCTGCCCGCGGGCATTGGCATCGACTCGGTGCTCCGCACCCGCGACGAGCCCCCCTTTCACTTTGTCCACGAGCCGGGCACCCCGCTTCCCGAACCCGACCGCGACGACCCCTTCACCGTGGCCGGCCACATCCATCCCACACTCGCCGTGCAGGCTCCCAGCGGTGACCGAATCGCCGACCGCTGCTTCATGGCTGAAACGGGACTGCTCGTGCTCCCAGCCTTCGGCTCGTTCACCGGCGGCCATCGCGTGGAGCCGACCGCCCGGATGCGGCTCTGGATCGCCCGCGACGACGGCGTGGTGGAGGTCACGCGGATGGTGCACCTGGCGTCGCGATCGTCCTGGCGTTGAACCGCCCTCGGTCGGGCAGCGGCACAACCGTGCCGGGCACTGATCCTGTTCAGGGCCCGCGGTGGTCCAGAGCCCGAAACGCCACGTGCAGCCGATCGAGCAGGTCGCGGGCCGTCATCGAGATCGGGCCGAGGTCGGCCGCAGCCGCATCGCCGGCCGTGCCATGCACCCAGGCGGCCAGCCGCGCTGCCGCAAATGGCTCCAGGCCCTGGGCCAGCAGGGCCGCGATCACACCGGCGAGCACGTCACCCGTTCCGGCTGTCGCCATGCCGACGTTGCCCGTCTCGTTCACCGCTTCGCGATCCGTCTGCAGGACGAGGGTGCCCGCGCCTTTGAGCACAACCACGGCATCAGCCAGCGCGGCAAAAACCCGCGCGTGGTTTGCCAACCGATCACGGTCTCCCGCGTCGGGACCAGACGGGTCACGACCTGCGAGCCGGAGCATCTCGCCGGCGTGCGGCGTGACCACCCGCGGGGCGGCATGCCGGGCAAGCGGATCAGGCATGCTCTGGGCAATCGCCCACAGGGCGTCGGCGTCGAAGACCGCCGGCACGGGGGCGTCTCGCCAGATCCGGGCCGTGAGCGCCAGCACCTCGTCGGAGCGTCCCAGGCCAGGGCCCACGGCGAGGGCGGAGGCACCGGCCGCCCGCTCCATGATCGCGTCAGCCGCAGCGGCGGCGAACGTGCCTGTGAAGCCCGTCGCCAGACCATGCACCATCAGACAGGGGTCAAATCCGGCTGCGATCACCGCCACCGGCTCCGGCACGGCGAGTTCTACCAGCCCCGCGCCACTCTTAAGCGCGGCCAGCCCCGCGAGCGCCGGCGCCCCGGCCATACCGAGGGAACCACCGATGACAACCACCCTGCCAAAGTCTCGCTTGCTCGCCTCGCGAGGCCGGGGGGGAAGCGGGGGCAGGTCGTCGGGAGCGGGTATCATGATCACGCTACCTTGACCGAAAGGTCCCACGGCGGCTACCCTCCCCCCGAGATTCCTGCTGAATTCTGGCCGTCAGGACGGCCGCCCCGGAGGCGATTTCCGCATGTGTGCCGTACCGACGCCTGGCGACGTTTTTGACGTCAAGAAGGTTCGCCGTCTGATCCAGCTCATGATGGAGCACGATCTGACCGAACTCGACCTGCGGCAGGCTGACCACCGGGTGCGAATCCGTCGTGGAGGCGAGGTGGTGGGCTACTCCGCCCCGGTCGCGGCAACTCCCGCCCCTCAGGCCACAGCGGCACCTGCCGGGGCCCCCGCCGAGTCTGCTGCTGACGCGAGGATGCTGGTTATCAAGAGCCCGATGGTCGGCACCTTCTATAAGGCCTCGAGCCCGGATACCCCCGTGTTCGTCAAGGTTGGCGACCGGATCGGCCCGGAGAAGACCGTCTGCATCATCGAGGCGATGAAGGTGTTCAACGAGATTCCGGCTGGTGTCTCGGGGCAGGTCGTGGCCGTGCT
>ERZ889217.1686-NODE-1686-length-10762-cov-17.155506_pt1 | contig 10762 bp, 12 predicted proteins | sample MGYA00521098_ERZ889217 | MGnify/ENA primary metagenome ERZ889217 (study PRJEB32303, sample SAMEA104408613) | aquatic metagenome | biome: Brackish water; feature: Pelagic; material: water | place: Baltic Sea | collected 2014-06-10T22:04:00 | depth 2,362 m ...
ATCCCTCGGCACACGCAGCGATGCTGTTTCGCAATGCCTCATGTGACCAACCTTCGGCCTTACGCTTTTGCAGCGTTGGATAGATTGCGTTTGACATCTGTTGGCGATCAACTGTTTCTAGTGTGCGACCAAACGCTGAGCCGATCTGCATCAGATTCGCCATCCGTTTTATATTTTGGGTTTGGTTCGTGCCTGCCGCATGAAACACCGCAGGGTTAAAAAAAACGCCATCACCTTTTTGTATCGCCAACTGCGAATAATTCTCAGCAAAGTAATTTTTTACTAATGGATTACGCCAAGCGACATAACCAGAAACCATTTTTTGCGAATGAGGAAGATACATCGTTGGGCCAGTCTCTCTAGGCATATCAGTATGCGCAACTGCACCCTGAAGTGTTAGAACTGGCGACAACAAATGCACATGAGTTGGATATTCGAATGCTTGCTCATCAGTTAAAAAACCGAGGTGATAATCACGATGGGGTTGCTGAGCATCACCACCCGGATTTACAACATTCACCTGAGTAGTTATTTGATAGGCAGGGCCGAGCCAAGCGGTCGCGATTAACGAAACGAAATCATTGGCGTAATAGTCGACAAACGCCTCTGGGTTACGCAACGCAAGCTTCTCTTGCACATTCCATACGCGGTCATTTGAACCCGGCTTGGCGTAGTGATCACCCTTGGCTTCGCCACGCGCGTGCTGTTCATCAATGATCTGCCAAAACACATCGGAGACGCGATCAACCACCGAAGACTCTGGGTACATACCCTTGAAGGCAATAACACCAGGACCAGTCAATAACGCTCGACCAAGTTCGGCCATTACCGCTCGCCGACCATCTCGACTTGCAATCTTTGGGGCCAAGTTTTCACAATCGTAGACGAGCGCGTTTTGCTCGACCGAAGAGGCAAATTCGTAGTCACTCAACCTCGTCGTAGTTTCTACATGTGTTTTTAGTTCGACGAGTTGATCACCATTATTATTTACCCATCCGTTTTGATCAACCATGGATCTCAGATTAGTCGCGTTGCTTAAGTCTCAGCGACTGCCACGAACCGTCTGCCGTCCAGCCACCGTCGACTGGTAATGCAACACCGTTAACAAAACCAGATTTAGAGTTATCGCAAAGCCAGACGATTGCCTGTGCAATATCTTCTGGTCGTGCGAATCTAGCCATGGGAACATGATCTGTAATATCAAGGTCGGTGTAAGAACCGCCAGCCTGATCTTTGTGATCCATTTCAGTTTTCACCCAACCTGGGCAAACCGCGTTAACGCGAACACCGCGCGCACCCCACTCGATAGCAAGTGTGCGAGTCAGACCAATAAGCCCGTGCTTGCTTGCGTTATAAGCGGATCGATCGGCGACACCTCGCAACCCCGCTACAGATGAAACATTGACGATGCTGCCCGAGCCAGCACTAAGCATGATTTCACCGAATGCTTTGGCCAACAAGAACGGTGCAACAAGATTAACGTCAATAACTCTGCGATAAGTCTCGGCAGAAGTTTTCAGCGCCGGGCTGATATTTGAGATTCCAGCGTTGTTGACAAGCGCGTCTATTCGACCAAACTTTTCAACACTTTCGGTCGCAATTGTTGCCACAAACTTTTCGTCGGTGATATCGCCCTTGAAGGCAATCACATTTTTATAGTCTGACAATTCAATTGTTTGCAGATCAATTAACACCAGTGCCCAACCGAGCGAATCAAACGCCTCGGCAGTTCTTCGGCCGATTCCCTGCGACGCACCAGTAATAACCACAACCGGAGAAAGTTGAGCATGACTCACCACAAGTGAGACACTGACTAAGACGCGGCTATTTTGCGGGTATCTGCCCTAGCAATTGCAGAGTGAGTTAATACAGCATTGACGCCAGACGAAGATTTAATCGTGCCACTGTTCAATACAAGCGAATTAGCAGCCAAACCTACACCAGTATTGTCGATATCTCCAGCAACAACTGTGTAACTAAAGAGAATGCTAGTTCCACCTGAGCCTTCAAGGTAAGTCAGTTTATTGATTGCATCGGAAAGAACCGAAATGTACGGCGAACCGGTAATAACAACTGGCGCATTGAAAACAACTCTGATTTGAATATTCTGACCGGGTATCCATTTTCCACCAGGTTCTTTGAATGAAATCGTGGAGATTGTTGGCGCGGCGCTAGATGCGACGGTTGTAGTAGTGGTTGTTGTAGCAGTCGTCGCGACAGTCGTGGTAGTCGCAACAGTTGTCGTAGTTGCAACATCCGCCGGTGCCGTTGGCCCCAACTTTCGAGTTGTTGCTTTTGCGATTCCCGGGTGGGTAAGAATTGCTGGAGTCCCATTTGTTGAATTGATCGTTCCCCCATTGAGAACGAGTGAGTTCGCCTTAAGCCCAAAACCAACATTGTCGTAATCTCCTGTGACAGTGATATACGAAAACAACAGACTTTGCGAGCCAGATCCACCGACATAGGACATTTTTCCTATTCTGTCAGAATCTAGAAAAATCTGGGGCACACCCGTCACCAAAACTGAAGTATCAAAGGTGATCACGACGTGAATAATCTGGCCTGTCAGATAATAGGTAAGGGTTGAACTAGGGGCAATCGCGACTGATGTAACTACTGGTGCTTTAAACGCCGTATTATCTAAGGCCATCCAAGTCTTTGAACTTCCCACGGCAACACATACAAGCCTTGTTGCACCAACCGTTACGGTTCTGCCAGTTTTCTTACAGCTACCGCCGGCGCTCGCCGCAGAAGACACTTGAGCATCAAAGCCGACGTAGACAGTGAGAAATGCAACTAGGCATGTGGCAAACTTTTTCATATGGCGTTATTAACGCCGTATTGGCGCTAGTTAGGGGATTTAAAACTATGCCCGTCTAACGGTTGTGGATTGCGGTGAGCCAAGCAGCCTGGTCTGAACGTTTCCGGCGGTATCTGTTATTGAAAATCGTGCAGATGCACGCAAAGTTGCAAGGTGGTCGTCGTTGTCTCGTTCCGCTGTTGAGTGCGCTGTAATCGTGCAAACAGTCGGCGAGGTCTGAACTATCGCACTGATGATCGAGATTTTGTCCCAGGTGAAGTCTTCGTCATAGGTCGACGAGAGAGTTGAACACCTAATATTCTCATCACCCGTCACGGTAAATGTGAGCGTTGATGAACTTGAACTTCCGGCACCGCGAAGCAGCGTCACAACAGGCGGAGTTCTATCTGTCGCGATAGGAGAAGTCGTGGTTGTCGTAGTAGTTGTGGTACTAGAAGTCGTTGTAGTAGTCGTAGCCGCAACCGCGGTCGTGGTACTAGGCGCCACTGTTGTTGTGGTTGTTGACGCCACTGAGACGACTATCCACCTAAGTTTCTTGCCAGATTTAGCGCAAACAAACTTTGTGCCAGCAGAGTTCATGACCTTGCCTGCTTTCCCACACTTTGCTCCCGATCGGGCTTCGGTAGACGCAGTTAAAGGTTGAGCAGAAAAAAGTGTTAACAACAAACACAGTGCGACAATCAACTTAAGGGCTCGAAATTTACAAATTTTCAAGGTATCGATGCTGATCCCGTTACTATGGCCCAACAAGACGGGTTCCAGATCTTGAAATTCGTGCATGGGTTAAGTCTGCGTTGATGCCAGACAAAGATTTAATTGTTCCACCGTTCAAGACAATCGAATTCGCACTCAAACCGACGCCCGAATTTTCAACATCGCCCGTCACAACGGTATACGAGAACATTAAAGACGTGGTTCCATTGCCATCTAAGAAAGGAGTTTTACCGATATTGGACGCCTCAAGCATGACATACGGCGCTCCTGAAACAATAACTGGCATTGAAAAAGTAAAAGCAACTCTTACGAACTGACCGACATTATAGACGCCGTCTGCATCGGGCTGGCGAAAGACCACAGACAGAATCTTCGGGATTGCAGTTGAGACTGTAGTCGTCGTCGATGTCGTCGTAGTCGTGGTAGTGGTGGCAACGGTTGTTGTTGTGGTAGCGGTAGTTGTTGGCGCCACCGTGGTTGTGGTCGTGACTGGTGCAACAGTCGCAGCGCTTGTTGCCGTCTTTGAAATGAGAATCCAAGTCAATTTTCGATTTACACGACCACAGACCATTTTGACGTCAGAAACATTAATGACCTTGCCCGCCTTTGAGCACCGTGTGGTAGCGGTAGTTGTTGGCGCCACCGTGGTTGTGGTCGTGACTGGTGCAACAGTCGCAGCGCTTGTTGCCGTCTTTGAAATGAGAATCCAAGTCAATTTTCGATTTACACGACCACAGACCATTTTGACGTCAGAAACATTAATGACCTTGCCCGCCTTTGAGCACCGTGCAGCAACGATCTCTAACGCTTGCAAGGGGGCTACAAAACCTGATACCAAGCAGACCACTGCAATGGCACTAGCCCATTTTTTCCCCACATCTCAACTTTATCTATAGGCGCACGCAAAAAACTACGGACCGGGTTTAGTCCATACAGGCTTTGAAAACTAACGAGGTTGTTAAAGGCTCTCGCGTGCTCTCAAACCAAACTACGAAAGTTAACTTGTCCGATGTGTGGATTGGCAGTTGACAATTTCCGAACCAGCAGTGATCGTTGTAAACATACATAAAAATTTGATGAATCTACCTGCAACGATGTCGCCAGAACCATCAAGAATCGCCGTCACATTACCCGCCAAAGTGACTGTGTTGCCTGATCGATTCCATATCACGAATTCAAATGACGAACCCAAAACTTCTCCGGTGTATGCCAGAGCAATATTTGCGCCAGTATCCATCGTCAAGGTTCGGGGTGCAGTCGTCGTAAGAATATTAAATAAAGTGTTGTTGACTAATTGGGCAGCAGTAAGAGTCGCAGCGGCATCTGCCAATGCAACAACCGCATATCTTCCAACTGAATCGGTCGCACCAGTCGCGCCTTTGTCTCCGGTTGCACCAGTGGCACCTGTGTCGCCTTTTGAAATAGTTGTTGGTCCCACGGCACCAGTGGCGCCCATAGCACCAGTGGCACCTACCGGCCCTCTCGCACCAGTAGATCCTGCTGGTCCTCTGTCTCCGATTGGGCCGACAGTGCCTAAACCCTCTTGCCTCAGCACAATTTTATATTCAGTTTTTTTACAAACTCTTGCGATCCTCAATACCCTCGTTTTTTTAGACGCACACGCAGAAATATCTGCAGCACTAACGGCACCGACTTCAACCAATAACGAACCGATAACAACAGAAACAACTATGACTACAAATCGAAATTTAAAAGCTTTAGCCAAGACCATCAACACCTTCTGTTGACGCAAAAATTGTTACGGTGCATTTCAAAAACTAATCAGACGTTATAAGACTGACAGGCAACGACTTCGGAACCAGAGGTGATCGTTGTGAACATACACAAAAACTTGACAATCTTTCCTGCAGCAACATCACCCGTTCCAGTTAATGTTGCTGTTGCACTGGCGGTCAGAGTGGCAGTTGCGGCTCCTCTGTTCCAAATTGCAAATTCAAATGATGAGCCCAAGACTTCGCCGCTATAAGCCGTAGCAATATTCGGGCCAGTATCCATTGTCAATGCTCTTGCCGAACCCATCGTGATGATATTAAACAGAGTGTTATTCACTAATTGGGCTGCGGTCAAAGTCGCTGCGTTGTCTGTTAATGCAACCACTGCATACTTACCGACGACTCCTGTTGCACCAGTGTCACCTGTTGGCCCTTTCGCGCCGGTCGCACCCGTATCTCCTTTTACGACTGACGTAGCACCCGCGGGGCCAGTTGCTCCCGTTGCACCTGTCGCACCCGTCAAACCGATGGGGCCAGTCGCCCCCGTCGGACCAGCCGGACCAGTCGCACCCTTGGCGCCTACCCCATCTTGACTCCAGACGATTGAATACTCGGTCTTTTTACAAACTTTCGAAACTCTCAAAATACCGGTGCGTTTGTTAGCACACCCAGAAATATCAGCGGCTGACACGCTCGTCGCATTTGACAAAGAGCAACCAAGAATTAATGCCACGCTTAACATCAAAACTGATTTCGAATATCGTTTAATTGAATTCATAAACCCTCGATTGATCAAGCCACAACACAAAAAACTAATTGGTGAAATACTAGAGTAAGTTTCCTTGCTTTTAGGGGATATCGGATCGATGTTGATGATCTCTCTGCAGGCACCGCACCAACTTATTTACGAATGGAGTGTCCCATCTGGCATGATCGCGCCTTGCAAAAAGGCTCCGGTGAAATTGACTCGTTTGAGCACTGCTCCCCTGAGATTCGCATTCTGCAGATTTGCGTAACTCAAATTCGCCCTCGTTAGATCAGCATCCCGAAGGTTTGCACCCGCTAGGTCAGCATCAGTCATTTTGGTATCAAGCAGACCTGTGCCCGATAAATCTGCTCTAACCAAGCGGGCGAAAGATAAGTCACTGTCGGAGAGGTTTGAATAACTAAGGTCTGCCCCTGAAAAATCTGCATCTGACAAATTGGCATTCAAAATATTTGCATTAGGAAAATTGGCGCCACGCGCATCAACTCTGAAAAGGTCGCAATCAATCAAAACGGTTTCGCCTAAATCGGAGTCTTTCAACGCCGCACTACTGAGATCAGCACCAGTCAAATTTGATCTAACCAATATGGCACGACTTAGATTTGCCTTGATAAATTTGGCGTTGTTCAACCTGGCATTCGAGATATCGGCACCTCGCAAATTTGCGCTAGAAAAATCAGCCCCGCGCAAATCGGATCCCTTAAAGTTGGAGCGCTCCAAATCCGCGGAATTGAAATTTGCACCACGCAATTTTTGATTTGAGAGGTTTAGATTAGTCATAAAACGATGTATCGCTAGAGTACTTACGATGTCCGTAGCAGCCAAACTCATTAGATTGGCGGTCACAGGATCAATACTCGGCTCTGCAGGCGGTTCGAAGCCAAATTTCTGTTTTGATTCACAACACCGAAAAATCAAGCATCCCGTATATTCGGCTGATGAAGTTAAAGTTTTAAGCAAAATTCATACTAAAGACAGAGTTGTTTTCATAACAATTGACGACGGGGTCACAGTCTCTGATGGTTTAGCCAAATTCATTGATGAAAAGCAATTGCCGATAACAACATTCGCTCTTGCTGGTGAACTTTGGCGAAATCGCGATTGGTTTATGCAACGCAGCAATATGACTTTTGAAAATCACACAAATACACACGCACATATGACCCTGATCAAACCAGAACAACAAATCTTTGAGATTTGTCGGGCATCACAAGTAATCAAAAATGCCACTGGAGAGCGACCAGTCTTTTTTCGGCCTCCAGGAGGTAGCTGGAATGAAGAAGTTCGCGAGTCTGTAGGTCGTAGCGGTATCAAGTATTTGCTGATGTGGAATGTCCAAATATACAAAGGACGCACCTCGATGTCGGGGCGTAAGTCGCTTGGCCCTGGAGACATAATTTTGCTGCACTACACACCGAGTCTTGAAAACGATCTGAAGATCTTGCTAACGAAAATGAAACAAGCTGGTTTGCGCCCCGCGCTATTGCGAGATTACCTATTTTAGAGACGACAGGACTCTGGCTTTGCCGAATTAATTGGCGACGCGTTTCGTCAAAGTTGGCCCAGCGTATGCCGAAAGCAAAGGTAAAGAATCTGGATTAAACCCTTGCGGGCAACTTGTTTTTACTAGTTCGTAGAAGACTGAACCACCTTTATTTTCAGCCTCAAAAAATTCGGCGTAACAGGTTGAACTGAAATAGAAAATCGCGGTCGCGCTTGAAAGAGTCGCTACAGATTGATCAGTTTGAATGACCTTTTGACTACGGAGCGTGCCCTTCATTACATAACCGGTAACGCCTGACGCAACAACAGTCGTAAATTCAGTAATTGTCATCGCCACTTTGGCTCCCGTGATTGCCTTGCCTTGACTATCAGTGCGACTAGTCCAACTATCTCGCGAAGTATTTACGACCTTATTCGTGAAGCAATTTAGTACATCCCACTTCGAAACCGTTTGAACATTGTAAAAATAAACACCGTTCGTATCTTTCATTCCTCGGCAACTTTGCGACATCCACGTGATTCTCACCTAACGTGTCAATCAAGCATTTGGGGGCAATGTGGTAGTGGTAATCATCTCCACGCCCCGCGTGACCGCCGCACACATCTAGCTCGCCCGTGTCTAATGTGTGATTACGAACCGCAGCTTGATCCCAAGGACTGTATAACGGAACACCGTTCACTGCCATACCGATTGCACCTGCGTCCGGCGTGGTTGGCGCAGACGCAGCAGATGGGGTAATTGGAAATTCCATCGAGTAATTATGCGGACGCGGATACTGCTGATTCGTACCGGTGATGCCGACCATCTGAGTATTTGATGAGGCGGGCAGGCCCGTTGAATTGAATTTAATCAAATTTGCAGTACAACTTAGGTTGGTGACTTGCACGGTATAAGTCGCATTTGAGCACAGGGACTTGACGAGTGTGATCGCCCCACTGGTCAAGATAGTGGTTGCAACAGGAATTGTCGTTGTACTCGCGATCGTGTTCGTTGTCGTATTTGTTGAAGTATTTGTCTTAGTGCGGACTAGCACGAGTTTGCCTTTGACTTTTTTGCAGGTGAACAAGCCTTGCTTTACTCCGACTTTTTTACAAGATGCACCTGCAACACCTGATGACTTAGATGCCAAACCGCTCACAGACTGGGTCTGAAAATAGGCGCCCGCAGATGACACCGAAACCGCGCTAACAACCACTACTGACATGGTCAAAATCATTCGAGACACTTTTACAGTACTCATAAGCTGCTTTCTTTGAGTTGTACTGAAACTAGCCTCTAAACAAAAATCAGCATTGCTTATAAGCAGTTGAGGCGACGCCGAGAATCGAACGCGTTGTCAATCCTGCAAACGCCTTATATCTAGACGACTTCGATTAACAGTTGGACGCAGGCTGGACGCAGAACGCTTAAAGTCCGACAGAACGTCGCACAAAGTCGGCAACAGACAGTCGAAGTTCAGCTGCTCGAAGTTCTAACGCTGCGTACTGTTCATCTGTGACACGGACGGATATTCGACGATCAGCGTTCGACTTACGTTTCGGATCGACTGAACGCTTCGCGAAACTTTGACGGTCGATTAGGTGCAAATAGTGATCGCTGACCGGTAGCGCATTAGACATATGAACAAAGTACAGCCAGCCTGTACCGATATCTGTTTTTCTACACAGCAAAGATTCTGCCCCGACGTAGTCCTAACAGTTCTCTGTCCGGTCGTTTTTTTTAGACGCTGACGAAGCCCCCGACGAACCTTTGTGATTATGTTTCGTGGGTGACGTGACAGCTATTCCGGATAGTGGTCGGGGTCAGGTAATTCGCACATAAAAAATCCAAGCGGTGCGCGTTTGGTGCGCGGTTGCTTACTGTCATTGGGTTTGATTCGCTGACACCACTATTCGAATCCGAGGGGGGCACTTTTGTCGAGCAACAGCCAGCGCTCCACAATTCACGTGCAATCGACTCGCGACTGCAACTTTGGTCAGAACTAGTCTTTTGTCATGGCCCACTTGCTCGATCAGGTAAGTCTTGTCTCGCAGCGGAAAAGCCGTCTACTTGACGTGATGAGGTCGCATGATGTTCCGGTAATCCTTACGACCGATCCGATCAGCATTCTTTACGCCACAGGCGCCCGCAATATGACGATCCACGGATTCACGGGACCGGATCGATTCATGTTGCTGTTTCAAGATGGCTATACGGTTCTTTACGAATTTGCAGGTTGCGAACACTTGGCTGCCGAACTTTCTGAAATCAACGAAATCCGACCAGCACCTGGAATCACCGCCAAGAAGACGTTGCTATATGCCGACCAAGTCACAGCCTTTGCCAACGAGGTGTTTGCAGTCTGCTCAGAACGACTGAGCGAAACCAAGCATCGCATCGCAGTTGAGAAACTTGAATTCCCGATGACTGATTCACTTCGGTCTAAGGGATTTGATCTGATTGATGCTGGTCCGACTATTCAGTTGTCAATGTCGATTAAACAACCTGAGGAACTTGAGGCGATTCGACAAGCAATGCGCGTTGTGGAACAAGCAACTACCGAACTTGAGAGCGCCATTACACCTGGTGCAACGGAAAATGAAGTTTGGGCAGCATTCCATCGTGGGCTAATCGCTTCAGGTGGTGAATACGTCGTTACTCGCTTACTTCAGGCGGGTGCCAGAACTTTCCCTTATTTTCTTGAGTCTTCCGATCATCAGCTTCAATCTGGTGACCTCGTGTGCTTTGATACCGATGCAATGAGTCTGCATAGTTATTCGATTGACTTTTCACGTACTTTTCTTTGCGGTGATGTATCGCCAACACCTCAGCAAAAATCTTTGTACCGGCTAGCACTTGATCAGCTGGAGCACAACGCATCTCAACTTGCTCCCGGCAGAAGTTTCGAGGAATTTGCCAGAAATGCTTTCGAAGTTCCAGAGCGCTACCGCGATTATGGCTATTACCAACTTGCACACGGACTCGGGTTAGCCGGTGGATACCCAAATGTTCCACGCATCAGCGACACGACATACGGATTGCCGGGCGAAATGCTTCCTGGAATGGTGTTATGTATCGAAAGTTACATTGGCGACGCACAAACGCAGCAAGGCGTGAAACTTGAAGACCAATACTTCATTCACGAAAATCATGTGGAAAGGCTGAGCCTCTTTCCTCTAGATGCTCGGCTGAGCCACACTCTGCAACGCAATTAAGAAAGTTGAGCGAGCATTACGCCGCACAAG
>ERZ889217.1688-NODE-1688-length-10755-cov-6.937196_pt1 | contig 10755 bp, 3 predicted proteins | sample MGYA00521098_ERZ889217 | MGnify/ENA primary metagenome ERZ889217 (study PRJEB32303, sample SAMEA104408613) | aquatic metagenome | biome: Brackish water; feature: Pelagic; material: water | place: Baltic Sea | collected 2014-06-10T22:04:00 | depth 2,362 m ...
TATTATTATGAGTAGTTTTTGGCGCTTTTCCAATCAATAAGAGCGTCTTCGTCGTCGTCGTCGTCTCTGTCTCGCAAGCGAAAGATGTGTGGAAGTAGGGGATTTGATTTCTGGGCGATTTAGGTGTTGGAGCGAAGACGATGACTGACGCGTGAAACGGCTTCCGCGCGGTAACAGGTTTTCGCGATAGCATTCTACTACATAACTACGATGCAGAGCAATTATGCGTATTCAGATTTTAAGACCCAGGCAGAAAACGCTTTAGTACCTTCGTTCGTAGCAGGAGTCCTTTGCAATCGAGCGCATTGTTTCAATAAGTTCCTGAAGATTATCCTGCGCTCGCTTGAGACTTTAGCGGCAAAGGCGTCGACGACGAGACCGGTTGGGGCTTCGCCGCCGCGCGATTTGAGGAAATTGACTATTTCTTTCAGGAGCGATTGTGCGAACTTGCTCTCTTCTTCTTGATTGTTGTTGTTGTTTGTGGTGGTGATTAATAGCGACGCGTCTTCTTCGCGCGTTTGTTGGATTCTAGAGAACAAACGTCTGCTTCCAGCGTTGTTCCCGAACCTGCCGATGTTATTGTGCGCGTTGTTATGCACTATGGTAGTTCTCGTGATAGTCGTCGTCGTCGACTGCGGGTTTGTGTGATGTTGTACACCGTAAGTAGTATTACCGTTCGCGTTCGTTGTCACGTTTCTTCCAGACGCGGATCTTTTCACAGCCTCCGCCGCTTGTCTCGCAATCCTATCTGCAAAGGCAATCTTCGCTCGTTTGTCACTATCTGCAGCGGACATGATTTTATCGTGACACATGGCGCTATGTAATCCACCTTCGCCGTCGAACAAGGATTTTAAAATTGCCGCGTCGCCTTTTCCATTATCGTCTTTCGACGTGTTCAATCGGTTCGTTTCGACTCTTTGAACGCCTTCGACGATCGTCGTAGTACCTACTTCTCCGTCTTCTTCTTGTTGTCCTTCGACAATTACACTATCGTCTTCGTCATCTTCGATATCGGCGGCTAAAATTTCGCCTTCAACTTCGGCAAAAAGTTCAGCCGTTTCGTTCGCCGCACCGCCGCCCATAGCCGCGCTCCCGGCGACACCTGTTCCACCTCTTTGTTTCTCTTGCGGGTCATCGTATGCAAATAAGTCCATCATATCTCTCGCCTTAAAGAATCGACGTTGCTTTGGATCTTTCAAAACTTTGCCCGTTAAAAACTCCTTATAGATTTGGCGATGATACACTTTTTCTTCAATAGTGCCGGTGGTTATTAGACGATAAATTGTCACCGCTTTCGTCTGCCCGATTCGCCAAGCGCGTTCTCGCGCTTGGGCGTCAGTCGATGGATTCCAGTCTGGATCAAACAGCAACACTCTATTAGCACCAGTGAGATTAATACCTAAGCCGCCAACCTTTGTCGTGAGTAAGAAAACAAAAACGGGTTCTTCAATATCTTGTTCTGCTACGCCTTCGCCGATATTTCCTGCATCGTTGAACGAATCGACTAATCCCATTCTATGCGCAACCGGAGTCGTACCGTCCATTCTTCTGTACGAATACCCTCCTTTTGCAACGGCTTGTTCTAAGATATCCAGCATCTGTTGCGTTTGCGAGAACACGAGACACCTATGTCCTTGACTTTTCCACATCGAGAGAATTTTCAAAGCGACTTGTAATTTTCCAGAGCGAACGGGATCGCCGTAATTTGCATCGCCGGCGCGCGAGTTTCGCTCTAACAAATCTGGATGGTTAACAATTTTTCTTAAAACATCGATACCCCCGAGTGCTTCTCTTCGACCGTCAATAATATCTTCAACTTCGCGACTGGATAAGAAACCTTTATAAGCGTCGCGTTGACTCTCCGTCATTGGGCAAAATAAAACTTGTTCAGTTTTTTCCGGTAAATCGATATCTAAATCTTGCTTCAATCTTCGCAAAAGATATGGCGATATTAAATCTTTTAAAGCAACCGCGCATCTATATGCCGTCGTCGCAGCTTGGTCGCTCGCGTTGATGTACCCGCCAATTTGAATCGGAACCGCGAATTGCGCTTGAAACACTGGCAAAGTACCGAGTTTCCCAGGGTAAACGAAATCGATTAAACTCCAAAGCTCGGATAGTTTGTTTTGGACTGGCGCACCGCTCATGATTACGCGATGAACAGTCCTTAAACGTTTAGAAACGACGGTGATTTCAGCTTCAGGGTTTCGGATTTTATGACCTTCGTCTAAAATAGCGTATCCCCATCTCACGGTTAATAGTTCTTCGCGCATGCCTCTCAAACATTCGTACGTTGTAATCAAGACGCCTTTTGGGTTCTGCGTCGAATTTCTAATTGCAATTTTCATCGCTTTCTTTCTATTTCCATTTGCTTGCTTTAAAGTGTCTTGCGTTATCGCGGAATCGTGCAGAACAGTTGGTTTCAACTCGGGTGCCCAGATTCGCAACTCGCGTCTCCACTGTCTTAACATCGTCGCAGGACAAACAATGACGGATGGTTGATATAAATTCGATTTTGATAAACCTCCTAGAAATGATGCAACTTGTACGGTTTTCCCGAGACCCATTTCATCGCCAATAATACCTCCGGCTCTTTGGCAGTGCAACTCCCAAAGCCATTTCACGGCTGTTTTTTGATGCGGCAAAAGTTTTCGAAAGCGTTTACCGTCGACGGATAAACCGCCTTCGAATTCAACGTCTTCATTTTCTTCTTCTTCTTCTTCTTCTTCTTCATCATCATCATCATCATCTTCATCATTATCTTCGTCAGAACTATACGCTTGAAACGACGACCTTCTTTTCTTCTTACTCTTCTTCTTATCAGTACTATTATTACTATTTTTATTCCTAGCCATTTCGGCTTGTTCTTTCCATTGTTTTCTCTTCAAAGCTAACTTTTTCTTCGCCACGCTATCGCCAGCTTTCGTCGGTTTCGTTCGTCTAGATATCGCATCCCCAACCGCTCTCGCGTGCATCTTCTCAATTTGTTTTGGAGCGTCTTTTAGATCCAAAGTCTTTGCCGAACTCCTCGCCGCGTTCAAGACGGCTGTTTTCTCCTTCAACTTCTTCCCAGCAATATCCGTCCTCGCTCGATCAAACCCATCTAAGCGATCGAACGGTGTCATCACTCCAGTTCGAATCAATCTCTCGTGTTCTGTTTCATTATTATTATAATTCTGAAGAGCGCTACTGCCAAACATATTATTCGCATTCGCCGTTTTGTTCGCCAAAACGTCCAACTCTAAATCGAAATCAACATCGTCTTTAAAGACCATCTTCTTCGTCTTCTGCATCACTACTCCTATTTTCTTCTCATCACCTTCCACTTTCCTCTTCTTCATCATGGCAATCTTCTCTCGCTCAAACGCTTCCCTCGCAATTCTTAACTCTCTTTCGCAGATCTCTCTCTTCTCTTTCAACCCTTCGATTCTTCTCATCGAGACTTTTTTTCTTAAAACGAAATCGTTCTTCTCTTTATCTTCTTCGTTATCGATGAACTCATCTAAAGCGTGCTCGATGGCCGAAATCTCATAATCAATCGCTTCCACGTTCTCTTTCTTTTGATTCACTAAGCGCTCTGTTTGTAACGGCCGCTGCTGCCTTCGATCTTCCCTCTCTTTCGACTCCGCCGATGCCACAGTCGTCGCAGTCGTCGTCGTCGTCGCGGTCATCCCTAGTCGCTCGCTCATTACTTTACGTTTCACGTTTTCCTCTTCTCGTACGATCACTGCAGAGTCGCTTAAGAACTCGCGCAGGTCTTCCTCTTCAACGCTCTTTTTTCCAATCATCATCTTTGTTCCTATTATTTTGTTTTACGCGTCGTCCACGATCATCGCAACGCGGTCGTTTTGTTTCTTTATAGAAAAGCCGAGGGACGTTTTTGTTGCGCTTTTCTTTCGAATATGTTAAGCGTTGAATCACTGGAGGCGCGATGAAAGCGCGAGCGAACGGAAAGTCCACGCGAGTGAAGTGACGTTTTTGTTCTCTCGGCAGCACAAAAGTGATAAATTTTCTCTTTACGAAAACAGAGGTTTATTTTTCTAATAAGTTCTGTCCGCTTACCCTCCCCTAATTAGTAAGGCGAAAGAGCAGTAACGAGACCAGGAACGCGTGGATCGCCTCGAGGCGACTGGTTAGTCTCCGTCCGTCCGCGTTTTGGCGGTTGATGGGAGACTTTTGTTGGCTAGAGGAGAGAGAGAGAGGGGGCGCCTGCTCTTTTCTCTTCTTTTTTCGATTTCTTTTTTTTCCTCTCTTTCGTCTTTGATTTCGTCATTCTAAATAACGAGAATTAAAAAAACGAGCTTCAATAAAAACAAACTACCTTTACAAAAAAATGGCGACTGAATTACAATTACCGGAAGTGATATACTTACACGACGTACCGCACGAATTGGCCGAGTACGTTTCATTTTATAAATCGCGTTTTTTGTTTTCTTTTTAATTCGCGCGCGAGATATAAATTTTGTTTTGTTGCTGAGCTGGCAAACAATTTACGCTAATTCGGAAAGAAAACGAACGCACACCGCGTTCGTTTAATGTTCCTTTTGTGCTATGAAAAGAGCGAAAAAAGTATGCGAGTGGTTTGATTTGTCGTTGTCGATCGTCTTTTGTTCTTTTCCATGTTCGCATCGTGATGCTTGCGATTGAATATGTTTTATTTTTTGTATCTGCTGACTGTACGGATATTATTTATAACTAACTGTCTGAATTTATCACAAAAAAACAGTGGATGCGATAACGCCGAGACGTACATGAAGTTCCACGCTCTTCTCCACAGAGGTCAAGCATTAAATGCGTACGAAGCGAGAATGCACTTGGACGACGGGACGTTAAATTTCGGTCACGGCCTCGATTTCGAAGGAGGAAAGACGCAAAAGCGCGAGAAGCGTCCGCCGACTCAGATCGAAATCATGGCCGAGATGGAACGCGAAAAGCAAGCGAAGAAGGAGGAGCGACGACAAGCTCGCGAAGCTAAGAAACAAGCTCGTATTGAACAAGAGGAGTTCATCAGAAACGGTGGTACGATCAAGTTATCCAAGAAAGATAAGAAACGCTTGGAAGCCGATATGGAGTAATCATCATTATCGTCGTCTTGATAAACAAAACACAAAAAACTTCCATCACGTTTTTATTGAGTTTTCTACGATGTGAAATATCGCTTCTTGCTGTTTCTTAGTTTCTATTATTGTGTAGAGTAGAATCCCCTGAGTCAGAATGGTTTAATGAGCTGGCCCTTGTTGCATTTAAATATATATAGGAATTAAGTGAGAGCTCTCTGTGCTTCATTTTGTAGAATACGAATTGTAAAATCAATCATAAACAACGTGTATTTTATATTGACTTGACGCACCTCTTGTACATGCGCGGCGGCGTGAACTCCTTCATGATTTTAACTACAATTACTACGAATATATATTACAATAAGTTTATTTAATAAATACTATACATACTTTCCTCCTCCTTGTTGTTGTTGTTGTTGTTGCTGTTGTCGAGGAAAAACTTCAAAGCCAAAAATCGTGCACGACTTATGCGCCTCCACTTCTTTCGGTTGCTCTTGGAACTGCAATTGAAAAATACCTTCATGGCCGCCAATTCTTCCCTCTCTCAAGCGCAAACATAATCGATCGCCAACTTCCAAGACGGCCGCTTTTTCTGCAGCTAAAGATTCCCATCGACCAACTTCGTTTCTAAAAATCCCCGGTCCATCTCTTAAGCTCTTTACTCGCACTTTCTCGCGAACGACTGCTAAAGTAAGTTGTGATCTCGAGATTGCTTTTCCAGTTATACCGGCCATACCTCGACCGATAGTTTGATTTCCTGGGTACAACATAACTTCCGTCACTGGTAACGCTCGCTTTCTCGCACCAGCACTTCTTGGCGTTTGTTGTTGCTGTTTCAAAGCCAACGTAGCCGGGTCTTCTATGAGAACGAGCTTCATTCTTTTATACTCAACCTTCTCGGCGTGTCCAGTATGCAGAGCTCTCAAATCGCCTTCATCTTCTGGTAAAACGGAAAGTCTATTTTCGATTGTTTGCAATTGAATCTGGAGCGCTTGAATAGCGCGTTCGTAAGTCATTGTCGCCTCGTCGCCATCTTCTGAACGCAATTTCAAATCATCAACTTTGAACGGTAAACCTGGCATTAGTTTATCATCAATCATCTCGAGCATGTATTCTAAACCAGCTCTTTCGCCATCATCTTCGTATTTGTCGTCCATGAATTGATCTGATGTCGCAGTGCCGAGCGCATCACAAATGGTCGTTGCCATACCGATCAAGACAAAAGCGTTTGTGATGGCTAACATGAGCGTAAAAATGTCAAACACGCCAACCGACCCCCCGGATTCGTAAACGATCTCGACACCATTGAAAGTTCGTTCTAAAACGAGAGAATGCCATGGATTACCTGCATCTAAATATTCTTGATCAGTTCCACTGCTATGCAATTGCTTGGATGGAATAGCTTTCACGGTTAACGTTGCCCAAGCGTCGCTATTTAAAGGTTCTGTATAATGCACGGTAGTCCATTTTACAGTTACGAGTAATTTAACGCCCGACATGCGGTAGGGCAAACCAGTTGTCGACCCTAATGCACAACCACCATCGGCTTCAACTTTACCTACGACACACAAATAATCGTTATACGTGTCTAAAGTTATCCCAGCTGCTTCTAAAAAGTGTTTTAGAGCGATGCCTTGCAAAGCGGCGGTTCCGTCGTATTCGTTTCCATCGAAAAAAACTTTCGCCGGCTGACCAAAATTACCCAAACTATCTTGGTAATATAATTCTAAAGGAAGCATGATGTTTTCTGGAGCTACAGTGAACGCTCTGCGCATGCCTAATACTTCATACGAACAAGACGTTGGAAAATTAAAGTGATCGTTGCACGCCGCCGTTGGTGGTGGGCTAGGCGTTGGCGGAGGTGGCAAAGGCGGCGGCGGCGAAGGTGGCGGTGAAGGTGGCGGTGACGGAGTCGTCCCAGGCGGCGGCGAAGGTGGTGGCAGTGGCGAAGGCGGCGGCGAAGGTGGAGGAGGAGAAGGAGGAGGAGGAACAGTTTGTCCGCATCCGACGCATTGCCTACTAAACGTCGACTCTTGCAAAAACGTCTTCACCCATAATCCGTTACTGGACAACTTAATCATCTCCCCAACCGTTAACCCACCAGTCGCGCACCCAATAACAGACGTACATTGCGCAGACGCCGCGCACTTCACTGCATCCGTGCTATAAAGCAACTGTGAATACTTCCCGTCGTATACCGAGTTATACCAATTCACGTACTCGCTGTTCCCGCAATACGTCGCGTTCACGATGATATCCTCAATCATTTGACTCGAATCAATCGATCCTTGCGTAATAAGTAATGTACCGTCTGCATCTTCCGTAAACCTTGGCACGATCGCGTGCGGTACTTCGAACTGTGATTTCGCGTATAAGTTCGGCGTCTCGTATTTATGGTAATTCTTCATTATGACCATCGAAACCACTGCGAAGACTGCAATCAGGAACTTGAACGTTAAATCCGTCGTCACTAGCAAAGGGTTCTTCGTCTTCACTAACTACGTATCAGTAATCATTATAATAAATGAGTGCAATTGTTAGTAATAATCATCACGTGCATAAATCATAAATCGCGTCGAACGAAACGAAACGAAACGAAGAAAAGAGAGAAATAATAAACACGCCAATTCGATTCGGACCGCGTGGATGGATTCCTCAAATTCTCCCGAAAACGGATAAACTAGATCTCGCTCCAGGAACTTCGTTAGCTAATGTTTACGATACCTTTACGGTCCTGTAGGTCAAGAGATCATCTCTCATGTCTTTCCAGAGGTTTCCTAGACCCATGGTTTATTTTACGTTTCTTAACACGCGCGTTTATTTCTGAACTCGTGTTCTGTCGCGTGGGTGTTTCAAGGTTTAGGGTTTAGGGTTTAAGAACGAATTTTAGGGGAAATGGTTTAGGGTTTCGTTTTTTAAAGCGTTGTTTTGTGCCGCATAAGTTGGAAAACATGTGCGGATTATAATAGTATACAATTTTTGTACTGTACAACGAACATACTAGTAGCGTTACTTACGAACTCTCGGTCTGATTCGTAGTACTAATAGCTCTTACCAGTCTTACGATGATGCATAGCAGATTTCCCTTGATCGTCTAATAACTTCCCGTTCGAGACTTCGGCTAAGACGACCCAATGGTCTCCGCACTCCATTCTTTGTTTGACGACGCATTCGCAATACGCTAAGGCGTCGTCGACGATCGCGCATTCGTTGTTCGGGGAGAACGAGACCTTCATGTCACCGAAACGGTCTTCGCCTGGTTTGAAACCCTTTAATAGAGCTTTCATGGTTTCTTTTTCGTTGCCTAGTTTGAGGATGTTCAAGTTGAACGAACCGCCGGGGAGCATGAAGGATTCGACGGCGCGTTCTTTTGCGACGGCGACGGTCAACGCAGGTGGGTTGAACGATGCTTGGGAAACCCAAGAGGCTAACATCGCCGATTTCACGTCACCTTTTTTTGCAGTGACTGCGCATAAAGAGCCGACTATGCGACCGACGGCGGCTTCGGTTTGCGATATACCAGAAAACGTCTCCGATTGTACGCGTTTGGATTCAGCTTTTTTGGCCTGTTTTGATTTCTTCAGAACGAGTTGCGCTAAGTCTGTTCCAGATTCTTCGCACTTTTGCAAAGTTTCTTCCGTTGGTTTGAATTTACATCTAATTGGCTCAAACGCGAAATCGAAGCCGGCGTTTTTTAGACGATTTTCCATAATATCGACGGCTTCGCCGGACCAACCAAAAGAGCCAAAAACGCCAGCCGGCTTATCGGTGTCGTAATTTTTTACAATTTGACCCATTGCGTCGGTAATGGGCGTGGGCACGTGTCCTCCAAGCGTTGGCGAGCCTAGACAAAATCCACCGACTCTTTTCGCGAGAGCTTGAATTTCCTCAGCCGTGGTCAATTCACAATTTATCATTTCAACTCCAACGCCTGCTTTGGTGATGCCGCGAGCGATCGCTTGTGCCATCGCCGACGTGTTTCCGTACGCGCTCGCATATATAACCGCCACCGCAACATCGCTAATTTGTTTTATTTGTTTTTCCGTCCATTCATCGTATTCGCGCATGACTTCTGGGGATGAGTTCAGAAGCACTGGTCCGTGGCAAGGCGCTAAACGAGGTTGTTTATACGCGGTGTTATCATCCAAAGCTTTGAGCTTAGAAAGCGCGCTTTTGACTTGTGTTGCCATTGGTGCGAGCATGCAATCGAAAAAGAATCTCCAATCTTCTTGAAAGTTTTCGAGACCTCCCGAATCGAACGTTTCGACGTGGTTATTGTTTTCATCAGTCCGTTCGTTTGCGACGTGCGCTGAGAAGAATTTTGAAGTAAACACGATTCCGGATTTTGAATCTCTCGTGCAAAATACATCGGGCCATCTCGGCGTAGAACATGGCATAAAATTCAAAATTCTATCGCCCAAATCAAGTTTCTCTTCATTTCCACGAATAATGCGAAGTCTCGCGCGAAGTTTCGCCTTTCCACTAAGTTCCGAAGGTCTTTTCCACGCCTTGATTAGTCTTTCGTTGCTCCCTGGATTCACTCCATCGGGTGGTTTCAAAGCGTCGTAAATGACTTTCGCGCCTGGGTTAGTCACCACTATTTCAATTGGAGGCAAAGTATCGCTTCTGTTTTCCAAAAGCGCACATATCGAATCCAAACGTTTCGGTGAAATGTGTTGCAAAATCAAGAAATCCGAGCTCGAATGTTTATTTTCGCCAAAGAGATTTTCGGCAAAAGCTTTATCGGGAACATCAATCAACGCAGTCTTTTTCGAGCCTCCAATAGAGTACACGTTATCACTCGTTCCCCGTTTGAGACCGTATTCAACTTCAAATTTTAATCGCTGTGTCGTAACGCACTTGAAAAGCTCGACGTTGAAAGAATCTGGGATAGTTTCTTCGTACACTTTCGTTTCAACTTCTGGTTGTTTCAAAGACTGCGATGGAGCGGCTGCAGTGTTCGCATCGATTTTCGGAGGAAGCAATGGTGGCGGTCCAGTAGCAGCGTCGGCGGCGGTAGTCGTGTAATCGTATACTCGCATTTCCGCCGCTTCACCGTTCTTGGCCGCTTTTTCGTTCTCATTCTTTTTCATTCTCGCAAATATAGTAGCCATAGCATATTTCGCATTCGCTTTTTCCGCTCTTTCTTTCTCAATTTTAATCGCCTGCTCCTTTATCGCTTCGATGTCGTTACTGATACCTTTCGTCGTCGTCGTCGTCTTTGCTCCTTTCTCTTCTTCATCAATAGACGACTGTTTCGCCCAACTCACGTTCTCATCGACGACGCCATCACTCAAAGTATCACCGTAATCGTACAAATCATTACCTACGTAGGTCTTCGCAGTACTATTATTTCTCTTCTCGATCGACTTCTTGACCCCGTTCACTAATCTCATCACATCATCCGGCAACGCGCTTAATTTCTTCTTCACATCGATCTCTTTCGCCATCCTTAAGAAATCCCTAAGCAAATCAGAGTTCTTCTTCTTCTTCTTCTTCTCCTCCAGCACTACCTCATCATCATCATCGGACGACGCTCTCACGAATAACACCCCTCTCTCGTTACTGCTTCTCCGACTCATCCCAAGCTTCCTCGTCTTCGTACCGAGACTACTTTTCCTGCGACCTTGGCCGTTCTGGATATCATCTTTCACGAAATTCGAATTGGTTAAGTAAGAAGACGAAGGAAATCGCG
>ERZ889217.1689-NODE-1689-length-10751-cov-8.555815_pt1 | contig 10751 bp, 10 predicted proteins | sample MGYA00521098_ERZ889217 | MGnify/ENA primary metagenome ERZ889217 (study PRJEB32303, sample SAMEA104408613) | aquatic metagenome | biome: Brackish water; feature: Pelagic; material: water | place: Baltic Sea | collected 2014-06-10T22:04:00 | depth 2,362 m ...
AAAGTTGAAACCCCCAACCTGAAAGTCCGAAGGCTCAACCGCAAAAACAGAGGCCGCAAGCACGGCGACGCTGAACAAAGACAAAAATAATCTCACGAGGCACTAGGATTTGGAGTTGGAGTTGGCTGCGGTGGAGGTGGTGGCGGATTCACGGCATTCCCGGATGGTTGTGGTCTGTTGTCAGCGCCGGCGGCACTTGGGTCGCCTTGTTGAGTCGCCTGGCTGACTCCCTGATCTGACGACTGTTGAATTACAGCTGCATCGGCGGATGGAACGGCATTGATCACTGCGTTGGCAATATCCTGGCTTTGCTGCGGCACCGCTTGCGCAACGGATGCAGCGATTTCTGGTGCGGCATTTGGCGCGATTTTAGCGACTTCAGCAGCAATTTGCGACGCTTCTGCCGGAACTACTAAAGAAACCGCCGCAGCAATTTGAGGGGCTTGAGCGATGGCAGCGAGTGACACCGAGGCGGCGATTTGTGAAGCAAAAGCCGGTGCGGCTTCAGCCACCCGGCTGGCAATGTCCAACACGAGTGTCGGAGCTAAAATCGATGCCATTCTGGAAATGTCGGGCGAGTTTTCCGGTGTGGCGGTCGCCAGATTGGAGGCGGCGGCAAGAATCGCATCTCCTCCCTGCGCTATGGCGGCATCCAAGGCCCCCTGCTGTTGGGGCAACAGATTCGGGGGAGATCCGGCGAAAGTATTTGGAGGGATGGTAACCTGCATCTCTGCCACAGCGGCGTTCACCGCATTGATGACTCCGGGGCTGGCCGGGCCGGAGGCGCCGTTCGGGTTGACTTGAGTTCCAGGTCCTACATTCACCGTATTGCCGGCCGGAGTTCGGAACGAAGCGGATCCAGTAGCTAAACCAAAACCTCTCGCTCCCGCGAAACCCGATGTTCCACGGATGCCTGCGGTGCCGACCGGGGTGGTGATTTCAAAACTGGATCCTGATTTTTGCTTGGCGACTTCAAAATAAATCTCGCCCTCTGGGGCGCTGATTTTGGTGACCGAAGTAGTCGGCGCTTGGTCGACGGCTTTGTAGTCCAAGCCATCGGAGTTGAATGGATCCTGAATAAATTCGTCGATGGAGAATTGCGACGACGGGCTGATATTGACGGCCGATCCATTTTCAAAAACCAAGTCCACCCTTGAGTCGGGGCCGGTGATGATCTTGGTGCCCTGCCTGATAAAAACCCCTTCTTTCACGGCGGACTTCGCCCCGGACGCCTCGATCATCTCGGCCGAGTTTCCTTCGACTTTGATGACACGAATGTTGCCGACCACCATTTCCGCTGCAAAGAGCGGATGCGCGAGTGCAAAAACCGACACAATAATCAGTTGAAATATCCGGGAGTTCATATGATGGCTAAAAAAATGGACGTGTTGAACCTCGTGGGCAAGGGAAAATTTATGATTAGCCATCACCTCCTCGCATCCCGCACCGTTTCAGCGGCCTATTTAAAAACTGAATTGGCTGCAGGCGCTTTCACGACCTGCACTTTCGCCCAGCCCTGACCTTGCGTGAACTCCCGAGTCGAAAAGCACCAGACGACGACTTTTTTTCCGGCAAGATTGTCCTTTCTCCGTGCCAGGCTTCGGCGGGCGGCGGTCGAACCAGACCCCATCACCGCCAGGACATCCATCGGAAATCCCAGTTCGAGAAACAACTGATCGGGCAACCCGGCGCCCGTGGCGTGCATCTCGGCACCGGTGTGAAATACCAGATTGTGACTATCTCCGAGCAGAAGGACGGGGCTTTGCCTCGAGTCCGGAATCCCCGCTGAGCCCGACCCAGCCTGTAACCTGACCACCCGGGCGGGGAGAGTTTCCGGCGGAGCATCGGGAGCGGCGAGATCGCCACGAATCGGGATTTGCGCGATTTCCGATTGGGCCGGTTGGCGGCCTTGATCCCGGACCCAAGGCGCCAAGGAAATACTCTGCGCGATTTTTTCGGCGGCGAGGCGAATTCCCTCAGGAGACCAATGCGTATCGGTTCGGCAATGCGTTTCCAAACCCTCGCCTCGCGCCTTCAGAAAGTCCGTCGTCAAATCCAGCACGCGAACGCCGCGCGATTCGAGCACTTTGAGGAACGCCGTGTCCTGCTCTGCAAGGTCTCCGGGCGTCGCCGGCGGCGGGGGGATCGAAGGCGCCAGCTTGTCCGGGTAAATCGCCGCCTTGGCGGGAACCGGCACGACGAGAAGCTCGATGCCGGCTTTGTCGAGTTGAGCCTGAAAATCCAAAATCGCCGGCAGGGGGTTATTGGCTACATCCACCGGCGCGCCGGGTTCGCTCCAGTAACGCGGCGCCGCGAGGTGGCGAAGTTCCTTATCGAAAAAAATCCATCCATCGAGTCCCGGCGCGGAAATCCCATTCCCGGCCCGCGAAATTCCCGACTCCAGCGCTTCGCGGAATGCTTTTTTTTGTTCCTCACTAGCGGCCTGCCCCACCGGATCGGCCGCCTGCAAAGCCAACACGCCGCTAAAGCCAACGAAAATGAGGAAAAATTGGGATACGGCTTTGGAAAAAAACATTAAGGCGTCGGGTAAAATCGAGAGGTTGAAGCAATCAAAACGGATCGGTGTTGTCTGCATAAAAAAATCCTGCCTTCATACACGGCGTCCCAAGGCCTGCGCCGCTGGCAAACATGGTATTCAGTTCTCACATTTTCCTCTTTTATTTTCTCCCCGCCGCGCTGGGCCTCTACTACGCGCTGCATCGCTTCCCCCAACGCTGGCGCAATGTCGTGCTGATCGTCACAGGCTACACCTTTTACGGCTGGGCGGAGCCGATGTTTATGCCCCTGATGTTCGCCACCACGCTCATCGATTGGTTGGCGAGTCTCGTGATCGCGCGGGATGACTGGCGGCTCTGGCGTCATCTCGGAAAACCCATGCCACTCCTCAAACATGGCGGCTTGAGAAGTCCTGTGCAGCGCCTTGCGATCCGATCCTCGATCGTTCTCAACATCTGCGTCCTCGGGTTTTTCAAATACTTCAACTTCGGCGTCGATAGCTACAACGCGCTGGCCCGCTCCCTCGGGCTCGAGGCCGGGCAATGGAACACCTTTTTCGAAGTCATCCTGCCGCTCGGCATCAGCTTCTACACCTTCCAGGCGATGAGCTACACGATCGATGTCTACCGTGGCGAAGCCCGCGCCATGGGCAACCTCGTGGATTTCTCCTGCTTCGTTTCGATGTTTCCGCACCTCGTTGCGGGCCCGATTTTGAAATTCTCGTTTCTCGCGGGACAACTCGAGCACCGCACCCACACGATGGAAAAATTCGCGCGCGGCGTGTCATTTTTCATCCTCGGCCTTTCCAAGAAAATCCTGATCGCCAATCCCTGCGGCAAGGTCGCCGATCTGGCCTTCCTCTGCGGTTCGCCGGCTCCGACCGACGCTTGGTTCGGCGCCATCGCCTATGCTTTCCAGATTTATTTCGATTTCAGCGCGTATTCCGACATGGCGATCGGGCTCGGGCTGATGATGGGATTTATCTTTGCAAAAAATTTCGACTCACCCTACCGCGCCGTTTCGATCACGGATTTCTGGCGCCGCTGGCACATCTCCCTTTCTTCCTGGCTTCGCGACTACCTCTACATCCCCCTCGGCGGAAACCGGCGGGGCGAGGCGCGGACTTATGCGAATCTCATTCTGGTGATGTTAATCGGTGGCCTCTGGCATGGCGCTTCGTGGACCTTTGTGATTTGGGGAGCGATCCACGGCGGAATGCTCTCGCTCGAGCGTCTCTGCGGCGGGAAAGGATTGTTCCACCGCTTTCCCGTTTTCATCCAAGTAGGAACCACCTTTTTCGCCGTGGTGGTGGCTTGGGTATTTTTCCGCGCCACGGATCTGAATGCGGCCTTGGAGTATTGCAAATGCCTCTTCGGCTTCGGCACGCCCTCGCCCGGCGCCCCGCTCCTGCACAGCCTCGTCGCGGCCCCTTATTATGTCGGCAGCTTCCTTCTCGCGGCCGTCGTGGCGTGGTTCGCTCCGCAGAGTTGGAATTGGACGCGCTCCATGGGCTGGGGCAAGGCGCTCATTCTCGCGGGGCTTTTCTGGCTCTCGATCGTCGTGATGACGAGCCAGGACTACAACCCCTTCATTTATTTTATTTTCTAATTCGATGCCTCCGAAAATCGACATGAGCCGTGAAGAAGCCGCCGAGCGCGAGATCGGCTCCACGAGCGTTTCCCGTGGCGTCAAAGCCCTCCTCGTCGCGCTGTTTCTCACCTCGCTTCTTGCGATTCCTCTCATTCAGGCCACCCGAGGATTTGAAGTGAAAACCCCGACTAACGAGCCCGCCAAGGAGACCGAAATTTTCGCCCGTCTCGCGGAGATCAACCACGCCCTCAAGACCACGACCCTGAACATTGAAAAATCCCTCGAAGAACACTCCTTCCTCACCAAAACCCTTCTTCCTCCCGTGCAGACTCTGGCCTTTCGCTGGTTCGGCGTGGGGAACGAAAAAGTCTATGTCGCGCCGGACGGGTGGCTCTTCTACCGGCCCGATGTCGATTACGCCCTAGAAAGCGGCCGTGCTCCCACCTCGCAGATCGATTCGGCCTCAAAGGCCTTGATCGCCCTGCACACCGATCTCGCCGCCCGAGGCATTCGCCTGATCCTCCTACCCGTCCCGGTGAAGCCGGTGGTGGAATCCAGCCCTCTCGCCGACAAGACCGACCCCACGCCTCCGCACCATGTCGCCTACGGCCCATTCCTCGCCACTCTCCGCGAGGCCGGCGTCGAGGTTTTCGATCCCACAAATCTCCTGATCGAAGCCCGAAAAACCACCACCCTCCCGCAGTATTTAAAAACCGATACCCACTGGACTCCCGCCGCGATGGAGACCGTGGCGGACGCTCTCGCGAAAAGCCTCGCATCCCCCTCCCCAAACACTCCGGCCTTGCGTCGGGAGCCACCGGTGACCATCAAAAATTCCGGCGATCTGGCTGCCATGCTTCAACTCCTCCCCGAGACCAACGCCGCCTTGGCCGAGAGCGCCGAGATTCATCCCATCCAGCTCCCCGACGGATCTCCCTGGCGGCCGGACGCCTCATCCGATGTCCTTCTGCTCGGCGATAGTTTCACGAATATTTATTCCACCCCCGATCTCGGTTGGGGCGAAGGCGCCGGGCTCGCCGAGCATTTGTCCTGGCGCCTCGGCCGGCCGATCGACCGCATCGCCATCAATGCCGGCGGTTCGCTGACCGTTCGTCAAAACCTCGCCAGAAACCCAAACCGTCTGGACGGTAAAAAAATCGTGATCTACGAATTTGCCGTTCGCGAATTGACCTCTGGCGACTGGCGCCCCCTCTCGATCCCCGCCACCAAATCCTCGGCTCCAAGCGCCAAATCCTCCGCCGCGCTGACCGGAATTTTGAAAGCCATTTCTCCGCTCCCTGCGCCGGGAAGCGTGCCTTACAAGGACGCCGTCATTTCCCTTCACCTCGTCGAAATCCATGGCGACCCCACCTCTGAGGCCCTCGTTTTCGCGAAAGGCATGATCGGCAATGTCCCCACCGCCGCCTCGCGCCTCCAACCCGGCGACTGCCTCTCACTCGACGCCGTGCCGTGGGAATCTGTCGAGAACGAGTTCGGCGTGATCACCCGCATCGAATTCGAAGGCCCCGCGGCGGATTTGGAGACCATCTACTGGGCCAAGGAAAATCCCGTCGTCACTCCCCCTTGAGTCCCGCCCCGCCGCCGCACCGCTTGATTATAATCTCGATTTCACCCCGTGCGTTTGGTGAGTTGTTCCCTTCATGATGACAGGGAAAGAACCCTCTGATTTTCACGCTCCGAGCGGCTTGAGCCGCCGCCGATTCCTCCAAGGCACCGGCGCCGCGCTTCTCTCCATGGCGATGCCCAAGGCCCTCGCGCAGGCCGTTCCAGCCAAGGCCTCCTCCGTTCTCATCATCGGTGATTCCATGGCCCTGTGCGGATTCGGCCAGCAACTCGACAAGCTCTTTCGCGGTGCCGGCTACGGCTGGGTGAATACCTACATGGCCTGCGGCACGAACCCGCTTTCCTGGACCACGCTCAAAGGATTCCAATCGGCAAAAACCCGGTGCGGATTTTCCAAAATCGAATCCCGACCAGGCCAGCCGCCCCTCGTTTTTCAAGACACCTACGGGATGTCCCGCGGCCACCGCCCGGCATCCTACCCCGTTCCGAAGATCGAGACCCTCATCACCGACTGCCGCCCCGAGATCCTCGTCGTTCAGCTCGGGAACAACCTCTTCGACCTCCTCAAAGGCGGCAACTTCACCAAGATGCCGACCCTCCTCCAGCCCTACCTCGGCCCCTTTCTTGCCCGGGTTTTCAGCGAAGGCTCCCCGGTGCGCCGGGTCTATTGGGTCGCCCCGCCCGTCTGCGAGCGCATCTCCAGCCAATCCCAGGATGTCTTGGTCGAATCCATCAAAGCCCAAACTCCCGAAGGCCTCCGAGTCATCGATAGCCGGCTCCTGATCCAATTTCCGTATCGCAATCTCCAGCCCGACCGACAGCATTTCTTCGGAGCCGACATGAAGATCTGGGCTGACAGTGTCTTCGCCCTCATCGAGCAGGACCTCACCGAGTCCCCCCTCCCCGCCACTCCCACCGCACGGATCCAGACCACTCCCGAGCCGCCCCTCCTCGCCACCACCACCAAAATCCCCGCCCCCCTCGTGCTCCGCGCCCGGTTGGAACGCAAAATCCAACCCTACACCCTCGAAGAGATCGCCCCCTACCACGAATCGCTTGTCGGGTTTGTCTACCGCGTGCTCGATGTCCACGAAGGCCAGTGCGAATCCAAGTTTTTACTCGTCCTACGCCCCGCCCACATCGACGGCGCCGCCGTGCCCTTGGATAAATTCCAGCCCTACAAATCCGCCGTGCTCCGACTCATCCCCATCGAGGAAACCCGATGGGCCACCCTCAAAACCAAGGAGCCCCCGGGCACCGAAGAACTCGATCGATATCTATGCGAAGAGGACCACATCGCCCTTACCAACGCCCTCTGATCCTCGCCGTCGCCCTCACCCTGCTCCTCGGCTGCACCGGCTTTTCAGAGACCAAGAAATCCTTCGAGCCCATCGTCTACACCGCCCCGCCCGAGACCCATTTCGGCGGCGCGCCCTCCGTCCTCGTCATCGGCGACTCCCTCACCGTCGGCAGATTCGGCGACCACCTCCAAGCCTTCCTCTCCCGCCGCATCCCCGCCTCGAAGCTTTGCCTCTACGCCTCCTGCGGCTCCTCACCCGAAAACTGGCTTCCCGACACCCCCATTTTCATAACCCCCTGCGGCTTCCGCCTTGTTTCCCCGAAGAAAAATTTCTCCACCAAATATCAAAAAGGCAACAAACCCCAAAAAGTCGCCACCCCGAAACTCAACCAAATCCTCACCCGCTTCCGGCCCCGCATCATCATCGTCCAGCAAGGCACCAATTGGATGGATGAACTCATGAAATCCCGCGACCCCAAGGGCACCACCTACAAAGCCATCATCCGCTCCTTCATCCGCGAACTCCGCTCCCGTGGCCCCGTCCAGATCATTTGGGTCCTCCCCCCCGACGCCTCAAAATACCGACCCGCCATCAAAGACTCCGTCGACCGCTGGATCAAAGAATCCGCCCGCGACCTGAATTTCCAAACCATCGACTCCCGCGCCATGACCTCCCGCTACATCCCCGGAAAATCCGGCTCCGACGGCGTGCACCTCAGCGACTCCGCCGCCAGCGAATGGGCCACCGCTGTGACCAAAAGCCTCAAACGCCTCTCCCCATCATTTCAGTAACGCCCAAAAACTCCCAAAAAAAACCCATTGACCACCCCGCCGTGCTTTTACATTGTAAATACATGCCCGCCCACCCCAGCGCCTCCTCAAACGTGTTTATCTCGAATCCAGCAGAATTAACCACAGAGAACACAGAGAGCTCAGAGGTAAAACCTTTAGCTACTCCAAGTGCATATCATATTTTGGGTATCCTCCGACATCCCATAAAACATTTCTGGGCATCCTTGATAATCCGTCCTTCATCAGAACAAGCCAAATTTCCGCTCAATCCTCCCCTCTCCGTGTTCTCTGTGTCCTCTGTGGTTAAACCTTCCCCCGCCTTCACGCTGATCGAGCTTCTCGTCACCATCACCGTGATCGCGATCCTCGCCGGCATCACCCTTGCCGCCATGGGCGGAGTGAACCAAAAAGCCACCCGCGACCAAGCTAAAGCCGAAGTTACCGCCATCTCCAACGCCCTCGAGCAATACAAATCCGTCAACGACTCCTACCCCGCTGCCGGAGGAAACAGCACCGTTCCCTTCGCCGATGACGGTGCCACCATCCGACCCTTCTACATAGCCAACAAGGTCCAAACCAATTCCTCTAAGCAACTCTTAGACCCCTACGGCAACCCCTACCAATACCTAATCCCCGGCACTAAAAACCCCGCCTCCTTCGATGTTTATAGCAAAGGCAAAGACGGCGCCACAGGTAATACAAGCACCTCCGCCGACGACATCGGCAACTGGTAAAATGAAAACTACAGAACATTCCCCCGCCGAGCCGCAGAGCCGCCGAGCATTTCATGTAGGGCAGGCGTCCCGCCTGCCATCGACCCATGGTAGGGACGGCTCGCCGCAACCGTCCTTAGATTCAGGCACGAAGTGTCGTCATGAGGGGAGGCTTCGCCTCAAAAATGGGGCATCTCGGCGATCCGCCCCTACCTTGGTGTTTCCCCCCCTCCCCATTCGCGTCCATCCCTCCCCATTCGCGGGCCAACGCTTCCCCCTCCGCGCCTCCGCACCTCCGCGCGAGTTTCCGCTCCCTTCTTTATTTCCGGTCTCAGCCTTCCGGTCTTCGGTTTCCTCTTCCCCCGCCTTTTCCCTCGTCGAGCTACTCGTCGTCATGGCCATTATCGGCATGATGGTCGGCCTCTCGGCCCTCGCCGTTTCCGGCATGCGCGCTCCGGCCGTGCAGCACGGAGCCGATCAAGTCATGAGCGGACTCAGCCTCGCCCGCCAGATCGCCATCACCAAAAACACCCAAGCCGCTCTTTTGATTGCTAATACAAATACTACGGGTTTCCCCACCAACGGCCCCTTCCGTCACTGGTCTGTGGTTTATTCCAATAAGGGCACCACTGGAAATTGGACAATTGCTAAAGACTGGGAGGAATTGCCAAATGGAGCAGTTTTTGGCGAGTTGCTCGGGAGCGGATACAGAACGATCAATGCTAACCCATACGCCTTAAATCCCGGAGCCACTATTTCCTCAGCTCAAATTTCAGGGAATACCACATTCACTATCTTTAGAGATACCAACAGCACCCCCGCCGTAATCACCTCAACGGCCATTCCCTCTATCCGCTTTGCCAGCGATGGTTCAACGGCTGGAAACGAGAGGGCAATCCGAATAGTGCCCGGCACCGCCATGGGAGGAAATGCCACTATTACAGGGAATAATACTTATTATTTTGTGGAAACCGATTCATCCATCGGCCGCATCCGCATGAGAGCCCCCGAAAGCTATACTAACAACTAATGAGCCCCCTCTCAAAAAACGCCTTCAGCCTCATTGAGGTCGTCATCGCCTTGGGGATTTTCGCCTTTTGCATCGTGGGAATTGTGGGTCTCCTCCCCATCGCCGCCAATTCCGTAAAATCCGTCTCCCTTGAAAGCAACGCCAATAACATCGCCGAATCTATCTCTGGATTTTGGCAGGTTGCCCCCTTGCTTGCAACCTCTAGCGCAAACTTTACCATGGGGAATTTTACAATCGGGAACGGCACCCAGACCATTAATTATACAATTAGCGGAACGGAAGCCAGCTCTGCTTCCGATGCGGCTTTAAGACTGAATTACGAAGCTAATTCCTTGGGAGCGCCCAACCCGAATACCTTTACCGTGAATCTCACATTCACCTGGCCGCCGAATGCCTCGGCCAACTCCACCACGGCAACCACTCGCACCTTCAACTACATCTTCACCAAATGAAGACGAAAGAAAATTCACCCGCGAATCACGCGAATCCCCGCGAATATTCTCCCGCAGAGACGCAGAGACGCAGAGAATTTCCCGTAGGGCAGGCGTCTCTCTTGCCATCGACCGAAGGTAGGGACGGCTCGCCGCAGCCGTCCCAAGTTTCAGGCGCAACGCGCCGTCACCCAACGAGGCTTCGCCTTAAAAATAGGGCATTTCAGCATCCCGCCCCTACCGTTGCAGACCAAAAGCTTCGCTCAGACCCTTTTGTATTCCCCTCCGTGTTCTCTGTGTCCTTTGACTCGGGCGCTCCCGCTTCCTCGCCCTTCGGGCCAATCTGCGATTGCTCTATCTCGCGCCTGCCCCGGCTCTCGGTTGTGGTTAAATCCTCCTCCGCCGCCTTCACCCTCCTCGAAGTTCTCGTCGCCACGGCTGTTCTCGCCCTGATGATGACCTTCCTCTTCAACCTCCTTGGCTCCAGCGCCAAACTCTGGGAAATCGGCAACAAAAAAATCGAAGCCGCCCAAGCCGCCCGCGTCGGCCTCAACATCATGGCCAATGACCTCAAAAATGCTTTCGCCGGAAACATGACCAGTTACACGGCTAACGGCACAGCGATGTATAATATTGCCCCTTTCATGGCACTCGGCAATAGCACCACAACAACCATGGGCTTGGGCGGCGGGTCTGTTAGCGCCGATGGTAGCCAGCAAATTGCAGGAGTTACACTTAGCAACAACGCCAGCATCCCATACAATGAATTCGGTTACATGGCCGTCTTCGTAGAC
>ERZ889217.1691-NODE-1691-length-10748-cov-17.466193_pt1 | contig 10748 bp, 6 predicted proteins | sample MGYA00521098_ERZ889217 | MGnify/ENA primary metagenome ERZ889217 (study PRJEB32303, sample SAMEA104408613) | aquatic metagenome | biome: Brackish water; feature: Pelagic; material: water | place: Baltic Sea | collected 2014-06-10T22:04:00 | depth 2,362 m ...
ACACGCTCGGCTTCGCCAGCTACTTCCTGATCGTCTGGGACTTCGTGCGGCATGCTCGGGAGCGAGGCATTCCGGCGGCCGCCAGAGGCTCGGGCGTGGGAGCGCTCGTGGCCTACTCGCTGTACCTCTCTCACGTCTGCCCGCTGGAATACGATCTTCTGTTTGAGCGGTTCCTCGACACCAACCGCCTGGAAGCCCCCGATATCGACATCGACTTCTGCAAGGAGCGGCGGGGCGAGGTCATCGACTACGTCAAGCAGAAATATGGTGAGGCGAACGTCGCCCAGATCGGCACCTTTGGCACGCTCGCTGCCCGGGCCGCAATCCGTGACGTGGGCCGGGCCCTGGGGCTACCGCTGCCAAAGGTCGATCAGATCGTGGGCCTTGTGCCCGACCAGCTGGGCATCTCGCTGGAAGCCGCCGCCGCTCCCGGCACCCAACTGGCCGACGCCTGTGCGGCCGACGCCGAGGTGGCGGAACTGGTGGGTCTGGCCAAACAGATCGAGGGGCTGGCCCGCAACGTCGGCACCCACGCGGCCGCCGTCGTAATCGCCGACCGGCCGCTCGTGGAGTACGTACCTCTCTGTCGGGTAACGGGTAAGGAGGAGGTGATCACGCAGTGGGCCATGGGCGACGTCGAGCGGGCGGGCCTGATGAAGATGGACTTCCTCGGCCTCCGCTACCTCACAGTAGTTGCCAAGACGCTCGAGATCCTCTCGAACACGCAGCAACGACGGCTTGACCCGCTCGCCTTTCCACTCGACGACGCCCCCACCTTCGCCACGCTCTGCCGCGGTGAGACAAAGGGGATTTTCCAGCTGGAGAGTGGCGGTATCCGCGACCTGCTCCAGCGAATGAAGCCTGACCAATTTCTCGACATTGTGGCGGTCAACGCCCTCTATCGTCCCGGGCCACTCGAAGGAGGGATGGTCGACGAATACGTCAACGTCAAGCACGGGCGGAAGCGGGCCGAATTTCTCCATCCTGTCATGGAGGAGGTGCTGGCCGAGACCCACGGCGTGATGGTCTACCAGGAACAGGTGATGCGAATCCTGGAGCGGCTCGGGGGCATCGAGCTTTCCAAGGCCTACACCTGCATCAAGGCGATCAGTAAAAAGAAGCTCGAGACGATCGCCGCCTTTCGCGAGCAGTTCGTGAAGGGCTCTCAGGAGCAGGGGCTCTCGAAGCAGCAGGCCAACGAAGTTTTTGCCCTGATCGAGAAGTTTGCCGGCTACGGTTTCAACAAGAGCCACTCCACCGCCTATGCGCTGCTTGCCTGGCAGACGGCCTACCTCAAGACCCACTTCCCCGTCGAGTTCATGGCGGCCCTGCTCTCAGGCGACATCACCGGCCGCAACTTCAAGAAAAAAGACTCGCTCGTCGAGCATGTCGAAGACTGCCGGCGGATGGGGATTGCCGTCTCACCCCCCGACGTCAACGCTTCACAGGCCGATTTCTCGGTGGCCGACGGGCGGATCCTATTTGGCCTCTCCGCGATCAAGGGCTGCGGCGTGCAGGCCGCTGAGGCAATCCATGCCGAGCGGGAGAAGGGCGGGGCGTATCGCGACCTCCACCACTTCTGCGGCCGGCTCGATCCGTCGGTCGTCAACAAGACAGCGCTTGAAAACCTCGCCAAGGCGGGGGCCCTCGACTCGCTTGGCGGCCACCGCGGGCAATTGTTGGCCGGCGTGGAACGGGCGATGGCGGCTGGGGCAGCGCAGCTGGCTGACAAAAAAAGCGGCCAGAGGAGCCTGTTTGACGCCTTTGACGAGGCCCCGGCCGTGGCTGAGGCCGCGCCGGCCGGGCTGCCCGAGGTGCCACCGCTCTCGGATCTCGAGATGCGGTCGAACGAGAAGGAGGTGCTCGGGTATTACGTCCACAGCCATCCGCTGGCGGAGTTTCAGCCGCTGTTGGAGGCGATCTGCACCCACGGCACGGCCACGCTTGGCAGCGTGCCGCCCAAGGGAGACGTGGTGATCGGTGGCCTCGTGGCATCGCTCAAGCTGTCCAACACCAAGCAGCCCCGGCCAGGCTCCACCCACACTCGCTACGGAATGTTTGACCTCGAAGACATGGACGGACTGGTGCGGAGCATCTGCTGGCCGGAAGACTTCGCCCGGCTGGTCGACTTCATCCAGCCCGATGCCGTGATCCTCGTCGCCGGGGCGATCGACCGCCGGGCCGGGAGCGAAGAGACCAATCTGATCGTCAACGACGCCCTGCCGGTGGTCGACGCCTGGTCGCTGCCGGTCAAGAGCCTGACTGTGAGGGTCAGCGAGGGGTTGCACGGCAGCGACACGCTCGATCGGCTGGCTGTGGTGGTGGCAGCCCACGCGGGCAAGGTGCCCCTGCGGCTGGTGATCGACACAGCTGGGGGGATGCGGGTAATGATGGAGGCCGACCGCCATGCGGTGACCTGGTCGCAGAAACTGCACGCGGCGCTTGGGGAATTGCTCGGGCCGGGCAGCGTGCGGGCGGCCGTGGCATTCGGCGGCCGGCGGAAAGAGGCCTCACCCCGCCGCGGCCCTCCGGGCCGCACGGCTGCCGCGGTACGGTGACTTACGGAGTTGAGCACGTAGGCGGGAAGCGCTGTCGAAAGCCGGAAAAGCCGCATTGCCCGGTCGGGCGGGTGCTACTACCCTCGGCTGTGTGAAGGAACCCGTTCTCAGCCCCTTTGCCAATTATCGGGTGAACGCCATGTGGATGCTTTCCGGTTCGCTTGCTCGGTCAATGCCGCGTGCGTCGCGAGTTGTAAGGCTCGTCAGCGGGTTTGTGCTCGTGCTCGCCGTTTTCATTGCCGACGCCGCAGCCCAGCAGGGCGGCATGGGTGGCATGGGTGGGCAGCAGGGTGGCATGGGTGGGCAGCAGGGCGGCATGGGTGGGCAGCAGGGCGGCATGGGCGGTGGCATGGGTGGTATGGGTGGTGGCATGGGCGGCATGGGCGGTGGTATGGGCGGTGGCGGCGGTGGCCGCAATGCGGCCGGTGTTGTGGTCGATGCCAATGGCGTCCTGCGGGTGATGGTCCAGCCCGACGCCGGGATGTCGCAGGTCCGCCTCCAGGCGGTGGTGAGTGCCTTGCCCGCCGATCTCCGCTCATCAGCGCCACTCCGCAAGGTGGCGCTTTCACGGCTCGAGGCCACGCTCGCTGCGGCGCTCGCCGACGGCCGGGGGGTGCCCGAAGAACTCGAAAAGCTGGCTGGCCTGACTCGGGTTGAATATGTCTTCGTCTATCCCGCCGACGGCGACACTCCGGGGGAGATCGTACTGGCCGGCCCGGCCGAGCCCTGGTTTACGGACGCTGCCGGACGCGTCCGCGGGATCGAGACCGGCGCCCCGACCGTTCTGCTCGCCGACCTGGCAACCGCCATTCGCTGCTTCGCGCCCGGCCAGCCACAGGATCGGCTCGTCGGGTGTTCCATCGATCCCAAGCCGGAAGGACTCGCTGCCATGCAGCAGTTCCTCCGCCAGACCGGCCGCGTGAACCCCAAGGCGGGCGTCGACGAGATTGTGCGCGGGATGCGGGAGGCCCTCGGCACGCAGACGGTGAGTGTGCAAGGCGTGTCGCCAGCCAGTCATTTTGCCCAGGTGATGGTGGAGGCCGACTACCGGATGAAGCTGATCGGCATCGGTCTCGAGCAACCGCCGGTGCCGCTCAAGACCTGGGTGGAACTCGCCAGCGCCGGAGCCGTGGCGGCCAACGCGTTGCAGCGGTGGTACTTCGTGCCCGACTACGACTGTGTGCGGATCGCGGAAGACGACCTGGCCATCCAGTTGGTGGGGCAGGGCGTGAAGCTTTGCGGGGCCGACGAGGTGGTGACGCCTGACGGTTCACGGCTCTCCGCCAACCGGGCCGACCAGGCGAGCAAGACGTTTACGAATGCCTTTACGAAGCTCTATCCGAAGATCGCGGCCCGTAATCCGGTCTATGCCCAACTCCGCACGCTGATCGATCTGGCCGTGGTGGCTGCCTACATGCAAGAGCACGACGCCTACGGCAAGGCCGGCTGGGAGGCTGCAACGCTCCGCGACGAGCAGGTCTATGAGGTCGAGAAACTCCCACCGCCGGCCGAGGTGGAGACGGCGATCAATGCGATTTGGAAGGGCAACCGGCTGCTGACGCCGATCGGCGGCGGGGTGACGATGCAGCCCCGCCTGGCGGTCGATCCGCAGCACCTGTTGATGGACGAGCAGGGCGAGGTTCGCGCGGCCCATGGAGCGGCACGGGACCTGCCGGAGGGCGTTTGGTATTGGGACTGACACGACTCATGAGGCAAACCAGCGATCAAGTCACGAGAGGTGGTTGTGTGTTTTGTCGTCGTGTCTCGTGGTAGTCGGCTTTCACCGCAGCCGGGGGTGTCGAAACGTGTCTCGAAAACCCTTCGATCCTTCGAAAAAATCCAGCCATCCGTGACCAATCCATCGGTCCTTGAACCGAACAAGGTCCTCTCGTCGCACTTTGACATCCTCAACGGCAGTCGTTCTTCGGTGGCGATGCGCGTTAGCAGCCATAGCTCCGGCAATCGCGAAAGGAATTCCACGGGCCCCTAGCGTCTGGGCAAGCCTTCGCATCGTGTCGTGGACTGGTGACCATTCCATCCTGAAGTCGGCAACACATTTGGCGATTTCAAGCGTCGTGTCCATGTCCGAACTTTGGCTCCGTTCACGCTCCTTAAGAAATCGTACCACGCTGGCCGGTGCCTCCGTCAGCGGCGCGAGGGGGGGCGAGCGCCATACCGCAGGAGGTGTTCCCGGCTCTAAAACCAGCTCGGCACATCGCGGTCGATGAGCGTGATCCGGACGAAAAACGTCCACTGAGAACCCGCGGTTCTCCCAGGCGAGCATGTCGGCGGTGGCGGGGGACGTCGAGCAGGCGGCTGAGCCTGAACCAGCGGATCACGCGGCGGCGTACTCGCTCGGTGAGTGCGGCCAGTTGGACTTGATTGTTCGGGTGGGCACGCAGGAACGCCGGCGTGGCGTCACAGAATGAGTACGACCACGGCAGCACCGTTCGTAGCAGCCACCACAACCTGGGCGAAATCGTGGCTTGCCCAGGATTGGTATTCCTGCCTGGCAGCGGTTTTTATGTATATCGCCAAACTCTCTGCACTCGCGGTCATTCGGCCGACGCAGTTCTCACGGAGCCCACGCGCGAGGACTGTCGCATGAAACTTCGTTCTGCCGCCGCGAGCGTCTGCTTACTCGTCGTCGCCGCGGCGATCCACGTCGCGCCAGTTCATGCCGCCCCGATCAACGGGCTTGTCATATTTGGCGACAGTCTGTCAGATCCCGGAAACAACGCGCTCGCGTTCGGATCGACGGCGTCGCCGCCGTTCAATGTCACCCTGCAGAGCGAGATCATATCCAACGCGTTCATTCCGACGCCACGTCATTTCAGTACAGCAACGGCAGCGTCTGGGCGTATCAGTTCGCGACGATGCTGGGACTGCAGACGCAGGTGGCTGGCCCTGTGCTCGGCGGAGGACTCGGGGCGAACTACGCCAGCGGTGGCGCGGCGACGGGGCCTCTGAACAGCGGCGGCTTTCCACCGAACCTGCTCACGCAGACGGCGTTCTACATCTCGGCCCTGGGGTCGGCTCCGGCTCCGGCAGACAGCCTCTACGTGGTGGCGGGCGGCGGCAAGAACGCCCGCGACGCCCTGGCTGAGATCGCCGGCGGCGCCGATCCCACGGCAACCATCACCGCAACCGCGGTGCAGTTCGCGGCGGACATCGGGAGCATCGTTGACTCCTTACAGGGAAAGGGCGCGGTGAACATCGCCGTGTGGAACGTCCCCAACGTGGGCCTCGCGCCCGCGATCGCCGCCAATGGTCCTACGGCGGCGCAACTCGGGACCGCGCTCTCGCAGGCGATGAACAACGCCCTGACGAACCGCCTCGCGAGCGAGACCGGCGTGCAGATCTTCAGCATGTACGGTCTGGTGACCGCGGTGAACGCGAATCCCACTGCCTACGGTCTCATCAACGCGAGCGATGCCGCGGGGGCCATTCCAGGGGCGGATCTATCGCAGTATTTGTTTTGGTCTGGCATCCATCCAACCGCGGCCGGGCATGCCATCCTCGCCCAGTCGATGTACTCCGCGGTCGTGCCCGAGCCATCAAGCTGCCTCCTCGTCGCCGGCCTGGTGCTCGCCGTGGTGGCGGTCCGCCGTCGCTGGACGCCGCGGCCCCAGCCGTCGCGCGAACAAGTGATCTGACGCAGTGGAACCGAAGGCCAGGACACCGACATTGAGCAGTCGGTCGAGCCCGCCCGGCGCGCCAGCGGTTCATCTGGCGGGTCGACTGTCGGCATGGCCGACGACTGGCATTGCGTTGCTGCCGATAACGCCGCCGGTACAGCGGTGAAGCCCGGCGCAGTGGTTGACGTTGTCAATAAAGACCTGCACACGCACGTGGCCCGGAAACCTGCAGACTTTCCAATGCCGACGTTCTCGATTGAGGACCACGCCGTGAAGGCCGAAGCGATTCGTGCGATGGGCCCGGGCCCCTGCTGGCCGAATCATGGCTTGTCTCCCGTCCCTCATCATGCACCGGCACGCCGGCCGAGGGCAGCGGCATCAAGGAAGCACCGCATCCCGCCCCGATCAGCCCCGTTTGTCGCTTGTCATGATCACGCGGCTCGCAAGCCGCTCATCCGCTCGGAAATCGTTGCGGATGCTCGATTGACCGGGCCAGCCTTTCGATCTTGGCAAGGAAGCCAAGTGACCAAAACCTTGCCACCCCTGTTTTGACAAGCTATATCTTGGGCCGTGAGTCCTGATTCCCCCGGAAGAGCTCAGTCGGACGTCGAATCGACTGGCATCCGCGGGCAGCCAGAGCGAGCTTGCCGCACAGGAAGCTTCCAAATTTCCTGCGTTTTTCGACCAGGAGCTTCTTGATGTCCACCTCAGTTCGGCAATCCATCGCGTTCTCCCGCCGCGGCCGCGAGGCGGCCCGTCGCCGCCGTACCCACGAACTGAAGCTCGAGCCGCGGCTGGCGCTGGCCACAGGCCTGCTCAGTACGCTCGTGTCGGTGGTTCGAGAAAACTCAAGCGACAACCTGTTGCGGCCCGGGGCGACGGCAGCGGTGCTCGAGGGGACCGAACTCGCCACGAGTGTCAGGCTCACACGGCGGCCCGACAGCGAGATCACCGTGACGTTCAAGAGCCTTGCGCCGCTCGAAGTGGGCACGGCGGATTGGTACTTCCCCACGGCGGCGGCGCCTCCCACAACCCTGCGGTTTACGCAGGCGAACTGGAACAAGCCGCAGTCTGTGTCATTCGCTGCGCTCCAGGACGGCGTCCGCGACGGCGACCAACTCGTGCCTGTGAGAATGACTGCAGCGGTCGCCGCGAAGCCACACATGCAGGCCACCAGGCGGCTCGTGATCAAGTCGCTCGATTCCCGCGTCGTCACGCCCACGCAGCCGATCACCGACACCTACAGGGGATCGATCGTAGGCGGCGGCAACAGCGGCAGCGTGCAGGCCGCGTATGACGGCGTCCTCAAACGGGGCACGGTGACATTCACCGTGACCATGCCACAGTTGGACAAGGTCCGCGATCGGGTGATCACCGTGGGCTACTCAGTCGGGCCCGACAGCCGCGTTCAGATCGAAAGCCTCCAGGGAATTACGGCAAGTCGGTTCCGCTGGAACGTGACCTACCGCCAGGTTGGCGCCGAACGGGGGCTGTTCGGCACGTTCACGGTACGGCAGCCAATCCTCGGCAGGTCGGCCACCGCGACGATGACCGCGGCCGCCGTGTCGTCCTGGGTCGGCACCAAGCAACTGGGTGTGGCAAATCAGCTTACCTTCGGCAACGCTGTCGGGACCGATAGCCGCGGCAATGTGTACGTCACAGGATCTACAAGAGGCGGACTGGATGGCAATGCCGTGACCGGTACGAGTGATTTTTTCCTCACCAAATACACGAGCGGTGGCGTGAAGCTCTACACCAAGCAACTGGGTGTGGCGAATAAGGAAACGGTTGGCACTGCTGTTGTGACTGATACCAGCGACAATGTTTATGTCGCCGGATATACGACAGGTGGACTGTATGGCAATACGATGCAGCCGGATAGCTCCCACGAGTTCTTCATCACCAAATATGACAGCAGTGGCGTCAAGCAGTTCACCCGTCAAATAGGTGTGGCTGGTGAAAAAAAGGTTGGCATAGCGGTTACGATTGATGAGAACGACAACATTTTCATCGCGGGGTATACAACCGGCGCACTAGACGGGTATGCCATGACGGGAACTATTGATTCCTTTCTCTCTAAATTTAATAGTGACGGCGTGAAGCAATACACCCGTCTCTTAGGTGTGGCTGGCAAAGAAACAAGAGGCTACGGCGTTGTGGCCGATGCTCGCGGGAATGTCTTCGTCGCAGGATATACAGAGGGCTCACTCGACGATAACACCCTGACGGGGTCGAGGGATTTCTTTGTTGCCAAGTACGATAACAGTGGGGTCAAGCAATTCACTCGGCAGTTGGGTGCAGTTGGCGCGGCAACCGTTGGCACAGCTGTGACGGTCGATGCTATCGGGGATGTCTTCGTCGTGGGCTATACGGAGGGCTCGCTTGATGGCAATACCCTCACAGGTTCCAGGGATGCATTCGTCACGAAATACGATCCCAGTGGGCTGAAACTCTTCACCCGTCAATTGGGCGTGGTCGGTGCCGCAACCGCCGGTAATGAAGTAGCGACCGATCCCATCGGGGATGTCTTCGTCGCGGGCGCCACAACAGGGGGGCTTGATGGGAATGCCCGGACGGGCATCCACGATTCCTTCGTCACGAAATACGATCCCCGTGGGGTGAAACTCTTCACCCGTCAATTCGGTGTGGCTGGCCGAGAAACATATGGCAATGGTGTTGCGACCGATGCTATCGGGGATGTCTTCGTCGCAGGCTCTACAAGTGGCGGGCTTGATGGTAATGTCCAGGCGGGCATTTATGATTTCTTTGTATCCAAAATCGATCCCGAAGGGGTCAAGCAGTAAACTGCCCTTCGGGCGCCGGCGGTGTGTCACACCCTGCTTCGCCTTCATGCAGCCTGCTGACGGAGCGGGGGCCGATGCCCCGCCGACCGAATCGGCCGAGCTCGTCCAGGCCCATGACGACCGCAAGATCTTTCAAGCGACGGATAGACAAGCGGCCCCTGAACGACATTCACCGCGTGTGACCCATCTCGGACGCAAGGCACCGAAGCCCCGGGACCGGACTGGGAGACGGTCTCCGCCGAGGCGAGAAAATCGCCATCGCAGGCGGTGATTGGTGTTTTCGTCAGCCGGGAGACCGTTGCCGAAGGGCCATTGACCGAGGAGTCCTTACGGCATTGGTTATCGAACAGCATTCACGTCGCATCGAACCTTGACGTGGTCGTGAATCCTGCCCTTGCCATCGGTCATTCCAAAGTCATGCCGATTGATGATGCACGTACCGTGCAACCTGATCATCTCACCGCCCGTCATGGTCGCCGGGAAACTCTCAGGCATCGTGACACCGAGAAACGTCAGATTCCCGGTGACGACGTACCCAGTCTCCGAGGGACGGACGGACGTGCTGGTGAACCTCGCCTTGGGGTGCTGCTTCACGTTGAAGAAGTCCGCTTCCTTGAGATGCCACGTCAGCAGGAAGTTGTCGGCATAGAGTGAGCCGCAGTCGATCTCGACATCCACCTGCAGTTCCATGCCATCGGCCAGAACAATCACGCCGTTCGCACGCTTGAATCCGCCGTCAACAGCTTCTGCGATCACGTCATTTTTTTGTCTGCTGCGCGGGCTTGGTGGGTCTCAAGCTGCATCTCAAAGCGCGGCCCGATGGCGGGCGACAAAGGCGGCGTAGTCTTTCGCGGTGTCGATGCCGCGAGTGCTGCAGGGCATGACGCCGGCAACGACCGGGATGCCCGCCTCGACGAGCCGAAGTTGCTCGAGGCTTTCGTGGGCAGCGAGCCGGGATTCCGGGAGCGAGTTCCAGGCATGGAGAATCTCGCGCCGGTAGGCGTAGAGGCCGAGGTGCTGCCAGTAACAGGGTGGTTCGGCGGCTAACAGATCGTCTCGCCACTCCCGGGCGAAGGGCACCGGTGCGCGGCTGAATGTGATCGCCCGCCAGGCGCCGGCCACGGTTTCAGCTGCGGCTCGCACGGTCAGGCCGGACGAGCCGCCGAGCGTGGCAGGCTGACGCCAGGGGGTGAGTTCGGCCTTCACCGCAGCCGGGTCGTCGAGGTCTTCACGGCAACGGAGGGGCGTCACGAGCGTGGCCACACCCGCCGCTGGGCAGCGGGCGAGCAGATCAATGGCCGTCTCGATCGCGGCAACGGGGAGTTCCGGTTCGTCTCCCTGGACGTTCACGATGACCTCGGCGGGCGGTAGCCGGTCGAGAGCCTCTACGATCCGGGCTGTGCCGCTGGTGGCCTTAGGCGACGTCATGATCGCCTCGCCGCCGAATTGCCGCACAACCGCGGCAATTTCGTCGCTGTCGGTCAGCACGATCGCATGACCGGCCCCGCGGGCGGCGCGGGCGTTGCGCCAGGTGTGTTCAATCAGGGTTTGGCCGGTTTCGTCCAGGAGCATTTTGCGGGGCAGGCGGGTGCTCGAGAGCCGGGCGGGAATCACGATCACGGCGGAGAGAAGCATGAGGAGAAAGACCCCTGGTTTATCGAGGCTTTGTGCGTGTCACGTGCATCCAGGAACGTGCACCCAGGTTGCATCCAGGACACAGGGTGCATCCAGCGCAGGGTGCATCCAGG
>ERZ889217.1692-NODE-1692-length-10741-cov-20.764552_pt1 | contig 10741 bp, 8 predicted proteins | sample MGYA00521098_ERZ889217 | MGnify/ENA primary metagenome ERZ889217 (study PRJEB32303, sample SAMEA104408613) | aquatic metagenome | biome: Brackish water; feature: Pelagic; material: water | place: Baltic Sea | collected 2014-06-10T22:04:00 | depth 2,362 m ...
GGGCGGCGAAAGTCGCGTCGCGGGCGAGGATACGCCCCCATGCTCCGCGAGCGTTGGCCGACCCCCGAGCCTTCCCTGCACGGATGCTTTTCGTCGCTTCGGCACGCTCTGCTATCGCAGGTGCGATCGAACCACCTGCCGCACATGGGCTGCGATCACGGACTCCTCGTCGGTCGGAATCACCCAGGCTGAAACACGGCTGGCCGGCGTGCTGATCCGCGGGCCGTGGCCGGCGTTGGCGCTGGGATCGATCTCGAGGCCGAGCCACTCCAGGCCGGCAGCGATCTGAGCCCGGATTTCAGCAGAGTGCTCGCCGATGCCGGCGGTGAATACGAGCGCGTCGAGGCCGCCGAGTGCTGCGGTGAGTGAGCCTGCCTCCCGCACGGCCCGATGACAGAAGAGTTCGATTGCTTCGGCCCCCCGCGGGTCGTCCGAACCAAGCAGCACCCGCATGTCGCCGCTCTCAGCCGACACGCCGAGTAGCCCCGACTCTCGCCACAGCATCCGCTCCACCTCGGCTGCCGAGAGGCCCTCCCGGAGGATCAGATGGAGCACCGCTCCGGGGTCGATGCCACCGCAGCGAGTGGCCATCACGAGCCCGTCGAGCGGAGTGAAGCCCATCGTGGTGGCCAGGCTACGGCCGGCCCGGATCCCGCACAGACTCGCCCCGGCGCCCAGGTGGGCGATGATCGCCCGGTCGGGCAGCCCGCCTGTCACGCCGGGCAGCTGGGCCACGATCGACTCATACGAGAGGCCGTGAAACCCGTATCGCCGCACGCCGGCATCGTGCCAGCGGCGGGGCAGCGCAAACCGCATCGCCACCGACGGACAGCTGCGGTGAAACGCGGTGTCGAAGCAGGCCACCTGGAGGGCGGTCGGCACGCTGGCTGTCGCCGCGCGAATTCCCGCCAGCCCGTGCGGCTGGTGGAGCGGTGCGAGCGGCGTGAGGGCCTCGATGCCTTCGATCACACCGTCGGTCACGGACACCGGTCCGGCAAATTCGAGCCCCCCATGCACGATCCGGTGGCCGACCGCTACGACGGGGCCGCCGGCCGCTGCCAGAGCCCGGCCAAGCAGGGTCCGCATCGCCATCTGCCAGACTGTTTCACCGCCGGCAGCGTGCCGAATCTCATCGTAAACGACCGGGCCATCAGCCGGCCTGGTCGTCAGCCGGCAGCCGGCGTCATGGACGTCGCCATGGATCCCGATCGAGCGTCGGCCGCCTGCCGCCAGCGGATAAACTCCACATTTGATACCGCTTGATCCGGCATTGAGAACGAGAATCCGGGATTCGTCGCTCATCCCTCAGCCATCCGCCGGGCATGGGCATGGGCCGAGAGCACGGCGACCGCACAGGAAAACACCCGCGACTCAAGTGAGTCAGATCGACTGGAGAGTATCACCGGCACCCGGGCTCCGAGCACCACGCCGCCGGCGGTCGCGCCGGCGAAATACTCGAGTTGTTTGGCCAGGATGTTGCCACTCTCCAAGTCAGGGGCGACCAGGATATCGGCCTGGCCCGCCACGGCCGATGTCAGGCCCTTGGTGCGGGCAGCCGCCAGCGACACGGCGTTGTCAAAAGCGAGTGGACCGTCGAGGATGCCCCCTTCGATCTGACCTCGCTCAGCCATCTTGCACAGGGCGGCGGCGTCGAGTGTGGACCGGAGCTTCGAGGTCACTGTCTCGACGGCCGAGAGGATCGCCACCCGAGGCCGCGGGATGCCCAGCGCCCGTGCCAGGTCGATCGCGTTGCGGACGATGTCAGCCTTTACTTCGAGCGAAGGATCGATGTTGACCGCCCCGTCGGTCACCAGCAGCAATCGGTCGAGCGCGGGCACCTGCATCACAAACACATGGCTGATCCGGCGGGCTGTCCGCAGACCCGACTCGGCCTTCACGACCTCTCCCATCAGCTCATCGGTATGCAGGCTTCCCTTCATGATGGCATGGGCTTCGGCCCGCCTGACGAGTTCGACCGCCCGGGCGGCAGCCGCATGGCTGTGTGGCACCGAATCGATGTTCACCCCAGCCAGGTCGAGGCCCCCAGCCGCAGCTGCTGCCAGAATCTTCTCTCGGGGACCGATCAGGATCGGATCGATCAGCCCCCGGTCGCGGGCTACCAGCGCCGCCTCGAGTGACGGCGGGTCGCAAGGATGAACCACCGCCGTCACGAGCGGCGACAATTCGCAGGCTCGGGCCAGAATATCAAGCGGTCTGGTTGTCTCTTCGGCCGAGGTCATCGAGACCGCTCTTGGGGATCAGACGTCGAGATTTTTCACATCCAGCGCATGCTTCTCGATGAAATCACGTCGCGGCTCGACCTTCTCGCCCATCAGCACCCGGAAGAGATCGTCCGCGGCCGCCGCATCCGTCATCGTGACCCGCATCAGGGTGCGATTGGCGGGATCAAGTGTGGTGTCCCGAAGCTCTTCGGCATTCATTTCACCCAATCCCTTGAAGCGGGTGATCGAGAGCCCACGCTCGCCGGCCCGCCGCACGGCTGTCAACAGGCCACGGAGATCCTCCAGGCCGATCTCATTGTCACCGCGCCGGAGTTTGTAGCGGGGTTCCTCGGTGCCTGTCCGATCCTGCGTCAGGAGGGAATCGATCCCGAAACCCATCGTCTCGAGTTCCTTGAGCCCGGCATTGATACTCCGCACCTCATGCAGATCAACCACAACGAGTTGGTCCTGGCCAGTGTCGTGGGCCGTGCCAGGCGTCGTGTCGCCGGCCGCGACCGCTTCTTCGAGCCGCCCCACGGCCAGTTCACCGCCGGCCGCCTGCTCCTTGCTCTTGACGAAGGTCTCGAGACCATCGCGACTGGTGAACCAGTGCTCTTCGGTGCCGTAATACACGTGGTACATCGGGAGTTTGCCGGTCGCAGCCTCCCGCCGCACGGCATGGTCACGGAGGCTCACGCCCCGCTTCTCGAGCGCGACGAGTGCGTCTTCCAGCCCGGCCAGCGTGCGGCAGAGTTTTTGCATCTCCTCACCGGCAACCTCCCGGCCGTCGCCCGGGAGAAAGACTCCCTCACCGAGACCCTGCTCGAGAAGCTGGGTCTTCATTTCGTCCTCGGTCTGGACGTAATAAGTGAGTTTCTTGGACCGAACTCGGAACAGGGGAGGTTGGGCCACATAGACATGCCCCTCGGCCACCAGCCGATACATCTGGCGATAGAAGAACGTCAGCAGAAGGGTGCGGATGTGGGAACCGTCGACGTCGGCGTCGGTCATGATCACGATCTTGTCGTACCGACGTTTGCCCAAATCGATCTCCTGACCGATCCCGGCACCGATCGCCGAGATCACGCTCCGGACCTCCTCGTTGGCGAGCACCTTGTCTTCCCGGCTCTTGTAGGCGTTGATGATCTTGCCTCGCAGCGGCAGGATCGCTTGGTATTCCCGATGCCGTCCCCCCTCGGCACTACCACCAGCCGAATCACCCTCGACGAGATAGAGTTCGCACCTCGCCACATCTCGGCTGGTGCAATCGCGGAGTTTGCCGGGCAGGCCGCCACCGGAAAGAGCCCCCTTGCGTTCCCGCAGTAGTTGCTTGGCTTTCTTGGCCGCCTCGCGCGCCTCCGCAGCGAGCACCCCTTTCTGCACGATCGCCTTGGCGCTCTTGGGAGTCTCCTCAAGGTATCTAGACAGATAATCGCCGACGGCGGAATTGATGATTCCCTCCACCTCACCATTGCCAAGCTTCGTCTTCGTCTGCCCTTCGAACTGCGGGTGGGGCACGCGGATGCTGATCACGGTCGTGAGCCCCTCGCGGACATCCTCGCCCGTCGGCACGAGATCCTTGTACAGGCCATTCTTCTTCCCGTAGGCGTTGAGGGCCCGGGTGAGGGCGGCACGAAATCCAGAAACGTGGGTGCCCCCCTCGGTCGTCGAAATGTTGTTGACGTAGCTGTGGAGGCTCTCGGTAAATTCCGTCGTGTACTGCATGGCGATGTCCCATGACACACCCTCGGACTCCCCCTTGATCGAGATGACGTCTGCGTGCACCGCGTCGCTGGCCTTGTTGAGATGCTCGACAAACTCCTCCACGCCCCGTTCATAAAAGAAACTCTCGTTGTTGCCACTGGCTGCGTCACTGAAGCTGATCCGGACGCCTGAATTGAGGAAGGCCAGTTCCCGGAGCCGACGGACGAGGATGTCCCAGGAAAACCTGGTCTGGGGAAAGATCTGTGGATCGGGCTTGAAGGTGGTCTTGGTCCCGGTCCGGGGAGTCGTGCCCATCTTCCGAACCGGGCCGGTCGGCTCGCCCCGCTGGTACTCCTGCTGCCAGGCATGGCTCTCACGGCAGACCTCGACCTCGCACCATTCTGAGAGAAAGTTCATCACCGTCACACCCACGCCATGCAGGCCGCCCGACGTCTGATAAGCCCCTTTCTCAAACTTGCCCCCAAACTTGAGCACGGTCATCACGCCCTCGAGGGTGGAGACCTCGCGGTCCATTTCCTCGGAGAGCTGTGGGTGGAGATCGACGGGAATCCCCCGGCCATCGTCCTCCACGGTCACACTGCCATCCACATTGATCGTCACACTCACTTGCTTGGCGTAGCCGGCCACACACTCGTCGATCGAGTTGTCCACCACTTCGTAAACCAGGTGGTGGAGGCCCCGAGAAGTGTTGTCACCGATGTACATGCCAAACCGTTCCCGAACATGGTCGCGGTCAGAGAGATGCTTGAGGTCGGCCGACGTGTAGTCGGCCTGGGTGGATTCGTCGCTCATTGCGTTGTTTCCCGTGGTGGTCGAGATGGTCTGGTAGGACCCAGTTCTGGGCTTATGGTTACGACGGCGCTACCGATTCGGACAGCCGACAGCGAAAATCGGTGATCCCAGCGGCCGGAAGCTGCTTTTGCAGACTGGCCAGGACGGCAGGCTTGAGAAACGCAAGTTCCTGAACGATCGCCGAGTGGGTGACAAACACCTCGAGCACGCCGCGACGAACAAGCCCAGGACGAGAATGGGCTGCAAGTGTCGGGGGTAGGGCCGCCTTCCAGGCAGAGAGCATTTGATCGGCTCCCTGCTCGCGGTCGTAACCAGTTCGTGACAACAGCCGAGATACGATCCGTCCGATCGACTGAGGCCCACTGGCTCCTCGCGATCGATCCTGATCCTTCGCCATGCGTTTGTCTTTCCCGCTGGGCCATCACTCGGCCGCCAACGGCATGATCACATAGCCGTATCCGTCTTCGGTCAAGCAGACGCAGGCGCTCTGGGGATCGGTGAGTTCGATGGTCACCGCCGTACCCCCGTCGAGCACGCGGAGCACGTCTGACATAAACCGCGGATCAAGCTTGATCCGCACCGCTGCCCCAGCATGATCGATTGGGAGTTCGACTCGACTTTCACCGCTCTCTGCCGACCGTCCCGCGAGCACCAAGCAGCCAGGCTCGAACGTGAAATCGACCCCCTTGGACTGCTCACTGGTCACGATTGCGGCCTGCCGCACCGCTGCCAAGAGAGGACCGGCCACCAACTGCACGCGGATCGCCTCAGGCCGGTCCGGAAACACGTCCCGCCAGCGAGGAAACCGCCCTTCGACGAGCCGAGCAGAAATCGTTGTGGTGCCGGATCGGATCAGAATCTCATTGGCATCGCCACGCAACGCGAGATGCACCGGCGCGTCGGCCGCTCCCAGGCACCGTTCAACCAGTTGCATCGCCCTGGCCGGCACGATGGGCTGCGCTGCCGCCGGCTCACCACCGTGGGTCTGGCACGGCCCCTGCATCTTCGCCAGTCGCCGGCCGTCGGTACCCACGGCAATCACCTGTTCACCGGCCAGTTCCAAGAGCACGCCCCCTAGGGCATAACGGCTCGACTCATTGTCGGTCGCAAACACCGTCCGACGAACGAGTTCCCGCATCAACGGCGTGGAAACTTCGAAGCAGGAACCAGCCGGAAATCTGCCGACGGCGGGAAACTCGAGCGGGTCTTCAACCGGCAGACGAAATTCACTCCGCGGCGCTTTGACGACCGCTGCCGTTCCGTCGCTGTGGATCTCGAACACCGTGCCTGCGGGACTCTCGCGGAGGATCGCTCCCAGCCGCCCGCTTGGAAGCAGCACCGTCCCTTCGGCGAGTGTTTCCACACCCGGAAGATCGATCCGGATGCCTAATTCGAGATCGGTTGCCGAGATGACAGCTCCATCCGAACTGGCCTCAAACCTGATGTTCGTGAGGATCGGCTTCGGCGAACGGGCTGGAACAACTGCCGCGGCCGTTTGCACGGCGGCCAACAACGGTTCCTTCGGACAACGAATTTTCATGCGGGCGAGAACATCCTCTGGGGAGCGAATTCCGCCCCCGAAAACCGGCCAGGCAGGAAAGTGTCAATGTACCTGAAAAACCACCGTTTCGAAACACCTGGGGACCCGTGGACTACTACTTCTTTTTCTTGAAAGAACAGTAGTGTTTTCAGTAGGAACAAGCGAAGTTCAAGCTCCTATCAGCCGGACCGCATCAGGTGGGAAAAACAGTGGTTGAGATGAACGGGGAATCGAGTTCTAAATGCCCTAAAACAGACTCAAAACCGCCGAAAAATCTGACGGTGGGTGTTGGGGAAAACCTGGCAACGACCTGTTGGCAACCAATCACTCTCCTGTTGACGATGCCCCAAAAAATCGTCGCGCACATCTCAGTTCGATGACGGCAGGTTGCCGATTGGCAGGTCGGTGTTCGTTGGTTGCGAGTGGGCGGGAATGTCGGCAGACTCTGCGGCAGTCGAGCTGCCCGTTCATTGACATTCCATTGACATCGTTCGGAGTCGACCAGCGAGTTTTGGGAGCTCAGTGAGCGCGGCCAGAATCGTCGCGGCATCCGCTGCGAGAACAGGATCAGCTGCGATCCTGGCCGCAGCGATTCGATTGCCATGCAGGGCGGTCGTGTGGTCTCTCCCGCCACAGGCTCGGCCAATCTCCGCAAAGCTTCGCTGCGTCAGTTGCCGCGCGAGATACATCGCCAGGCTTCGAGCCTGTGACACCGTCCGGCTGCGGCCCGGGCCGATCAGTGAATCGACGGAGAGGCCGTGGTGACGGGCCGTTGCGGCGAGCACCCGGGCCAGGCTGGGGCGTGGCTGGGCGGTACCTGTGTGGGATGGCCGCTGATTGGGGTCTAGCGGACCAAATGAGGCTGGTCTGGAGGATTCGTCGTTGGCCAAACGCAGCACCAATCCGCCGGCAAGCCGGCCGGCCAGATCGGCATCAAATTGGCCACTCAGGGGATGATTGGCAAGGGAAATACAGAATCGGGCGTCTGCCGCGGTCGCCGCGTCGAACAAATGGCGAAAGGCAGTCAGCCGGCTGCGGCTCCCGAGCTCTTCCAAGTGCTCGATCACAACCACTTTGGCCCCGGCAAATCGCAGCCGCAGCCGATCCCATGAGTCAGCAGCCAAGGCCGTGGCGATTTCACGACCGAGTTCGCGGCCGCCGCGGGCAAGCACGGGGCAGCCACAGTCCGCTGCCCAATCAGCAAACTCGGCCAGAAGTGGTGACTGCCCGCCGGGTGTGATCACGCAGAGCGGATTGCAGCGGCAGTCGACCTCGGTGGCCGCCTGCGGGTTGAGCAGCGCGAGAAAACCACGACGGAGCTGGGACCCGCTCTTCGGGCCCCCCTGCGAACGGCGGCCGGTGCTGATCGACGCCATGACGCGGTCCACCCTTGTTGCGGTGGGTCATCCACCGCAAATCCACTGGGCATCCCTGCCGACTCTCTTCCACCCGATCTGGCTGAGGGTACCAGTGAGGCCGCTCGGCAAAAAGGGCTCAGCGGCGGAGCCGGGCAAAGACGGCCGTCAGCCGAACGACCGCCTGCATGATGTCGGCTTCGGTCGTAGTCACCCCGACGCTCGCTCGGATCACGCCTTGCTGTAGAGCAGCGTCGATGCCCAGTGCCGCGAAGATCGCCGGCGGCTCCATGGAGCCACTCGCGCAGGCGGTGCCCGTGGCGAGGCAAACCCCTTCGAGGTCGGCAGCGATCACCAATACCTGGCGGTCGATTCCCTGGAAGCCGATTGCCGTTATGTGTGGGGCCCGGGGCGTGTTTCCTCCGATCACCGTGGCCGCGAAGTTGGCGGCCGCGGCCGCGGCTACGATTTCCCGCTCGAGCCGGTTCCGCAGGGCCGTCACTCGGGCGACGGCACGGTGCTGTTCGGCTACCACAATTTCAAGACTGCGGGCGAATCCAACCGCCAGCGCGACCGCTTCGGTACCTCCCCGCAGACCGAGTTCCTGAGGTCCCGGGACGAGCGGCTGCAGCGCGACGCCGGAGCGGATCAAGAGCCCGCCGATGCCTCGCGGGCCGCCAAACTTGTGGGGAGCGAAGGCAAGCGTGGAAAAAGGCGATTCGGCGAACGCGACCGGCTCCCAGGCGGCAGCCTGTGTGGCGTCGGCGTGGATCTTCAGCCCGGGAGTGCGGCCCGCCAGCCGCGCGATGGCCGTCAGGTCATCACGGATCCCGGTCTGACCGCACACCGTGGTGACCGTCAGAAGACCAGAGCCTATTGCCATGGTGGCGAGTGCCTCGCCAGCCAGGTCCGGCCCGAGGCACCCACGGGTCATGAGGGGAACCTCGATGGATCGCCAGCCCAACTCGCACAGATCCGCCGCCGCCCGCCTGAGCCCGGGATGGTCGCGGGCGGAACTGGCGATCCAGCCGGTTCGACTGCCGGCCAAACCCAAAACACCCATTCGGTTGGCTTCGGTTGCGCCGCTGGTGAATACGAGCCGATCGCGGTGCAAACCTGTCGGGCGGCCCCCTACCAAGGCCAGGATCCGCTCCCGCGAGTCCTCCAAGATCCGCTTGGCCGTTCGGCCGGCAGCGTGGGCACTCGATGGATTTGCGAAGGCAACGGCCTCTGCCTCGGCGATGGCCGAAGCGACCTCGGGCCGCACTGGCGTGGCGGCGGCATGGTCGAGATAGACCCGATCAACACTGGCTTGGAGTCGCAGCTTCCCCACGATTCAGGCTCGGCGCGAGTCAGGGTCGGCGAGAAAGGCCCCGATTCGGTCGATTCCCCGCTCGAGGTGGTCGTCACTGGCGGCGAATGACATCCGCACGTGACCCTCCGCACCGAACGCGCTGCCGGCCACGAGGGCCACATGCTGCCGCTCGAGCAGGGCCTCACACCAGGCAAGGCTCGTGGTGATGCCCCCCTGGCCGGCCGCTGCCAAAGCCGCCCTGATGTCAAAGAACGCGTAAAAAGCTCCGCCGATCTCGGGTAGACGGATTCCTGGCAACGCTGTCAGCCGGCGGGCCACCAGATCACGCCGGACCTGGAAGCAATCCCGCATCGCCGCCACGCATTCCTGGGGACCTGTCAAGGCGGCTACGGCGGCGTGCTGGCTTATGCTCGACGGGTTGCTCGTCTCCTGACTTTGGAGATTGGCAATCGCCCGTGAGAGTGGCTCGGGAGCGATCGTCCAGCCGATTCGCCAGCCGGTCATCGAGTAGGTCTTGCTGACGCCGGCCACGACCACCGTGCGGGTGTCGAGCCCGGGCCGGAGGGTTGGAAACGAAGGGCTGGTGCGGCCGTCGAACACCAATTGGTCGTAGATTTCATCGGCGACCACGGCCAGGTCGGCCTCGATCGCCACGTCGGCCAAGGCTGCGAGTTCGGCTGGGGTGTAGACCACTCCGGTAGGGTTGCTTGGCGAGCAGATCAGAAGCATCCGCGTTTTGGGGGTGATGGCCTGCCGCAGGGCCTCCGGTCGGAGTTTAAAGTCATCCTCGATCGCCGTCTCGATAAGAATGGGCCGGGCCCCTGAAAGCTTGACGAGTTCGGCATAACTCACCCAGTACGGGGCCGGCACGATCACCTCGTCGCCCTCGTCGAGCAGCGTCATAAACACGTTGTGGAGGGCGTGTTTGGCACCGTTTGAGATCACGACCTGGGCCGGCGTCACGGCGAGCCCCGATCGCCGGGTGTAGTCGTCGGCAACAGCCTTGCGGAGAGCGGGGATGCCGGCGGCCGGGGTGTATTTTGTGAATCCGGCGGCGATCGCTGCGGCACCCGCCTGGCAGACATGTGCCGGGGTGGGAAAATCAGGCTCGCCGACCGACAGGTCGATCACATCGATTCCGGCGGCCTTCATGCCGCCGGCCCGGGCCGCCATCGCCAGCGTGGCGGAGGGTTCGAGAGCCGCCATCCGGTGGGCCAGGTGGAGGGGCAATGACGGCATGCGAAATTCCGGTACGCGGGATGGGGAGAGCGAAGACGGAGTGGCACCGCCCCGGGACTTTCTCGACGTCCTCGACGGCGTTGGCAAATGATACCACTACGCTCCGCGGTGCCCCACCCGGCGGCAAATTGCGATCATCGCTGCAGACACGCAGGCTGGTTGAGGTCGGCGTGCGGCGCGGTGGCCGTGACGGTTGACTGACTTGACGACGGCGATGACCTGAGAACTGATCGCCGAAACCGTCAGCCATTCAAAACAAAGAAACCGGATTTCTTCCCTTGAACTTGGTTTCTTCCCTTGACAAGTTTCCTGACTATCCACCACAACTCTCTGAATCGGCGTTTGATTCGGGTGAGTGATCACGTGTGATCAAGCGTCGAAACGTCGTCCACTTCCTTCCCAAGAGCGTCCGGGGGAGTGGATGTGAGATGCGTAACGGGATGCTCATGGTAAGGAGCCATTTCCATGGCCAAGAAGAAGAAGAAGGCTGCCAAGAAGGTTGCCAAGAAGAAGACGACCAAGAAGAAGGGTCATGGCTGAGCCTTCCGTGCCG
>ERZ889217.1693-NODE-1693-length-10740-cov-30.978287_pt1 | contig 10740 bp, 8 predicted proteins | sample MGYA00521098_ERZ889217 | MGnify/ENA primary metagenome ERZ889217 (study PRJEB32303, sample SAMEA104408613) | aquatic metagenome | biome: Brackish water; feature: Pelagic; material: water | place: Baltic Sea | collected 2014-06-10T22:04:00 | depth 2,362 m ...
CTAGCCGTGAGCGGCATCGTCCTGCTGACCGCTTTCAACTCCCACCAGCCCGACTGAGGTCACCCCGGTGACTTTTGGCCCCTGGAAGAAATCGAGGAACTCCGGTTTTCAACTATAAATTGCCTCCGTCCGTCTCCGCTTTGCTCCAGCTCTTTCCAACCGGGCAACAACTTCAACATCAACCTCTGGTCGCTCTCCTCGACCGGTCCGGACACGAACGGGCCCATCGCGAACTTCAATTCCACCACCAGCTACGAATGGTTGGCCGTGTCCGCGAGTGACATCACCGGTTTCAACGCCGCACATTTTGCGGTCAACGTCGGGGCGGCCAATGGCACGGGGGGATTCAGCAACCCGCTCGACGGTGGTTACGTTTTCGGGGTGCGGCAGGACGGCGGCAATCTTTACGTCACCTATGGGTCATCCGCGCCCATCCCCGAGCCCGGCACCTGGGCCGCGATGGCTATTTTTGCCGGGGGTGCGGCCTACGTGGGATGGCGCCGGCGCCGCGGGGAAAAGCCCGACCAGGCAGCTTGAGGTCTCCACCTTTTCGTTGACCCGGCACGCATCCGCACGGCAACGTACGGGGTTCCACTTATGCCCGAAGAAAAACCCGGTATCTTGCGCCGCGTCTTGGCCGCACCCGGCCATTTGTTTATGCGCTGGTGGCGGGAGGCGACCGGACCGCTACTGAGCAATAATCATCCCCTGTTGGTCGACGCGCTCCTGCGTCGGCTCTGGGTTTTGACCCCAGTGCTCCTCCTCGCGCTGCTCCTTCTCGGCGCGGTCGGGTTTTATCTTTTCACCGGCTGGCGGGCGCGGGATCTCACGGCCAAGGCGCTGGCCAGTGCGGAGGCGGGCAGTTGGCAATTCGCCCGGCGGCAGATTGCCGCGGCGGCGAGTTTGCGTCCGGGCCATCCGGCGGTGCAGCGCGCCAACGCGGTGATCGAAAGCCGACTCGGCAACCCGGAGGCGGTGGCCATGTGGGAGGAGATCGGGGAGGGCACAGCTCTGACCGGCGACGAGATCGACGCCCGCGCCGAAGTTATGACTTTGCGCGGCGACGACGCGCAGTTCGCTCTCGCGGTGGCCGCTTTGGAAGCGCAGGGAGAGGCCGGTCGCGCGGCCGAGTTGCGCTCCCGCCGCAGTCTGCGCCGCGGGGACATGGCACAAGCCATCACCCAGGCGCGCGCCGCCGCCGCATCGTCCGAGGAACCCACGTTGCGGCTCAGGCTCCTGCAACTGCTGGCCGCGCGGCATGGGGTGCTTCTCACCGAGCGCTCCCAGGCCGGACTCGATCTGGCTGCCGCCGCGGAAATGATCGCGCTGATTGACGGCTTGGCCGGCACGCCGTTGGGCGGGGAGGCGCTGGCCATCGGTCTGCAGGCTCCCTATTTCCCCGCGGGCAAAAAATCCGAATGGGCCGCGGCCGCTTGGAGCCAGCCGACCGACACCAATCCCGCGCTCCTCCCCGCCGCCGAATTCCTCGCCGTCTCCGGAGCGGAAAGTCGCGAGGCGCTCTACGAAAAATTGCAACCCGTCTATGCCGGCGCGCTCCCGCCGCAGCGGGCCGCCTTGGCCCGTTGGATGCTGGGGCGGGGCATGAACGAGCAGGTGCTCGTCGCGGTGTCCGTCGCCGATGCCGCCCAGGACGAAGCGCTCTTCCGCCAGAGGGCCTCGGCCCTCGCCGGTCTCGGCCGCTGGGAAGAGGCCATTCAACTGGCCGAGGCACCGGAAAGCAAAGCGTCCGAGTCGTCGCGCCTGATGGTCAAATCTCTCGCCACCGGCAAACTCGGACGCCAGGGCGAAGCCGACGAACTGGCTCGCGCCGCACTGCGGATTTCGGTGGACGAGGGCCTGGTCGGCTGGACCATCGAATTGGCCGAACGCCAGGGTTTGCAGGCGCTGGCCGACGAGGCCATCATCGACATGTGCGGCAACGCCGCCTCGGCGGATGGCGCCTTTGGTCTGGCCCGCGACCGTTTCGGGAGGCGCGGGCAATTCGCCACGCTTGACCAGGCGTATGCCGCCGCGCGCCAGGCTGCGCCCTCGGCAACGTCCGTGCGCGATTACGCCCTGTATCTTGAATTGCTTGCCGGGGCCGTCGTCGATCCGTCCGTCACTGCCGGCGTCGTGGCCGCGCATCCGAACGATGTCGGCGCCCGTTTCAACCACGCCCTCGCTTTGCTCAAAGCGGGGCGGCCCGGGGAGGCGCTCGCCGTGTTCGACGACTTGGATGTCATGGTCCACAAGTTGCCTCCCGGTCTGCGCGCCGTGAGCGCCGCCGTGCTCCACGCCGCGGGCGATCCCAACGCCTTGGTGGTGGTCCGCGGCATCGACCCCGAACTGCTCAGTCCGGGCGAATACGCCCTCATCGCGCCGCTGCGCTTCGAGGGACGATAAGACGCAAAACAGGATGACGTACCGCTGAATCCGGCGTTTTGGAGGGCGGCCGTTTGCCTCGGGGCTGTCTCGACAAGCCTTGGCTCCGGCCGCCGCCGAACGTGATGGCGCGTTGACGGTTCAACGGTGTCGGGTGTGTTTTCAATCGAAACGCGGCTCGCGGGGACGCTCGCCCTCCAAGGGGAGATGTGGTTTATTCTCTCTACATCGTGAAAGTCGAGGAGCCAGCCGCCGGGTATCCGGTCCGCATCCCGGTCGCGCCCGAAGTAGCGCGGCGGGCCATGGATTTCGTGCGCCAATTTCCCGGCTGTTTCTGGTTCTGGAAAGAGGAACCCTCGCTTTGTTTCCGCGACGATGTGGAGGCCGTGATCCGCAACCTTCGCAATTACGGAGACAAATCCGCGTGGGACGCGGCCAAGGAGTTGCGCCGATGCCTTTAACTCCCTTCCAGAAAGAAGTGATGTCGGTGCTGGCGGCCGAACGTCATGAGGCCAGCCACATGGCCTGCGGCAAAGACGCCGGCTTCAATCCACTGTCGCTCTTCCAGATGGTTATGCGGTTTGCGCGCATCGATCCCGTCGATCTCGACAAAATCAAAGCCCGCCACCTCGATCCCGTCGTGCTCAAGCAGGAATGGATCGTGGCCAGCGATCAGGCGCGGGAGGAATTGACCGCGCTGGCCGACGAGCGACCCGACACGCCGATCGGCGTGGCCTTTGTCGATGCCAAGGGCGAGCCCGGTTGGATCCGGCGCGATCCCGCGCTGCGCGTGCATCATCCGAGCCTGCGCGGATGCTGGCCGGTTGTGCATTAGGCATTGCCGTTTGGGGGAGGGCGGCCGTTTGCCTCGGGGCTGTCTCGCCAAGCCTCGGCTCCGGCCGCTGTGGCAGTTGGTGCGGCTCTCCCTTCGGGGGATTCATCTTTCGCCGGCTGCGCGAACCATTCAGACTATTTGCTAATGAGCGACTTGGACACCTATGGTCGGCGGTTTCGCGGGTGGATGAATGTCGCGCTCCACGGTTTGCTTCTCGCTGGCGGTCGCAGTTCGCGCCTCGGACGCGACAAGGCGCCGATGGTCATCGGTGACCGGGGATTGAGCCAAGTCGCGCATGCGCTCGGCTTGCTGCGGTCGCTCTGCGCACGGACCTATCTTTCCCTGTGCGCAGGGCAGGCGGCACCTGCCGGCGCAGAGGACATGCCGGTGCTGCGTGACGGATCCGCGGCCGAAGGTCCACTGGCCGGCATCGTGTCGGCTTTCCGTGCGGTGATCGGACCGGCCTGGCTTGTCGTGGCCTGCGCCCTGGCATTCCCACGATGAAAATCGTCATCCACGACATTTGGATTTCGCCGGGCCACGATTTCAAGGGGCGCCACGGCAAAGGGCGGCGAAATCACGGGATGACGCGCGTGGACGAGGTGTGGTGTGAAGCGGGGCAAGGGCTGGCGGGCGACCGCTACCACGGTGAAGAACCGGGGGCCAAAACCCAAGTGACCTTTCTGGCCCGCGAGGTGGTGGACGAAATGTGCCGCACGCTCGGGACAGCACCGTCCGATTATTCCTCTTTGCGCCGCAACGTGCTCGTCTCGGGCCTCGATCTGAATTCCCTCATCGGGCGGCAGTTTGTTATCAACGGCGTTGTCTTCGAGGGTGTCGAGGAATGCAGGCCTTGCTATTGGATGGACGAGGCCGTGGCCCCCGGGGCCCACGCCTTTCTCACCGGCCGCGGCGGTCTTCGTTGCCGGGTTCTGACCGGCGGAACCTTGCGCTGCGGGTCGGCCGATCTCGAGGTCGCCGATGCGCCGGTCGCGGTGTATCGCGCGCTGCGTCAAAAAGAGGCGAAAATCACGGAGGTTGCCGATTCACTGACCCCGGAGCGCCCGCTGCAGATCACGGTCAACGGGCAGGCGTATGCGGTGACCATGCAAAGCCCCGGCGCGGAGCGTTATCTGGTGCGCGGTCTTCTCCACGCCGAAGGCGCGGGGGAGGGAGGTTTTATCGTCTACGCGCAGGAGGAACGCGGACCGGCGACCATGGTCGAAGTGGAAATCGAATGCCCTGACGTTCCCGGCGGTGCGCGGCGACTGGCCGCGACGTCTTCCTGCGGTCTGTGCGGCAAGGAGTCGCTCGAAGATGTGTTGCGCGATGTCGCGGTGGTCACACGGGACGTGCGTATCGATGCTGCGCGTTTGCAGGTGATCCACGGGGCGATGCGGGGTCGTCAGTCCACTTTCGCCGGCACGGGCGGCAGCCATGCCGCCGCGGCGGCCACCGCCTCGGGGGAAATTCTCGCCGTGTTCGAGGATATCGGGCGGCACAACGCGGTGGACAAAGTGGTCGGTTTCCTCCTCGAGGAGGGGTTGCTCCCTCGCGCCGATGTGCTCGCGGTGAGCGGGCGGGTTTCTTTCGAAATCGTGCAGAAGTGCGCGTGCGCCGGCATTCCCGTCCTCTCGGCCATCTCCGCACCCTCCTCGCTGTCCGTCGAATCCGCAGGGCGTTGGGGCATCACGCTGGCTGGCTTTTGCCGGGAAGACCGGGCAACCTTTTACAGCGGTCTGGACCGTGTCGAGCGGCACGCAGACTGACCAACCATGGCGAAACCCGAAGACAAAGCCGGCGGTTGGGGGGCGCTTGTTTCCTCCCTGCAATTCCTCCGCCGGGAAAGTTTCCTCAAGGGAAACGCGACGCTCTTGCGCATGAACCAGCCGGGCGGCTTCGACTGCCCCGGTTGCGCGTGGCCCGAGCCGAAGCACGCCTCGGTCACCGAATTTTGCGAGAACGGGGTCAAGGCGCTCACTTACGAAACGACATCCAAGCGCGCCGCGCCGGAGATGTTCGCCGCGCACACGGTCAGCGAAATGCGCGACTGGGACGACTTCACGCTGGAGAACACCGGACGGCTGACCCATCCCATGGCCTACAATCCGACGACCGACCACTACGAACCGGTCGGCTGGGGCGAGGCTTTCGCGCGCATCGCGAACCACCTGCGGTCGCTGGGCTCGCCGGACGAGGCGATTTTCTACACCTCGGGGCGGACGAGCAACGAGGCTGCGTTCCTTTACCAGCTGTTCGGGCGTCTTTACGGAACGAACAATTTCCCGGACTGCTCGAACATGTGCCACGAATCCAGCAGCGTCGGCATGCGCGAGTCGCTGGCTACGGGCAAGGGGACGGTGACGCTGGAGGATTTTGACCACGCCGATGCCATCTTCATTTTCGGGCAGAATCCCGGGACGAACCATCCGCGCATGCTCACCGAATTGGAGAAAGCCTCCAAACGCGGCGCGCGCGTGATCAGCTTCAACCCCCTGCGCGAAGCGGGACTGCTCAACTTCACGCATCCGCAGCACGCGCTGGACATGCTTTTCGGGCGCAGCACGCCGATCAGTTCGCATTACTACCAGTTGCGCGTCGGCGGCGACCTGGCCGCGGTCCGGGCCATGGCCAAGCACATCCTGGAAAAAGCGGCGGCCGCTTCCGCGGTGCTCGACGGCGATTTCCTCTCCCGGCACACCCACGGTTTCGACGACTACCGGCGTCTGGTTCTGGAGACGCCGTGGGACCTCCTGCTCGACCAGTGCGGGCTGACCCGCGGACAGATCGCCGAGGCTGCGGAGGTTTATCTCGGGGCGAAGAGTGTTATCTGCTGCTGGGCCATGGGCCTCACCCAGCACCGCCACGGCGTGGCCAATGTGCAGGAAATCGTCAACCTCCTCCTCCTGCGCGGGAACATCGGGCGTCCGGGTGCCGGACCTTGTCCGGTGCGCGGACATAGCAACGTGCAGGGCGATCGCACCATGGGCATCACCGAGGAACCGTCCGAGGATTTTCTCGTCCGCCTGGAAAAGGAATTCGCTTTCACCGCCCCGCGCCGCCGCGGGTATCCGGTCGTCCTTGCCATCAAGGCCATGGCCGAAGGTCGCGGCAAATTTTTCCTCGGCATGGGCGGCAATTTTGCCTCGGCCACGCCCGACTCGGATTTCACGTGGGAAGCGCTGCGCCGTTGCGATATGACCGTGCATGTCTCGACCCATCTCAACCGCAGCCATATCGTCCACGGCAAGCAGGCGCTCATTCTTCCCTGCCTCGGACGCTCCGAGGCCGACATCCAGGCGTGCGGACGCCAATCGGTCACCGTGGAGGACTCCATGAGCATGGTCCACGCTTCGACCGGCTCCAACCGCCCCGCCTCGGAGCATCTCATGTCGGAACCGGCCATCGTGGCCGGACTGGGCAAAGCTCTCTTCCCCGGGGGTCCGGTCGATTGGGACGCGCTGGTCGCCGACTACGACCGCATCCGCCAGTGCATCGAGGCGGTTATTCCCGGTTTTGCGGACTACAACGGGAAGATCCGCCAACCGGGCGGCTTCCAGTTGCGCAACCCCGCGGCGCACCGCGAATGGAAAACGGCCACCGGTCGGGCCAATTTTGTCGTCAATCCCTTGCCCGATCTCACCGTCGCCCCCGGCCGGCTGCGTCTCACGACCCTGCGCTCGCACAACCAATACAACACGACAATCTATGACAGCGGCGACCGCTACCGCGGGATCGAAGGCGAGCGGCACGTGGTGTTCCTCAATCCCGTGGACATGCGGGAACGGGGTTTGGACGAAAAGTCGCGGGTGACCATCTGCAGCCATGCGGCCGACGGACGCGAGCGCCGTGCGCCCGGTTTTCGTCCGGTCTACTATGACATCCCGCGCGGCTGCGCTGCCGCTTATTACCCGGAGACCAACGTGCTGGTCGGCATTGACGAGCACGCGGTCAAAAGTCTCACCCCGATGTCGAAATACATCGAGGTGACGCTCGAGTTGGAGGGTTGACGCCGGTAAAGAGCGGCCGTTTTCCTCACGGGGGGCTGGAATCATACCAAACCCGAAAAGTTTTTGGGCTTTTCGCCACTCTAGGCAGGGGCGGCCGCCCCGGCGGGCAGGCTGCTCGCCCTCCAAAGGGGTGGGGGTGTTGTTTGTTTTGATCCGCGTAAACCGTCTGGCTAGCACTGCTGACAACTGCCACTATGCTCTTTCGACCCGTTATTAAGCCCGCCCGCCGATGTTCCGCCTGACCAAACCATCCCTCCCGCGCCTGCTCGCATGCTTCTTCGTCGCGGCAACGCTGACCTCCTGTTCGCGGCCCGAGGAGGCGCCGATCCGGGTGGGCATTTTGCATTCGATGACGGGGACTTTGGCGATCAGCGCGCGGCCGGTGGTCGATGCCACCCTGCTGGCCATCGAGGAGATCAACGCCCAAGGCGGACTCCTCGGGCGGAAGCTTGAGCCGGTCATTGCCGACGGCACTTCCGACTCCGGCAACTTTGCGGTCGAGGCCGAGCGTTTGATCACGGAGGAGAAGGTCAGCGTGGTCTTCGGGTGCTGGACCTCTTCGAGCCGCAAGGCGGCGGGTCCGGTCTTCGAGAAACACCACCACCTGCTTTTTTATCCGGTGCAATACGAGGGTCTCGAGCAATCTCCCAACATCGTCTACACCGGCGCCACGCCGAACCAGCAGGTCATGCCGGCGGTGAGCTATGCCCTGGCCAACTTCGGTCCGCGCGTTTTCCTTGTCGGATCGGATTACGTTTTCCCGCGCACGGCCAACGAAATCATCCGCGACCAAGTCGGCGCGCTGGACGGCGAAGTGGTCGGCGAATTGTATCTCCCGCTCGGCGGGAAGAATGTCGCCCCGATGATGGCGGCCATCGTCGAGGCCAAACCCGATGTGATCCTCAACACGATCAACGGCGATTCCAATGTCGCCTTCTTCCGCGCCCTGCGCGAAGCGGGTTTCACGCCGGACCGCCTGCCCGTCATTTCGTTCAGCGTCAGCGAAACCGAATTGCCCGAACTCGGGGCCGAAGCCATGGCGGGAAATTATGCCGCGTGGAATTATTTCCAGAGTGTCGACACGCCGGAGAACAACGCGTTTCTGCAGAAATTCCGCGCACGTTTCGGCGCGGACCGCGTGGTCTCCGATCCGCTGGAGGCGGCTTACTTCGGCGTCATGCTCTGGGCGCAGGCCGTGCGTGCCGCCGGCTCGGACGACCCCGCCGCCGTTCTGGCCAAAATCGGCGGTCAGGGGATGCGCGCGCCGGGCGGCCTCGCTTACATCGACGGCCCGACGCAGCACACCTGGAAATACGCGCGCATCGGCCGCATCCGCCCCGACGGGCAGTTCGACATCGTGTGGTCCTCGGACAAACCGGTGCGCCCCATGCCCTTCCCGCTCTTCCGCACCCGCGCCGACTGGGAGCGTTGGCAAGAAGATCTTGCCGCTTCGTGGGGCGGGAAATGGGTCAGCCCGCGCGAGGAGGACGTGCCCGTGCCATGAAAAATTCCCGTCGTTCCCGCATCGCCACGCAATTGCTCGTCTGGTTTTTGCTCCTGACGCTCGTGCCGCTCATCGTCGCCGCGGTTCTCACCACGCGCACCGCCCGCCAGTTGCTCACCGACCAGATCGAAAACAACCTGCGCGCCATGGCCGACAACCTCGGCCGGCAGGTGGAAACCTTTTTGCGCGGACAGGAGCGCGATTTGCTCGTCCTCGCGGCGAATCCGGGCACGGCCGATGCCATCGACGCGTTTGCTGCCGCGTGGAAAAACGGGGCACTCGACGAAGGCGCCCACGATGCGTCCGCCGCGCGTTTTGCGCCGTTCTTGCGCCGCGCCGCGGAATCGATCGGCACCGACGACATCTATCTTATCGATCCCGCCGGCCGGGTCGTTTTTTCCACCGCGCGCGGACCCGATTTTGGTGTGAAGATTGACGAGTCTCCGGTGGCCGGCACTACGCTCGGTCGCGCGGCGGAATCATCCCGCTTCACGCTCGGGCTCGAGCAGTCGGATTTCGATTTCTACGCCCCCGACTCCCAGCCGGCCACCTTCATTGCCGTGCCCGTGCTGGCCGACGGAAAATATCGCGGCTTGGCCGTGCTGCAGACCGGCGCGGCGGAGATCAACCGTGTGATCAGCGACACCTCCGGACTCGGCGCGACCGGCGAGATGGTTGTTGTGGCGGAAAGCGGGGGAGAACTTGTCGCCATGGCCCCGACCCGCCATGACCCCTCGGCGGCGTTCCGTTTGAAAGTGCCGTCCGAAGGACACTCCGCCGCGCTGCGCGCCAGCATGAAAGGACTACCCGGGTCCGGCCCGGACACCGATTACCGCGGCCAATCTGTGCTCGCCGTCTGGCAATACCTGCCCGCCCTCCGCTGGGGTGTGGTTGTCAAGATCGACACTGACGAAGCCTTCGCGTCCGTCGCCCTGCTGCGCAAACTCTCGCTCGCCATCGCGCTGATCAGCGGTGTGCTCGCCGCGCTGGCCGCCTGGATGGTCGCGCGGTCGTTTTCGCGTCCGATCGAGGAGTTGACCGCTGCGGCGCACGAAGTGGCCGGCGGCAACCTGCACCGCCGGGCCGAGGTACGCAGCAACAACGAGATCGGCGAGCTGGCCGGCGACTTCAATCACATGACCGGCCAGTTGCGCGAGATGATCGAGACAATGGACGAAAAAGTGCGCCTGCGCACCGCGGAGCTGGCCGAGGCCCGGGACCAGGCCGAGGAAGCCAACCGCACGAAGAGCTCTTTTTTGGCCAATATGAGCCACGAACTGCGCACCCCGATGAACGCCATCATCGGCTACAGCGAAATGCTCACCGAGGAGATGCAGGATCTCGGGCAGGACGAATTCATCCCCGATCTGAAAAAAATCCACAGCGCGGGCAAGCACCTCCTCGGCTTGATCAACGACGTGCTCGACCTTTCAAAGATCGAGGCCGGCAAGATGACCGTCTATTGCGAGACGATTGACGTGGCCACCATGGTGCGCGAGGTGGAATCGACCGTGCTCCCGCTGGTCAAAAAGAACGACAACCTCCTCGAAGTCGAACTTCCTGCCGACTCCGGCACGATGCACAGCGATCTGACCAAGATCCGGCAGATGCTCTTCAACCTCCTGAGCAACGCGAGCAAGTTCACCGAGAAAGGAAAGCTCCGGCTCGTTGTCACGCGCAGCGTGGAAAACGGCGCCGATTGGCTGCGCTTCGCGGTGAGCGACAGCGGCATCGGCATGACACCCGAGCAGATGGGCCGCCTCTTCCAGGCCTTCAGCCAAGCCGACGCTTCGACCACGCGCAAATTCGGCGGCACCGGGCTCGGCTTGGCCATCAGCCGCGATTTTTGCCGGCTGCTCGGCGGCGACATCACCGTCGAGAGCGTTCCGGGCGAAGGCTCGACCTTCACCGTCGCCTTGCCAGCCGCGGCCCCGCAGGAGGAACTGCCGGCCGCACCCGCCGCGGCCGCGCCAGCCGGCACGACCGGAACATCCGGACGTCCCTCCGTC
>ERZ889217.1694-NODE-1694-length-10738-cov-5.460358_pt1 | contig 10738 bp, 7 predicted proteins | sample MGYA00521098_ERZ889217 | MGnify/ENA primary metagenome ERZ889217 (study PRJEB32303, sample SAMEA104408613) | aquatic metagenome | biome: Brackish water; feature: Pelagic; material: water | place: Baltic Sea | collected 2014-06-10T22:04:00 | depth 2,362 m ...
GCCCGACGCTTTGGAGATCGCCGCCCGCAGGTCGTGAGTGAAAGTGGCGATGCCACATTGGCGTGGCAGATAGTCGCCGACGAAAGCGATTTTATGAAGTCGGGTCGGGGTCATGATGAAGAATCGCCTTTCGCTATAAATCGTATCACCGTTTGCCACACGGGACGCGCCACCCTGCTCACACACGAAACAGTACCCACGCGTTCATGCTGCATCAGTCATTCAGAGCGTTCATGACCGACCTTTTTGAAAGCCGAGTCATGGCGATTGCGGTATCCGCTGCGCCGTAGTAAACGTGCCAAGCGTTGCCTACTCCCAATATCGCCGTCGGGAAGACGACGTTGGGTACAAAGCCATCCGTCTCATAGTCGTTGACTGCCGCCAAGACGGGCTGTCGCGTCCGAGCGATCACACGGCTCGGATCTGCTCGGTCCAAAAGCAATGCTCCGGCGGCATAACGGCCCACCGTGCCAGCAGCGCGCGCCATCGCACTGCCGTGGTAAAGCGTCAGCCATCCTTCGTCAACTAAGACGGGTGGCGTTCCACTTCCGATGCGATTACCTTCCCATGATTCGACTCCATGGAATATCGGTTCATGGCGGCCCCAATGAATCAAATCGGGCGAACGAGCGATCCAGATTTGCGGTGGACTAAAGTGCGAATTCGGGTTGGGGCGATGCAGCGCGACGTAGTCTCCCGCTATTCGTTCTGGAAATAGCACGACGTCCTTGTTCTCGCAGGCGAAGATGATCCCGTGGCGATGAAAGTTCACGAAGTCCGTCGTAGACATCAAAGCCGTCCCAACGCCCGACCGGGAAACGGCGACATAGGTGATCCAATAGGTGTCTTCGATCCGGGTAACCCGAGGATCTTCGATGCCGTAGGTCTCCGAGCTGCCTTTCGGCAGCAACACGCCAATAAATTTCCAAACAGGATCCCCGGAGTCCGATTGGCGAAAGATTTGAAAATGTGATACCGAAGTCAATCGAAGATCGCCGCTATGTTTCAGCTCGACCACTCGAGCATCCGTTTTACGCAAGTCTTCATCGCGGACCCAATCGACAGTGGACTCCGCATGATTTTTCCAACGAGGCAGCGGTGTCCATCCGGGGCGGTTTTCGATGGGGCGTTCGGCGACTCTCGCCAACATAACGATCTCGTCGCAAATCCTCACAACTGCGGGATTAAAAACACCGATCACTTCCCAATCGCGCTGAGACGGTTGGATGTCGCACGGTTGAAGCAATCGAGAGTCCGATAGCCTGGGAATCACCGGCTACGCCACGGTATCGATGGAAAAAGTCTGAACGCGATAGGCGAGCGGAGACCCTTGCAGTTCCAATTGGTGCGAAACAGCAACAGAATCTTTATCATTTTGAAACGACTCCAGAACGGATTGAAATGTCGCCGCATGAAGAATCGGTTGCTGAAATGACGTCGCGTCCAACACGATTAGGTGCAAAGAAGCGACATCCATTGCTATTTGATTTTGCAAATAGCCTTTGACCAGCGGATAAGGCGTCAATGCCAGCGTAGTCGATGCCAAAAACGCGTCGTACTCCGGCTTATCCGAGAATCCGAAGATAACCATCAAGGGATCTTCCGAAGATGTCTGAGAAATCGCCGGAGTTCTTGGATGAGAACCGTCTCTTAAGACGTAATGCGGTGTCTTGGAAAAACCATCCACCATGATCGCCTCCTTGGGCGAACGAGAGACCTGCTGCAGTTGGTCTGTCCGGGTGAAACCCCGAACGGAGCAAAAAGCGAATAACGAGAAGCGAGGTCTGAACAGAAGTTGACGAAGTATACCACGGTTGCAAATCAATACAATCGCAGCGTTTATCTCGACTCGCTGTGGCGAAGGATACTACTCGGGGCTGACGCCGGCCTGGACGTTGTCGAAGTTGATTTCAACATGGATTCGGTTTCTGTTATATGCCCAAACATTGGGGCCGATGCTCTCCGATCTATCACCGAAAAGTGTGTTCGTAGTTCAACGGAGTAAGGCGGCGTATCCTGCTGTGACTGATTCACCAACAGCAGCCCTTGACGGGCGGAAAGGATACGTCACCCATGCCAGTCTTTACGGGTCATGGTTCGAGTTGTTCAACAGATCGGAGGCGATCGAGGTGGCTCGGAGTGAGGCTGTCGCGTCAGCGATCGCAGAAAATTGCCGCAGCGTCCACGACGGGTATATCCGTGAGCGAGCCAGAAAGTTGCTGCAGGCAGCGATCGAGTGCGAAGTGGTGGCCCTCGTTGAAGGGTACGTCGGGCAAGTCTATGAGCACGGCCAGGGGTTCGTGGTCCGCAACGGCTAACTCCCGGCTTGAACCATCATGAAGGGCGCCGGACCGCTAGAGGTTGAGCAGCCGTGAGTGCGGGACAAGTCCCGTAACGCAGAGGATCCAGCCATCTTCACCTCGGCGATCCTGCCGCCCTACCTGCGAAAGAGCCGTTCGAACGAGGAGTGGATTCCGTGGCTCGACCTCAACGGGTTCTCGCTGGGCGATTACCCGGAGGCCCTGCGGGCGGTGCTTGGTCAAGCGGCCAATGGGTTTCAACCCCAACGTCATGGTCCGGTGCGACGGCCGAAGGCCGGAGGGAACTAATCGCCGTCATTGACGGCATCCGTGAGAGTAAGCAGAGCTGGCAGGAACTACTTCTCGATCTCAAGCAGCGGGGGCTGACGAAGCCGCCCAAGCTTGCCGTCGGTGACGGTGGCCTTGGCTTCTGGGCTGCCCTCTGAGAGGTCTATCCCACGACTAGGGAGCAGCGGTGCTGGGTGCACAAGACTGCCAACGACGTTAGCAAGATGCCCAAGACACTACAGGTGAAGAGCGACCTTCATCAGATCTGGCTCGCCTAGACAAAGGGTGCGGTGGTCAAGGCCTTCCATCACTTCCCGGAGAAGTACGGGGCGAGGTATGAGGCGGCGAGGAAGTGCCTCTCGAAGGACCGCGACGCAGTTCTGCAGAATGCCGCCTGATCCACGACCTCAGAACCCAACTCTTGACAATAGTTCCAGAGGGAAGGATGCCTGCAGTGAAAGTCAGGCGATTAGTCTGGGCAGTCCCGAACCCCAGCGGACAGCCCGCTGTTCGACTCTACCCGCACACGGTAAACCTTTTCCCGCAAGACTCCCAAACAGCCGCGGAGCATCGATCCATTCCGCCGTCGTACGACCCCGTTCACGATCGCCCACTGGCGGATCGGCGGCAGTTGCCACCAACGCGAATGCGCCCAGACCGATTGCGTGCAACCGTGTTGATCCAGTAGTCCCTCCTCCGATCCACAGTGTGGCCTACCGGTCCCGCCGCCGCTGGGCGAACAGCCAGTTGTAGAACACATCGTCGGCGTAGGTCTGCGTCCAGCTGTCGTGGCCCACCGCCGGATACTCGGTGTATTTGGGCTCTCCGCCAGCCGCACGGATGGCCTCGATCATTTCCCGAGAACGGCTTGCCGGCACGAGCCGGTCTTCGCCGCCGTGAAACGCCCAGACTGGCATCCCCACGTAGCGATTGGCCCAGTCTGGATCGCCACCGCCGCAGACTGGCGCGACCGCCGCGAACCGCGACCCCGGCATCGCCGCTGCGTACCAGCTCCCGAAGCCTCCCATCGACAGCCCCGTGACGTAGATGCGGTCTGGGTCAACCTGACCGCTGGCGATCAACCCATCTACCACCTTGAGTGTGAGTACCAGCGGTTGCTCGGGCGTGCTCGGAAACGACCCCGCGCCCTTCGGAGCAGACCAATCGACTTGTACCCACATGCTCTCTGCCGGACACTGCGGCGCGAGCACCATGCAGGGGTGGGTGGCCTGCCGCTTGTAAAACTCGGCGACGCCATGCTGGAGTTGGGCGGCGTTGTCGTCGCCCCGTTCGCCCGCGCCATGGAGAAAGAGAACGAGCGGTGGCTTGGCCCCGGAGTCGTCGGGCTTTGCCGAGAAGAGCCGATAGCGGAGCGTCGCCCCGCCAGACTGGAGTTGATCCCGGGCAAAGTCGGCCCGCCAGTCGGCATTCAAACCAGTCTCCTTGTCAGCGGCCCGAGTTAGATGGGCCGGCAGCAACACCATCAATGCGATTCCCCCAATGATTGCTCTCAACTGCATCGTCACCCTCCGCGAAAACTGTTTCTCGTCATGCCTGTTGTTCTGGTGACGCCCACCGCAGTTCCCCGCCGTGCGACCCGATCTGGCCACCAGCTCGGGATGGTCTCAGACTCTGCACCCACGGCGCGGCCGGCTCGCTCGTCGAGTTGCCCTCTCAATCCCTCGACAACGTTACCATGCTTGCGCTTCGCTACTGACCGTTAGGCATGGATCGCTTGGCCTGCTACAGCCAGCGCTGCCTCTTTGAGTGCCTCAGGCAGCGTCGGATGGGCGTGACAGACTCGGCCGATGTCTTCGGCCGTGGCCCCGTAGTTCATGGCTGCAGCGGCTTCCGCAATCAGGTTGCCAGCTTCGGGCCCGATGATGTGCACGCCAAGCACGCGGTCGGTGGCTGCATCGGCGAGGAGCTTCACCTTGCCGACCGTGTCGCCGAGCGTGCGGGCCCGGCCGTTGGCTCGAAACGGAAACACGCCCTTCTTGAAGGCCACGCCCTCGGCCGTAAGCTGCTCCTCCGTCTTGCCCACGGCGGCGATCTCGGGGTGGGTGAATACGACCGCCGGAACGAGGTCGTAGTCGACGTGGGCCCAGCCGCCGGTCATCCCATCGGCGCAGGCGACCCCATCCTCCTCGGCCTTGTGGGCCAGCATCGGCCCCGGAATGCAGTCGCCAATCGCCCACACGCCCGGAGCCGTGGTGCGGAAATGGCTGTCCACCGGAATGAAGCCTCGCCGGTCCGGCTCGATGCCCACCGTTTCGAGCCCGACGCCAGCAGTGGCCGGCCGACGGCCCGTGGCCGCGAGCACCCGGTCGCAGCGGAGCGGATCGCCCCCTTCCACGTCCACCACACAGCCGGCCCCCTCGACCCGGGCGCTGGTCACCTTCACTCCCAGCCTGATATCGAGCCCCTGTTTCCGGAAGAGCCCCAGCGCCTCCGCAGCGATATCGCCGTCGATCCCCAGAAGAATCCGGTCGGCATATTCGAGCACTGTGACGCGGGCTCCGAGCCGCCGCCAGACGCTGCCGAGTTCGAGGCCGATGTAGCCGCCACCGATCACCACGAGGTGGCCCGGCACCTCGTGGAAGGCGAGCGCCTCGGTGCTCGTGCCCACTCGGTCGCCGTCTGCCTCGATACCTGGCAGCACGACAGGCGTGCTGCCGACGGCGAGAATGATCCGCGGCGATTCGAGCAACGCGATCTGCCCGTCGCTCGCAGTGACCTCCACCTTCCCCTGACCGGAGAGCCGGCCGGTCCCGAGATACCGAGCTATCTTGTGCTTCTTGAGCAGGGCGTCGATGCCCTTGGCGAGCGTGGAGACAACATCGTCCTTCCGCTTCATGAGCGTGGCCAGATCGAGGGCCACGCCTCCGACCCGCACCCCGTGGGTGGCGAGTTCGTGACCCGCCTCCTCAAACTTGTGGCTTGATTCGAGCAGCGCCTTCGACGGAATGCAGCCCACCCGCAGGCAGGTTCCGCCGAGCTTGTCCTCCCGCTCGACAACAGCGGCCGAGAGCCCTCTCTGCGCCGCCCGAATGGCCGCTACGTAGCCCCCTGGGCCGCCACCGATCACGATCAGGTCATGGGTCATAACGTTCAAACTTCCAAGATCAACCGGGTTGGATCCTCGATCGTGTCTTTGATCCGCCTGAGGAACGTCACCGCCTCGCGACCATCCACGAGTCGATGGTCGTAGGTGAGAGCCAAGTACATCATCGGGCGGATCACCACCTGGCCGTTGACAGCCATTGGCCGGTCTTGGATTGCATGCAAGCCAAGGATCCCGCTCTGCGGCGGATTGATGATCGGCGTGCTCATCATTGAGCCGTAGACGCCGCCGTTTGAGATGGTGAACGTGCCACCCTGAAGCTCCTCGAGCTTCAGCTTGTTCTCACCGGCCCGTCGAGCGAAGTCACTGATCGCCATTTCGATCTGAGCGAAGGACATCGTCTCGGAGTTTCGCAGGACCGGCACCACCAGCCCCTTGCCACCACCAACCGCAATTCCGATGTCGTAGTAATCGCGAAACACGATGTGAGGGTCGCGATACTCGGCATTGACCTGGGGCACCGCCCGCAATGCTTCGACTGCTGCCCGCACGAAGAACGACATGAAGCCAAGCTTCACCCCATACCGTTCCTGAAAGACGTCCTTGAACTTCTTCCGCAACTCCATCACGGCCGACATGTCGACCTCATTGAAGGTCGTGAGCAGGGCCGCCTGCTGCTGGGCTTCGACGAGCCGCTCCGCAATCCGCCGCCGGATCGGGCTGATGAGCACATACCGCTCATCCCGGGAGCCGGGAATGGCTGGGGAGGCGGCGGCCACTGGGGCCGGAGTCGGGGCGACGGAACGGGCCGAAGCCGCTGCCTGCTGGGCCGGCGCCGCCACCACTGCCTGCGACGCATCCTGCTTCGTGACCCGGCCACCGGGACCGGTGCCAGCCACGCCGGCCGACGACAGACCAGCCTCGGCGAGCACGCGGGCCGCGGCAGGCATCACTCGCTGGGGCTGCGGCGGCGCGGCGACCTGCACCGAACCGATCACCGTTCGGCCTTCGGTCCTGCGAACATCGACGACCGGACCTGCAGCCGGAGCCGGCACCGAAGCCTCCGCACCGGCGGCGGCCGGCTCAAGGTAGCCAATCACCTCACCCACGATCGCCTTCTCGCCACTGGCCTTGAGCACCTTGGTGATCGTGCCGGCGGCTGGCGCAGGAAGCTCAACAGTCGCCTTATCGCTCTCGATCTCGACGATCGAGTCGTCTATCGCTACTACGGCCCCCTCCCCTTTCTTCCAGATGCCGATCATCACTTCCGTGATCGACTCGCCAACTTCGGGAACCTTCAACTCGATAGGCATGGGAATGGAATCGCAGGGGGGGTAACGGATGAAAGGAAAGGTCGGAGAGTCAGCTGTTGAACGCGGCGGTCAGAAGCTCATTCTGCTCCAGGTCATGGCTCTTCTTAGACCCTGTCGCCGGGCTGGCGGCGCTCTGCCGGCAGACACCCGAGAAGGGCAGGTCATCGCGGAGTTTGTCTCCCAGATGGATCCTGAGAAACCGCCAGGCGCCCATGTTCTCTGGCTCTTCCTGCACCCAGACAACAGGGGTGCCCGCCGCATACCCGGCGAGCGCCTCGTCGAGGGCCCGCCGCGGCAGCGGGTAGAGCTGTTCAATCCGGATGAGGGCCACATCGTGCCGCCCGAGTTCCTGACGCCGCTTCTCGAGTTCGTATGCGACTTTGCCAGAGCAGAGCAGCACCCGACGGATCTCACGTGGATCAGCCGTGGAGGAGTCGGGGATCACTCGGGAGAACTCACCCGTCGCGAGATCGTCGAGCGACGACACACAGCCCGGGTGCCGCAACAGACTCTTTGGCGTCATCACGACCAGCGGCTTCCGCCAGACCCTGAGCACCTGCCGGCGGAGGCAGTGGAAGATTTGCGCGGGGGTGGTTGGCTGCACCACCTGAATATTGTCCTTGGCCGCCAGGAGCAGAAACCGCTCCAGGCGGGCGCTCGAATGCTCAGGCCCCTGTCCCTCGAAGCCATGTGGCAGCAGGAGCGTGATCCCCGAGAGCCGATTCCACTTGTCCTCAGCACTGACGATGAACTGGTCGATTACAACCTGAGCGGCGTTGACGAAATCGCCAAACTGAGCCTCCCACATCACGAGCCCATCAGGGCAGTCGAGGCTGTAGCCATATTCAAAGCCGAGCACACCCGCTTCGGAGAGCGGGCTGTTGTAAATCTCCACCGGAGCCTGATCCTCCGACAGATGCTCCAGCGAGCACCAGGTGTCATCGGTCACAGCGTCATGGATTACAGCATGGCGATGGCTGAAGGTTCCCCGCTGGCTATCCTGGCCGGAGAGCCGCACTCGAAGCCCCTGGGTGGCCAGGCTGGCCATTGCCAGAGCCTCCGCCGCCGACCAGTCGAGCGGCACCTCACCCCGCGCCATCTGCCGGCGACCATCTAAGAACTTGGCTATTTTGGCATGGGGCCGAAACCCGTCGGGCAGGGCCACGAGCCGGCCGAGCAGATCGACGAGTAGCTCACGCCGTACGCCGGTCTCCACATCGGCCGCCTCCCGCTCACGGCCGCCAATATAGAAAGCCCAGACACCGCCAATGTCGCTCTTGTGGACGTAGTCTTCGCTCTTGGCAACGGAGAGATCCGCAGCAAACTTCCCCTGCTGCTGCTCGACGATCGACTTGGCCTCGTCGGCCGTGATCTCGCCCAGTTTCAGCAACCGCTCCAGGTAGCTCTCGTGCACGCTCGGCCGTTGCTCAATCACGCGATAGAGCGCGGGCTGGGTAAAGGCAGGCTCGTCCGCCTCGTTGTGACCACGGCGGCGGAAGCAGTACATGTCGATGACCACATCCCGCTGATACTCACGGCGGAAATCCATCGCCAGGCTCACAACCTGCGCCACGGCCTCGGGATCCTCCCCGTTCACATGGAAGATCGGAATCTGGAGCATCTTGGCCACATCAGTGGCGTAGGTGCAGGAGCGGGATTCCATCGGCCCGGTCGTGAAGCCGATCTGGTTATTCACGATCACGTGGAGCGTGCCCCCCACCCGGTAGGCATCAAGTTCGGAGAGGTTGAGCGTTTCCTGGATGATGCCCTCGCCAGCGAAGGCCGCGTCGCCATGGATCTGAATCACCATCCCCTGATGACGAGCCTGGTCGCCAGAGCGATCCTGGCGGGCCCGCATCCGGCCCAGCGCGACCGGATTGACAAACTCCAGATGGCTCGGATTGAAACAGAGCGTTAGATGCACGCTCCGGCCGTTGGCCGCCTTGTAGTCGGTGGAATGCCCGAGGTGATACTTCACGTCTCCCCGGCCCACGTGGAGTTCGGGATCCATGTCGGCAAACTCGCGGAAGATCCGCTGAGGACTCTTGCCCATGATGTTCGCGAGCACGTTGAGCCGGCCACGATGGGCCATCGCCATCACAACGTCATGAATCTCCTGACCAGCTGCCCGCTCGATCGCCATCTCAAGGAGCGGAATCAGACTCTCCGAGCCCTCCAGGGAAAAACTCTTCGCGCCCAGAAACCGTTTTTGGATGAACTCTTCGAACACGGCCGCCGTCGTCATCTGCCGGTAGATCCGCAACTGCTGACGGCGATCAAGCTGGATGCGGTTCTCACAACCCTCCATCCTCACCTGGAGCCACTGACGGACGCGGAGATCGTCCATGTGCATGAACTGCACGCCGATCGAGCGGCAGTAGGTATGCCGCAGCCGCTTGATGATTTGCCGCAGTGACATGGACTGCGGCCCTTCGATCGTGTCGGTCGAGAAGGACCGGTCCATGTCCTCCTCGGTGAGGTGATAGAAGGCCGGATCGAGTTCTGGGAGGCCCGGCCGCGGCCGGCCGAGCGGGTCAATCTCTGCCATCAGATGCCCGCGAACCCGGTAGGCCCGCACGAGCTGATCAACGCGGTCTTGAAGAAACGCCACCCGCTCCTCGCCAGCGGTGCCCGTTGCGATCGGCAGCGGAAGAGGCATCTCCTCGCCAGCGGGCGCGGCAGGCAGACGGACGGCGCCGTTGGCAAGCGCAACAGCCTGCCCAGTAGCGATTCCGTCAGGGGTCACGAGTTTGGCAGCAGGCTGATGACCAGCATGGCCGTTGGCTCCGGCCAACTCAGCCGGGAGGCCATTCCGGACTACCACCGGGGGAGCTGGAACAGCCCCCTGCACCCAGGCGGCGAAATAGGCCTGCCAGTCTGGCGGGACACTGGCCGGGTCCTGCTGGTAGCGTTCAAAGAGCTCCTCGAGAAACGCCAGGCTCGCTGTGCCGGCGGAATCGATGGTCGCGGTGGGTGTCACGTTTTCCTTCCAGGGACCGGCCTCACCTAGCCAGCAACAGCCGGCCAGGACTCTCCAAGAATCCGATCACCTCATTGAGGAATCGGGCCGCCATCGCTCCATCGACCAGCCGGTGGTCGTAGGAGAATGAGAGCGGCATCATCAGCCTCGATTCAATGCGATCCTCGTGGACGACAGGCATATTCCGGGACCGGCCGAGGAGGAGGATCGCGACCTCCGGCCAGTTGATAATCGGTGTGGAATAAGCGCCTCCCACAGCCCCGAGATTACTGATCGTGAAGGTTCCACCACGAAGATCCTCGACGGCATACTGGGCATTCTTCGCCTTGTCTGCCGTCTCGGCAATGGCCTGCGCGATCTGAGGAATCGATAACTGGTCACAATCCCGCAGCACCGGCACGACAAGCCCTCGGGGCGTGTCGACAGCGAGCCCGATATTCACGTAGTCCTTGTACACGATCTCCCCCTTGTCGGGGTCGATCGTCGCGTTGATCGCCGGGTGCTGTCGCAGCGACAGACTCACCGCCTTGATCACAAACGCGAGGGCGGTGAGCTTGAGGTTGCTCTTCGCGTATTCGGTCGCACTCTCCTTGCGAAGCCGCTCGAGTTCAGTGACGTCGGCGTCGTCGAAGTTGGTGAGGTGCGGGATGGTGGAAACGCTCCGCACCATATTGGCGGCGATCGTCTTCCGCATCCGCGACATCTGCTCGCGGCGAATCGGCCCCCAATCGTCCCGCTCCGAGCCCCGCTGCCGCGAACCTGGCGACGCCGCGCTCGCGTTTCGCACGGCGGC
>ERZ889217.1695-NODE-1695-length-10735-cov-7.538764_pt1 | contig 10735 bp, 14 predicted proteins | sample MGYA00521098_ERZ889217 | MGnify/ENA primary metagenome ERZ889217 (study PRJEB32303, sample SAMEA104408613) | aquatic metagenome | biome: Brackish water; feature: Pelagic; material: water | place: Baltic Sea | collected 2014-06-10T22:04:00 | depth 2,362 m ...
CCCCAAAACCCCAAAACCCCAAAACCCCTGCTATGAGGAATCATTATAATGTTATTGAATATTATTATTGATTTGGGTCTTGTTTCATTTTTGTGCTTAAATGTATGTTTGTAATCATTGCTATTTGAATATCTTGTCTAGTCTCATCATTTCTTCTTCGTCGTAATTTAATTCATCTATATCTCCATCTTATTACTCTCCTTCCTTGAAAACATTTCCGCCATCAGGCACAGGCTGCTGTCCAAACCTACCAGAAGCCACAGAATCAGACTGCGCTCCTAAATCAAGTGGTTACTGCATCTCGTAAGAGACGTTCTTCCTCATTTGTTGGTCGGAGGTGCGGTGAGATCCAGCTTCTCCTCGAACCAAATCATCGTCTTCGTCTGCTTTAACTACCTCCTTTTTGCCCTCAGTCGGTGCCTCCATCGATGCGAATGGGTTCGTGAGCGCTGCCTTTGGCTTCTTGAGATGTTCGTCCCCTCTGAAATACTCTAGATCTTGTCTCATCGCTGTTTGCTGCGTTTCAGTCTTAAACGTAGCTAGCCCGAAGCCTCCGTGCTTTGGGTCGATTATCGCGGTATCTTTTTCAACGACATCCAGGACCGTCATGGTTTGCTTGAGCTTCCTTGTAAGTTCGTCCAGGTCGCTCATGTTCGATTTGTGGAGGTCCTCTAAATGCTGGCCAGAGACGGTTTGCAGGGTTTAGTGGTAGGCTTGTGCGTCTCTATCGACCTTTTCAAAGGCTCTTGAGGCCTTCAAACCTCCAATTTCGCGGTGGCCGCTTGAGGCTGGGATTTAGTAGGAGGAAGACGGAGTTTGCTTTGGAGCAGGGTATGCGTTGTAAGCATACTCATGGCCGAAAGAAACATTCCTCATGCCGGTTGCGGCTGAGTTCTCAGATACTGCGGAGACGGAATTCTGAACTCCTGCTGTTGCGAGATGTTCACTGATAAACTATACAACTGGTTAATTGCCTGGAGTGGGGGTGGATCCACCATCAAGTAGTTTTCTCATGTTGATGTTCGCGGTAATGGCGACCTTAATCGTGCCCTGAGAGGCTTCATCGTTCTGGAGTGAGGCCAATGATTGGATTGATTGATTGTAAATATTTTGCTTCGAGACGACTTCATAGTTGCCGGTGATCCTAGTTTTTCCGTTGCCCTCGACGAAAGGCTTGAGAGAGACGAAGGCGGCTCCGATGAGATGGCTTGACTCCTGGACGTGAAGGTTGTCGCTTGCTCCCACGGCTTTGTGGAAAACCTCGAACTCTAGGAAGCCATCATTCTCGAGCCACTCTCTGTTGAAGGTGTCGAGCGGCATCGTGAACTGTTGGGATTTGAAGTCCCAGTTGGGGTAGCTGCTAGCCTTGATCTGGCTCGTCTGGATGAACTGGCCTGGCTGCTTGTGCCTGAAGGTTGGCTTCATGCAAACGTAAGAGTTTGGCTTCTCGTGCGCGCTCAAAGGATTCTTGATGCCCATGCCGCCGTCGACTTCAAAGTGGAGGACGACCTCCTTCGCGCTCTCACGCGCCTCGATGTTGTCAACGATTCTCCTGTGAACGTACGATTTTGAGTCGTTGTATCCCTGATTCTGGTCCATGAACTGAGAGAGCTTCCTAACGAGCACAATGTAGTCAATGTGGCTCGTCTTTAAGCTGTTTGTGATGAGATTGACGTCCAGAGACTGCATTTCTTTCACAGTCGCTGTGTTTGACTGGACGTTAGAGTTTTCTATGTTGAGGTCCCGGATGCTGTTGACGAAGTCGTCAACGATCTTACTCTTGATCCTGAGCTCATCCTCGAGAGCGTTGCGGAAAAGATTCACTGGGATGAATCCATTGTCTGTTGAGTCGAGGGACTCGAGCTCGGCATTCAGCTTGCAAATGATTTCGAGCTGGTCGAACTTTTGGGAGTATTTGAAGAAGGGCGGAGGCAGGCCGAACAGGGGCGAGTAGTAGACCTGGTCGACGCTCTTGAACTCTAGGCTCGTCTTGATAAACCAGATGAGCTTCTGGGCTAGATACTCGTTCGGCACAAGGTCCTTGACGGCCTGTACAAGCGCCTCGGAGTCCGAGTAGCCTTTACCGGAGGGGTCGAGCTTGTTAGCGAGCTTCTCTTCGATACTCGCACGGAATTGGTTGAAAATTTAGTTGAGATCGTCAACGGTTAGTAGCTCGTTGGACTCGTCCTTGTGGAACAGGAACACTCTCATACCAAGACGGTCGGAGGTCAAGATATCCCTTCTGCACTCGTGAAGGGAGAAGTAGCCCTCGAAAACCTGAACTTTTCCAGGCTGGGCCTCTGCCTGGTGCTCCTTCAGCCTCCTGTTCGTGATCTTTGAAAGCTCGTTGAGCTCGACGAAGAATTGGCCGATCATCTCCTCCTTGATTGGCCTCTCGTAGCTCTTCTGGCTCTCGATCTTGTGCCAGAGCTGGATCTCGACCGGCTTGCCGAAGGCCTGCTCGATGCTCGTCTGGTCCAGCATGTCCAACTCGAGGAAGGTCGCTTTGTTCACATCGAACTTCTGCAGCTTCAGCTTCTAGAGCAAGATGTTGAGTGGGCTCAGGCTCTGTCGGTCATCGCCTCCGATGAACTTGGTCTGGTAGTTCTAGTTGAACAGCCTGTACTTCAGGAAGAAACGCTGGGTCTGTCCCTACACGTGAGTGACGAGCTCTCGTCGTTCCTTGAGGATGAGCTCGATGAAGTCGAGGCCAAGGATGTACTTGGCGTGGCCCATCTACGTCCGTGTGATTGTGCCCATCTGTACCTGCGAACTCAGGTTGATCGACTTGTCGATCAAAGTCTTCTTGGCGTTGGCGTTGTTTTGCGTGATCGGATTCTGTACCTGATTTGGAAGCTTGCTCGAGGTCGAGTAGAGTGGCCGCTACGAGTTGTGGTGATTCAAGGTGATCCTCATCTTCAGCGAGCCCATCTTCTGCTTGAATTCGTCGAAGATGCTAAAGTCACCATCGACACCGTTGTTTTTCGTGATGAGCTGCAGGAGCGGCACCCTGACATACCCGAGGACTATGTAGTCACACTGGTCCAGGACGTTTCCATCCTCGATGGTGTCCTAGGACTCGAGGTCGAGGTCCCTCTCGTTCAGGTCCTCGCCGGCCATTCGGCTGTGGCTCTCCCTCAGCTTGTTGATCTTTTGCTTTTGGGACTCGATGATGTAGTGCCTGACCTCAAAGACCGCCCTTTTGTTTTTCAAGTACTCGAAGATTTTCGTGTCCATCTGGAGGTTCATCTCAAAAACTTCGCCGAAGACAGGATTCAAGCTATTGTACAGCATCCTTGTCTGATACTTTGCGTAGTTCTTCATCAACTTCGCCTATGCGCCGTTGTCATAGTTAGGCATGACTTCTGTCTCGGTGCCTTTGACATCAAATTTTCTGACTAGGTCCTGGTCCTCCTCGAAAACAGAGGCCCTCACGATGAGATTAAGTCCGTTCTTTAGGATGTGCTTGAGCACTCTTCTTCTGTCCATGTGGCCCAAGTTTTTTCTGTTGTGGACCCAAGAGGACTGGCTTAGATTCGAGGTCATCATTTTATCGTAGTCGAAACCCTCCTGGTCCTCTGCGAAATCCGTACCTAGGGCAGAGTGTTGGATCTTCGCGAAGTGCTCGATGTTCTCGATGGACTCCTTGAGATTCGAGACTCTATCGATCAAGATGGAAAGCTTTGCATTAAGAGGAATCTTCCTGTTGATATAGGTCTCTCTGTGCATGAAGCAGCTGTAAGGATTGTTTGAGAGCTCTTAGACTGAGTCTTCAGTCTTGTTTTTCAGCTCCTCCTTGTAAATCATCCCCTCCTTCTTCGAAAGGTAGATCTTCTCCTGGGTGTATTGAAGCTCCAGCTGCAACTTTCCGATAATGCAGTTCTCTCTTTGGGAGTAGGTTGTCCCGTAGAGGAAGAGAGTGCGGTTCAGAGAGGACTTCTTGGTCCTGTTGTTGAAGGTCCCATTCTTTTGCTCGAACTGGAGGATTGCATCGATGAGATCCTCGATAGGCAGGTGAGAGTTACCGATAATGTACTCGCGGTTGTCTTGGTACAAAGCGATCGACATGTTGAAGAGTTCCTCTCTTCTTGCTTGGTTCGCATTCATCATGTTGCCGTCATCGAACGGATCACCCTGTCCAGAGGCGTTCTGGTTGCCTCCTCGGCTCTGGCAAAGCTCAAGCACTCTTTTGATGTTGTCCTCTTTGCCGATGATGTAGGTGTGGACCGTGTCCATGGAGACGTTGTAGTTGTAAACGCCTTGCTGGTCAAGTGCGTCCTTGTTGAGCTGCAGGTAGTCACTCTCGAGAATTTCATCCTCGTCCAGCGGGAAAGAATACTTAACAGCGACGTTCTGAATGTACTTATTGGCCTGGGCTCTAGCAATCTTCTAGAACTTAGGGTCATGCGACATGCTTGAAACTTGGTTGATGTTATTTTCCGCCTGGGTTTAAGTCTGGCAGATAAACTTATTGAGGACAGGGATGTTTTTGAGCTCTTTGACTTTGATCTCGAAGATGTGCTTTATCTGTTTGTAAGGCTTTCTAGGGTCCTCAGTATCGGAGTGATCGTTCCTGTGCCAGTATCCGGCTTTGCTATCTTCTTACTGGATTTGCGCCGCATCTTCTTCTTCCTCGGAATGGCCGTCGTTCTACCCGAAGCGATACCCGTTTTTCTCAAGGTTGTAGGGTTCTTTGTCCTCCTTCTCTTTCCTTGCTTTTTGTTTTTTCTCCCTCGATTTGCCTCTGTTTTTGATAGCAGCTGATCTGTTGTACTCCTCGCTCCTGATGAAAGTGAAGAAAGTTCCAAACATCACGTGGTGATACCTTTGTGGCTCAAAGAACATTTTTGCATTCTTCGTGTTCAAATACTCGAAGAACGTAAAGATCTCCCAAAGACTAAGGGCGATGCCCATCCTCTTAAGCTTGTATTAGAAAAGCTTTGCGTTGATCTTCTCGGAGAGCAGGAGGTCGGCCGGGATCACGTCAAGCTCTCTTTCGAATTCTTGACCCTCCTTTTTCGGCCTGGCTACTTTCCAAATCTCCTGCTTGAATTCCTCCTCAAGTTTCGGCAAGCACTCTTCTTGTGTCTCTATCGCGTTCTTAATGTATTCAGCAATCTGAGTCGTAATGACTGTTGGGCTGACTTTAAAGAAATTGATTTTTTGAGAGCTTGACTACTTCAAGTACTCGCAAAGAGACGTCACATACACCTATTGGTCCCTGTCGAGATCAAAGAAGAGGCTGAACTGGTCATATAGTGCATCACGGATCTATACCCCATGCCTGTCCTCAAGTATCTCCCTGAGCTGGATCCCTGGCATCTTCGAGTCCTCAGCTTTTTGCTCTATCTCTGCGACCACCTCTAGGATAATGTCTTGCAACTCCAGCCTCTTGACGATGCTGATCTTGAACTTTTCCAGCAGGTCTACGATTCTTTGCTCTATAAGCTCGTAGTACTTAATGTATGACTTGAAACTGAAGTGAAGCTCATCGATGTCCACTTTGCCGTTGTCGTCTCTGTTGATGTCCATCATGATGGAGATTACTTGGGAGAGCTCGATTCTTGTCAGCGAGAAGGCCTGGTTGTTCAGGAAAGCGTACATCACCTCGTCCTTTTGGACGGAGCCGTCGAAGTTTTTGGACTCGTCTTTGAAGAGAGCCTCTCCATTTAGTTCTTCGACATTCTGGGCCCTGGCTTCTTCAAAGAGCTTTCGCATGCAGTTCAGCATAGTTTGAGTTCTCTGGTCGTAGTCAGGCTTATTGTCAGAATTCATACTCGTCCGGAGCATGTTGCCTCTTTGCATCTGCGTCTTGGTCATCTTTGAGCCTTTCTTCTGGCTGAACATGTCCATGCCTTCGTTCGCTTCTTCCTCCCTCTTCTTCCTCTCCTCCTCAAGCTACCTCTTCTTCTCCTTCTTTAGCCTCTTCGCTGCCTTGAGCTCTTTCTCCTTCTGCTCCTCAGCCAGACGAATGTTCTTCTCCTCGATCTACATCTGGATCCTCTTCTCTTCAGCCTGCTCTTTTTGAATGAGGCGATTCACCTGGACGGGAGAGCCCATCGCAAGGGTCACTTTCAGATGCCCAACGTCTTGACCGAGCTTTGGAGAGTAGATGGGGAGGAACCCATCAGAGACTATCATAGGGTACATGCAGAACTGGTCGGCCATGAAGTTTAGAGAGTACACTTCTTGGTCAGTGGTCTTCATAGAGTAGCAGATAGGGGCAAGGGGGATCTTTACCAGGCCGATGAATTCCTGGACAGAGGGGCTGATCTGGTCCCAGAGCTCCAGGACGAAGACAAAAGTCTCCATCCTGTCGAGGGTATCAGGGCTCATCAAAACTGGAAATTGGGACCTGTAGTTGAACATGGCATCATCGTTTTGCTGCCAAGCAGTGTTGGTCTTGAGGGTCTCGAGGCCAGGAAACGCCTTGAACTGTACAAACAGATTCCTCTTCGGTAAAGCGATTTTCTTTGACTCTGTTTTTTCCCTTTCGAGATCAGTGCTAATCTTTACGGCTTCCTCTTCAGTTCCAGTAGCTCTCTGGTTCAGGCTCGAGGTAAACCCGCCAGTATCTTGGTTCTGAGCTTGGATTTGTATATTTCGGTTGGCTTCCTCCTCGGCTTCTTTGGCTGCAAAGTTCTCAGCATCGAGGACCTAATCATTCGTTCTCTGCCCGATGTTATCGTTGTGGCCAAGTTGGATGATGTGCATGTAGATCTGGCCAAAAACTGGGGCTTGCTCCATCACGAATTGCATCTTCTTCCTATTGAGCTCAACTCTTTCAACTTCTTGCCTCGTGTTTTCTTCCTCTACCTTTTGCATTTTGATTTGGTAGTTTCTCCTGACCTCATCTTCGGAGTCTCCACTTTAAAGGTTGACTTCAATCTTGAGAGTTCCCACATGCTACTGGTAGGTCTCTTCAGCAGTCTTAACGCGGCCATCTAGCTTTGCTGCTTTAGTCACAGTCTGGATGAGGTCTACGGTCTCTTCAATCTTGAAGTCTTGGGCCATGATGAGCTTGTTGAGGCTTAGAGATCCGTCTATGCAGTGCTCTGGCACGTTGAAAGTCATCCTGGATTGTACGTAGTCGGCCAGAGTTTGCTCGTCGATTCTGAAGTTGTACATAGACAGAGAGTTAAAGGCGAACTCGTTGAAGTTCTCGACTTCGTAGTTGTTCAGGTGGATCTGCTGAACGGAGATCTTCTTCTGGTATGGGTCAGGGAGCGGGATGTTGATCTGAAGGTTGAAGGACTCGTCGATTAATTTCGAGATCAAGGTTTGGTCTGACTCAATTCGCAGCTGCTTAACTTTAATCCTAATGAACTTCATGTCTTTGATCTGTCTCTTGCCTGCTTAGTCGTCAGGGATCTCTTCACAGTTCTATTGCTGGTTATAGTTAGAGTTAATCGGAGGAACTGGAGGCTTTTGCTCGGACATATCGATAGGGTATTAAGCTTAATTGTCAACCTCAATCTCATACATCTTCTCCTTGATTTTCTCTGGGGATTGTTCATCTTGAGTATCGTTCATGAATGGAGGCATGTAAGTCTTTGGAACGTTGTGGATTCCATGGATCAACTCCCAAGCTTAGTTTCCAGGCTCAATAGCGTCAGCCATCTATTTACGGAGCCTTTCGCCCCTAGCTAAGATGCCTTCAAGTTCTCCCTGGTTGTGGATAGTTTCTTCATCAAGATTTATCTACTACCTATTTGAAAAATTCAAATCTGCATTTTTCCCGGTCAAATTTTTTGAATTTTGAATTTTTGAGGAAGGCTTATCTCTCGTTGGTCTCTCTTACTAAACTTGGTTGAAGTTGCCTGACTAGTATGAGTCAGGATTAGCTCCTCTGTTTTGCATACTCGAGGCAATGCGGTTGTCTTGATTCATCTGTGCATGCAGCTTTCCATTCTCATCTTGCATGGCAAGTTACTTAGCCAGCTGCTCGTTTGACTCGAACGTATCTTCGTTCAAATTAATTTGATCTCTATTCATATTTAATTGATTATTTAAATCTGGAATTGGGCTCATTTTATTTTGAAATGATGAGGTCACAGACATTGAGAACTCTCCAATTTTGGTGTCGTTGTTTCCGACAAGTGTGATCGGGAAAGTTCCTCTAAGCTCGATAAGCGGTCCCATATCTCCAGGCTGCTTTGCCCTCTTGATGTAAAGTTTTACGATGACTTTGGATGTTCCTATCGTGAGGCCCTCCTAAACGCTGTAAAAGTCGATAACCAAAGCGCCCATATCGTCGATGTACCTTTCAAATGACGGCTCTGGGGCATTGACACCGTACCTGTATTTGTTAGCGGCTGTTTCTTTTTTAGGTTTCATACCATTTTAGAACTTCAGATAGATACCTTTGGAGGAAGGATCTTCTCCCCAAAACTTAATGTTGGCGTAGAGGTCTTGGATTTTGGGCCCTTTACCGTAATCTTCAAGGTAGTTATTACCGTCATAAGTGAGCCATTTAAGCTCCCCCATTTAGATAAAAAGGTTGCCGAAATTAGAGGCTGAACCGACTCCTGGGGGCAGAACTCTTTACTTTGGCCCATTTAGAACATTGTTGTGCTGATCTGTTTAAGGCTTGTTACCGATTTCAGATGCGTACATGATGCAAATAAAAATAAAAGCTTGTTTTAAATTATAATTAATTTAAAGTTTGAATTTAAAGTATTTAGGTCTATATTGTTATAAATTTGAATTTAAATTAATAATATTGCCATATAACAGCTCAAAGACCGATCCCCTTTTCGATCAGCACCATATTTTCAGCTCTCCATTTAGTAAGGTCGATAATACGAGTGGCTTTCTAGATTTTCTGTGATCTTTCCTACCTCATCGTTGAAGTCTTCTTGAATATATCGTTAGATGTCTCTTTATACCCACCATAAGAAGCAGGTCCTATTTGAGCATGAGACTAGTTGTAAGTCTACTTTTTGCGTTCATCAATAGCCTTATCAGGAAGAAGGCCTCTATCATCTTGAGCTATTTTATTGTTTTTAGCTATTTTCTAACCTGAGATTGACCCATGCTATTGATGCTTATAGTCACGATAATCGGCACCATAAGCACCTGGTCCGAGCTAATTTTCTCTACCGTAAAAATGTCTTCCTTGCCCGTGATATTGTAGTTTATCATTCTATTATTTGGATGATCCAAAAGCTAATCTTTAGCCAAATGAGTTAGCTGGTGAATTTTCAATTTTATAAGATATCGAATTTGGATTTTCTTTCAGGAAGTAAGCTCCTTGCCCTGGGTATCCTTCTTTTAGTTCTTTCTTTCCGAATTCGTGCCTTGGACCCAATCCCATCAGATTGACTTTAGGACTAGATGAGTGATTCAATTCATTACTTCCGAAGTTGAGTGTCGCATATTGAGTTGGTCTGAAAAGAGTAAACCAAAGATTTAGAAATAAAATAAAATACTTACAATTGGCTCTGTATCTTGACAATACTTTTAGGTAACTAAAATCTCTCTGCCCTAGCCATAGAAAATTTAGGTTGAACATTCTTAACACTGTTAACGTTAGGATTATACTTATGAAGGCCTGGAGAGTCAATCCCCAAGAAGTCTTTATAGCATTCATGAAAGTATGACTTTTTGGCCACTTTCATGTTTGCCCCGAAAGATGGAGCTGGACCATTCCTGATATTCGATAGAAAACCTTTCCCATTCTGAATGTTGGGGAGCTCATAAGATCCTGGCCCAATAGTGGCTGTAGCATTATGCTATCGAGTGGCTGTGAAGTCTTAATCGCTTTGATTCTCAAACATCTTTCGGCTACTTTAGAACATCCTTTTAGGGCTTTGCTTCATCGATGAATTAATGCTCCTCAAAGATTTAGTCATGGACATTTCTGTAACAACATTCCTAGCGCCACTATCATACTTACCATTCCTGACACCGTCGATCAAGAACTCTTCCTGAATCTCATCCATAGTTTCATTTCCTGGCTTTTTATTTTTGTGCTTAAGCTGTACTTATCTAGATTTACCGCTGTTGAAAAATTGTTAGTTTTTCTTTATGATGCTTTCCTTCTTCATTCTAACTGATTGAGAATTGGCATCAGTGTCTTGATCTGTGTAATCCTTCCTTTTCTTTGGGATTTTATTAGCTCTCTCAGTTGAGACACCTATTTTGTTGATTGACTATTTGCTCATGTCTCTTGCTATTTAGCTTTTAACATTCGGTCTAATATCGGATGGCATACTTTTCCTAGATTCAAGTTACACTTTACCGTCGATGGACTTTTCATTGTCTGTGGACTGTAGAGATCCTATCACCGGCAGCACCAAAGTGTTTCCAGCAACTCCCCCCATTTCTGAGTTGAACTTTTCATTTTGGCCATACTTGACTTCAACGGCTGGTTTAGATTTGATTGGTACAACTTACGATTGTAAAGACTAGGATCCGTATGGGTCTAAATCCGGGCTGTTGTTGACGCTGCCGTAAGGAAGACTGTCACTTTATTTGTCGATTGATGCTTGTCTATCCTTGCCAGCTTTCTGGGCAGCCATTTTGTCCTTAAGGATTGGGGTAATTGACTTTTTAGACTACTTTGAGGTGCTCATTATTCTAATAATAACAATGTTTTTATCAAATTTACTAACTAAAATATTATAACGAATAGAATCATCGATTTTATTTTGCAATAAATCAATCAAATATATAAAGAAAGATTCATTATCTCACAAAGTTTCCAAATCTAAGGGGTTTTGGGGTTTTGGGG
>ERZ889217.1697-NODE-1697-length-10717-cov-7.059464_pt1 | contig 10717 bp, 7 predicted proteins | sample MGYA00521098_ERZ889217 | MGnify/ENA primary metagenome ERZ889217 (study PRJEB32303, sample SAMEA104408613) | aquatic metagenome | biome: Brackish water; feature: Pelagic; material: water | place: Baltic Sea | collected 2014-06-10T22:04:00 | depth 2,362 m ...
CCAGACCCGCCTGAAGAACCTCTGCCACGCCAACTTCGTCAGCCTGGCCGGTGCTTGGCTTTGGTCTGGGGCTCTGTTCTTGGTGGTCTTCCTGGCCCGAGTGATCACCTTGGTGCACCGGGTGAAGGAGGGGAAAGCTGACACTGTCATCTATGCGCAGTAGGGTTGGAACGGATATAAGTAAATACCAGTTGGCCTGCTTGCGATCCCGTCAGCGTTTTGGGAGGTTCATGGCGGCGGCAGTGGCTGTGTTGATAAGCGGTTGCAGCAGAGCGCAGCTTCCAAGCTGTGTGACAGGCGATCCAGCCCCGACTTCAGCCCAGCTGAAGCAGTGGGCAGCCCTGCCATCCGCCACCAGCCTTGATCTGGCCATCGACGGCAGCGGGTCGATGCTTGGGCTCACGGGATCGGCACAGGCAATCAGCGCCTGGAAGGGGCTGATCAAGGGCGTAACCCTGGCAGCGGCGGCCAACGGGCTCCCCGTGCAGGCCCAACGGGTCGGGGGCGGTGAAAGCAAAACCTTCAACGGTGCTCTGGAAGCGGCTGACCCCTGCTTCTTCAAAGGATGCGGAGCGTTCAATCCGGTGAGTTCGAGTCTGGAGTCGCTCTGGGAAGCCCCGGGGTTGAGCAAGGGGAAAGCCCCACTACGGATTGCGATCAGTGACCTAGAAGCAAACGACGGCGATATAGCCAAGCTTGTGGCATCTATTAGGCCCCATGTGGACCAGGGCGCCGTGATCGGCGTGCTGGCGGTGAGGTTGCCCTTCAGCGGCAAGGTCTACAACAGCCAAGGCGCCGTGATTCACATCGGAGAAGCAAAAAGGCCGGTGTATTTGCTCGCCACAGGCCCTCGTAGCCAGCTACATAGCCTGCTCACTGATGTGAGGACGAAGGCGGCCCTCGCTGGCGTTCCCACCGACACCATGCAGCTCACCTTCCTCGATGAGCAGGCCAATGCACCCTCTCTCACTGCGAACAGCGTGGCGGGCATCCCCACTGATGGGATCAGCGCGGGGCTACCGATTCGTCTGGCTGGTACGACCTACAGCCCCGCTGGAGCGCTTCACTACCAATTCGCCAAGCTCTATCCCAAGGGCGAAGGTGTCATCCTCAGCAGTAGTACCAGTTTCCCATCAGGACAAGAACAACCCGACCTCTCCCTGGTGCGTCTTGAAGCTATTGCCCTTCCTGGAGACAGTTCGGGGCTGAATGGGCTGAGCGTGAAGGGATTTCAGATGAGCGGCCAGGAACTGAGCGTAGCTATCCGGATTCCCGCCGCTTCACCGTCCAAGGCCTTACGCGCCTTTGTGCCTCGCGGCCAGCTGCCGGAGGCCTGGTGGTTGAGCTGGAACCGTTTAAACCCTTCAGACAAGAAGGCCCACGACCAAAGCGATGGACTGCTGCTTATGTTGACTAGCCTAAGCAAGCTTATGGTGGCACCAGGCACGACTCCCGCAGCCTCATTGTGTTTGGCGTTCAGCCACTGAACCACCAACTAAATTATGCGAAATCTGCAATGGATCCTGCTCGCAGCCTGTGTGGCTTTAGGTGTGCTGTGGATCTTTCTCGGCCAGAACTGGATTTTTCTCAATCTCTTCCCCGGCTTGCTGGTGGGCCCCGGTCTGAGGCTGGATGACTACCTGCAGACAGGAACCAGCCCAGCCTTTGTGGTTTTCTGGGCAGGCTGCATTACCGCCTTGATGATTTGGATCGGGGTTACCTGGTCATCCCGGCCCCGCAGCTCGGCCCAGACGCGTCAGATGCAGCCGATGTGGTGGGTAGCCGCCATCCTCCTAGCAGTATTCGGCTGGCTATGCCTCGGCTGGTTCACGGTCTTCCAGTGGCAGGTCTCGGGTACCAGCCCGATCGAGGGCGCCGCCAACAATTTCTATCCCCTACCTGCCGGGGGCTGGATGCTCCTGATGGGCTTCGTCCTACTGGATGTGATCCTGCTCTTCTGGCTGCCCACCCTGCTCGCTTCACCCCGCACCTACCGCCTTGTGGTGCCAGGCGCCGTCACCTTGCTCGGGAGTCGCTGAGATGAAACAGATTTTCGCAATCGGCATCGGAGGCACCGGCGCCAAATGCATTGAAGCCCTGGTACATCTGCATGCCTGCGGCCTGCTAGCAGATCGGGATGGCAATCCCGCACGGCTCGGTGTCTTTTTAGTAGAGCCAGACCAGCAAAGCGCTCTGCTGGTACGTGCCCAGACCGCAATAAACCGCTATGGGGCGATGCGTCGCTCTGTCGGACGTAACAGCGAACGCTTCGCCCGAGCAGAACTTAGGGATTACGGCCAGTGGAGTCCACTGACCACTTCGACCGGAGCAATTAGCCTCGATCAAGTTTTTCCCAAAGCCGTGCTGCGCACCCAGGCTCCGGGTGTGGCCGCTCTGTTCGATTGTCTTTTCCCACCAGAAGAGCAAAGTGCAGATCTGGAGGTGGGCTTCCGTGGTCGTCCGCCGATCGGCTCGGCCGTCATGAGCCGCATCAGCCTCGATAAGGAGGCCCAGGTGGGCCAGTGGCAGCAGATGCTCGGCGACATTCAGACAGCGGCTGGCAGTGGCGAACCCCCAGTGATCCATTTATTTGGCAGCGTGTTCGGCGGCACTGGCGCCTCCGGGGTCCCCACCCTTGGTCAGCTTCTGAAAAACTGGCTGAAGCGGCAGGGGCTCACAAGCATTCAGGTGCAAGCCTCGCTGTTGCTGCCCTACTTCGATTTCGAGGGTGTAGCCAATGACGACACCGGAGTGCATGCCGAGTCGCGCAACTTCCAACTCAACACCGATGCCGCTCTGCAATACCTGCGGACCAGTGGCAGAGCCTGCTTTGACCGCGTCTACCTAGTAGGCAGTGATATCAAGGCTCGTTATGGCTTCAGCATCGGCGGCACCTCCCAGTCGAACGCCGCCCATTTGGTGGAGTTACTCGCCGCCCTAGGTGTGCGCCATCCCGGCGGCTCCAGTGGTGGTTATGCACATGTGCTGAGCCGCTCGGAGCAGCAGAGCGTGAGCTGGGAAGACCTGCCCGACGATGAAGAAGTTGGCGAAGGGCTGGCACGCGGGGCCCGCTTCGCAGTGGCCTGGCGTAACAACATCAGCAGGGAGATAACCGATGCCCAGAAGGTGCCGATGCGCTCTTTCGTCAGCGGCGCCCCCTGGGCAGGGCACTTTTTCCATCCAGCAGGTGCAAGTGCCAGCCGCGGCGGCCGGCCCGGCATTCGCGATAAGGAACAGCTGACGGTGCAGAGCGCCATCGATCAGTACTGCGACACCTTTCTTCAGTGGCTCAATCAGATCACCAGCAACCTCGGGAGCGGTTTCCGCCAGGAACTGATGACCGCATCCCTGCTTGCCCCCAGCGATCGGTTTGAGAACAATCTCAGCCGGGTGGTGCTGGGCAAGGCACGTCCAAGACGGTCGGAAGCGGCCGACACGGTTGAGGCCATCAAGGTAAGACTGGACTCACTCGGCATGGACGAGATTCCACACCGGGGAATGGCCGGTCTGGCGGATTGTCTCTGGGCCCAGGTGGTCTGAAACCTGACGACATCGACATACCCTCAACGCCAACAGCCATGACAGCATCCCAATCGCAGGACATCACTCAAATTCCCTGGTTCCCTAAAACGGACCCGCCGCTGGCCGGCGGAGCTCAGGCTGGAGAGTGGCAGGGTCGCGATCAGCAGAGCCTGGGCACGATCGCCAAAAGCCTGGTGTATGAGGTAGCGACTACGCGAGTGAATTCGCTGCCATCCCCCTGGTCACGGGCGCTTCAGTTCGAGCAGGCGGTGCTGAACTCGCGCTACCCCACCCGGAGCTCCTTGCTCGAAGAGCTGTTCGGTGGCATGGCCTGCTTGGGCCTCTGGGAGATGTTTGGTCTGCGGATGGATGCCCAGCGAGTTGCTTTGCTGGAGCATGCGGATCTGCGGGACGATGCAGTGGGCTCTTTCTCCCGCAGCCTGGCTAGTTCCCTGCCCGATGGCAGCACGGCACTATCGCGGCAACCAGATGGTCGCAATCCCTGGGAAGTCGTCTACGTTTTCACACTCCAGGGTTCTGTGGTTGGCTTCAGCTCGCCAAGCACGCTCTTCTGCCCGACAGTGCATCTGGCCCAGCCTATTCAGGGCATGAGTTGGACTGGGAGCGGTCGTTTCGGCAATCCGGTCGAATTTCTAGGGGCTCCACAGCGCCAAGCTCTGGCCGACTGGTTTAGCCATGTGAAGAACGGAATGCTGAACGCGAAGGATCTCCAGAGCCAGTCCACGGCTGGGCAGATGGCGGAGGTGCTGGACTTCTTCATCAGTCAGCTCAGCGGCGGACGCCTCAATACGCCGACCCTTTCGGACAGCGGCCGTGTGGCCAACCTGCCCGCCAACCCAGTGGCACTGGCCCTGCTCTCAAGGCCGGCCAAGGGTGGTGTAAGCGCCAGCCAGGCCACTCTCGATCTGGGTGACCGACTCAAATCGCCGCTTACTGACACTCCCACCGGCAAGCCTGTGGTGTTGGTGGATCCCAACATGCCGAACAAACTCGGCATCAGTGCTGCTGATATCTGCCTCCACAAATCTGCCACGCTCGAATCTATCGGCTTCGATCCACAGCAGCTGGAGAGGCAGTACGGCCAGGAGATCTTCGTAATCACCCCCGACCAGATTTTCCTAGACGAGCTCTACCTGGTTGCTGGTGAGCAGGCACTTATGCACTCCTGGCTGCCAAGTCGGCTGGACGGTGTACCGCTGGTGAACGGCAAGCCGGTAACCCCCCTGCTACCGCTGCGGCCAGAAATCCGAAGCCTGTTCAGTAGCCGAGAACTACAGGAACGCTGCGAGCTGCGGGTAATGCAGTCAAGCGTGAGCAGCGAACTTGAGATCCGCATAACTCTGCCTCTTCAGGGCCAGAGAGATGGCTACTCAATTTCCCGCACATACCCGCTCAAGGAACAGAACCTGGTGGCAGAAGATCTGCCGGTAATCACGCTTTGGCCGTATGTGAGCGATGAGCGCTGGAGCCTCTACTACCTGTTCTGTGAAGATAGTCCGACGGCGTTGACCGTGGATGGCTTCGCTGACTACGACCGAAAGTTCGGACAGGATGGCCAGCAGGTGGTTAAGTATTTCACGACCCGCCATTTTCCCGATTTGGTGCGGCTGAGCGAACGAGGGCAAGATCGTGGCCTCTTGCCAGTGACACCACCTGCCAGCAGCACGGACATGGGCACCCAGTGGCAGGTAGGGATTGACTTCGGCACGTCCTTCACCAATTTCTTCATCGATGAGGGCGGGGGACCCCAGCGACGCCATCTCGAGACCCGAGTGGTCTCGCTCACCCTGTCCCAGAAGGAAGAACGGCAGCGTCTACTGAATCAGTACTTCGTGCCTGAGGAGATGCTGCCCAATGCAATAAATGGCGGCAATCCCCCCACCGCTACGGCTATCAGTCTGCGCGGCTGGCAAGAGGTGATCGGTCAGGTGCCTGAGCTGTTCCACGAGGCACGACTTCGGGTGCCAAGCCCCGGTGAGTTCGGCGGGGCTGAGCTACGTACCGGCTTCAAGTGGGAGCAGATGCAGTACCAAAAGCCCTTCCTGAAAGAGCTTGCACTGCTGATAAGCGCCAACGCAGCTGCTAACGGCGCCAAGGCATTGCAATGGTCGGTGTCATATCCGAGCGCCTTCTCTCCTAATGAAGTGGCACGTTACCGGCGGGTGTGGGTGGAGCTTTGTGCTGATCTAAACGATCTGACCGGCCTGAGCCATGCCCTCCACACCAAAGGCGCTGAGGGCGGACTGCAGACTGAAGCGGTAGCCTTTGCGAGTTACTTTGGCAACTTCCAGAATCGTCAGATGGTGCACACCTCCTGTCTGGACGTAGGCGGTGGCACCACGGACATCTCGCTCTGGCAGGACAACCGGTTGGTTCACCAGGTGTCGGTACCCTTCGCAGGTCGTGATATCAGTTCACAGCTACTGCGCCGCAAACCATCATTCCTTAAATCACTTTTCCCACCCAGCCTTACGGCTGACATCAACGACGATGAAGCGAGGGCTCGGCAAGACAGAAACTTCACGAGCAGGCTAGACAACATAATGCGCTACGGATCCGACGAATTGCTTGCAGGCCGACTCGACATGCTCGTCAACCAAAAGTCAACATTGCAACAACCACTGCAACAGTTTCTGAGCCTGTTAGCGGTGAGCTTTGGCGGCATCTATCACTACCTTGGCCATGTGCAGAGGGTTTTACGCGAAGAGGGCAAGCTCAGTCGCAGCACCCCAACCCCGGTATACCTGGGTGGCAACGGAGGTAGGCTAATCAACTGGATAGATGCCAGCTCCAGCTTCCAAAAAGGTGGCGATACGGATCGGCTGATGGAAATGCTGCAGATCAAAGCTGCCGGCTGTAGAGCTGGCAACGCCTCCACAACTCTGTCAGATGCCTACAAGGACGAGACCGCTTGCGGTCTTATTAGCTCAGGCGTGAATCTAGTCGGCGATTTCGACCCACGGGATGACTTGATGATCTGCGGTGCCAGATTGGTGGTAAATGACCTCAGCTTCAATTCCGGTGACCGTGTGGAGTTGCCGCATACGATGTCGCGCATCGAGCGCTATGAGCTCCCCGATCTCGATGCCGTTCGTGTCTTTGTAGATCACTACGACGCCAGCATCGCCGAACTGCGGATTCGCAGCCTGATACCAATACGTCAGCTCTGCGACCTAGAAACACTCTGGTCCGAAGTGGAGACGGAAGTACGTTCGCTGTGCCTAGCGAAGGTTGGGCAAGAAGCGAGCGACCTCGAGCCAGAACCTGGGTTTATCCTGGGACTGCGGGCTCTAACCAACACCTTGGGCCGGATTTGGTCCGAACGATTTTGAAAGTAAGTGCCATGAGAAAAGCCAATCTGAATGCACTAGAGACCCTACTGCTAAGCATGGTTCTGATGGCAGCCACGCCAATCACTGCTGTCAGTGCCCAACAGAATGAAGAAGGCAACTTTAATGGCAGCGCAGCTCAGGAGAATTTCACTCCGGAGGCAGTAGTCAACGGAGGGGATACAGCCCCAAGCAACGCTGAGCCTCCAACACAAGCCGCCCGGATTCTGAAGCTCGAGAATCAGTTCAACAAAATTGAAAGTCTCCAAAAAGCAACCGAGGGCAACGGACCTCTTGGAGTTGTCTGGCCACTATGGCTTGCAGGCGGTAGCTCCCTGATCGGCCTGATTGCCCTAATTCTGTCGATGCGGGCATCCGGCCGCTCAAAGAAGCTGCGAGCGGAAGTACTAAAACTAAAAGGCCAAAATCAGAGCCTGTTAATGCGAATAGGAGGAGTGGAAACTCAGATAGAGCAGGAGCGCATGGTGCAGAAGAACCTAGCAATGAAGGCTGAGGCCCCAAAACCCTCACCGATTCCACCTCAGCCATCTCCGTCCATCACCTGGTCAATTCCCGTCCCCGTCCTTGATCCCCAGCCCGCACCAGTCATGGGCCCGGCACCAGTAAGCAAGGCAAGTTTGATAAACACCCTCAACGCGGGAGATCGCCAACCTCTGCGTGAAGCCACCACTGCTGAGCTGAACATCACCAGCGAATCGGAAAATGCTCTGGCGATGGGCAGAGCAAACTCAACGGAACTAGAGGAAGTACCTGGGGGCGGAAGCTACTGGTTGGTGTCACTCCAAGGCCAGCACTGGCTGTTCCCTACGGATCGAACCCTCAAGGGCTTTGCCGCTGCACAACCAGCTAAGGGACTGTTCGACTACGAACAGCAGACAATTGCACAGCCTCAGCTAGTTGAACCAGCCCTCTTAGAGAATAGCGGGACACGCTGGAGCGTCAAGACAATTGGCAGGATTGCCGTACCCTGATCAACAATTTCTCAGCTGCGATCGCTGAGCTTCTGCTCTAGCAGGCGAATCCGCACCTCAATGCTCCGCTGAAGTGGATCAGAGTGAATGCCGATCGCTCCTTTATCTTTTAGATACCAGCGGCGACCATGCTCAACTACTGTAGCCATGCCAGGCATGAGCAATTCCAGCTCAGCAGGTAATGGCGATTCAACCTCAAGTTCGAACATACGCCCCAAACTCTCCACGTGAGTTTGCCGCTCAAGCATTCCAGGGCGAGGTAGAAGTACCCATTCTCCATCTTGGGTTTCGATGACCCAGGTGGTTCCTTGCGCAAACACCTCCAGCTCCACCTCAGGGATGGCGCCGCTGAGAGTGCGACCAGTCACGCTGCATGCGCGAGCGAAAGGCTGCAACAAAGCTGGCGTAGTACGGTAGACGTCAAGCAAACCATCTAACGGTAGGTTTAGTGCCGGGATAACCAGTTCCCGCTGATCCGAGCGGACGGGGAGATTAGGCGCACTTCGGACACTATCTACAGCAACAAGTTGCTGATCACGAAGATTTTGAAGTTCGGCTTCAAGCTTTTCGATTCGTTCCCCTAAATCGCTAACATCCTCACGAACACTCTCAAAGCTGCGTGTGATATTTTCATTTGTTTCTATGAATCGATCACTGAGCTGGCGAACACTTTTGAGCAAGAATTTGACGGAATCTATTAACTTATCAGCGTCCATCATCATCTCCTAAATAGCTTTGTGTACGGCTGACTGACTTCTCGGCCTGGCTAAGCAACTGATCAAACTCATCGTCATCTGCTGATCTGAGCGATGCACTACTTGCCTGTGGCGACTGCGTTCTCACACTCGGTTGCAATTGCGGAAAGGTAGGGATCTTGGCCGCCAGCTCGGAACCGGAGGGGCCAAGGCGCAGATTAGCCTGCTTCACAGCGTCAGGCAGGAGGATTAGGTCCATTATCTGACCCACTCCGCAGAAACCAAAGGTGAATAGCAAAGCGATGCCCAATCCGGGCTGCCCGAGATACATTCGCTGCACGCCGCAGATTCCCATTAAGGAAAGGGACCAAAGCGCATAACCGAGCGCCAGATCTTTTTTTTCTGCTGCCGATTTCAATGCGCAAATTGAAACTAAGTTATCCTAGGTGGTCGAGGCATGTTGCGCAATAGCAGGACCTGCCATCGTGGGACTCAGAACCTGGACCCAATTGAGGAAAAGACAAGCCTGCATATACCCCGTAGAGTGGATACGCAGAGTCAGTCAGTCTATTAGCGCGACTATTGTCACTTGGCAAAGTAGAGCTGATGAGGGCTGGACAGTAGAGCCTACGAGCCTTAGCAGGGGCCATTACTAGCTCTGTCCGCTTCCGCCGTGATTACTGAATTTGATGGCTTCCATGGTAAACCAGCCCGAGTGCTAGTGATTGCTCTTTAGGCAAAGTGTCTAACGATGGAATACAGAAATAATAAGTGCCTTAAGTTATCTGCTTGCGATTCTAGCGTTTTGCAATAGAAGCGATGCCCAATATATTTTTATCCCAAAGATGGGGATCACTCGAGAAAGCATTGTTCCATTCGGTTTATTGGTGCGTTGAGCTGGTTAGACTTGAATGCAAGGATCTCCTGAGATAAGATCCGATGTTGGAGCAAGGATCGGTCGGGACAGGCTTGATCTTGCATGGCTATTTGGGGCGTTGCAAAAAATACAGAGTAAACCCGATCAGAGCATGTGCGCTTATAAAGTGGAACTTGGCGGTTCCTACATTATCGATTAGCCCCCATGCTTATAAGCCGAGAACTGTCCGGAAAAATCTGCCTTGAATTAATCATGCTTGCTATTAATTGCTTCAGATTTTCACGTTCATGGGTATTATATCTTAGAACCTAGATCTCCGAGGAGTTCTGAATGATCGCCAGTTAGAATACAGAAGAAAATCAAGGGCTAGCAGGCTTGATCTCAACCACCTCTAGCAGCTTATGGTTTTTAGCGCGAAACTAAAGGGAGCCTGAGGCGCCCCTTGGTATCCTTGCCTACAGTATCAAGATGCTTAATTAGGGAATGGGGGCGCACCAAGAGCTCGGCATCCCTTAACTTAAAACTCTGTCCACTTGCGATATTCCTAGAGTCGCTCTCAATTCCAGTTTTGGATTAAAATTAATTAATCGTTGAATACCCCTTGAAATCCTCTAGCATTTTACTTCGATACCGCATACAGCACTAGCCGCATGATTATCTTGAATATCCCGCTGGCCGCCTCTAGCCTGTCTGTACTGATTGACTACTCCAAAGGAGTTGTTCTACTGCTTCAATTAATGGCAGCATTGATGGCTCTCTGGCTATCGGTACTGCTAGCGAAATCAACTGAACCCCTGGCTGCGAAGTTGGCTCAGCTTCACCAGGATGACACAATTGGCAATTCCAGGGTCGATCAAAAACTTTCGCGCATCCGCGCTCGCTATATCACGCTTCTCACTCACGTAGACAATGTCGATACGGCTGAGTTTAGTGCTGGCGTTATTGAGACGATATCCCTTCCCTTTTTCTCTCGCAGCATCACAGCAGCCGCAGCCCAAGGTTGGCTTAGGCAGGCGCCTGGCATTCTGATCTCCCTAGGGCTGCTCGGTACATTTGCCGGGCTGACCGCTGGGCTCAGTGAGATCAGTGGCGCTCTGGACAAAGGAGCCAGCACTACAGACACAATCACAGCCCTCTCCGGCATCGTCGCCCCAATGGGCGCAGCCTTTCAGACGAGCTTGCTAGGCCTGTTCCTAAGCCTGGTGATCCTGATCTGGACCCAAGTCACTGGCACCCGAACCTGTCTTGAGCGCTGTGAGACTCTGCTGAGCAGCTGGCTGG
>ERZ889217.1698-NODE-1698-length-10707-cov-6.627394_pt1 | contig 10707 bp, 7 predicted proteins | sample MGYA00521098_ERZ889217 | MGnify/ENA primary metagenome ERZ889217 (study PRJEB32303, sample SAMEA104408613) | aquatic metagenome | biome: Brackish water; feature: Pelagic; material: water | place: Baltic Sea | collected 2014-06-10T22:04:00 | depth 2,362 m ...
TAGCCAGTCCTTCGGTTTCGAGCTCCTCGATCGGATGCTCGGCTGCAAGGGCTGCCAATCGTGCTGTGAGCCCGGCTGCGACGCCGGTGCTGGCTGCTGCGAGCCCGGCTGCGACGCCGGCAACGGTTGCTGCGAGCCCGCTTGCGATGCCGGCAACGGCTGCTGCGAGCCGGCTTGCGACGCCGGCGATAGCTGCTGCGAATCGTCGTGCTGCGGCACTCGGAAGTGCCGGAAGCATGACCTCTTCGGCGGCTTGAAGGGGCTGTTTGAGAAGTGCAAGCGGAAGCACAAGGGCTGCTGCGACAGCAGCTGCTGCGAACCCGCTTGCGACGCTGGGAACGGCTGCTGCGAGCCGGCCTGCGACGCTGGGAACGGATGCTGCGAGCCCGCTTGTGACGCCGGCAACGGCTGCTGCGAGCCCGCTTGCGACGCCGGTGCTGGCTGCTGCGAGCCGAGCTGCGAAGCTGCTTCTTGCTGTGGCACGAGCTGCCGCAAGAAGTGCACGCCGATCCGGGACTTCCTCAAGGCCTGCCATGCAGCCAAGAAGCGTTGCCACCGGAACAGCTGCTGCGATAGCTGCTGCGAGCCCGCTTGCGACGCCGGCAACGGCTGCTGCGAGCCCGCTTGCGACGCTGGCAACGGCTGCTGCGAGCCGGCTTGCGACGCGAGCCCCGACTGCTCGGCGTCCATCGAGGCGCCGATCACGACGGTGGCTCAGGTGAGCCGCACGGTCGCCACCAAGTGATGAGAGGGTAGTCAGGTCGAACGACAGGATCTGTTGCCCAACTTCGGTTAGTGAGCACCGCCCGGGGGAAACCCCGGGCGGTGTTTTTTTATTGCGTTGGCCGGGCGCGGCACGAACACCGGCCGCCATGGAGTGAGTGGCGGCCAGGATGGAACGAACGTCCCGCGACTAGGCATGGGCAACCCCGAGCCCTCCAGTTGACGTCGCTTCTGGCCCAGAAAGCCAGGCTACACCCGGCGGAGGCGGCCGAGGCCGCTCTCGGTGTTTGCCAATGCCAGCCGGTGGGCTTCGCCGCCAAGGGAATCGGCCTCCCCGAGATACCGCTCCACACGCTCCCCCCCATCGGCAAAGTCTGACAGGAGGGGATCGACCAGACCCGCCTGGGGCAGTTCTCCCACCAGCGCGGAAATGTCACGGTCGAGCCCAACGCGGATGAGTGCATTGATCACCCATCGCAGCACGAGGCCCCAGAGCACAATCCAGACGAGAGACTCCTGCAGAAATCCCACGCTCGAACTCGGCCGGCCCTCCCAGAGATTGCCGTAGAAGAAACTCCAGCCGGCCCGCACCAGAACGAACACCAGAAGTGACGAGAAGAGCAGCTCAAACACCGTCCGGGCCAGCCGACTACCCAGCCGGCTCCGCCGACTGGACACGAGCCGCTCGATACCAGCCGCCAGCCAACCACTCGTACGTTCGACGACGGCACTCACCTGCACCGGCAGCCGGGCGGCGTCGAGCCGCGCTCGACCAACCAGGGGCTCGCGGATCACGGCCCTGGTGGCGAGACCACCAAGCACGCTCCGCGACTGCTCCACCTCGGCGGCTGCCAGGCCCAGTTCCTCGACAGACTGCCACCCGCCCCGCCCAGCCGCGACATCGGGTGGCTGGCCCGCGAGGAGGCGGCCAACCAGGCCACCCGAGGGACGCATCCGATGCCAGAGTGAGCCCACTGCCGCAACGGCATGGAGGAAGGTGGCAAACGGTCCCCCCTGCCAGCGATCGATCACTTCATCGGCGACGAGACGTTGCCAGGCACTGCGACCCGACCGCAGCCGATCGGCCACGCCCTGGGCAAGCACACCCTCCAGCCGCGTCCGCTCCCGGGTAACGCCCTCCCGCAGGGCCTGAGCCGGCTCGCGGTAGGGATCGAGCTGGAGACGGGCTTGCTGCATGAACCAGTCGGCCAGATCAAGGGCCCCCGTCCGTCGCACCCTGCGGGCAGCCCGCCCCACCAGTTCGCCATCAATGGCCTCGAGCAGTTCACGAAAGCCGGCCGCTGGCTCAATCCCAGCCGCCGCCCGCGCCGCCGCCTCGACCGCATCGAGCCGGAAGATTCGCGGCACCATGAACCCCTGCCGCTCTAACTCCTGCCGCCAGTCCTCCCGGATGTCGGGATCGCGAGACGCATGTGTCTGCACAAATAGCAGTGGTCGACCTGGCGCGAAGGCCGCCAGTTCGCGGGCCACGATCCAGGACCGGTATTTCTGCGCCGTTGAAACCAGCAGCAGCACGTCGCACGCGGGGAGGACCTTCTCCAGCAGGTCGCGGTTGCGATTGGCGGCGCTGGGCCGCGAATCCCCCGCCTGGGCCGGCACGTCAGCCTGAGTGTCGGGATCGGGGCAATCGACGAGCACGATGTTGGCCACAGCCGGCGACTCGCTGCGGACAACGCGGGCCTGCATCTCGGCCACAGGGAGCCAGCCCATCTCCACATCGACAGCTGCCACCACGACGGGATTGATCGTGGTGGGCCGCACGACGTCCCCAGCAGTCGTCACTTCGGCCCCGGCCAGCGCGTTGACGAGAGTGCTCTTGCCCGTTCCGGTGCCTCCGATCACGCCCACCACAAGCACCCGCGAGAGTTCACGGCGGGCGCGTTCGAGCCGCGGCGCGACCGCTTCCCATTCGGCGGCGACCCGCCGGGCAGGTGGCCACTCGGTGAGCGAGCCAGCCCAATGGTCAAGCCCCTCGACGAGCATGTCGAAGCCGGCCAGGTCTGGCCCCATCAAAGCCGCGGGCTCGTTGATCACCTGATCGACCTTTTCGGCTGCATTCACGCGTTGATCTCCCGGCTCCATTCCGCGAGCAGATGTCGCACTCTGTTCAACTCCGGCCGTTCCGCCGCGTGGGCGAGTCGGACAACCTCCTCGACGCCATCGCCGAGCACCACATTGTGGAGCGTCTCGATGAGAATGCCTCCCCGCTCAGCCGACCAACCCGCGAACAGCCGCTCGATAAGCGGTCGGACTCCCGCCACCGCAAGCCCGAGAGCCCCCTCGCCCATCAGTGGCGCAGCGGCCCAGAGCACATAGTCGCCGATGTGGTGCACGAACACCGAGAGCCCCCCCGCCGTGCCGGCTGCGGCCGGCATCGCCGCTGCCCCGGCGCTCAGGAGCGCCAGGGACACAACCGGTCGAGCCACCGCCCCGACATTGAGACCGCTGACGATCGCCCGCACCAGCGAGGGATTCTCCACAGCAAAGCGATCGAGTTCGCCGCGAACAAACACCCGGTAGGCCTCCGAGACCAGCGGCAGCGCCGCATGCCGCCGTTCGAGATCGGCATACCATTCTGACCGGTCGGCCGCTGCCAGCCGTGGGCCGAGCAGTTGCTCAAGCCGCTCATCCCGCCGGCACGCATCGTCGAGCCGCTGAACAAAATCCCCGAGTGCCTGCTTGAGCGCGGCGAGTTCCACCGCGGCGAAGTCCTCCTGCCTTTCCTCCTGGCTGCGGGCCAGCCCGATCCGCTGAGCCGCCCACATCACCCCGGCACCCGCCGTGCGGTAGACACGGCTGACACCTAGGTCGAGGGTTGACCGCCGTGGCTCGAGCCAATCCCAAATCTCCTGCCAGACGATTTCCTTGGGGGCCGGCGGCAGTTCCACCCGCACGCTCCCCTCCTCTTCGAGCACCCGCAGCGATGTCCGCCACTCGGCCGCCCGGCCACCGATTGCATCGACCCATCCCGACAGCCCCTGCCGCCGATCAAGCACAACCCGCAGGGCGCCGGTCATCGCCTGGAGCTTCAGGGCATCGAAGTCGCTCTCTGCCAGACGCGTCTCCAGAGGAATCTCACGACCGTCGGGCGTGAGTTCGGCAACGGGCTCGAGTGAAATCCTGCCGGCCGCCGCCGCAGCGGCGTCGTGCGGCGCCGCGTAGACGGCAGCCGGTTCAACGCCGGTCTCGGTAGTGAATGTGGCCAGCCAGCCGGGCAACCGCTCCCGCTGCCGCGGCCAGTCGAGCATGTTGAAGATCACGATCACCGTCTTGCCCGCTGCAGACGCCGCCGTGAAGAACTCCCGCACAGAAGCATCGTTGTATTTCTGCTGGGTGAGCACCGCCACGAGTGCGTCGGCAGCATTCCGTACCAGTTCCGCCCGCCGCCAATTCTCCTGGAGCGTGCCGTCGATGTCGGGCGTGTCGATGATCACGAGCCGCTCCCGCTGCCTGCCGCTGACGTCTTCTCGCCACACGAGTACGTCGCCACGGGAAGCGTCGAGTGCATCCTGCTCACTCGACCAGGCCAGTGGCTCGAACCCGGGAAACATCCCTGCCAGATCGATTCGGCCGGCGAGTCCGCGGGGCAGGCTGGCAACCGGATGGAGCGTGCGAGCCGCCTCGGGAAGTGAGCGGCTGATCTCACTCCCGACGAGCGTGTTGGTAATCAGGCTCTTTCCGGTGTTCGTGCCCCCGCAGACTGCCGCCACGAGGAGCGGCTCACGATCTGCCTGCGGCCTGAGTTTGCCGAACAGGGCTCCGTGCCAGTCAGTCGTTTGGGGGTCGGGCAGGCCAAGTTCCCGGGCGAGCGGGGTGAGGCGGTCCACCTGCTCGCAGAGTTCGCTGATCCATCCGGCCCAAGCGGTGAACGGCAACGTTGAACCGTTCTGCCGCGGATCGATGCCCACACGATGCTCCCGTCAATCTGCCAGGCAACCGGGGCCTGGGGTGTTCGGCCCTCAACCGTTTGCCGCGTTCTCTTCAAAGTTCTACACTCACGCCATTGGCAGGGGCCCTCGGCACCTCCCGGCAGGTAGTCTCCCCTGCCCCGTGCCTTCCCGCAAACCTGCTGCAAACCCGGTGATTTCTCGATGCTTGAACGACGCCCTATCTTCCCCGGCGTGATCGAAATGAACCACCAGGCCGGGTGGAGGATCGGTTGTAACGTCTACCTTGTCTACGATGAGCGGAACTGGGTGCTGATCGACATCGGCTACGAGGAAAGCGTTGATGAGATCGTGGAACTCATTCGCCAGATGGACTTCCCGCTCTCCCAGTGCCGTGGCCTGATCGCGACCCATGCCGATGTCGACCACATCCAGGGGCTTGCCAAGGCCAAGGCGATCCTCAAGGCGCCCGTGCTCGCCCATCCACTGGCTGTCGAGCCGCTCGAGCAGGGGGATCGCATCAAGACATTCGCCGAGATCGCGGCCCAGGATGTGCACCTCCCGATGCCGCCGGTGAAGATCGACCGCACGATCGAGAATGGCGACATCGTCGAGATCGGATCACTCGGGCTCGAGGTCTGGCACACCCCCGGCCACACCGACAGCCAGCTCGCATTCCGGATGGGCGAGCTGCTCTTCTCCGGTGACAACATCTACCGCGACGGCTCAGTCGGTGCGATCGACGCCCACCACGGCAGCAACATCCACGACTTCATCCAGTCGCTCGAACGGATCGCCGCCAGCGACGTCGCCTGGCTGCTGCCGAGCCATGGCCCGATCTTTCGCAAGGATGATCAGCTCCTTGCCGCCACGATTTCCAGGCTCCAGGGCTATCTGACCCTGGCTGACTTTGGCACCTGCGCGCCCGACTGGCCCCTGATCAAGGAGTGGGATCGCGAACTGGCCGAAGGCAGGCTGCCCGCCGACTGAATGGCCTTCCCTTCCTCGACCACACGGGCTCGCGTGTAGACACCGGGGACTCTGCGGTATCTGCCGGTTTTTCGGTGAAGACCGGTCATTCGGCCTGCCGATACTCCTTCTCGGATCAATTCCATCCCGGGGGGGACTTTCTGATGACACGGCATCTTTTTGCTGTCGGGGTGGCCTGCGGCCTGACCCTGGCCGCCTTCGCTGGCGACGCTGCAGCCCAGGCGCCAGCGGCCGGCCAGCAGGCCTACGGCTACCAGTGGGGGCATTCCTACAACAACCACGACTGGAACCGGCTCTACCACTATCCCTACGTCTGGTACGCGCAGAACTTCTACGCCGACGGATACATGCAGTCGGCGAATGATCTCTACTACCGCTATCCGCAGGAGATGCGGGTGCCCGTCTACAACCGCTCCTGGCAGAACTACTACCCCAAGAGCCGGCGGTACTACCAAGGACACCACTTCCACTTGGATGTGTTCTGATTGGACGGCTGCCGGGCCATCCATGGCCCCGGCAGCCTTCCCGACCCACCGGTGGCCGGCCGCCTTCCCGGCGGCCGATTGCGTGAGGCCGCTGCGCGATGGCTGCCTCAAATTGACGGATGGTCGTCGAGGTTCCCCACGCGAAGGGCACGCGGCGCGGGCTGCGCCCGCTGCGTGCCGAGAGAGGGTGGCCTGCGCGGCCTCAGGGAGTTCGGCGAGGGGTTTCCCGAGCCCTGGAGCGGGCCTGGTCGGCGAATACAGCGAGAAGTTCAGAGCGCTTTGGCGAGGTTCGCGTCGATCGCCGCGAGGAAGTCCTGGGTCGTGAGCCAGCCCTGCTCAGGGCCAATCAGGCTCGCGAGGTCCTTCGTCATCTTCCCCGACTCGACCGTCTCAATGCAGACCTGCTCAAGCGTCTCCCCAAAACGGATGACATCGGGCGAGTTGTCGAGCTTGCCACGATGGGCCAGCCCGCGGGTCCAGGCGAAGATCGAGGCAATCGGGTTCGTGCTCGTGGCCTTGCCTTGCTGGTGCTGACGGTAGTGCCGGGTCACCGTTCCGTGGGCGGCCTCGGCCTCCACCGTCTTGCCGTCCGGCGTCATTAACACGCTGGTCATCAGGCCGAGTGAGCCGAAACCCTGGGCCACGATGTCGCTCTGCACGTCGCCGTCGTAGTTCTTGCAGGCCCAGATATAGCCCCCTTCCCACTTGATCGCACAGGCCACCATGTCGTCGATCAGACGGTGCTCGTACGTGAGGCCTTGGGCGGCAAACTCGGCCTTGAACTCGGCGTCGAAGACCTCCTGGAAGAGGTCTTTGAAGCGACCGTCGTAGACCTTCAGGATCGTGTTCTTGGTCGAAAGATAGACGGGATAGTGACGGGCCAGGCCATAGCGGAAACTCGCTCGGGCGAAGTCACGGATGGAGTCGTCGCGGTTGTACATCGCCAGGGCCACGCCCGGTGAGGGGAAGTCGTAGACCTGCATCTCCATCGGAGCCGAGCCATCGGCAGGCGTGAAGGTGAGCGTCAGGCTGCCCTTCCCAGGAATCTTCACATCCGTCGCCCGATACTGGTCGCCGAAGGCGTGACGACCCACGACGATTGGCTTCGTCCAACCAGGCACGAGCCGGGGGATGTTGGAAATGATGATTGGCTCACGAAAGATGACGCCGCCCAGAATGTTACGGATCGTGCCGTTGGGGCTCTTCCACATCTTCTCGAGGCCAAACTCTTCGACCCGCGCCTCGTCGGGAGTGATCGTGGCACACTTCACCCCCACACCACACTCCTTGATCGCGTTGGCCGCATCGACGGTCACTTGGTCGTGGGTGGCGTCGCGGTTCTGGATCGAGAGGTCGTAGGAACGGAGTTCGACGTCGAGATAGGGAAGGATTAGCCTGTCCTTGATGAACTGCCAGATGATCCGTGTCATCTCATCGCCGTCGAGTTCGACGACGGGGCCCGCCACCTTGATCCTGCCTGCCATGGGTCGTGGTTGCTCCTACTTGCGAGGGTGTCATCCCGGCCACGGAATCCGAGCCGCGCCGGCGATGTTGTAGCAGCATCGCGACGACGATCACACCGTCCCGCCGGTCACGACGGCCACGAGCACGCCGACGGCCGCGGACAGCTCATCGAGGGCGATCCATTCGTCGGCCGTGTGGGCCTGGTCGATCGATCCTGGCCCGAAGACCACGCTCGGTACACCCGCGGCGGCATAGACACCGGCGTTGGTGCCATAGCGAGCGGCGGTTCGGCGGCCGTGCCCCTGACTACGCGCGGCAGCGGACAGGGCCTCTACCCAGGCCGCTGCGGCAGGGGCAGCCGTTCCATCAGGAAGACCGTAGGCGTCGTTGAACGGAGGATCATGCTCGATCCGCACGTTGGGGCAGGCAGCAGCAACCCGGGCGATCACCTCATCGCGGGCCGTCGTGGGCGACTCGCCGGGCAACAGCCGCCGCTCGATCTCGAGCACGGCCAGGTCGGGCACGAGATTCACTCCCGTCCCGCCGTGAAGCGTGCCCAGGCTCAGGGTTGGAGGGCCACAGGGATGATCTGGATGGCGGGTGAGGAGTTCGCCAGCCAGAGCCTCAATCGCCAGGGCGGCCCGTGCCGCCGAGTAGAGGGCGTTTTCACCCCGCTCGGGAAAGGCACCGTGGCAGGCCCGGCCATGAACCCGCAGCCGCCACTTCAGCGACCCTTTGTGCTCGACAACGAGATCGAGGCCGGTTGGCTCAGCCACGAACGCCACGGCCGGCCGGTCGATCAGGAAGTTCCGCGCCGGGGCATCGCCGGGCGTGTGAAGCGTGGCCGCGTCCCAGAGCCGCTTCACTGCCAGGGCGCCCGAAAACCCAAATTCCTCATTGACGGTCGCGGCCAGAACGACGGTGGCCTTTCGCTCCGGTGCTGTTGCGAGCTGCTCCAGGGCGGCGGTCATGGCGGCCAGTCCCCCCTTCACATCGCACGTGCCGCGACCATACATCCGGCCGTCGCGGACCAGCGGCACGAAGGGCTCGATCGACATCCCCTCGGCAGGCACCGTGTCCTGATGGGCGTCCCAGAGGATCAGCGGGCTCCCCGGCACCGTCGCCTCCAGCCGGGCGATCAGGTTGTCGCGGCCCGGGGCCACTGGCTGCCGCACCCAGGGGACGCCAGCCGCCGCGAACCGCTGCGAGAGATAGTCGGTGACCCGGCCCTCGAGATAGTGGGGTCCCGAGACATCTCGGCCCATGGGGTTGACACTTGGCCGGCGAACGAGGGCGGCCAACAGCGCAACGTGGTCGGGGCATGACATCAAATCCACCCTACCAGACCGCCCGGTTTCTTTCCTGGCCCCGATCGGGAGGGTACACTCACTCTTCTTCCGTTCAGGTCACTTCCAACCCGCTGGAAACCCGTCATGTCCGTTGCCGATCGCACGCTTCGTCGCTTCTCCGGGCTCTCACAGTGGAATCGCCGCCTCGCCTTGATTCCGCTCCTGGCCGCTGCGCTGGCATGCCTGGCCGCCATCGCCTCTGCCGCCGACCCGGCGAGCCCCCGCGCCGCAGATCAAGCCGCGATTCGGGCGGCTTCCCAGGCCTACGTCGAGGCGCTCGGCAAAGGAGATGCCGCAAAACTGAAGGCGGCATGGACCCCTGACGGCGACATCGTGGACGCGGCTGGCAACGTGCTGCCCGGCCAAGAAACCGTGTCGCTCGAGAAAGGAGCAGCGGAAGATCGCCCGAAAATCAAGATTGGGGAGACAAATCTCCGCTTCCTTTCTGCCGATGTTGCGATCGAGGACGGCACGGTCGAGATTGCGCATCCGACCGGCGGCCTGCTCAACGGTCGCTTCTCCGCCACCTGGGTGCGGCACGAGGGACAGTGGAAACTGGCGGCACTCCGGGAAGCCCGCGGCGAAGCGGCAACCGGGCTCGCCGCGCTTGCCGATCTTGAATGGATGGTGGGCGACTGGCTCATCGTTGATGAGCATCCGACGGCTGCTGACGCTGCGAACGAACCGGTCATCGAGGTCACGACCCGCTGGAACGAATCCAAGACATTCCTCACTCGCGTGATGACGATCACCTACTCAAAAGACGCCCCACCCTTGCGGATCACGCAGCGGATCGGCTGGGATCCGCTGACCCGCTCGATCAGGTCGTGGGTCTTCGGCTCCGACGGCAGCCACGGCGAAGCCACCTGGACCCGCGACGGCAGTTCCTGGGTGGCCGAGGCTCGGGCCGTGATGCCTGACGGCCAACAGACCGCCTCTCTCAATATTTACACCTACGACGGCAAGGACCGCTGTGACTGGCGATCCGTGCCCACCCACATCGGCGGCCAGCACATGCCGCAGGTAGATCTGACGATGATCCGCAAACCGGAGGGCGCCGGCCGCTAGCCGCGTGGAACGATGACCAGGACAGTGAACGGGTTCCCGATTTTTTTCCTGATGCTCACGCTGGCTACGGCTGCCCAGATCGGCCTGGCAGCTGATGCTCCAGCGGCGGCCAAACCTGCCCCGGCCGCAGACGACGCCGGTGACATTGCCCGCAAGGCAGAGATCATGAGCAGCCAGCGGTGGCGACGGGCGATCTTCGAATTGGGGGAGTGGCTTTCTGCGCAGCAGATTTATTCGCCGCAGGACGTCAATCGGATCAAGGCCGATTTCAACCGCCGCGTGTCCGGGATGTCGTCGTATGAACTCGAGTATCTGCTGGACGACCTCGACGCGAAGTTCAAGGTCATCGAGTCGCCGGAGGCCAAAGACGCCCGGGCCTGGGTGGGCCAGTACCTCTCCGCGATGAGTGACACCAAGCGAGCGGAGGTGCTCAAGGATGTTCCCAATGTGGTGACGATGTCGGCGGCCCAGCTCCAGCAGGAAGTCGTTCGGATCGAGCAGACCAAGGCCTCGCTCCAGCAGCGGCAGCAGGCCTTCGATCAGAGCCGCCAGACCATGGTCGATCAGGCCGCGGCAGCTCGGCAGCAGACGGCCGCCGCCTCGCGGGCTGCAATGGCTCAGACGCAGTCGGCTTCATTCTCGCCCTACCACAGCGGCGGCGGTGGTGGCGGTGGCGGTGGCGGTGGCGGTGGCAAGCAGCCCTTCTCCGACGTGCACTCG
>ERZ889217.1699-NODE-1699-length-10704-cov-15.352521_pt1 | contig 10704 bp, 11 predicted proteins | sample MGYA00521098_ERZ889217 | MGnify/ENA primary metagenome ERZ889217 (study PRJEB32303, sample SAMEA104408613) | aquatic metagenome | biome: Brackish water; feature: Pelagic; material: water | place: Baltic Sea | collected 2014-06-10T22:04:00 | depth 2,362 m ...
AGGGTGGGTCAGTTTTAGATGAAAACTCTGGGTCAGTTTTAAGCGATTCTCAACAACTATCGACAAGACTCAGATTTGTTAAACGAATGGCTCGAGGATAAAACCGTCAGGGGTGATTACACGTCAACGGGCGATGCGTACCGTAACTATAAGTGGTGGGCAGAAAACCAAGGCCTGCGACCAATGAGCAACAAAATGCTAACCATGCGTTTGCAAGACCATGGCATTAAAAGTGAGAAGGTAAACCGTGTGCGATGTTATGTCGGCATAAAGCTGGTGAATGAGCCGCTTGTGGTCATGACGGGCTAGTGATTCGGGGACAGATGTGACAGATGTTGGGTCTTTTTCCGTAACTTTCTCTTTAATTTTTTCTATGCGAGACTTATTGAAAAAAGGGTTACATCTGTCACATCTGTCCCACCACTGCAATCACCATGCCTTCATGGTTTCCTTGCGATCGGTAGACGCATTGCGCCTAGTGGTAATCACAGCAACCATAACGACCATAACGACCACAGTCAATATTTAGCTCAAAGGATGGTCCATGCGGGCGAATGATTCAAAATTTCTCTAGCCTTCAGACGAGGCGCTATCAGTATGTAATTCATCAGCAAGCGCCATCGCAGCAACGTCTTTGATACTCGTTACTGGAACATAAGAATCAGATTTGCGACCTCTCGTGCGTGTCGCTGTTGTCATTCCCAGAACATGCATTGCATCCTCGAGACGCGCCAAGCGGGCTGAAGCTCTAGATTGGTCATGCTTAGCTTCTTTGGTGTATCGCCCTGATTTGATATGCGCCGCGATCACACGCTGCCGCCCAGCTTCAGTTTTAGGGGCAGAATTTCCTCGCCCGCCATGCATATGGCATTTCTGTGTTTTGCTTATTTTTGAAGCAGGCCTTCCGCACTGGAGTCCGGACCTCTTGCTTTTCGCAGTACAGCGCAAACACTTAATTCGATTTCCCGCCGTTGACAGCATAGAAACAGGATTCAAGTCGCGTGGATTTTGCATATTGATATTATGCCCTGATTAAAAGCGTTATGCTTGGTGATCCTTCCCTTGCAACTAAGCCATGATGCATATCGCCTACTACGAAGCTGACGTTAAAAACTTCTGCACAGCCGACCCGAATGCGGTTCTGGGCGAGCTCGTTAATCGACATGGCTTTGCGCTGGAATCGCAGCAGAAATTTGCATGGCAGGAACAGATATCCATGCTGCAAACCACCCTTATCAATGTACCTGGCACGATCTACTTTGAGTTTTCTATTCCTCGTATGGGTAAACGTGCTGATGTAATCCTTATATCCGGCAGCGTAGTATTCGTCATTGAATTTAAAGTGGGCTCTGACACCTTTGACCGAGCTGCGATTGAACAGGTGCATGACTACGCTTTAGACCTTAAAAACTTCCACAAAGGCAGTCATAATTGTCAAATATTGCCGGTGTTAATTGCTACTAGATCATCACCTGTTAACGAACCTTTACTTGATTGGGATTCTGATGGTGTAGCAAAGCCAGTATGCCTAACCTCATTCGCTCTGCCTGGGCTAATAGCAACAACTGTGTCACAGCACTCGGCTGCTCCGATTAATCCTGCTATCTGGTCTAAATCTGGTTACCATCCCACTCCAACGATTGTAGAGGCCGCATGAGCAAGCGCACTTGTCGAGAGAGCAAGGATTGCTAGAAGGCGAGAAATCTGAAGAGTTTTCATTTAATATTTGCCTCTTATTGTGGGATATTTTTGAGTTGGTCGAGCAACTCTTTTGTGGGAAGGACATCAGCGTACTTCTGGCTCATATCGAAAAGGTTTACAGCGTGTGAGGTCTGGCCTCTGTCATAGACGCATTCCTCGGGGATAGCGACTTTGAAATTGAGTGAAAAGGCATCAACGACAGTGCCTCGAACGCAGCCGCTAGTCGTGCAGCCAGTGACCACCAGGGTATCTACGTTTTTATCAATAAGGTGACTGCAAAGAGCCGTGCCAAAGAAGGCGCTTGGGTGTTTTTTGGGCAGTAGGATGTCGTGGGCGTTGGGCGCAAGCTCTTGGACAAATTCGTACCCCTTCGCTGAAATACCCATGATTGCGGGCACTTTCTCTGCAAGGCGTCCACCGTCATAGCTTTGCTTGGGAGCAACGTGTGGATAGATAACAGGCCAACCTCGCTCACGAAACAAAGCAAGCAGTGGAACGATTGAGTCCACAGCTTGCCAGCCGACCTCACCGCATGAGGTTGGAAACTCCTTGATCGCTTCCCAGAAGGGCTTGCGCTGCGTTCCAACCGTGCGATACTGAATATCAATGATCAGTAGGGCGGGGCGCTTTCCTAAACCGCTGGGGCGTCCAAACCCTGATGCATCATAAGCACGCAGTTCTTCATCACCGACAATTCCGCTCCAAGGTCTCATTTCTTCATCTCCAAAAGGTGTTTTTATTTTGCTGTGACTGAGCCAGCATTTGTTCGAAATAGATACTGTCCATCTCCGGGCTTACCCGTGAGTTGGCCGTCTTTCATGATTGTCTTACCACGCAAAATAGTCTCTACAGCCCAGCCTTTGAAGGTCCAGCCATCGTAGATGCTGTAGTCAGAATAAGAAAGCAGATCAACATGGTTAACAGTTTTTTCCAGGTTTAGATCAACCAAGCTAAGGTCGGCATCAAGCCCTGGCGCTATATTTCCTTTACGGTGCTCTAATCCGAATATTCGAGCCGGTGAGTGGCAAACAAGTTGCGCAATACGCTGTAAAGATAATCCCCGCTGGTGATAGCCCTCATGCAAGAGCACGGGTAGTATGGTGGCAGTTCCAGGAAAGCCTTGAGAGGCAAGCCATAGGCTCTTATCTTTAGTGGCACGCTTGCGTGGGCAGTGGTCCGAGGCAACTACATCGATTGTTCCATCGATTAAACCCTCCCAAAGCGCCTCGCGTTCATCCGCACTCCGAAAAGGTGGATTTGCTTTGCCCATGCCCCCTAGGTCCATATCACTGGTGTGCGTGAGGTAGTGAGGGCAGGTTTCTACAAACACCTTTGAGTATCGCTTGCGCCAAAATCTGACTTCATCGAGGCCCATCTTTGAGCTCATGTGCGGAATGTAAATGGTCGCACCTGATTTTTCGGCAAAAAGCATCGCCCTGATAGCCGCCTCTGCCTCGGTGATGGGGGGTTTGACAGTCTCCCAATCTTTCAACGTGTGCATTCCCACGTTGAGTTGGTTATTTCTAAGCCGATTCACGATCTCGATATTTTCAGTGTGACATACGACAGTGAGGCCACCGACCGAGACCGCTTTATTCATCAGCGCGTAGAAAAAACCGTCATCCGTACCATCTAAGCCTAAATAGCGTCCCTCTTCACCCTTGAAATTCATAAAGTATTTGAACGAAGTGACACCGCACTCCTCTACGTAACGCCCCAGCTCTTCGAGGTGCTGCTCAGTGGCGGCGCTAAAGTGCAAAGCGTAGTCCGTATGAACGCGGGGCTTGGCAAATGCTTGCTCGCTCTCGTAGACATCACCGTAGGCATCGCTACTCAACAAGTAGGCAAGAATAGTGGTGAAACCACCGATTGCCGCGTGCGCAGTTTCAGTTTCGTACTCAGTGATTTTTTCGCCGAAACCTAAATGTACATGTGCATCAATGAGGCCGGGAAATACATGTAGTCCGTCGATCCGTCGCTCACGGACCGTTGGATCAATAGGTGTATTTGGCAACATCAGTGCTTGAATGACACCGTTCTCAATCAAGATATCTAGCGCTTGCGGTGGGTGATCTGCACGCACAACGGTACCGCCTCGAAATATCACTTTGTCAGTCATTACATAGTCCTTCATTCATTTGTCAGCTGTTGATTTTTTCTAAAGAGTGTGAGGATGAGATAACAAGGTCTCTGAGCTCTGGGATCTCTTCAGTGATCGCGTGCAGACGCTCAGCGTTGAGCGTAGCGCCAATGCACACTAGAAATGAGCTTTCATTCCAGACTTGATGTTCCGAAAGTCGAGTGGGTTTAGAAAAATAGCCTTGAACACCCTGAATGATCCATGGATGCTCACCTTGTAATCTCAGTAGACCCTTGCAACGAAGCATCATTCGGCCAAACTTGTGTGAAAGCACCTGAGTAAGGGCTGCATAGCTAGGCCAACTCATCGGAGTGTTGCCGAACCGTAATGTATAAGTTTGGATGCTCTGAAATGCACTGCTATGTGTAAACGCAGCTAAACGTTTTTTATTAAGGAGCTCATTGCCCCACAACGATGCAGGCTTGACATCTTTGGACCTTAGATGGCGTGACTCCATCAGGTTCTCAATCCATACTTCTGGTTTGGATAAAACAGTGTTTTTGGTAGAGGAATCGGAAGCTAAGATATGTGCCGTATCCTGTCCGATTTTCCATTGGTGAATCGGCGCGTATGGATTCAATTCCGACAGCATTGTGGTGAGTTGCTGTATCTGTGCGAGATTCGCGGTGTCGGTTTTTCCGATCACCAAAGTGTCAGCCATGGCAACTTGATCACGAGCCTCTTGGTAAGATGTCAGCGTTTGCGCGCCGTTGGCTGCATCGACGACCGTCAGAACTTGCGAAAGTTTGTAACGCGACAGCAGGGCTGAATCGCCGATGAGTGTGGCTGTCAAAGGACCTGGGTGTGCCAGTCCACTGGTCTCTACCATGATGCGGTCAAATGGCGGGATAGCTCCCGCATTTCGACGTACGAAGAGATCAATCAAGGTATCCCGAAGGTTGCCAGATGAAGCGCAACATAAGCACCCGGAATCAAGCAAAAGGACTTGATCTTTGGCGCTATCGACCAGCAGATGGTCAAGCCCTACATCACCAAACTCATTGACAATGACCAACGTTCCCGCGAATGCAGGATCTCTCAGCACAGTATTCAGCTGAGTAGTCTTTCCGCTACCCAAGAAGCCAGTGATGAGGGTGACTGGAATTTGGTGAGATTGGGAAGTGGACACCATCAGCCTTCAAGTTATCTGTTTGGTGGACGTTGACTTGTCTATACCCTCACGCCCTTGAAACTTGCGGGCATGCTCAATCATGTCAGCGGGCGGACGGGCGTGAACATAACCGCGACGGGTCGTGCTGATGTCTAAGCTTTTTAAATCATGCATGATTTCTGCCATTTTCAAATTCGCACTGAGCCCGTCGATAATTGGGACGTCTTCAATACGAGTGATTTTGGCGTGAGCGATCGCTTCGCTCAGGTAAAGCTGACCTGGAATGATAGCTTCAGCGCCCTGTTCGATGGCACGATGGGCGGCTTGGGTGAATAGATCCATCAACACGTTATCCTCAGTAAATCCTTGGCTAACTTGTTTAAAGTCAGCATCGATAATCACCGTGGGTAATCCGCGCTCGCTTAAACCCAAGCGTTTGATGCGCAAATCAATCATTTGATCAAAGCCTTTCTCAAAGGCAATGACAACGAATTTTGAAGATAGGCAGCAAGCAAGATGCATGGCTGATTCGCCATACCCCACCACAGGGATGTCGACGAGTGCACGCGCCTGTTCAAGCGCTGGGTCTTGAATCGAGCCAATCGCGAACACGTCGTAGCCTTGGGCTTCTGCTCGCAGCGCATTGTCAAGAATGAACTGTTCAGTCATGGCCGCCATGTAGGGGTACTTTACGACCTGTGAGGGCGGGTACTGGCCATAGATGCCCTCAGGCATCCCCACGAAGTCCACAGTCACGCCTGGTCTGGCAATCGTTTTTACTCGGGCCTGCATCCCTGCAAAATAGGTGGGCGTACGTCCCATTTCAATCAGGCTCTGGAACAAAATCTTCATGATCTTTCCTATGCCTTTTCGGGCTATCTGGATTGCTTGGGCTGCATGAGCGCCACGAGTTCATACCAGGGGCGCGTCGTATAAGATTCATTGCCTGCGATCACCTCGACAGCGAGTGCTGCAAGCTCTGGGTATTCAGCGTGAGTCAGTTGTCGCACTTTCTCATGGCGTTCGATGCTGGTGAGTGGTTGATCAGAGCCGCCACGGGCCGATAAGCATTCAGTAACAACTTCGCTGCCATCATTGAGTTGGATATGTAAGCGCGCCGGTCGATCGTTAGGTGACGCAGGGATGGGACCTGGCCATGCCGCCATACTAATTTTCTCTCGTAACTTGTTAATTTGAGGGTGACTTAAGGTGCTTGTATTGAATGCCTCAGCACCCCCTGTGCCTGTGATGAGGACCGAGGCGAGCGCGTGCGACATTGAAAACTTAGCCGAAAGCGTATTTGTTGGTGTTGAGTTATCAAGCGGCAAGGCGAGTTCATGGGTGTAGACCTTGATACCTTCAATTTTCTCCAAACCTCTTTGTATAAGATCAGGCCTGCTTTCAAGTACTGCTTCGACTGCGGAATGAAGATGCTGGCAACAGGCATAAATCTTTGTGTATCCATGCTCAACAGCCCAAGAGGTGCCCAGGTCCTTTGTGAGTTCTTCGGGCTTGAAACCACCACGCAGTACAGTGACATAAACATCATACAAACTCGCAGGAGTTCCGGTGATGCCCGCATTCACCCATTCGCATGCCCTCAGGCCTGATTGAGCGCCAAGCCCTGCCCAGACGTTTCGTACCAGCGCACCTTCAGCAAGGTGGTTTCGCGGAGCTGGCGTAATGAGCGTACTGGCAGAATTGATCGCGTCAGCCATCTGGACAGGCCCGAGCCCTTTGTGCCGAGCCGTGGCAATGGCGGCACCAACCGCCGCAAATCGACCATGTGATTGCATGACCGACGGTTGTTGAGGAAATGTCCGAGCAATGCGCGTGATAACTTCATAGGAGACAACCAAGGTTGTGAGCATCTCTTGGGTGGTCGTGCCATCAGTTTCGGCCTGTGCTAATAAAGCGGGCAACACATACAAGCCAGCATGGCAGGGGGTCAAACGATAGCCTTCGTCAAGTTCAAGCCAGTTAGCCGACACCGCATTGACTAATGCTGCTGTGTAGATATCTGTCTGAGTCCCAGGCTTACAAAAAATAGATGCACTCGCCAGCCCAGCTAATTTAAACAGTAAAGGGTATAGGCGTTGAAACTCGGGTTCATCCCATGCCCCAATCATGGCAGACAGGTCATCAAAAAGGATCTCTGCCGCTCGCTGAAAAATGTGAGCGGGAATGTCTTTCGCTTCAACATTGGTCGCCCACATCACTAACTCATGAAGAGAGGATTCCAAGAGGGCGCGCTCATTGCTAGCTGAGGTAGGCTGTGACATTTTGACCCTTTAGTGTTGAGTTGCCATGATTGTGGCTGCGGCGTGTTCGCCGGCGATGAGGCCCAGGCCATAGGCACTCAGTAGCCCATTACCTGAAAGATAACCTTCGGGCAGATCGCCTGATAAACCTGCAACTGAGCCACCACCCGCATAGAGATTTGGAATGATGGAGCCATCGGGTCTGCAGACGCGCGCATGCACGTCCACAACAAGCCCGCCTTGGGTATGAACGAGGGCGCCGGTGATGACTGCGCCATAAAACGGACCTTGGCTAGGAATGGGCAATGCAGCTCGATTAAATGGATCGGGTAGTCGGCCACTGCATTGGTCAAAACTACGTTGCACTGCTTCTATTGGCAGTTTGAATAGGGCGGCCAATGCATCGATTGAGGCTGCCGACTTCACAGCACCCGATGCCACGGTATCCTTCCAGTGATCGAGCCGAGCTACAATATTGACTGTGCGTTGATCAAAGAAGGCAATTCCGACTTGATCATGTTGAGCCAACACTTCACGCGCAAATTCTGAGTAACCTTGGTCTTCGCGCGCAAACCGATTGCCTTGGCGATTCACAATGATCGCGCCAAGCTGAGGAATCTCAGGCACCAAGCGCGTTCCATATCCTGCACATACCAAGCCATGGGCTTGGTATCCACACATGTGAGCCACTGCGCCGCCTAGATCCATGCCCCACCGGATCGCGTCGCCCATGTTTCCTTGAACGCCGATCGAAGGTAAGCCGTGCATGTGGGGTATGTACTGGGCAATCATGTCTTGATTTGACCCAAAGCCGTCACACGCCAATATGACTTTCTTGGCGCCTAGATTCTGTGTTTGTCCATCAGCGCTTGCAATCACGCCTTGCACTTTACCGCTTTCGCTGACGATGAGTCCCGTGCCAGGTGTTCGATCAACGTAAGTAACGTTGCCCATGCTTTGAACTGCTTTTCTGAGGCCGTTTATTAATGGTGCGCCTGTGCGTCCGGGGCCATTGTGAAGCCGCATGGCGGAAAATCCGTAGCGGCTTGCATCTGTATTGAGCTCCATAGGCACACCCAGTTGGTGCTCAAAAATATGGATGAGTTCCGGTGATCGCTGGCAAAGAACATCTACGATGGCTGGGTTTGCTTGGTTGCCGCTTTTTTGCAGAATATCTTTAGCCATTTGTTCTGCTGAGTCCTCAACACCAGCGCGGCGTTGGTGCTCTGTGGGAGCCGCAGGGACAGACCCGCTGGCAATCTCTGCATTACAACCGAGCCGGGAGTCTCGATCCAGCAAAATAACATCTAGACCTGAAAGTCCGGCCCGATGGGCAGCCATCAGGCCGCAAGCGCCGCTACCTATTACGATAATATCGGCTTCATAGTCTAAAGCAGGAGGGCGCATGTGTATTGTTGCAGTCAAGGTTAAAGCGATAGGGCGCTCTGCAAGACCCAAGCCCTTATCGCGCTTTGGTCTGCAGAGCGATGGTTAGAGTGAGATATGTCTTTATTGCTTGATTTTAATGTTGGCCTGTTTCACAACCTTGCCAATACGATCGTAATCAGACTTCACGAATTTCGAGAACTCGCTGGACGACATGTTGGAGGCTGGATCCATCCCCTGCTTGATGAAGCGAGCGCGCAGCGGTCCTTCGAGCGCCTTGTTGACGGCTTTATTCAGTGTTTCGATAATAGCTGGGGGTGTGCCGACTGGCACAAATACGCCGTACCAAGTCCCTGCTTCATAATCGGCAACACCTAGCTCTCTAACGGTCTTTACGTTCGGAATAGGCGCTGAACGCTTGTCGCCAGTCACCGCTACTATTTTTACTCGGTCAGAGTTGACATGTGGGGCGGCTTTAGCAATGTCAGCAAACGCGAAGTCAACTACCCCCCCCAAGACTGCATTCATAGCCGGACCCATACCTTTATATGCGACAGGTAAGAATTTGACTCCAGTCACTGCGCTGAGCATCTCCCCGGCTAGGTGCGGAGCACCGCCCACGCCAGAAGTACCATAGGTTAACTTGCCCGGGTTGGCGCGTGCTAGATCTATCAGCTCTTTCAGAGAAGAGGCTTTGACAGAGTTGTTGATGATAATTGCGAAGGGTGTTTTAACAGCCAGTGCAACAGGGGTAAAGGCTTCGTTTGGCTTAATCCGAAGATCATACAAATGGGGTGCTGCAGTCATAGGCCCAGCGGCAGCAAAAAGAAGGGTGTAACCATCGGCTGGGGCTTTCGTAACAGCTTGGTTGGCGATGCCTCCATTTGCCCCGGGCCTGTTTTCGACAATAACAGGTTGACCAAGGATTTTTTCTAACTCGGGTTGGAGCGGACGTGCGACTGAGTCACTCCCCCCCCCGGCGGCAAACTGTTGAATAAGCCGGATGGGCTTATCGGGGAATGTTTGGGCGGTAGCACCAACAGTAAATAGCAAGGTGCTGATCACAACAGCTTTCTGAGCAATACGAAACATAATTGCGCCCTCCTATGGGAACATGAACTAAGAAGCCTGTGTTTTTTCCGCAGCGGGCAAGCTTTGCAGCATGGCGATGCGGGCAATCGACAGGTATTGGAGCATGGTGAGCGCGGCGTTATCAGCTTCGCCTGCTCGGAGATTGGTGGAAATTTTTTGCATATGTTCCAGAACGAGTGTTTGGCGTTCTTTATCGCCTAAGCTCAGTATCTGAAGTGAACGGACTAGGCCAGCGTAAAGCTCAACAGCGGCTACGAGTCGACGATTGTTCACCTGCGCAAGCCAGCTCGAACGAAACTCGTGGTTCGCTCTGATGAAACCCTCTGAGTCCCCTTCGAGGGCAGCTCGTTCAGCCTGTTGAATGGCTGCTTCTACGGTTTTGATACGAGAAGGCTTTTGTTTGACAGCGATGGCCGCTATACGCACAGCTTCTGTCTCTAGCAGCACCCTGAGATGATAAATCTCTTCGACGTCGTCTTCAGATAACAAGGGGACTGCAAAACTGCGACCACGTATCTCCAGAAAACCCTCAACAGCTAATCGAGTTAACGCTTCTCGCACGGGCGTTCTTGACACACCGAGCCGTGTCGCTAAAACGCTTTCGCGCAGGGTTTCTCCCCAGCGAACGTTGCCTGACCAAAGATGAGAGCGAAGTCGCCGATATACGCGCTCTCCTAGTAGATCAAAGGGTTGTATTTTTTCTAAAGAATCGCTCATATTCTCGGTTAATTCACAGCTCAGGATAAAAAAGCTTAGTGCGTAATGCAGAATACTGTATTTAAATACTGTATACAAAAAAAAGCTTCATGACAATGGGTATTTCCGAGGTAGGCGCCTCCTGATTTCAGTGCTGCCGTATTGATAGGCAAACTATGAGAATATATTGACTTACGGTTGAATCAATATCGAGGTCAGTGATGTCGTCAGACACGAAGCCCGCTCTCAAGGCCTTCGACAATTGGGTATTCCGGAGCAACGTGACCGGTCATTCCGGCCTATCGTGACCGCCAATA
>ERZ889217.1700-NODE-1700-length-10704-cov-10.721758_pt1 | contig 10704 bp, 8 predicted proteins | sample MGYA00521098_ERZ889217 | MGnify/ENA primary metagenome ERZ889217 (study PRJEB32303, sample SAMEA104408613) | aquatic metagenome | biome: Brackish water; feature: Pelagic; material: water | place: Baltic Sea | collected 2014-06-10T22:04:00 | depth 2,362 m ...
GTCTCTGCTCAGTACTCAGCAGCCGATGGCAGCTGGGTTGGAGTCTCCGGCCGAGTAAGAGTTTTTGTTTATAACCCGGACACGGTGGCCAATGTCCCCAGCTCGGTCTTTGACCTAGCGGAACCAGAATGGCAGGGCAGAATCGGAATTGCCCCAACAAACGCTTCTTTCCAGGCGTTTGTTACCGCCATGCGCGTTCTGCACGGTGAGGACAAGACTCTTGAATGGCTTCGGGCCATGAAAACCAACGCCGTGATCTACGAGAAAAATTCTGCGATCCTAGAAGCAGTCGAGAACAAGATTGTTGATGCTGGCCTTATAAATCACTACTACTGGTTCGCCATGGGAAGAGAAATTGGCTTTGAAAACCTCACCTCACGCTTAGGCCAATTTGAAGCTCGAGACGTTGGCAACCTCATCAACGCGGCTGGAGTTGGAATCGTTAGTGACTCGAATGCTGCTAGAAGTTTTGTGGAGTATCTCCTTGGTCAGACCGGCCAGCAGTATTTTGTTGATCAGACCAGCGAGTATCCATTGATTTCCGGGATCGAAGCGGGAGTGGACCTGACTCCGCTTAGTCAAATACCGGCTCCAGACATTGACCTAAGCGACCTAGATAGTCTCGAGGAGACACTCAATTTGATTCGAGAGGCTGGGCTTATTTAGCCAGGTAGTGATGCGTAAACCACCGGCACTGATAGTAGTTTTTGGGGTCAGTGCTGCCCTGTTGGCTGTTCTCCCAATCGGTTACTTGGTGCTTCGGCTCTTTGAGGGCCTCGATAAAGCCCTTGCTGAACTGTTGCGACCAAGGACTCTTGAGTTACTCGGAAACACGATTTTGTTGGTTGCTGCGGTCTCAATAAGTGCTTTGGTGCTGGGGTTTGCCCAGGCCTGGTTCACTACGCGTTCCAATGTGAAATTTGCGTCGGTGTTTGCGGTGCTGGCTGCACTGCCGCTGGCGATTCCTTCCTACGTAATGGCGCTTGGATACATATCGCTCTTTCCTACTTTCTCTGGCTTTTTCGCCTCGTGGCTGGTTCTGACTCTTGCCACCAGCCCCTATGTTTTCTTGGGGGTTACCGCTGCCTTGGTGAGGATCGATACGGCTAGCGAAGAGGTAGCAAGAACACTGGGGCTTGGAAGGTTCCAGGTTTTGCGGCGGATTACTTGGCCGCAGGTCAGACCTGCGGCAACGGCTGCAGTTTTACTGGTGGCACTTTATGTGTTGAGTGAATTCGGAGCAATTGCGCTCTTGCGCTACGACACTTTCACCCGTGCAATCTACAACGCTTATCGAGGGTCTTTTGACCGAACTTCTGCTGCTGCTCTTGCTCTTGTTCTTTTGGCGATCACTCTGATTGTGATCTGGTTTGAGCGTCGCTATCGAGGTGGCTATCTTGCAAACACCAAGGCGCTTGGCAAAAGAGTCAGGGTTGATTTGGGTTCTTGGTCCTGGGTGGCAATGGCTGGACTCACGTTGGCCGCCCTTGTCAGCGTTGGTGTTCCAATCTTCAGTCTTTTAGTTTGGAGCCTCCAGGGAAGTGCGAGCTTGGATCTAGCGATGCTGCTCGATGCTCTGTGGGGTTCGGTGCGATTGGCACTTATATCGGGACTGGTAATTGGGGTTTTCGCCACCGCGGTAGCGCTTTGGGCTGTTCGTTACCGGACCAGGCTTGGAGTTTTCGTGGAGACAGTTAGCTGGGCCACCCATGCGCTTCCGGCTGTCGTAGTTGGTTTGGCACTGGTGTTTTTTGGAGCGAACATCACGCCGTGGATTTACCAGACAACCTGGATGCTGGTCATCGCTTACATGATTTTGTTCCTACCTAATGCATTGGCAGCAATCAGCACACCAATTGCTCAAGTTCCCAAAGACCTAGAAGATGTTTCTCAGTCGCTTGGAGTTCCTGCAAACCGAACCTTATTCAAGGTGGTGTTGCCAATTGCATTTCCGGGGATCATCGCCGGTGTTGGTTTGGTTGCACTTACCGTGCTGAAGGAATTACCCGCAACTTTGTTATTGCGACCGACTGAGACCAACACTCTTGCAACCAGGCTCTGGGGCGCAACCGAGGATCTTGCTTACTCCCAAGCAGCACCATACGCGCTGCTACTGGTTATTATTGCTGGGCTACCTGCGCTGGCTTTGAACTCTCAGGCCAGGAAGGCGCTATCGGAGGTTCGGGGCTAATGGCGACTCTGAACCTACGCGGCCTAAAAAAGTCATTTGGCGATTTCGAAGTCCTGAGTGGCGTTAATTTAGTTGTAGAGGATCAAGAGCTGGTTGCAGTTCTCGGCGCCTCTGGTTCTGGCAAGTCAACCCTGCTTCGACTAATCGCGGGTTTTGAAAAACCAACTGCAGGAACAATTGAGCTGGCTGGAGACGAAATTTCTAGCGTCAATAAGGTTTTGGTTCCGGAAAAACGAAACATCGGAATTGTTCCGCAGGATGCGGCTCTCTTTCCTCATTTGAGCGTTAGTCAAAACATTGGTTTTGGGTTAGCTGGCTGGTCCTCAAAAGCTAAAGCGGCGCGAGTGACCGAGCTACTAGAAATCGTCGAACTCCAAGAGTTTGCAGACTCAAGCCCCGACAAGCTTTCCGGTGGTCAGGCTCAACGGGTGGCGCTGGCCAGAGCTTTGGCTCCAAGGCCAGCAATTGTGTTAATGGATGAGCCCTTTAGTGCTCTGGATGCCGAGCTAAGAACCAGACTCCGCCTGGATGTAAAGGCAATTTTGCAAAAAGAAGGTGCGACTGCGATCTTGGTTACTCATGACCAAGAAGAGGCCCTGTCACTTGCCGATCGAGTTGCAGTACTTCGCAGCGGGCAGATAGTTCAGGTTGGTTCTCCAACCGAGATCTACAACTCCCCGGTGGACATAGGTATCGCCACCTTCCTGGGCGATTCGGTGCTGATTGATGGCGAAGTAAAAAACGGCAAGGTGGTAACTCTGCTCGGCGCCCTAAGCCCGCTCAACAAAGTCACCGAGGGTCAAGTGGGTCGCGTAGCAATCCGGGGAGAAAATTTTTACTTGCTCCCAAACCCAAAGGGCGAGGGCGAGGTTGTCGGTCAAGTTTTCTTCGGGCACGATGCCGTGGTTGAGGTTGTCACCAAGGGCATAAAAATTAGAGCAAGATCCAACGGCCCTTTTGCTCCTGAGGTTGGCATGAGGGTTTCGGTTTGGGTTCGTGGTTCCGTGAATTTTTACCCGGGCTAAACCCAAGAGTTTTCCAGAAGTTTCGACAAACTCACAGCTGCCGCACAACCTCTACCACTAGGCTCGGAAATGTTGTCAGGGCAGCTTCTTTTGCTGTTAGTCATAGGAGCGATGGAACTTGAACTGGTTTGATGCGGAAGCGATAATCGCTGCGTTCGGCGACTGGGCCGCCGTTGCTGTGGCGTTTATAATTTTCATTGAAACTGCCTTCATTTTTACTTCCATTTTGCCAGGCGACTCCCTGCTATTTTTGACAGGTTTGACTCTTGCAAACTCGGAATCTTGGCTTCCCGATTGGGCAGGTTTTTTGCTTATTTGGATCACGGCTTTTTCCGGAACCCAAGTCGGCTATTGGATTGGCGCGAAAATCGGTCCGCCGTTGATAGCCAAGGAACGAAAGTTCATTTTGAACAAGGCGACGCTGAATAGAACCCATGAGTTTTTCGAAAATTACGGAGCCAGGGCAGTGGTTTTGGCTAGATTTGTGCCGATTCTGAGGGCTCTGATTCCCATGCTCGCTGGTATTTCCAAGATGGACTACCGCAGATTTACCAAGCTAAACCTCATTGGCGCAACGGCTTGGGTCGTGGTGTTTATGGTTCCGGGCTATTGGTTGGGCGGCATCGAGATGGTGAAGGAAAACCTAGAAATTACTGTCCTGCTGATTGTTGTTGGCACCACGATGTTGCTCCCACTGGAAATCCTTAGAGACCGACTTGTGAAGAGCCACAAGGCCAGAAAGACTCAGTTGGGCAAATAGCCGCCCCGTCATCGACCAGTTTTTATCTAAAACTTCTAAACTTGTCCAAATGCGCTCACTAAGACTCTTTGTTGTCACACTCGTCGGACTTCTGGCTCTCACCTCATGTCAGGCAGCTGTTGAACCGGAGCCCGCAATAACCACGGCCGCTCCCCAGGTGACAGTGGAGCCTGAGCCAGAGCCGATATACGTGGCCGCTCCATTGACTGGGGTCCAGTACCTCGAGGGGGAGAACCTCTATCTAGCCATGCCGGCAGTCTCTGCAAAGATCGACAACACCTTTGCCGGCAGGCCACAACTTGCTCTAAACGATGCTGACATTGTCTATGTGACTCGGGTCGAAGTGGGCCTCACCAGGCTCTTGCCGGTGTGGCATTCGAGAATGCCAGAGGCAATCGGGCCGGTTCGCTCGGTGCGACCGGTCGACGCCTCAATAGTCGACCCATTCCACGGGGTTTTTGTTTACTCGGGCGGCCAGGCTCCGTTTAAGTCCGCGGCAACCGGCACTGGTCTAGTTATCAGCGACGAAGATACTGAAATGAATAACGAGACCTACTACCGCGAGTCAACAAGGAAAGCGCCTTGGAATCTCTATTTCAGCTCGCAAAAACTGCAGGAACTTTACGCGGCCGAACAGCCAGTCCCGCAGGCAGGTTTTGAATTTGATGCAATCCCATCTGCCGTCTCTCAAGGGGTGGCGGCAAAGGGCCTCAGCGTGAAGTACCCGCAGTTGAAATCAGTTTGGGATCTTGGCACCGCCAAGTTTGACTGGGCCGAACCACTTCAAATTGCGTGGCTTCGAACCCAAGATGGAACTCCTCACACTCAAGTCGGCGGCGATCAGGTGGCAGCTAAAAACGTTGTTGTCATGGAAGTTGTTCACGACCTGAGCTTTGTGGATCCAAAATACGGGGCGATTCCAAAGGCCAAGCTAATAAACAATGAGGGCATAGCCCACGTGTTCTCGGACGGCTACTACCTGAAGGGCTCTTGGTCCAAGGGCGAGAGTGAAGACCCAATAATCCTCACCACCGAATCAGGCGAAGTTTTGAAGCTTGCAATCGGAAACACTTGGGTCGAGATGATGGATGTTCCCAAATCAGTGTTGAACGTCTCTTTGACTGAGGCTCCCACCGAGTAACGCTGTGCGCGGAGTAAAGAAGAAGGACCTACCTGAAAAGATTTGCCTCCGTTGCGGCCGACCAATGGTTTGGCGCAAGTCCTGGGAGAAAAATTGGGATGAAGTTCGCTATTGCTCCGAGAAATGTAAGCGAACAAAATAGTTGGCTATAGGGACTTGGTGTATTCCTTGAGCCAGTCTTTGAGGTCCGAACCAATGTCCTCGCGGTCACTTGCAATCTTGATGGTTGCCTTTATGAAATCCAGTTTGTCTCCGGTGTCATAGCGACGACCAGTGAAAATCACGCCTCTTACACCGCCGGCAATTTCTGTGTGCTTGGCTGCATGCTGGAGGGCATCGGTTAGTTGAATCTCTCCACCTCTGCCAGGAGCAGTCTCCTCAAGAATTTGGAACATCTCTTGTCGAAGCACATACCTTCCGATTACTGCGTAGTTCGAGGGCGCGGTTCCAGGGGCCGGCTTTTCCACAAGATCGGTCACTATGACGCTGTCTGAATCTGTGGCAGTAACTGAAGCGCAGCCGTAGAGGGAGATTTGCTCGGCTGGAACCTCCATCAGGGCAATCACGTTGTCCCCGGTTTGTTGATGAATTTCCAGCATGCGATTCAGTAACGGGTCTCTGGCGTCGATAATGTCATCGCCAAGCAGCACCGCGAAGCTGTGCTCACCAACGTGGCTCTTGGCTCTCAAGATTGCGTGACCAAGGCCTAGCGGGTCGCCCTGTCGGGTGTAGTGGATGTCTGCCAGTTGAGAGGACTCTTGGACCTTGAACAATCTTTGCTCGTCACCCTTGCTGGCAAGAACCTGTTCCAACTCTGCCACTCGGTCAAAGTGATTTTCTAAAGTATTTTTGTTTCTTCCGGTAATCATCAGTAGGTCACTGAGACCAGCGGCTACTGCTTCCTCGACAACGTATTGAATAACGGGCTTGTCTACGATTGGAAGCATCTCCTTGGGCATCGCCTTGGTGGCGGGGAGGAATCTGGTTCCTAAGCCGGCTACGGGGATCACTGCCTTGGTAACTTGAAAGGCCGTGTTCTCAATAGGTTTTTTCATAGCTGAAGCCTAGACTTTGTTCAGGGCTCCGCAAACATTCTCAACCAGTATTTTTGTGCTCAACGCCGTGAAGGGGATTATTTTGAAGTCGAAACTGCTGGCTCTCATTGCCACGCTAGTTGTATTGCTACCGGCGGGCGTTGCCGCAAACGCCGCACCGAGCGAACCTGCGTATCAGGCCATCAACGCACAGAGCGTTTGGGATCAAGGCTTTACGGGCGAGGGCACGACGGTTGCGATAATTGATCAGGGTGTGAACCTCACCCATCCCTACTTCGTTGGTCAAATCGTTGATGGCTACTGTTTTGTTGAAGCCACCTCCAGCTATCGATGCCCAAATGGCACGCGGGAACAATCAGGTGTTGAAGCTGCTTCGCAGCGAAAAATCGGAAGTCTTTATGTCGCAACCGAGGACCACGGCAACATGGTGGCCGGGATTGTGGCGGGAAACCCAACCAACGAAGCACCCGGCGGCATTGCCCCTGGGTCAGACATATTGATGGCAAACGTTGACCTCACGCTCAGTGGCATTTTGGCCGGATTGAGATACGTGGACCAGCGAAAAGAAGAGCTCAACATTGTGGCGTTGTCCATGAGCTGGGGCGGCTACTTCACTGAGATTCCGCGTGAATGGCTGCGTTGTGACACAAACCCCGAATTGCAGCAGATGGCAGCGGTTCTGAGCTCTCTTCGCAAGGGCGGAGTTATTCCTTTTGCCTCGGCGGGCAATACGCCAACACTGGATATTGCCACCTCACTTTTCCCAAGCTGTCTGCAGGATGCAGTGGCAGTTGGGTCAGTCAATCAAGTTACCGAAGTGTCCTGGTATGTAACCATGTCTGAGAAGGTTGAACTACTGGCACCCGACTACGCAATCAGCGCTAATACCTTTAGCTACGTTCGTTCATCTGGCACCAGCGCGGCTGCTCCTCTGGTCGCCGGCAGCTACGCTTTATTGCGTCAGGCCTTCCCCAACCACGGTGCTGAACAGGTGCTGTCGGCGATGAAGGCATCTGGAAAGCCAATCAATGATGTGATCCGGAAGAACATCCCGATGGTTGATCTTCGAGCGGCTTACCTATTGCTTTCAAATACTGCAGCCGGGGCCGTCATAGCTCCACAGCCCACCGCCGGTCAAGTTCTGAACGTCGGAACCTTTAACGGCAAAATTGTCGTCTATGCCAAGGGATACAAAGGACAAACTTTGTCATGGAGAATTGCTGGCAAGTGGCAGAAGGTGACCGTTACCAAGGACTTCCAGGCCTTCGATCGTCTAACTTCTGCGATCGGGCTGACGGTGACGATAGATCTTTATCTCAACGGGGTAACCCCTGCCGCTTTTTCTAAAACGGTAGTTACCAAATAGTTCGGGTTCTAGCTAGCGGGAAATTACGAACTTAGCGGCATTGAGTAAGCCACCCAGTTCGGGTATTCGTCTTAGAGCAAAGGCAAGTCTCACGGGCATGGCCAGAGGGCCAAAGACTCTTTTGAAAACCCTTGCCCTTGCGACCCGGTCTTCCCTGGACCCCCATCTAGCACCCGAGCTATTCGCTGGATGCATGGCAATTGGGATTGGCGCAAACACGCACTTTGCACCCTTGGATATCAAGTCAGCGATAAAAATATATTCATCACCCAGGTGGTTTTTAGCTCCGGCACCGAAATCCTCATCGAACAGCACCCCGTATTTTTTTACGTCCTCCACGCGAACAATCATTTCGTAGGTGGCGGCTCTGGCACAGTTGAATTTATTCAGCTTGGTAAGTCTGGGGGGATAGCTCTTGCGCAAGTTTCCCGTCTCATCGACGGCGCTCGCGAGTAATAGTGAAACCTTGGGGTGGTGGTCCAAATAGCGCAGTGCTTCGGTTAGTGCTTGTTCGTGAAACACCACGTCGTCATCACCGAAGAGCAGGTAGGTTCCGCTTGCGTGCTGAATGGCCGAGTTTCGACTTTTGGCAACACCTGAAGAATCTAGATAAACAACACCGGGTTTGACTGGCTTGCTCTTTGCCTGCTGAACGTGAACTTGATATTCCCAATCAGCACTTTTTGGAAACCTAATGTTTTTTACTCGCTCGGCAAGGGTTGAGTAACCAATGGTCAAAAGCGGCATTAGAAGCTATTTGCCTTTGCCCTGGCAAAACGCATCAGGCTAGAAGACACCGAAGAGAAGGTGGTGTTTAGCAGCCTTAGTCCAAGGAAGAACACGATGGTGTTTGAGAGTTCAATTACACCTGAGATGCTCAGCCAAATCAAGACCCCCATGAGAGCCACCACCAGGAAGCTTGCCAAAAGCGTTCCAAATTCTGCGGTTTGGATTCGGGAACCCAGGCGCTCAGCCGGTGCGACGGCTTCCTTGTTGCGTTTAGCCTCCACAAAGCCACGCTGAATAATCTGCTGCTTTCTAAAAAGCCTTCCAAATACCTCAAGGACGATGATTACCAATAGCAGGTTGAGCCCAGCGAAAGCAGGTGAGAGAACAAAGAAAAATCCTGAAATTACTATCAGTTGAGTTATGAAGCTGAAGACATTCACTAGCTCCAGGGCCATCGCCCATTCCCAGCTTTCTTTTTGGCTGGAGCGCTCTCTGGTGTCGGCACCGAATGCCCTGTCGAAAAACTTCACGCGATAGGTCTTTTGAATATAGTTGGCGATTCTGGTGGCAATAAATAACGCTGCGAAAATCGAAACCGATAGCCCGAGTTCAAGTAGCGATCGGTTTGCCCCATCGATTACCAAGTCCGTAAATAACTTGGCAACCAAAAGCTCAGTGACCGGTATCGCTGCGGCGATAAGAACAAGCAGCAAGAGTTGCCAGCGGAAACGTCTAGTGGGCAACAAAAGTCTCGCGGAGGAGAACAGCTCGATTGCCATGCGTTTCATTAGTTATCAAACCTAGCAATCGCGCTCTTTATTGCGTCCAACACCTCGAGTTTTTTCTCTTTCGAGACGCTGATGTCGCGAACCAGGTGGTCCGAATCAAGTCGTGTTAGATCAAGTGCGATGATCTCGGGGTTCATAACCTCAACGCCTGCGCCAAGGGCGTAGTCCTGGTATTTGATTCCAGTGCCGTGAACGTTTTCTTGAAAGCCTTCGAAGTTGACAAGGCCGCATGGAATGCCATAGGACTGGCAGGCAATCATTACGTGCATGGCCGAGGTGATGACGCTTTCGTAGCCAATGAGGTTTTGAAGAAAATTCTTGATCTGATCCGGATGGGAAAGTAACACCGAAATCTCGTCATAGTTTTCAGGCAGTCGAACCGGGATAGCTAGGTGCGAAAAGTGACGGATGAAAGCAACTCTGCCGTTTGTCTTGCCGCGCTTTAGAGGGATTACCTCGCTGATGGCAAGACCTGGGTCACCGAAGCTGTCCACTTGTGGGCCGCCGGATCGACTAAGCACTGCGGCTGTCAGCGGTCCACGAACCGAGTGGTAGTCAGCCTTCTTTGAAAGCTCAATCTCCTCGCTTGAAATTCCAGTGCCGACAACAACTGAGTTTGGCTTGATAAAGCGGCCAATTGAACCAATCGCCACCAGGTTCTTTTTGATGGCCGGCTTAGTCGGGGCTTGAAGAACTATTTTGCTGCTGGTGTAGTGGGAGATCATTAGTGGAGATAGCCAGTCTCCGAAGTTTCCCGGGAATGGCTTTGCCCACCAGGTAACCGGAATTATTTTTTCTGATGGTCTGTCCGAGTAGTAAAGGAAAGAGCTAGCCACATCAATGGTTGCTTGATCCTGATTGCTGGCTAGAAACTTCTTTTCAAAATCCCATTTGGCAGTTTCGAGCTCATGCTTTTTACCGTTCATGCCAGCATTTAGCATCCGGCCAAGGGCGGTCTGTCGAGCCGGGTCAATGTGGGTCGGTTTTCCTTGAGTCAAGAGTCCGGTGATACCCACTCCATCGGCCATTCTTCGGAGTGGGTTTTTGATGGCCGCAGGTAGGAGGAGCTCAAGTCGCTTGACGCGGCGCAATATTTGTCGACGAGTGCCAATTTTCTTGGCTGCACCATGCTGAACAACTTTGTCCTTGAAGTCAGCAACATTGCCGCTTGAGCCAAATGAGAAAAACGGTGGGTGCTGACCCGGTTCAGTCATTGCGCGCTCACGCATGATGCCGGTTGTTGGAATCATCTGGAAGGTAATCAATCTTGAGTTAGCCCGCCATGCTTCCTCGAGGAAGTAATCATCGGTTGCTTTGATTTCTGCCCGCTGCTCAAGCGCGTAGGCATCGTCGATTAGTTTGCGTCCTTGCTTGGTGGCATTTACACCCCAGAAGCTTGGCTCCCAAAATCTAGTGCGGTTGTTGTATCCAATTTGCATCGGCGCACCAAAGCTTCGCTGGAAGCCAATCAGGTCGGCGCTGGAATTAGCTATGTAATCCGGCAGGTGTGAGATTCGACAATCTACATCGATCCAAAACACCATCTTGTCAGGATTGCGATCGCAGACTTTTTTTATGAAGCCAATCTTTTTTCTTGTGACATCGGCCCAGTCGTCGCCCGGATTCTTTTGAACCTCCAGAAGCTCATG
>ERZ889217.1701-NODE-1701-length-10695-cov-8.321429_pt1 | contig 10695 bp, 12 predicted proteins | sample MGYA00521098_ERZ889217 | MGnify/ENA primary metagenome ERZ889217 (study PRJEB32303, sample SAMEA104408613) | aquatic metagenome | biome: Brackish water; feature: Pelagic; material: water | place: Baltic Sea | collected 2014-06-10T22:04:00 | depth 2,362 m ...
AGCAACCACGTGGGATGACTTGCCAGATGATATTAAGAACACATACGACAGACTTGGAATTCCAGAGGCAGAGAAGCAGCGCCTGGTTTCAGGAGTTGCAGCACAATATGAGTCAGAAGTTGTCTATCACTCGATTCGCGAAGATCTTGAGAAGCAAGGAGTCATCTTCCTCGATACAGATAGCGCGCTCAAGCAGCACCCAGAGCTCTTTAAAGAGTATTTTGCAACCGTCATTCCCGTTGGCGACAATAAGTTTGCAGCGCTCAATACATCGGTATGGTCTGGTGGTTCATTTATCTATGTTCCAAAGGGTGTGCACGTCGACATTCCCCTTCAGGCATATTTCCGTATCAACACAGAGAATATGGGGCAGTTTGAGCGCACGCTGATTATTGCCGATGAGGATTCATATATTCACTATGTAGAAGGATGCACCGCCCCAATCTATAAGTCTGACTCTCTGCACTCAGCTGTTGTAGAGATCATCGTCAAGAAGGGTGCACGCGTTCGATATACAACAATCCAGAATTGGTCTAACAACGTCTATAACTTGGTAACAAAGCGAGCAATATGCGCAGAAGGCGCAACGATGGAATGGGTTGATGGAAATATCGGCTCAAAGGTCACCATGAAGTATCCAGCTGTAATGTTGATGGGTCCACATGCAAAGGGTGAAACTTTATCTCTCGCATTTGCAGGTCCTGGTCAACATCAAGATTCTGGGGCAAAGATGGTCCATGCAGCTCCCTATACATCTTCTTCAGTGATTTCTAAGTCTGTGGCACGTGGTGGGGGCCGTACTTCATACCGTGGACTTGTTCAAGTACAAGAAGGAGCGCATCACTCAGCAAGTACTGTCAAATGTGATGCTCTCTTGGTTGACACAATCTCGCGTTCAGATACATATCCGTATGTGGATATTCGCGAAGATGATGTATCGATGGGACATGAAGCTACAGTGTCAAAGATTTCTGATGATCAACTCTTCTATCTGATGTCACGTGGACTGAGCGAAGATGAAGCAATGGCAATGATTGTTCGCGGATTTATCGAACCAATTGCTCGCGAACTTCCTATGGAGTATGCGCTCGAACTCAACCGACTCATCGAACTTCAGATGGAAGGTGCAGTCGGCTAATGACGACGCTTCAATCTAATCTCCTTGAAAACCACACTCCTTCCGGTCGCGAAGAGGCGTGGCGATTCACGCCCCTTAAACGTCTTGGTGGAATGCACGATGGATCGGCGACCCCCGAACTTCGTAACTCACTTGCAACAAAGAATCCACTTAAGGATGGCGTAACTTTTACTCATCAGGATGTCATAGCTGTGACAGAAAGTGATGATGCGATCGTTCAGCGAATTCGTGCTTTCACAAATTCTGGTGCTCTTCTGACTATTCCAGCCAATACCGAAGTTGCCGAACCGATATTTCTCAACAGAACCTCAATGTCAACTAAGAGCGCTGAATTTTCACGAGTTCAGATCAAAGCTGGCAACCATTGCAAAGCTACCGTCATCATCGAAAATACTGGTGATACACATTTAGCTGAGGATCTCGAAATTATAGTTGAGCCAGGTGCACACTTGACGCTGATCTCATTGCAAGAATGGGGTTCAGAGACTATTCACGCAGGGCGCCATCATGCAATCGTCGATCGAGATGCAACATTTACATCAATCGTTGTGACTGTTGGGGGAGACCTCGTTCGGTTACTTCCAACGGTGGATTTCATAGCACCTGGGGCATCGTGCGACCTATCTGGTGTCTACTTTGCAACTGCTGGACAGTTCTTTGAGCACCGTATGTTTGTAGATCACAAGGTTGCTAATGCGAAGTCTCGAGTCAACTACAAGGGAGCACTTGCAGGAGATAAGGCTCATACGGTTTGGATTGGCGATGTCTTTATTCGTGCAGCAGCTGAAGGAACAGATACCTACGAGTTAAATCGCAACCTTCTACTTTCAGATGGAGCCCGAGCCGATTCTGTCCCTAATCTTGAAATCGAAACAGGAGAAATCGTTGGAGCAGGACATGCCTCAACTACAGGGCGCTTTGATGACGAACAACTTTTTTATCTCATGTCGCGCGGAATCAATATGGAAGATGCGCGCAGGCTCGTCGTTCGTGGATTCTTTAACGAAATCATCGCCGAAATCGGAAATGAGGAGATTCAGAATCGACTTATGGATCGCATCGATTCAGAATTAGCAAAGGCAGCTAAGTAGATGTCAGACCTTTCACTTGCGCAATTAGCCCCTGGCAAGCCAGTTCGTATCGAAAAAAATGGTGAAGCTCTCTGCGTTACACGCATAGGGGATGAAGTTTTTGCGATCGGGGATGTATGTAGCCACTCAGAGGCATCGCTCTCTGAGGGTGATGTCACTGATTATAAAATTGAGTGTTGGCTCCATGGAGCCGAATTCGACCTTCGCACCGGTGAAGCCCTCACGCCTCCTGCCGTAGCACCTGTTAAGACCTATTTAGTAACTGTCGACGGAGACTCCGTCACGGTAGAGATGTAACGGAGATAGATATGAGTACTCTAGAAATTCGCGGACTGAAAGTATCTGTCGAAACCGAGCAAGGATCAGTTGAGATTCTTAAAGGCGTAGATCTAACAATCAAGTCGGGTGAGACACATGCAATCATGGGGCCAAACGGTTCTGGCAAATCAACTCTTGCTTATTCAATCGCAGGACACCCGAAGTACACAATCACAGATGGAACAGTGACTCTCGATGGGAAAGATGTTCTTGAGATGACTGTTGATGAACGTGCAAAGGCAGGGCTCTTCCTTGCGATGCAGTACCCGGTAGAAGTCCCAGGTGTCTCTGTCTCAAACTTCTTACGCACTGCAGCAACGGCTCTTCGTGGAGAAGCACCAAAGCTTCGTGAATGGGTTGGCGAAATGAAAGCTGCAATGGAATCCCTTAAAATGGATTCAGCCTTCGCAACGCGTAATGTCAATGAAGGATTCTCAGGAGGCGAAAAGAAGCGCCATGAGATTATGCAGTTAGAACTGCTTAAGCCAAAATTTGCCATTCTTGACGAAACAGATTCTGGGCTAGATGTAGATGCGTTACGGGTTGTTTCAGAGGGTGTTGTTCGTGCTAAGGAAGCAAACAATCACGGAATTATTCTGATCACGCACTACACACGGATTCTCAAATATATAAAGCCTGATTTTGTACATGTCTTCGCCAACGGTCGTATCGTTGAAGAAGGTGGCCCAGAACTTGCGGATAAGCTAGAGGCAGATGGATATGCGGAGTACGTAAAGGCGTAACCATGGCTTTTAACGCTGCACTCATTGCTAAAGATTTTCCGATTCTTGATCGGAAGATTCGCGATGGCAAGCGCCTAATTTATTTGGATTCCGGAGCCACTAGCCAGAAGCCACAAGTGGTTATCGATGCAGAGACAAATTTCTATCGTCTCCATAATGCAGCGGTTCACAGAGGGGCTCATCAATTAGCGGAGGAAGCAACTGATGCCTACGAAGGTGCTCGCACCATCGTTGCGGATTTTCTTAATGCAGAGGTAGATGAAGTCATCTTTACCAAGGGTGCTACAGAGTCACTTAATCTAGTTGCCTACGCGATGGGAAACGCTCTTGCCGGCAATCGTTTCCATCTAAAAACTGGTGATTCGATAGTAGTCACCGAGATGGAGCACCATGCGAATCTTCTTCCGTGGCAAGAATTAGCAGCGCGCACAGGTGCAACCCTTAAGTGGTTTGAAGTAACAGCTGAAGGACGATTAGATCTATCATCGATTAACTCGGTGATTGATGACAATACGAAAGTTGTAGCGCTGACTCATCAATCAAATGTTCTTGGGACGATTAATCCACTCGAAGCGATTGCTAAACGGGCTCATGAGGTAGGAGCAGTTGTCGTACTTGACGCATGTCAATCAGTGCCGCATATGCCAGTTGATGTAAAGGCGCTCAATATTGATTTCCTCGCCTTCTCAGGACATAAAGCTTTAGGCCCAACAGGAGTCGGAATCTTCTGGGGAAGATCTAACCTCTTAGCGGATCTGCCTCCTTTCCTTACCGGCGGTTCAATGATTGAGAACGTCACGATGACCTCTGCAACGTGGGCTCCTGCACCCAGAAAATTTGAGGCGGGAGTGCCGAATATGGCACAGGCCGTTGGTCTTGGGACTGCAATCACATATTTGACATCAATCGGAATGCAAGCAATTTATGACCATGAGATTGCCCTCACTTCCTATCTACTCGATGGTCTTTCTCGTCTTGAAGATGTTCACGTCGTCGGTCCTCTTACTACAGAAAATCGCGGTGGAGCAATCTCATTTACAGTCGGTGAAATACATCCCCATGATCTTGGTCAGTACCTTGATAGTTTAGGAATCGCTGTACGGACGGGTCATCACTGCGCTTGGCCCTTAACTCGAAAGTTGGGCGTACCGGCGACTACTCGTGCCTCGCTCTACCTCTATAACACCGAGCGCGATCTTGATTCTCTTCTGGATGGTATTGAAGGCGCGAAGGAATATTTTGGTGCATGATGGAGTTAGATAACTTGTACCAAGAAGTGATTTTGGATCACTATAAACGCCCACAGCATAAGAAGCTTAATGAGGCTTTCGACGCGCAAGTTCATCACGTTAACCCCAGTTGCGGGGATGAGATCACTCTCAACCTTCGATTAGATGGAGATCGTGTCACTGATATCTCTTGGGATGGCGTGGGATGTTCAATTTCTCAGGCAAGCGTCTCAATCTTGACAGACTTACTCATTGGAAAAGATTTAATACAGGTTACTCAGATAAGTGATGCATTTATGCATCTCATGCAAAGTAAGGGAACAGAAAAGGGGGACGAGGCGATTCTGGAAGATGCGGTTGCACTTGCCGGAGTCTCTCAGTACCCCGCGAGAATTAAATGCGCCCTTTTGGGTTGGATGGCCTTCAAGGATGCAAGCACGCAAGCCTTGGCAAAGCAGTAGTACAAGTTTAGAGAAAAGGAAAGTAGGATACGAGCATGGTTGCAAAAATCGAAGATGTGAATGAGGCGATGAAGGATGTAGTAGATCCTGAGCTTGGCATTAATGTCGTAGACCTAGGTCTCATTTACGACATGATGGTTGACGAAAATAATATCGCCGTCCTTAACATGACGCTTACTTCTGCTGCATGTCCGCTTCAAGATGTGATCGAAGATCAAACTCGACAAGCGTTGGCCCCATTTACCGATGATGTAAAAATTAACTGGGTATGGATGCCGCCCTGGGGTCCAGATAAAATTTCTGATGATGGAAGAGAACAGCTACGCGCCCTCGGTTTCACTGTTTGATTTCGTTGACTTAAAACTTTATGTCACAATATGCAGTCTGGATGACCTTTCGGTCTATGACCGCTGACCCTTCTGTAAAATCTCAGAAGCTCAAACCTGGAACTATTAAACGAATTGTCTCGTATGGTCGTCCATACAAGTCATACATCATCATTTTCTTAATAACCGTAGTAATCGAAGCGCTATTGGTTATATCAACGCCTTTACTTCTTCGTGAGCTCATTGATAAGGGCGTCATACCAAAAGATGGCGCCTTAGTAACTAAACTAGCTCTACTCGTGGGGTTGCTTGCAATCTTCGACGCAGTATTTAATATTTTTGGCCGCTGGTATTCAGCCAGAATCGGCGAAGGCCTTATCTACGATCTACGTTCTCAAGTATTTGCCCATATTCAACGCCAATCAATTGCATTCTTCACCCGTACTCAGACTGGTGCGCTGATTTCTAGAATCAATTCTGACGTCATGGGCGCACAACAAGCATTTACGGGTACCTTATCGGGAGTCGTCAGCAATGTGGTCTCACTTGTTCTCGTTGTGACCACCATGCTCATACTCTCCTGGCAGATCACTCTTGTCTCACTCTTGCTATTGCCCGTATTTCTCCTACCTACAAAGTGGGTCGGAAAGAGAATTCAAGCGTTGACTCGTGACTCCTTTAACCTGAACGCAACGATGTCGAGCACAATGACAGAACGTTTCAATGTTTCAGGAGCTCTATTGGTCGCTCTCTACGGAAAACCATCGGGAGAAGAGAGTTTCTTCCGCAGTCGAGCGCGCAAAGTGGCTGATATCGGAATTCAGACTGCAATGCTCAATCGCATCTTCTTCGTCGGAATCACAAGTGTGGCAGCTGTTGCAACAGCATTTGCCTATGGAATCGGCGGACACCTAGCGATCAACGAATCCATCACAGTCGGTACTCTGTTGGCGATTACTGCACTCCTTATCAGACTTTATGGGCCATTGACCGCGCTTTCTAATGTTCGAATTGATGTAATGACAGCGCTTGTCTCATTCGAACGTGTCTTCGAAGTACTTGATTTACAACCGATGATTACCGATAACGTAGACGCTAAGAAATTGGTCGATAAGAATATTTCGATTGATTTCACCAATGTGGCCTTTAGCTACCCCCGAGCAGATCAGATTTCACTCGCATCCCTTGAATCTGCAGCAAAGGCTGAAACTGTAGAGAGTGGAGAAGTACTGAAAGGAATTTCATTTTCTGCCCCTGCAGGATCTCTGACTGCGATCGTCGGCCCATCCGGCGCGGGTAAAACAACAATGAGCGCGTTGCTTCCGAGGCTCTATGACGTCACTCAAGGCGCAATTACCTTTAACGGTGACGATATTCGAAACTTTACTGTGCAATCGCTGCGTGACTCAATAGGAGTTGTGATGCAGGATGCTCATCTCTTCCACGAAACAATTGCACAGAACCTTCGGTATGCCAAGGAAGATGCCACCGAAGATGAAATGATTGCCGCGTGTGTTGCCGCACAGATCTGGGATCTGATTTCCACTCTGCCTAATCGGTTTGAAACCATGGTTGGCGAACGCGGGCATCGACTTTCAGGTGGAGAGAAGCAACGCCTGGCCATAGCTCGTTTACTTCTCAAAGCGCCTGCGATAGTCATCCTCGATGAGGCAACAGCGCATCTTGATTCAGAGAACGAGTCACTTGTTCAAGAAGCCCTGAAGCAGGCCTTAGTTGGGCGAACATCAATAGTTATTGCTCACCGGTTAAGTACCGTCATGGAGGCTGATCAGATTTTGGTATTGGAAAAGGGCTTAATTGTTGAACGCGGAAGGCACGAAGAGCTCATTTCTAAGGGCGGACTTTATTCAGAGCTCTTTGACCGACAAGACATCACGACGAATTAGAATTCGTCCATAGATCACGAGCGCTGCAAAGAAGATCCATTGCAGCGCGTAGGCCATATGTGGCCCATCAGATAGTTCTGGTAGCTCTGCTGCAACTGCAGGCCTCAGATCAGAGGTTGAACCATTGATGAGATCGAGGTAGAACTTCTCGGAGGCAGAACCAGATTGTGCATTTGCTTTAGCAATCAAACCTTCTGAAGAATTCGACGGAATTGCAAAGAATGAACCCCGTGGAAGGGAGCTATCTAAGCGAAGTCTTCCAACAATCTCTACAGAATCGGTCGTGATTCTAGGTAATTCGGGGCGAATCGTTGCTGATGCTCCAGCTTTAACCCACCCTCTATCTATCCAGAATTTCTGACCATCAGTAGAAGTAAAGCGGGTAAGAAGTTCAAAACCGTAGACACCTTCGGAATAGCGGTTACGAAGCAAGATTTGTGTTGCTGGGTCGAATCTTCCGGTTACCCGAACAGGTTGCCACTCAAATTGAGCAGGATTTCCAACCACATCAGTAAGGGGAACGGAATCTTTCGCTGAATTTACTTCGATAAATGAGTTGCGAGCGTGTCTATCTACTCCGCGGTGATATTGCCATTGCGCGGCCCACACGCAGAGTGCAATTAGTAAAAGAGCTAGGAGAGTTTTAAGAATCGAGAGCGGTTCTCTTTTTTTAAGGTGACTACTCAATGCCTCGCGGCCTCTTTTTGAGTATTGCAGCTCCTGGAATTACAGTCTCACGTCCTGCATTGGCGACGACAACTGCAATGTAGGGAAGTGTTACAGCGCCGGCGAGAGCAAACCAGCGGTAGGGGCTCGGTAGAACAACAGTGAGGATAAAACATGCGGTTCTAATCATCATAGAGATGAAGTAGCGACGTTGGCGTGCCGACTGGTCAGTAGATAAGCCTTGTGGCGCGCTGGTGATGTCAAAGATCTCATCCTCTTTAGCCATAGCGCAACAGTAGGGTAGTTTTCTCTCATGAGCGAGCCCACATCCGTCGCACTAGTCACAGGTGGCAATCGTGGTATCGGATTAGCTATTGCAAGGGCTCTCCAATCTTCTGGACATCGCGTGGTAATCACCTATCGCACCGGACCTCCTCCGCAGGGATTCGATGCAGTGCAGATGGATGTCACAGATTCTGATTCTGTTGATGCTGCGTTTCTATATATCGAAAGTGAAATCGGAGTTCCTGAAATAATTGTGTGTAACGCGGGAGTCACAAAAGATGGTTTAGTCATGAGAATGAGTGATGAAGACTTTGAAAGCGTCATCGATGCGAACCTGACTGGAGCCTTTCGCGTGTCTAAGCGTGCTACGAAAGGTCTACTTAAATTAAAACGTGGAAGGCTTATCTTTATTGGATCAGTGGTTGGGGGAGTAGGAGCAGCAGGACAGGTTAACTACTCATCCTCCAAGGCAGGCTTAGTTGGAATGGCGCGTTCCTATGCGCGAGAGTTAGGAAGCCGTGGCATTACAGCAAACGTGATTGCACCCGGCTTTGTCGAAACAGATATGACTGCTGAAATAGATGATAAACGTAGAACCGATATCGCTACACAAGTTCCACTGGGAAGATTTTCGTCACCGGATGAAATTGCAGATGTCGTAGCATTTATCGCATCCAATCAGGCTAGTTATATAACCGGAGCCATCATTCCAGTTGATGGCGGATTAGGGATGGGTCATTAGTATGGGAATTCTTGAGGGAAAAAATGTCCTTGTCACAGGAGTCCTAACCGATGGCTCAATCGCTTTCCATATTGCAAAGATTGCGCAAGAAGAAGGCGCCAACGTTGTATTGACGGGATTTGGTCGAGCCTTAAGTCTTACAACTCGAATTGCAGGAAGACTGCCACAAGCGGCTCCTATTATTGAACTCGATGTAACAAATCAGGAACATTTAGATCGCTTGGCCTCCGAAGTACAAAAGCACCTTCCTCATCTTGATGGTGTTGTACATTCAATCGGTTTCGCACCAGAGGCAGCTCTTGGTGGCAATTTCCTTAATACAACATGGGAAGATGTTGCAACAGCAGTTCACGTCTCTGCCTTCTCACTTAAATCACTCACCATGGCCTGTAAACCAACATTTAAGGGCGGCGCATCTATCGTCGGGCTAGATTTTGACGCGCAGGTTGCATGGCCAAAGTACGACTGGATGGGCGTTGCTAAGGCAGCCCTTGAATCCACCTCTCGATATTTAGCGCGCGATCTAGGCGCAGAGAATATTCGAATCAATTTAGTCGCAGCAGGACCAATACGAACCATGGCAGCGAAATCAATTCCAGGTTTTGATGAGTTCGAAAAAGTCTGGAATGACCGAAGCCCACTTGAATGGGATGTCTCAGATCCAGTTCCTGCTGCAAAGGCAGCTGTTGTGCTCTTAAGTGATTGGTTTCCAAAGACCACCGCTGAGATCATCCACGTTGATGGTGGACTTCACGGAATGGGCGCCTAAAGACGGTTTCTTCTCAGATAGGGGCAGATACCAGCGCGGATTTTTCAATCTAGAGCGATTCAGGTAACCTTACGCCTAGACCAGTAGCCTCACAGCTGTTGCAAGAGGAGCTCACCGCTCCCACCTCTTTCGCTTCGGCGGATTGGTTAGTCGGTATAAAGCTAGTAACTCTAGTTTTATCTCTCTATGCGGTGCGCGATTATTGCGGCGACTTGGATACACAAGTAGACCGAACATAGGAGCAGAAATCACAACAGAACCGCGCATTAACGACCGTATCCGTACACCCCAGATTCGTCTCATCAATTACACCGGTGAGCAAGTTGGAGTTGTAGATATCGAAGCAGCGTTAGCTATGGCAGATGAAATCGGACTCGATCTCGTAGAGATTGCACCCGAGGCAAATCCACCAGTGTGCAAGATTATGGACTTCGGCAAGTACAAATACGAAGTAGCACAGAAAGCTCGCGAAGCACGTCAGAACCAGACCCACATTGTGGTGAAGGAAGTGCGTATGACGCCAAAGATTGAAAATCACGACTACGAAACGAAACGTTCGTCGGTTGAGAAATTCCTCAAAGGTGGCGACAAGGTGAAGATAACGATGAAGTTTCGTGGACGTGAACAAACGCGTCCAGAGATCGGATACAAGCTCTTGCAACGTCTTGCAGAAGATGTGAAAGAGATTGCTTTCGTTGAGTTCGCCCCTAAGCAAGAGGGACGAAATATGACGATGGTGCTAGGACCGACAAAGAAGAAGACTGAAGCAGTAGCAGAGCAGAAGGCAGCACGAGCTGCAAAAGCTAAAGCCGCTGAAGAAGCCGCAGCCGCAGCCGCAGCAGAGTAAATAGATTTCCAAACGACGTAAGTAACAGGAGAAGAAGATATGCCAAAGATGAAAACCCACAGTGGAGCGAAGAAGACCTTCCGCGTCACAGGTACAGGAAAGATCATGCACGAGCGTGCAGGCAAGCGCCACCTTTTGGAGCATAAGTCATCACGCGTTACTCGTCGTTTGAG
>ERZ889217.1702-NODE-1702-length-10693-cov-8.792724_pt1 | contig 10693 bp, 6 predicted proteins | sample MGYA00521098_ERZ889217 | MGnify/ENA primary metagenome ERZ889217 (study PRJEB32303, sample SAMEA104408613) | aquatic metagenome | biome: Brackish water; feature: Pelagic; material: water | place: Baltic Sea | collected 2014-06-10T22:04:00 | depth 2,362 m ...
CCACAGCAACAGGAACAAACGGCAGTAATTCAGTTTTTTCTTCCATAACCTCAATGTTGTCACCTATCTCATATTCAAAATCTAATGTACAATCCTGTTCCAACATGCTATCTGTTTCGTCGTCTTTCAACTCGTTCACGACTTCCATGTTCTTCAGTTTCGACAGATCCATGATCACCTGTGAATCTCCCGTTCCACAATTCGCTATTTGTCCAAGAATTATGTTGGCAGATACTCCGTTAATCCTATCTATCTCACCAAAGACACCCGCCTTGATTAATATATCAGATGTCTCCTCGAAACTGCACTTCGCCAATGGACCGATATCGGATCTATTTATTCCATGTCTGTCAACCGACAACAAATATCCCTTACATGTCATCGTGTCTACCAATAACGCTATGTGTCGATGATTCACACTCGTTGTGCTGTTCAAAATGTCGTCAATCTCGTTATACAACGCCTGTCTAGCAGCCTCTACACCAAATATAGTGTAAATCTCAGTGATATCGTTCGATATCGTCATTTCACTATTCACGTAATCGTTTGCCAATACACTCATCAAATTTGTACCGTCCGTCTCTAACACATACTCCTCCTTATCAACAAACACACGAAACATGCCGTTTGTCGTGTTATCAAGTACCTTCCTCTTCTTCTGTGATATGGATACCTTTTTCATCTTGTCTATACCCACGATTATGATTTTCTCCATAATGTTGTATTCCAACGCTTTCAGATCAGTGATAATATCGGTTATGCTCGTGTCCGTCAACGCTATTCTAAATATCACCTTCTCGTAATTGTCGTCGCTGAACATACACATTATATTGTCACTATAATACTTCTTCAATGAAATATTTATGTCTACAGTCGTCAGGCCTATGTCCATCATCTTTCTTCTATCTAACTCGATACGCAATATCCACGGTGACACTAAGTTATTGCACTCTTCATCCAACTTGTTGAACTTCTTATACTCGTCAATTATTAACTGGTCATCCTCAATCGCACTTATTTCGTTGTTGGGTTCGTAATATATATCAGATTTGATTACCAACGACTTCATATAGGTCGTCTCTATCGAATATCTTGCCTTCTTCGCATCGTTATAATTTTTCACCATATCGTTCAAATATATCGTACACGAAGGCGCTTTCATATTTTTGCTCACGCTCAATAACTCCTTGATTCTCGGCACACCACGCACCGCCTTAGATGCGGATGCTACACCGCTGAGATGGAACGTATTTAGGGTGAGTTGTGTACTGGGCTCACCGATCGATTGTGCCGCCACCACGCCCACCATATCCGACGGTTGCACAAGAGACTCGATGTATCGTTGTTTGAAATTTTCCACCATGTAATCAAAGGCGTCCTTTGTGAAACGGTGCTTGAATATCAACTTTTTCGGAGAGAAATAATGCCTCACTATCACGCCCACCAATTTCACCTCGGTCAGGTGTTTATTGATTTTTAAGTCGACAACCAACTTGTTCATCTCTTCCAACACATACAACGGATTCAAATCGCTCGTAAACTTCATATTCCTCAAATTGAACATACTTTCTATCTTATCTATCATTCTATACACCGCTATCGGATGGAACAACACGTCGTCACATTTATTATTGAACACTCGTTTTATGATGAACTCACGATCTTCTAACACCTGTTTGAAATACTGTTGGAACTGTGTTTCCCAATCATCCGTTTCGTACACTGCCTTTATCACACTATCCTTCAAGATGTACTTCATATTGTCCATCCCCGTTATCAAATAGTTATTCTCCATATCCGTAACAGACACATCTATTTTCAAATAATCCAAGTGATGCTTCTCCAATTTGATCGGATCAATCGAGTCCTCACCATACATGAACTGAATGATACTTCCACTGGCATTTCTTACGGTCATGTCGAAATTCACCTTCGCATCCTCCATTGCCTTGATCAGTTTTCTTTGGATATACCCAGTTTCGCTAGTATCTTGGTGATTAATACCATTCATCGTAATGAAATTGAGGGTACTTGGGACAGTCACATCATACAGTTTTGGATAGTTTTCCACCCCTAAAATTTCAATATTTACAATAGGATCTACTATCATATTCTCCGCTGTTTCATATTTTCCTGTCCCAACTTTGTCTTTCATTTGAACCAATCGCTCTTGCTTGTTATCTATGAACAATTCGATCATCTGTGACAATTTAGTTACCCACTTATGTTTGATGCGTAAGATAGTCACGGGTTTAATATTTTTTGTTCCTAGATTATTAGACTTTTGCTGATATTCTGTAATATTGGCGAATATACCAAATCTGTTCAATAATAATGTAAAACCAGTGATCATTTGTTTAGAAGTTGATGTAACTTCAACTTGATTAAGTGTTTTTGTAACATGACCATCCCCCGTCAAATATCCTTCAATAAGTCCCAGCACAAACTCGTCCGGTGCGATGAACGCCACTTCCGGAATACGCTTGTTCGCCGATCCTTTACCCACAAACTTATCGAAGAATCTCGCCATCAGTGTGGAATAACCTTGAGTTGATGTAGTCGTTCCACTAAGTTTCTCGTTTTCAATCTTTCTACTGTATGTCTTGTGTTTCATACCGTGTTTATCAAACCAATCACGCACAAACGCTTGCACTTTCTCGTCATTCTTGCATATTGCAACTTTACCACTGTCTACACAAGCGTTTCCGTCCGCCAAGAACAAACCTACAAATCGCCCGTTATCACGATCCAACTTGAACTTGTCCGCCATCGCACTCACATTGCGTCTCGCCCCATAAGGATAGATGTAACCGTCCTTAATATTATCATCGCTTGATCGTCCCGATGTCATACGCGTCAAACTCGCTTTTTTCGTGTAAGGTAAAGTGAATGTCTTACCGTTGTTATCAGTCCACCATCCTCTAGGAATGTGGAAGTTGTCCCCTTGTGCCTCATTCATCAGGGTTACCGCTTTATTAAAATCAGTGCCGTGAATGTATTCGGTCTTGAAGAAATATTCACACATATCCACATACTCCACGATAACAGGCGGTGGTGCTAGTTTTTCCGTAGTAGGCACACAATCACCAATTTGCACAAGCTCACTCTGCATTTTTTTGAATTCTCTTGTTTCTTCGTTCCAAATCAACAACGATTCAGAGTCAGCAACTGTCGTAATTCTACCACTCTTTGTTGTCACCCTAAACACACGATTACCAGGATCGTGACGAGTCACTGCGGTCAACTCGCCCCATGTAACAACTCCCTTATCGTCTCCAGTTGGAATGTATACCGACTTAGAAGGCAACTCCAAAAACTCCATATTACGGTCTTCTGGGAAATGTTGGATTTGTTCCTTGTTCTTTTCAAGATGATTGTCTATCCATTCACCAATGGTAGTTGTCTTAACCTTTTCGTTTTCAATAATGATAATTTCCGTTTCGCCAATAACCGATTTCACCGCCGTATCAATCAAGCCCTCACGACCACCCATCGCATGGAAGAAAAACTCCTGGGCTGTTAACCCCTTGATAAAGGAGTTCTCCACAAATCCACGACTCTCGGGACCATCGTCGTACTTGGTAAAGTGAGGCAACGTACGATTGTCAAAACCATACATAATTCGTTTGCCCTCTATAGACTGTTGACCAACAGACCCCATCATCTGTGACACGTTAATGGGATTACCCTTGCTCTTGGAGTTGATCATGTTCATCATTCGATTCTCCTTGTCGTTAATATTTTCTGTGCCAATGTTATTGATCGTTTTGGTAGCCTTGTCTAACTTCTGATTGATTAAATTCTCAAAGTGATCCAAATTGTTCATAATCGAGCTGTTCTCAAAGGTATTCATATGAATATCACGAATAATATCGTACACTTCCACCTTCAAGTCCTTCACTACGTCTTTCAATTTATCTTGAGTATTATCATTCACAATTAAATCAGAAATACCTACACTAAACCCGTTGTATACCAACCAATCACAAATCAAACGCTGAGTGTTGTCAAACAACGCCTTGCATTCGTCCGCCCCTAACTCGTTATACACATACTGAATCAGACCGTATGTCATATCTTGATACAACTTCTTATCGACGATACCCGATAAGATCACTCCGTCCTTAATTACAACTCCCTTTCCCGCTTTCAAATTAATGAGGGGATTGAATACACTCGACAACAACTCTCTACCCTTCCAGATATACGCCCCGTTAATCTGAGACGATGGCGCTATATGCTTACCTGTAAACTTTGAGTTTCCTGCCAAAATATTAAAGAACTGCTTGTTGTTTATTACCACGTTTTCTTTCGATATACGATACAAACCCACTACGATATCTTGTACCACAGAGATAATCGGGGTCGAATCTCTGGGAGATATGATTTGGGTAGGTACCGACGCCAACGACATTAACTCGTATTCGGTCTGTTTTGATTGGGGAACGTGCATGTTCATTTCATCACCGTCATAATCTGCATTATAACTCGGAGTGCAACACACGTTCAACCGGAACGTCTCGTATTGCATAACACGCACTTTATGAGCCATCATAGACATCTTGTGAAGCGAGGGTTGTCTGTTAAACAACACGTAATCGCCGTTTCGTAAATGACGATCAACGATATCTCCATTTTCTAATTTAATATTTTCTTTTTTTAAGTTTTTCAATCGAATTGTTCTGTAGCCATTGCCTTCGTTCTTACGAATGTACTTGGCACCCGGATACACATCGTTTCCGTTATTTACCAATCCGTACAATTCTGCAATGTTGTAATCGTTCACAATTTCGGGGAAAGTCAGGTTCATTGCTATTTTAATGGGAACCCCTAATTCATCAATGTCGATATTGGGATCTGGTGTAATGACACTGCGTGCCGAAAAGTCAACACGCTTGCCCATTAGATTGCCCCTAATACGACCTTCCTTAGACTTCAAGCGTTCTATCAGCGATCTTAACGGACGACCGGTTCTTTGTTTTGCCGGTGGAATTCCTGGTAACTGATTGTCTACAAATGTTGCTATATGAAACTGCAATAGAATATACCAATAATCTATCTGTTCTGGATTGGTGTTTTCTCTTTCTATCTTTTGTTTTAGGGTGTTATTCGTTTTGATGATGTCACACAACTTGTGTGTCAAATCGTCCTCGCAGCGTTGACCTGTATCGTTCCTCACACTTGGGCGAACGCTTGGGGGCGGTACAGAAAAGGTCTGGCATATAAGATTTTCGGGACGATTAATGTTATGAGGAAATCCTAACACATTCGCATCCTCGTTACTTATACGTTTCAATATAATGAGTACATCCTCGGCGTTGTACACATTCTTACGAACAACATCGTCGTCCTTCCATTCCATAATAATTTTTCCAATATTCTCCTTTGTTGTTTTGTGAGGAAGCTTCGCACCACAGCCGTTCTTGTTCTCTTGCCCACAACGTTTGATCTTTGTACAACATTTGTATACAAACTCGAAACGTTTCTGTCTCGAAAATCTCTTATTTATCATCTTTAATAGCAAAGGATTTTCGGGATCCATTAGAAGTCGTGAGCATCGAAAGCACACACATTTTAACAACTTTCTTACAATGTCAAAGAATTGAATGTAGAACACCGGTTTCGCCAATTTAATATGCCCAAAATGTCCGGGACAAAAGGTATTCTTTTGATTGCATGTTTTGCAAATTTTGTCGTTTTCTATCACTCCCATTCTACTATCAAACAACCCTCCTATAATTGGATCATTCGCAGAATATGTATCTGTAGATACAATCTCACATACTGATTTATTTTCAATTTCTTCAGGACTCATAACAGTAAATTGGATTGCTTTAACAGATTCGATATCATTTTCAAAAGATAACTCTTTATAAATGGACATGATTGTTTAGAATACTATGATATTTTTTCTTTTTTTTGTTTTTAAATAATATATCAATTTTTTAAAAAGATTAAAAATTTGATATATTTTAAATCTCAATTTTACATATATATAACTTTTAATAAAAACGAATGGTGTGTATTACTCGTAACAACCGGAAGATTTACAACTTCGTAAAGACAAACATGTTGTTCAATGACGCAGAAACTCAAACATCAGAACAAGACCTAGTACATACACATACCAACAATAAAAAACGTAAAAACAACTTCGATAACATATACGAAGAAGAAGAGTTTGACGATACGGTATCGTCCTCTTGTGATGAAGAATTCCTAACATCCGATTCCGAATTAACCGACGACGATTGTGTATATAGCGATGACGATATTGATGATTTAGATTTCGTTCCTAAATCCAACAAACAAAACAAAGATTTATCCAAAAATATAGAGATTATTCATTTAGCAGATTTTATCAACAAGAAAATAAAAAATACAACTTCCCATTCTCTTTCGGAATATCCCACATGTATCATCGATACGTTTACAGAAGACGAAAACACTTATTTTAATAAATTGTCAACAAAAGAACAGGATAACATAGTTTCTATCTACGAATGTATCGTTTCGAAAGAACAGTCGAATATTCCTATTAAATTCCAAATCATTACAGCAGATATAACTGATTATATAAAAAACATTGCGTTACAAAAGTACGCAATTTTATCAAATATGGAAGACACGTCGAATGGTGAATACAACAAATTGCATAATTGGATTACCAACTTATGTAAAATACCTTTTGGAAAACACATCAATATGCCTGTTTCCCAAAACAGCAATCCGCAGGAAATTAAAGAGTTCCTTGTGAACACTAAACATATTCTAAACACAGAAGTATACGGACACTGTGACGCTAAAGATCAGATTATCAGAATAGTCGCACAATGGATTTCTAATCCAAACTCGAAGGGGAATGTTATTGGTATACACGGTAATCCAGGTGTAGGCAAAACGACTTTGATTAAGAACGGGGTATGTAAAGCGTTGGGACTACCATTTGCGTTCATACCTTTGGGTGGTGCCAATGACAGTTCTTATCTCGACGGACACTCGTACACGTACGAAGGTTCGTGTTGTGGAAAAATTGTGGAAGTGTTGATGAAAAACAAATACATGAATCCTGTATTATACTTTGACGAGTTGGACAAAGTCAGTATGTCCCAAAGAGGTCAGGATATTATAAACGTACTCATTCATTTGACAGACCCTTCTCAAAACAATTCGTTTCAGGACAAATATTTCTCCGATATTGAATTTAATTTGTCTAAATGTCTAATCATATTCACATACAACGACAATAACTGTATCGATCCCATTCTGAAAGACAGAATGATCACCATTCACACAAAAGATTATAATATCCATGACAAATTAGAAATAACAAAAAATCATCTGCTCTATAACATCAAGAACGACTTCGATATAGAACATATTGATATATCAAACGAAAACATCTCTTATATTATCGAAAAAACATCATCCGAAGCAGGCATTAGAAACCTCAAACGATCTATCGAATGTATCATTAGCAATATCAACTTAGAATGTTTGCTAAGTGGAATACCAAACAAACATGTGAATATTGATAGAAAAACAATCGACAAATATTTATCTAACTCTAAAGATGATGTGAATCCATCCCTTTTACACTTATACACCTAAACAATAAAAGTGATTAAAATTATTACAATAAAAAAGGGGTAGGTGGGATTTTATAATCTTTTCTTTTTCTTTCTAATTAATACCCAAAACCATCAGTGGTTGTTCTGTTATAACCACGTGTTAAAAGTATTTCTTCCTCTTCCGTACCCATACACATACAACCACGATCGCTAGAATACATCGACGGACAACATTCTAACGAAAACTTACAAGCATTCATTATATTTTGACTTTCGTTACCATTCATGTCTTCTTCCGTAGAGAACTTCTCACAACGGCATTTCTTTTCAGATTTGAAAAACAAGAACACCACAATTCCCAATAACAACACTATCAATATATTATTGAAAGTTTCCATTTTATTTATATAATTAGAATTTTTGGAAAACTAATTATTTATTTAAATAATTAAGTCTTTTAAATTTAATTGAAATACTCACACAATGTATTTTACTTATCTATCTATATGTGAAAGCATTTTATCAATCTTTGTGGTCTTCGAAAAAATTTTCGACTATTCACATAGCATTATTTATGATAGTTTTGACGGTGTTACTCTTTATACGATATCACATGACCTTTCCAATCCATTCTTAAAAATATACTCTGTAGTACTCGTTCCGATGGTGATTTCGTATGATTATAGATTGTTTTCATGTAAGTGTTTTTATAGTTTTCCAAAGCATTCTAAACAAAATTTCTACGAAAGATGTATTGTCAAAGACAGATCTTTAAAATACTTTTTTTCACAAAGTATATCAATGAAAATTACAAATGATTTCAAAAAAAGCAAACAACTATCCATTCAGATTCAAGACAAATTTTTGAACAATTTACAGAATAAAATGTTTGATTTCTCAATTACAGCAACTCATATTTGTGTTCTCTTAAAAGAATTCTTGGGATCCGAGGTACAATGTTTTGATCAAAATTTGGACCAATTTACATTTAAAGATATTGATTGTATAAGTTAAGTATAAATATTGTAATCTTATGGGTGACAATAACATTACTCTTGATAACAAATGGGCTGTATATTTTCACGACTATATGGATACCAATTGGAACAGAGAGAGTTACGAAAAATTAGTTGAAATTACAAATATTATTGATTTTTGGACGGTGTTCAATATTGTCAAGGAAAAACTGTGTTTGGGAATGTTTTTCTTTATGAAGCAAAACATTTTCCCAAAATGGGACGATAACGATAACACAAAAATGAGTTACGTTTCGATCAAAATATTAAAATCCAACGCTTCCGGTTTCATGGAAAACATATTGATCACTTTGTTTAACGAAACACTGTACAAGAACCATCCAGAAATGATAAACGGCATTTCTATTAGTCCCAAAAAGAACTTTTGTATCTGTAAAATATGGATCAACTCGACGGATGAAATTCATAAAAACGCCACACTTTATAGTTTACCCAAGGACTATTATGGCGAAGTTGTTTTTAACAACTTCTAACTTTCAAAATGATTCTTTTTTTTTTATAATTGAAATTGTTTAATTATCCTGTTGAGGCGCCAAACATAATTTAACAGAGCCCAAAGACCCGACAGTATATTGGATTATCAAAGGATAGTCGTTTTTTAAATATAACTCCACTGTATTCGACAAATTCGTACATTTTGTAAACAACACCAGGTACTTTACGTTATAAATGCCTTGAAAAATCTCTTGCGAATTGTCAATTACCGTTTGGTCGCTATCACTTATAATTATTTCCTGACTACAAAAGTCTCCCAAACAATCAAATATCAACTGATTGTTTACATTTTTAATCTCTACATAATCAGACAGATTGTTTATGTCTCTACATATCTTTTGAAAATCATTCGACGGCAACGTGATCACCGAATTGAACATCGCCGACGGTATCTCAAAATTGGTATTGTCCAAATCTAACAAATTTAACTTCGTTATTCTCTTTGTGTTCTTCTCCACGTTCTCCAGTTTTATACACAAATGATTGCAGTCGTTCTTGTACATGTACAATGTGAGTGTGTCGTTGTTGTTAATGGTCTTGATGATTTTATTTAAATTTAATATGTTCACACCAATCAACTTCTTACCTTCGCAATGATAATATTCGAATTTGTCAGCATCTAATTTTAAATGTATAAGTATTATATGTGAACTATCCATAGTGCATATCTTGATGTACTCCTCTGTTATCTCGATCACCGTATCGGTTAGGATCTCTTTCAATGCTTCCACTAGAACTTTAATAGTTGATGATTGTACAGTTTTTATTTCTAAACAATATTCTTCGTTTGGTGTTACGGACATTTTGTAAAAAACATTTAACTTTTTTCTTAAATATTTTATAAAACCAAATGGAACAAATAAGTTATTATAATAAATCACTCACTAAAAAAAATAAACTTTTAAGGAAATATTTATTTAATCAAAAATACATTTATCATCCATCTTTTTTACAGAAGTTAAAACTTAAATCAGACACTTTTATCGTCAATAATATGCTTTCCCCATATACACGGCTATATAACCTACCATGGACAATTATATTTTTCCAACAAAAATATAATATAGAAAACAACTTCCCTCACACTCATGGGGATACTATTTTATTTCCATCCTCTTTCTTTTCACTTCCTAAAAATGAACGTCTTAAACTCCTTGTTCATGAAAAAATACACGTCTATCAACGTTTTCATCCAATCCCTTATCACAAAATTCTTTTTCTCCACTTTAACTTACAAGTTGAACAACTTGTGCAATCACATAAAGACTTTGAAAACATCCGACAGAACCCTGATAACAATGACTTAATCTATTCTGATCACGGACAGTATACGTTACCACTGTTTTCTACATATGCTACCAGCATCGCTGATGTTCAATTTCAAGATTTCAATACACATGACAAATTAACCACATATTCCAAATTGAATAAAAACGAACATCCAAACGAGACGTTTGCCCATTTCTTGACGAATGCAATTTTTCAAAATAATGTGCCAAAAATTATTCAATCATTTGTTTAACATAAAGTTTGAAAACTTTATTAAATTATTGTTATATAATCTGATAACGTTATAGACAACATCTCATC
>ERZ889217.1703-NODE-1703-length-10684-cov-44.641453_pt1 | contig 10684 bp, 11 predicted proteins | sample MGYA00521098_ERZ889217 | MGnify/ENA primary metagenome ERZ889217 (study PRJEB32303, sample SAMEA104408613) | aquatic metagenome | biome: Brackish water; feature: Pelagic; material: water | place: Baltic Sea | collected 2014-06-10T22:04:00 | depth 2,362 m ...
TGTTGTGCCCCATTTTTTCAGACAACATCCATCGACTCGGACAACACACAACCGCGGCGTTAAGCAACAATTGTTCGCTGCCATCGTGCGATTTGACCGGTTGCAAAACAGCAAGATCATCGGCGACGAGCAAACTCGCCTCAACCAATGCATCAATGCCAGTAGACGCCAACTCGACACCCGCCCACGCACTGACAAGTTGTGCCGCTTCTTGAGCAACTTCATCGCCACCGGGTTGTAAACCCACGACTTCGTTGCGACGCGTGGCCAAAAGTTTCTTTTTTAACTGAACTGTCAAATCAAATTCAGCATCGCGCAACAACCAGTTTGCAATCTCTACCGGAAATGTGCCAAGTCGGTGTCGAAAGTTTTCGCCAACAAGTTGCGGCAAAATCTGCTCGGGTATCGGCATTGCCGAAAACGCTGCAGCCTCAACTGGCGGTGTTTCGTCGAACGGCGTAAACGGATGTCGATGAAGAACGTGGTTACTAGCCACGCGATTTATCGATTCGTCACTTAGGCGGCATGCGAATGCCACCATCGACACGAATCGACTCGGCATTCATATAACTATTCGTGATGCACTCGACAACCATCGACGCGAGTTCTTCTGGCGCGCCGAGTCGATGCGGAAACAACACACCCTTTTCGAGATTCGCTTTGAAGTTGTCGCTCGATTCGCCTTGACCATAGATAGGTGTGTCGATCAAACCTGGCGCAACCGTGTTGACACGAACGCCAATCGCCGAAAGATCGCGAGCGATCGGCAAAGTCATGCCGACTACTCCGCCCTTTGAAGCCGAATAAGAAGCCTGGCCAATCTGACCGTCGTAAGCAGCCACAGACGCGATGTTGACGATCGCGCCACGCTCGCCATTAGCGAGAGGTTCAGTTGTGCTCATCGCTGTGCCGACAATTCGAATGCAGTCGAACGAACCGACCAAGTTGATCGCAATAACTTTTTTGAAAGCGTCGAGATTTGCAGCCGACTCATACGTGCCGTCTTTGCCGACTGTTCGTTGCGCCCAACCGATGCCAGCCGAGTTGACGAGCACACGAACCGGACCCATCGACTTTGCCATCTCGGTCGCATTGATGATGTCTTGAGTGTTGGTGACATCGACCTTGCAATATGCGCCACCGATTTCTTTGGCGAGTGCATTGCCTTTTTCTTCTTGAAGATCAGCAACAACAACTTTTGCACCGCGTGCGGCCAACATTCGCGCCACCGCTGCGCCGATACCTGATGCTCCACCTGTAACTATCGCGCTTACGTCTTTAATGTCCATGCATGCAGACTACGCAAGTTGCGCGAATGCGGGCAACTTGGACTCTTGAAAACTTGCGGTTGTCGGCTTCAGCGAGCGCTAAGCGAAGCAGCAACTGCTAGTTGATCAACAAGTTCGTTCATCGGTTCGCCATTGTGTGCTTTGACCCAAGTGAAAGAAATGTCGTCGCGACTGTTGACTAGTTCAATTAGTGGCTCCCAGAGGTCGCGGTTTGCAACCGGTTGACGTTGCGAGTTTTTCCAACCGCGTCGTTGCCAACCCATCCACCACTTGTCACGAAAACAATGCACGACATAAGTGCTGTCGCTAACAATTTCAATCGGTTCGCGAAAATCTGAGTAAGTGCGCAAAGCGTTAATCACCGCGAGCAATTCCATCCGTTGATTTGTAGTTTGCGGTTCATGACCAAAGCCGCTCGGCTCGCCCGTCGGCGCAACAGCCCACGCCCAACCGCCAGGGCCAGGATTGCCAGAACATGCACCATCTGTGTAGATAACAATTGACATTCCTTTAATACTTACGCAAACGCACGGTGAATAGCGACATACATCTATGCAGTGTCGAAAAAATCTGCGAGAATAGGCACGTGCTGTTTGACGGATCAATTCATCAACTGCCAGATACCGACCCAGGCGAGACAGAAGAGTGGCTCGACTCGCTTGATGCGGTTGTCGAAGTGCAAGGCAAGACTCGTGCGCGATATTTGTTGTCGCGACTTTTAGAACGTGCGCGTGCAAGTCAAGTCAGTTTTCCGGCGACGGTTTCGACGCCTTACATCAACAGCATTTCGTCTGAATACGAACCGTGGTTTCCGGGCGACGAACATCTCGAGCGAAGAATTCGCGCCTACATTCGCTGGAATGCCGCCGTCATGGTCGTGCGTGCAAACACCAAAGCCGAAGGTATCGGCGGTCACCTTTCGACGTTCGCTTCTTCGGCCAGTTTGTATGAAATTGGTTTCAATCACTTTTTCAAAGGCAAAGACAGCGGCACACCTGGTGACCATGTTTATTTTCAAGGACACGCAGCGCCTGGTGTTTACGCCCGCGCATTTTTAGAGCGCCGACTTAACGAAGACGACCTCGACGCATTCAGACGTGAGATTGGTCGCAAAGGTCGCGGCCTGTCGAGTTACCCGCACCCGCGATTGATGCCCGACTTCTGGGAGTTTCCGACTGTGTCGATGGGTCTTGGGCCTCTCACGGCTCTTTATCAAGCGCGCTTCAACAGATATTTGCTGAACCGCAAGATCGACGACACATCGGCAAGTCGAGTGTGGGCGTTCTTGGGCGACGGCGAATGCGACGAACCAGAAACACTCGGATCAATTTCGCTTGCAGCGCGTGAGCAACTCGACAACTTGGTGTTCGTTGTCAACTGCAACTTGCAGCGACTTGACGGCCCAGTGCGCGGCAACGGCAAAATCATTCAAGAACTCGAAGCGACTTTCCGTGGCGCTGGCTGGAATGTGATCAAAGTGATTTGGGGCTCGAAGTGGGATGAACTCTTGGCACGCGACACATCGGGTGTGTTGCTCAACAAGATGAACACGACTGTTGATGGCGAGTTTCAGCGCTACACCGTTGAAGACGGCAACTACATTCGCGAAAATTTCTTCGGCCCAGACCCACGCTTGCGCGAGATGGTCAGTCACTTATCAGATGAAGATTTGCAAAGCTTGCCGCGCGGTGGTCACGACTATCGCAAACTTTATGCCGCATACCGATCAGCAATTGAAAACACTGGCTCGGGTCGACCAACTGCGATTCTGTGCAAGACCGTAAAAGGTTGGACGCTTGGCGACGACATCGAGGGCCGCAACGCGACACATCAAATCAAAAAAATGACTGATGCTCAGTTGAAGACATTGCGTGATCGCCTGCATCTGAACGAAGAAATCTCTGATGCTGACCTCGATGCCGAAGACCCGCCCTACTATCGCCCACCAGTTGACAGCGTTGAATATCAATACATGATCGAGCGTCGTCGTGCGCTCGGTGGTGCGATGCCGCGACGCACAACCACAGTGCGCAAGGCAATCAGTTTGCCGAGTGACGACGTATTTAAAGAATTCGAAACCGGCAGCGGCGAACAGAGTGTCAGCACGACCATGGGTTTCACAAGATTGCTGCGCAACTTGGCGCGCGACAAAGATTTTGGTGAGCGTGTCGTGCCGATTATTCCGGATGAAGCCCGAACCTTCGGCATGGACTCGTTGTTTCGCGAACTCAAGATTTATGCATCACAAGGCCAGAAATATGAGCCAGTCGACCACGACATGTTGCTCAAATACGCCGAAGCCAGCGACGGTCAAATTCTTGAAGAAGGCATCACTGAGGCTGGCAGTCTTGCGAGTTTCATCGCCGCGGGCACGAGTTATGCAACTCGAGGCGTGCCGATGGTGCCGTTCTACACCTTCTATTCGATGTTCGGTTTTCAACGTGTCGGAGACTTAATTTGGCAGGCCGCTGACGCTCGCGCGAAAGGTTTCTTGCTCGGTGCAACCGCCGGACGAACAACATTGCATGGTGAAGGTTTGCAACACCAAGATGGTCACTCACTTGTTTTGGCAAGCACCGTGCCAGCATGTCGGGCATACGACCCGGCGTTCGCTTATGAAGTTGCGACAATCGTGCGCGAAGGTATCAAAGAAATGTATGGCGAATCACTCAACGATGTGTTTTATTATTTGACGCTTTACAACGAGAACTACCCGATGCCAATAATGCCTGCATCATCAGATTCGAACAAGAGCATTGGCGAACAAATCATGCAAGGCCTTTATTTATGGAAGCCAGCACCGGCTGCAAAACATCGCGCATCAATTTTGTTTTCTGGCTCAGCGCACTCGGCAGCAAGTGCAGCGGCCGCCGAACTGCTTGAGCGATATGGCGTCGGTTGCGAACTTTGGTCAGCGACGTCTTATAAGTTGCTGCGTGAACAAGCACTCGAAGTCGAACGCTGGAACCGCCTGCACCCAGAGCAACAAGAGCGACAACCATTAGTAGCTGAATTGCTTGACGGTGGTGCTGGACCGATTGTGGCAGTCAGCGACTTTATGCGCATCGTGCCAGAGCAAGTTGCGCGATTTGTGCCGAGTCGATCGTTTACTCCGCTTGGTACTGACGGCATGGGGCGCAGCGACACCCGATCTGCGTTGCGACGCCACTTCGAGATTGATGCACCGCACGTCGTGGTTGCAGTGTTGCACGAGTTGGCCAAGTCGGGCGAAATAAAATCTGAAGTTGTGGGCGAAGCAATAAAGCGGCACGGGATTGACCCTGAAATGGCATTTGCCCTGCACCAATGACGCGAACTCTCTACATAACTGGTATCGAAAACGCCGATGCGCTGCTGAATCGTGATGGCACTGCCCTGATGATTGGCATGTTGCTTGACCAACAAGTGCCGATGGAGTGGGCGTTTACGGGGCCATACACGATTCGCAAAAGGCTCGGACATGTGAACGCCAAACGAATCGCCGCAATGGACGTCGACAAATTTGTGGCGATCTGTTCTGAGAAACCTGCGATTCACAGATTTCCGCGATCGATGGCGACACGAATTCATCAATTGTGTGTGGCACTTGCCGAAGATTACAAAGGCAAAGGTGAAAACGTTTGGCGCGATGTCGAAGACGCCAAAGAACTGATGGCACGCCTGCGCAAATTGCCCGGGTACGGCCAAGAGAAAGCTGAAATCTTTATCGCCCTTCTCGGCAAACGATTTGGAGTTCGACCAAAAGACTGGAAGAAATACGCAGGGGTGTTTTCTGATGCCAGACCGCGAAGCGTCGCAGACATTTATTCGGCAACGACGCTGTTGAAAGTTCGCGGATTCAAACAGATGCAGCGCGCTCGCGATACAGATAAACAAGATCGACCATTAGTGCGAAAAAAGAGCCGAGTTAAGAAGTGACCGTTCTTGTAACTGGTGGCGCTGGCTATATCGGCGCACACACAGTGCGGGCATTGCGCAATGCGAATCGCAAAGTTGTGGTTCTCGACACTCTCGAACGCGGCAATCGCGAAGCGGTTGTTGATGCTGAACTGATTGTTGGCGATATTGCTGATCAAGAACTTGTTGGCAAGATTTGCAAAGATCATAAAGTCACAAGTGTTGTGCATTTTGCGGCATACAAGGCAGTCGGTGAATCGATGTCAAAGCCCGAAATGTATTGGAACAACAACGTTGCTTCAACTGAAAAGCTTTTGGCCGTGCTTGGTGACAATAAAGTCGACAAGTTTGTTTTTTCAAGTTCGGCTGCGGTTTATGGCACGCCAAAGTCGGTGCCTGTGACTGAAGCGATGCCAACTGTGCCCGAAAGTGTTTACGCCGAGACAAAACTCGCGGTCGAAAAATATCTCGGCACGGTTGCCGTTCGCGCGACGCAGCCGATCAGCTCAGTGAGTTTGCGATATTTCAACGCTGCTGGCGCAAGCAGCGACAACAAAATCGGCGAAGATTGGTCGACCTCGCAAAATTTGTTGCCCCGTGTGATGCGGGCACTATTAGACAGTGCATTCAAGTTTGAAATTTACGGCAACGACTATGCCACGCCTGACGGCACCTGCATTCGTGACTATATACATGTCGAAGATTTGGCGACTGCCCACTTGAAAGCGCTTGAATATCTCGAATCTGGGGGCAAAACAATGGCTTGCAATGTCGGCACTGGCAATGGCACGTCAGTGATGCAACTGATTGATCTAACCGAGCAAATTGCTAAACGCAAAGTGCCCTACACAGTTTCAGCGCGACGACCTGGCGATCCTGTCAGCGTTTATGCCGATGCGACACTTGCGAATAAAACTTTAAATTGGCACGCGACAAAATCGCTGCAGCAAATTGTCGAATCTGCCTACTCATGGCACAGCACTCACCCGAACGGGTATCGCAAATAAATTTTTAGTTCGGCATATTTGAGCGTTGACGATCTAGCCAGCCCAACAACATTGCAATTGCTCGCGGATCATGACGCAATCGGTGTCCAGCACCCGCAATAACTTGAAGTTCTGCTGAGCCGTGCGCTTCGGCGAGAACTCGCGAGTCTGCAGTCGGCACGGCTTCGTCGTCGTCGCCGTGCAATAACAACAACGGCCGAGGCGCGAACCTTCGTGCGGCATCGGTGGGCCTGAATCTGCGTAACTCGCGAGACCATTCGTCGAACGATTCGGGAAACTTTGGTTTGTGAATTGCACCAACCTCGCGCACGTGTTCTAAGAAACGTCGCGGTTGTGCGGCCCAGTCATCAAAGTCGGCGCGAGGGCCGAGCAACGCGCAGCCGTTGATCCGCGGATCGTCTGCCGCTGCGCACAAAGCCAACGATGCGCCAGTGTTTGTGCCGACCAACCAAACACCGCTTGGTGTTGTTTGTTCGACAAGGTGATCGATTGCTGCGCGAAGATCGTCGATCCAGCCTTGCATCGAGAAGTCGCCTTCGCTGTCGCCGCAACCGCGAAATGTGAAAGTCATCGCTGCCCAACCCAACTCGTTGGCAACACGATCGATCAATTCTGGAAACGTGCTCGCCGAATGTCGCGCATCGTTCATCGCAACCGGAAAACCGTGACACAACAACATGCCTGGTATCGCACCGTTTTTGCCTGACGGCTTGGCGAGATAACGCGTTAACGAAATGCCACTTGAAAGAAACGACCCGTTCACTGTTGTGGCACTCGGTCGGTTTTAGGCGCGAGGCTTGCGATGGCGACGAGTCTTGCCTTCGGTCGCCAATGTGTAGCCACGATTGCGTGCTTCAGGCAATGTGTCGGGCGCAAAACAGATGCCAACATCGGTATTGCAGATCTCATCGATCAATGATGCATATTTGGCTTCGTCGAGTGAGTCGACGTCGTAGACGAATTGAGTTCGCTTGTCGCCCAAATATCTCGTATGGGCAAATCGAGTGGGTCTTTGCATGATTCAAATCTAGCCTCGGCTCGTTTTCGACATCGGCTTGGTGACTAGCCTGAAAGCAATGGCGAGTTCAAACAGCAAGCCGCACAAAATTGACTTCTTCTTTGACATTATGTGCCCGTGGGCGTATCAAACTTCAATCTGGATTCGCGAAGTTCGCTCGCAGATCGACCTTGAAATTAACTGGAAGTTTTTTAGTCTCGAAGAGATAAATCGCGAAGAAGGCAAAAAACACCCGTGGGAGCGTGAAATTGCCTACGGCTGGACACCGTTGCGAATTGCAGCATGGTTGCGTCGAATCGACGTTGATCTTTGTGACGATTGGTATCTTGCAGCAGCCAAAGCGTTGCACGAAGACGGATTGCGCCCATATGAAGAAGCAACCGCCCGCGAACTTCTCGCCAGCATCGCCGCACCCGAAAACACTTGGGACGAAGCGCTCGCCGACAAAACGACACACGACGATGTTCGTCGCGACCACGAAGAGTCGGTCAACAAATTTGCTGCATTCGGTGTGCCGTTGATCGTGTTTGAAAATGGTCGAAGTGTTTTTGGCCCGGTTGTTGTGCCGCCACCACGCGGCGAAGAGGCAATGAAACTATGGAGAATCATGAATGACTACAGCGAGATCAACGGTCTATATGAAATCAAAACGCCGAAGACTTCGCGCGACTTGGCGAACATCGCCGAAACTTTTGATTCATACCTTCGAACGCGCGAGTGGCGTACTGTGCAGACACCAGCACCATGAACGACCTCGACTATAAATTGACACTTCGTTGTCTCTTTGAGACATGGCAGTCGATGCAAGAACTTTGCGAAACTCTGACCGAAACAGAATGGAAGACTGCGACTGCTTGCCCAGGCTGGTCGGTGCAAGATAATTTGTCGCACATCATCGGCACCGAACGCGCACTCGGCGGTCTTGGTGGCACACAACACAAAGCAACTGATCTGCAGCATGTGAAGAACTCGATCGGCGAGATGAATGAGCATGAAGTTGATTCACGACGACACTTGACCGGCGCACAAGTTCTAAGTGAGTTCAAAGAAATTGTCGTTGCACGAAAGTTGTTTTTTGATTCGGCACCAGAGAGTTATTTCACTGCCGAGTCAAACACACCGATTGGTAAAGCACCGATGGCAGTTTTCTTGAGCATTCGCGCTATGGATAGTTGGGTGCACGAGCAAGATATTCGTCGAGCAATCAACAAGCCGGGCGATCAAGGTTCGCTGTGTGCAGAACTAAGCGTCGACCGACTAATCAGAACTTTGCCAATGGTCATCGGTAAGCGCGCAAAAGCACCCGAAGGTTCTGTTTCGATCGTGGCGATCACGGGGCCAGTGCAAAGAAAAATAGTGATCGCAGTTAAAGACGGTCGTGCGACCGTTGTTGAAACAAGCGACATCGCACCAGTCGTCGAAATTGAACTCGACAGCAACGTCTTCATCGAACTCGCCACTGGTCGTGCCACAAGCGAGCAACTTCGTGACCGAATCAAAATTGTTGGCGATGTCGCACTTGGCGAGCGGGTCGTTGGCGCACTAAATATGATGATCTAACTGCGCCTGACGCGGTTAGATATCCTTATCTAGTCATGGTGTCGCCTCAATTCGACCCTGTTGTCGTGCAAAAAAAGATTGAAGTTCTGGCCGAGCGCGACGCCGAGTTCGCCAAACTGGCACAAACCCGCGAACACCAACGACAAATTGAGCGCTTTGGCGAAGTGCGCGAATATTCGTTTCCGCCGAACACATCGCAGGTGCATGTAACCAACTGGGTGCACTCGGGTTGGATGCGACCCGTGCGATTTTTCTATCGCAATATTCCAAGACCGTTGCGCAAGTTGATTAAGAGATTGTCAGTATGAGCGAATTTTTAATTGTCACCGATGCACATGGCGCGACGCTTGATGACTTAGTGACGACATACAAATCACTTGTCGTTTCGGGCTCAAAAGACATCAAGTGGTTCGTTTATGGTGCTGTGCCTGATGCAGTTAAACACTTGCAACGCCGCTGGTCGTTTCGTCGTGTGCGAGTGGTTGCGACAGCCGACGAATTCAAAACGAGCGACTTCGTCATTTTCTTGAATGCAGGCGATGGCTTGTATCGCGAGGCGTTAGTCAACGTGCGCGAAACTATCCATAAAAATGTGACGACCGATCTGATTTACGGCGACTCGGCTCACCCAACGGGCATCAAAGCCGAGCCGCTGAGTTTTGTGCGCCGCCCTGGTTGGTCGCCCGAGCGTCTGCGTGGCCATTGTTATGTTGGCGAAACCCTTATTGCCCGCGCCGAAGTTGTTGATCGCGCAGGCGGAATAACCGAACTTGTTGTGCAGCACCCGCACGATCGTGCCTTGCGGTTAAGCGAGAACGCAAAAAATATCGTACGCATGCCCGAACTTTTGACTACAGCAAAAAGTCGAGATACTCGCCCATCAGCATCGCTTGATGCGGTTATCAAGCACTGCGCACGACAAAAAATTGATGCCAATTGCGAACTTGATGCGGCAGTGCCGAGTGTTCGCGTCAAGCGCAACTTGACGACACAGCCGAGTGTCGCAGTGATCGTGCCGACTCGTGGCACATCGGCCGAAGTGTTTGGTTCAGAGCGCGTGCTGGTTGTTGAGGCTGTGCGCAGTTTGTTTGAAAAATCGACTTACCAAAACTTTGAAGTTGTAGTCGTTGCCGACACACCGACGCCACAAACCGTGCTCGAAACTTTGCAAGAAATTGGCGGTGCGCGGTTGAAAATAATTAATTACGACCGGCCGTTTAACTTTGCTGAAAAAAATAATCTCGGGGCGATGTCGTGTGAATCTGATCTGATTTTGCTGCTTAACGACGACACTGAGATCATCACTGCTGAAGCGCTCGAATTAATGGTGGCGATGTTCAACGACCCGACAGTCGGCATTGTTGGCCCGATGTTGTTGTTTGAAGATTCGACGATTCAAAGTGCCGGTCATATTTTTAGCCCCGACCCGACCGACCTTTATCGCGCGCGCAGCCCCGAGACGGCTGGGCCACAAAACTTGTTGCGAGTTCAACGCGAGGTTTCAAGTTTGATCGCTGCATGTGCTCTGATTCGTCGAGATGTGTTCGAACAAGTCGGCGGGCTTTGCATGGAGTTTCCGGGCAACTGGAACGACATCGATTTCTGTCTCAAGGTTCAACTTGCCGGCTATCGAGCAGTGTTCACACCACACGCCCACCTGTTTCACTTTGAGTCAAAAACACGAATCGCCAAGCGTGTCGAGGCTGAAGTTGCCAAACTTGGCGCCAGGTGGGGCTCAGTGCTCGATGATGATCCGTATTTCAACCCGAATCTGCAGCGCTACACGAATATTTGGAAAACAGATTCAACTTCGAAACAGTCGCTCGACGAAGCGCTGAGTTTTTTACTGACGGTTGCCTAGTCGTTTGACTGTGGGCCAATCGCGCCGATCGCGTCAAAATATTTGAGGTGTG
>ERZ889217.1704-NODE-1704-length-10677-cov-15.724816_pt1 | contig 10677 bp, 10 predicted proteins | sample MGYA00521098_ERZ889217 | MGnify/ENA primary metagenome ERZ889217 (study PRJEB32303, sample SAMEA104408613) | aquatic metagenome | biome: Brackish water; feature: Pelagic; material: water | place: Baltic Sea | collected 2014-06-10T22:04:00 | depth 2,362 m ...
CAGAGGCCAGCCAAATCACGGTCTGTGCGACTTCCTCAGGCAGGCCAATACGACCCAGGGTGGTTGAGACAGCTGCGATTTCAGCGGCTTTTTCAATTCCGCCGCGTCCCGCTTGGATGTCAGTCGCAATAATGCCCGGTCGAATGCCGCAGACACGAATGCCTTGTGGCCCCGCTTCATGAGCGAGGGCAAGGTTAAAACCATCAGCAGCTGCCTTGGTGCTGGTATAGGCATTGCCTTGCGGCATGCTTCCCAAGCGTGACGCAATCGAGGACATGTTCACAATGACACCACCCGAACCACCCAAAAGCGTTGACATGCGTTTGACGGCCTCGCGGCTACAGTAATACATGCTGAAAATATTGGCAGCAAAACTGCGCGTCACTTTTTCAGGGTTGGCTTCGGTGATTGGAAATGTCTCAAGGATGCCGGCATTATTGACCAAGACATCAAGCCTGCCGAAGGCCTGATCGACCGCATTGAACAAACGGTCAACTTGGTCAGAGTCACTGACGTCAGCCTGAAAGGCTTGTGCTTGACCACCCTGGGCTTGAATTGACTGAACCACTTCGTTGGCAGCTGTTGCGTTGCTGATGTAATTCACGGCAACACGCCAGCCTTGGGTGGCAGCGAGTTGAGCGGTTTTGGCACCGATACCTCGACTTGCACCAGTGATCAGCATGACTTTTGAGGGCATGGCGTTTTACTCCAAAGTTGTTGATATTGTTGTGGTCCTAGCCACATCGGGTTGGCATTTAAATGGCACGACAGACTGTTTTACGCGCATGTAGTGCTTAAGTGCAATAGCCACGGTCTGTGCGTGAACCGATACGGTGTTGTTAATCTCGTTGCCGTAGCCGCCCGCCATGGTTACCGCAACTGGCAGTTGGTGACGGTGTGCAAAATCAAAGACACGTTCATCACGTTGCTTTAATCCTTCAAACGTCAAACCAAGCCTGCCCAGCCGGTCGTCTTCGTGTGGGTCGGCTCCCGCCAGATAAATCAAAAAAGCAGGCGTGAATTGTTTGTGAACAGTGTCTAGCGCTTGGTCTAGCGCCAAGAGGTAGTCTTCATCATTACACCCATCCGGCAGTGGCACATCCAAGTCGCCAGCTTCTTTACGAAAGGGGAAATTTTTTTCACCATGTAATGACAGGGTAAAGATAGACGGATCTTGTCGAAGAATAGATGCCGTGCCATTGCCTTGATGTACATCCAAATCGATGATGGCAACCCGCAACCGGTTTTTAGCGGCAAGCGTCGTATTGCTTTGTTGATGATCGCGCTGCAAAACACGTGCTGCCACTGCCGCGTCGTTGAAAACACAAAAGCCACTGCCTTTCTCACGATAGGCATGATGGGTGCCACCCGCTAAATTCACAGCGACCCCGTCAAGCCATGCTTGGCGACTCGCCGCGATGGTCGCGCCTACCGAGCGACGCGAGCGCTCCACCATGCCCGGGGTCCATGGAAAACCAATCTCGCGTTGTTCTTTGGGTTCAAGCGTGCCTTGAATCACCCGTTGTAAGTAAGACGGGTCATGGGCGAGCAGCAGCTCAGTGTCAGAGGCCGCGAGTGCTTCAGTCAGTTCAATGGCGGGTATTGCTTGCACGCGTTCACGTAGCAAGCGATATTTGGACATCGGAAAGCGGTGGCCTTCGGGTAAAGGCAAAACGAAATGGTCTGTGTAGAAAGTTTTCAAGGTATTTTGATGGCGCTAATTAAGTCCGATTGGCAGCTTATTCAGTTACTCTAAAACATCTGTCGACAATTTGGAGCCAACAGACATGGGTTACGACCAAACGCAGCGCGCAAAAAATAGAGCCAATGAATCGAGCACGACTCGATTGCTTTTGACCGCAGCCATGCTTTGCGTTGCCTGGTCGGTTAATGGGCAACCCATGGTCACGGGATCAACCGAAACACGATTCTCGGTGAGTAATGTCAATCAGTTTAAAACCGATTTGAACCAAGGTGGTGACTTTGACTGGTACTCGTTTGATGCGGGACTTCGTGTCAGGCATCAAATCAATGCGGCTTTTAATGTGGGCGCCACCGTCGGCTATGGTTATGAGCGCTGGTCTTGGCAAAACCCAGCCGCCTTCGGTGGCCAAGCGCCTTGGGGCAACATCAGCACACCAAGCGTTGGTTTAAGCCTTGAGTATGCCCCGAAACCCGGACTTCGTTTGGGTTTCAGTCCTTCGGTCGAGTGGGCGGCAGAGGATGGCGTTGGCACGGCATCATCGGCAATTTATGGTGCCATTTTCAGCGCTACCAATACCTTCTCCAAAACACTGACATTGGGGCTTGGTCTTGGCTTTTTTCGTGAGCTCGGAGAAAACAAGGTTTTTCCTTTTTTAGCGATCAACTGGCAAATCGCCGACCAATGGACACTTAAAAACCCACTACCAGCAGGTCCGGCAGGCGGGGCAGGTTTGGAATTGGCTTATCAAGTCAACCCGCAATGGACAATCAGTGCCGGGGGCGCCTACCGTAACTATCGATTTCGTTTGAATGATTCTGGACCCTATGCTGGCGGTGTGGGTCAGAACCGCTTGATCCCTGTTTTCGCGCGCGTCAGTTACGCCCTGACTCGTGCAACATCCATTGATTTTTATGCCATTTCCGCAATCGGTGGCAACGTACAAATCGAGTCGTCCGACGGCACCCAAACGCTTAACAATAGTTACGACACGGGACTCGGTCTCGCAGTGAACTTGTCACATCGGTTCTAGCGCGAACGGGCTCGCGGCGCTCTAGACGCAATCGGCTGGAGCTTGAGCATTAGAACGATCGACTGCTAAGATGCTTTTGATTAATTTTTTATAGCGGTAAACATCAGTGATAAATTTCCAGCGAAAGCCCAATTGCCCGTGTCAACACTATCTACGGTTTCAGCCTTTTCAATCGTTGCATCGTCTGTTCAGGGTTTTACTGCTGCCCTTGGTGTGCTCAATCGCGCTTTCAGGTTGTGCAGCAAGCCTATTGTCTGCTGCTGGCCCGAGTTATCGCACCTTGGTTGATGCAACAGAAAGCCAAACCATTGCCTTTGAAATCGTTGAGCTATCCGCGTCAACGATAGGCCCCTACATGCTGGAGGAGCCGACAGTTGATACAAGCTTGGTGCTAAACGGGGTGTTATCTGTGACCCTAGCCCCGGGCGATGTTCTCACGGTGATGCTGGCACAAACGGACAAAGAACCAGCCATATTTGCCGCACTTTCAGGCGGTGGTACCAGTTTCAGCGATGTTCGGGTTGACCACAACGGCAATATTGAAATCCCGTATGTGGGGCGTGTCAAAGCGCAAGGCTTAACCACCGTCGCATTGGCCGAACGGATCAAAAAACGGCTAGAGCCTAGCTTAAAAAATCCCGAAGTCAGGGTGACGCTCTCAAGCGATATTTCCGGATCGGTTCTTGTTTCAGGTGCTGTTAAATCGCCAGGTCGTTATTCAGCCATCAAAGGGCCGTTGACGCTACTCGATGTGATTACTCAGGCGGGTGGTGCCACGGCAGAACCACACTTGATCAATGTCACGATTCGTCAGCCCAGTGGCGTAGAGCAACTGGTTTATCAAGATGTTCTTTATGGCCGCAATATGGTCTTGAGCCCCCGATCAGAAGTGGTTCTGCAGCGCAACCGGCAAAGTTTTATTGCGATGGGTGCAGTGAGTACGCCAGGTTTGTTTGATTTGCCAAGCAGTCATCCGTCCTTGCTCCAAGTGCTTGGTGTGGTAGGCGGCTTACAACAAGCCACGGCAGACCCAGCTGGGGTGTTTGTGTTTCGTCGCGGTGGTGTGGACGCTGATGGCAAACCGATTGCCAAGGTTTTTCGGCTTGACATGGGTCGACCCGAAGCAATGCTTCTTGCCAGCGCATTCAAAGTGCAATCAGAAGATGCACTTTACGTGACCAATGCGGGCGTTTACGAGGCGCAAAAGATTATTGCACCCATCGTACAAATGATTATTTTGGGTAACACAGTGACGGGTAATTAAGCACTGACTAGCAGTCATCTGAACGACACGATAGCCACTTAAGCTGTCTTATGTTGAGTATTAGAAGCTGAGGTGATTCGCGCATGCATGGCTGGTTAAGCGCTGTCAATATCTACTGCGAACGCACTGATGCGAGCTTTTGGTCTGAGCCCATCAATGCGCTGACCAACCTAGCGTTTTTGATCGCTGCCAGGCTGCTCTGGTCTCGTGCGCAAAGCCAAGGGGCGGTGAGATTGCTCGCCGTTTTGATTGGCTTGATTGGCGTAGGCAGTTTTTTGTTCCACACGTTCGGCAACCGGTTAACGGGCCTGCTTGATGTGCTTTTTATTGCCGCCTTCATCGTGGCTTTTGCCTACCTACTGCCCAGAATCAGCTGGCAACAAACGCGGTTACACGCGATCGGTGCGATGATATTGGCGCTGAGTTTTATTGCTGCCACGACGGCTGGGGTCAATCAATGGCGTGCAACACTGGATTGGCTTCCCCCCGGCATGTATCTCGGCGCTTGGCTCGTGCTGTTGATGTACGCACCGCTGACACGACGCTTGGGACTAGCCACCCGCGTTGGCGGTTCAGCGAGCCGCTTTTTATGGTTGGCCGCTGGCCTCTTCGCCGTTTCAATGGCTGCGCGACAGCTTGACATGCCGCTTTGTTTGTCAACTGGCGGGCTGCACTGGCTGTGGCACCTCTGTAATGCTTGGGTGCTCTGGGCTTGCGCACGGGCTATTCAAGACCCGAGCACAGTGCCCTCAAACACAATGCACAGAAATGTTCGATGATCGGCTTACGCCTTAGAAGTTAACTTGATTACCGCCCTTTAGGCCGAGGATTTGGCGTGCCTCATCTGGGGTGGCAATTTCAAGATTTAATGCTTCTAATATGACGCGAATCCGTTGCACTTGTTCAGCGCTCGAAGCCGCCAACTGTTTGGGTGCAATCCAGAGCGAATCTTCAAGCCCAACCCTGACGTGCGAACCCATGGCAGCACCCATTGTGGCCAGTGGAATTTGATGTCGTCCTGCGCCAAGAATCGACCACTGGTAGCTGTCACCAAACAATCGATCCGCCGTGCGACGCATGTGCATCAGATCTTCAGGATCAGGGCCAATGCCACCAAGGATGCCAAACACCGACTGCACGAATATGGGGCCTGTGACCAAACCCCGTTCTACAAAATGAGCCAGGTTATAGAGGTGACTGATGTCATAGCACTCAAACTCAAATCGAGTGCCGTTGTCTGTGCCCATGCGCAGAATGGCTTCAATGTCTTGGTAGGTATTTTTAAAAACCAAGTCGCGGCTGTTTTCTAGGTGGTTTTTTTCCCATTCGTGCTCGAAATGCTTGAACCGATTCAACATGGGAAACAAACCAAAGTTCATCGAACCCATATTCAAGGACGCCACCTCTGGCTTGAAGGTCATGGCTGGCCGCATCCGTTCTTGAACCGTCATATGGGGGCTACCACCCGTTGTGATGTTAATCACGGCGTTGGTTTGAGCCTTGATCGCCTCTAGGAAAGGGCGAAAGTATTCGGGATCCTGCGTGGGCTTACCATCTTTGGGGTCGCGTGCGTGCAAGTGCAAGATGGCTGCACCCGCCTGCGCGGCATCGATCGCAGCTTTTGCAATTTGCTCGGCGGTCACGGGCAAATGGGGTGACATGCTTGGCGTGTGGATGGCCCCAGTTGGGGCGCAGGTCACGATCACTTTTCTCATTTTTTTCTCCAAAAGCGCTGCTATGTTAGTTTTTTAAGTCTGTTTTTTAAAGCTCAGAGCCGTCTTGCTCTAAGCGTTTACGCTGCGCGGCCATGGCCATCAAACGTCGATCACGCCATAAGCGCCGATCGGCCAATTGTTCTTTGGGTAGTTGCTCGCGCCGTTGTTGATCCAAGTCCTGAATCACCGCCTCGGACCATGGCGAAGTATCCGTCTGCTCTTTGGCAATCGAATGATAAAGAGGGCCATAACGCTGCGCGTAATCAGCCAAACCACCTGGAGCATTTAAATCAATGGTTTCAAAAGGGCCCATGAATGACCACCTGAGTCCTAGACCATCTTTAACGGTCGTGTCTAGGCCTTCAGCATCCACATAGCCCTCTTGAACGAGTCTGAAAGCCTCACGTAACAGTGCGCCTTGCAATCGGTTGAGGATAAAGCCCTCTAACTCTTTTTTGATATGGACCGGCTTTTGTTTGATTTGTTGCATCAATTGCCATGTTCGCTCAATCACATCAGGGGCAGTCCAAGGCGCGCCACATATTTCAACCACAGGGACCAAATAAGGTGGATTGACAGGGTGGGCGATGACGCAACGCGCACGGCCCGCCAAGGTCTCAGTAAATTTAGAGGCTGGAATACTAGAGGTCGAGCTCGCAAGAATCACATCTGGTGGTGTGAGCGCATCTAGGCGTTCAAAGATGCTTTGTTTTAGCGCAAGCTTTTCGGGTAGGTTTTCTTGAACATACCCAACCCCTTTAAGTGCAACTTCTAAGTCTGCTTCGGTCGATATCCGAGCCAACAATTCAGCTGGATCATCGACTAGGCCTGCTTGTGCCAAATCTTTAACCAACTTGGCAATGATGATAGGCGCCTCAAGCAACGCTGGTCCCTGTCCATCCCACAACACCACGTGTTGACCAGCGCGGGCAAAAACAATTGCCCAAGCTTGGCCGATCAACCCGGCCCCCACCACTGCTATCTTCATATCGTCCCCTTAGGTTTTTCGTATCAACCCATGCTTTTAAGGGCAGGCCTGCTGCTTCTACAAGATGACTGACACCGATAACTATAATGCACGTCGCGGCTCATGTTTAAAACACAATCCGTCTCATTTGGCGCGCTGTCGTCACGCCTTAGAGGGGGTAATAAACCGAAATGGTCTCAGCAATACAGGCTGGTTTGGTCGCCCCGTTTAGCTCAACGGTGGCGGTGAAAGTGCATTCAAGCCCGCCATCCTTGCGCGCGTTGATGTTGGCCAACTCATATTTGGCTCGCAGCTGGCTGCCAGATGGCACGGGTGATAAAAACCGAACCTTATTCATGCCGTAGTTGACCGCCATGCTGGTTTCAGTGACTTCGAACGTCTGAAAGCGCATGCCAGCTAGCAAAGATAACGTTAAGTAGCCATGGGCAATCGTGGTGCCAAACTTTGAGGTTTTGGCTTTTTCTGGGTCAACGTGGATCCACTGAAAATCGCCCGTGGCTTCAGCGAACTTGTCGATTCGTGCCTGATCGATCAGCCACCAATCGCTGGTTCCGATTTCGGTGCCGACCAAAGACTGTAATTCTGCAAATTTAACTTGCCGCATTGGTGTTACTCCCCTGTAAAGTTCTGACTTTAATCTACCCTTAAGCATACACAAACAACAACTGGAGACCACCTATGATGACGATCTGGGGGCGAGCGAACTCGCTGAACGTACAAAAGGTATTGTGGGGATTGGAAGAAATAGGACTGGCTTACGAGCGAATTGACGCTGGTCTGCAGTTCGGCGTGAACGATACGGCAGCCTTTAAAGCCATGAATCCCAATGGCTTGGTGCCCGTCTTAAAGGAGGACGATTTTGTGTTGTGGGAGTCGCATGCCATCTTGCGCTATCTGACGGTACGCCATGGTCGCGGCACACTTTTACCTGCTGATGGGCAGGTCGCCGCCCTAGCAGACCAGTGGATGGATTGGAGTGGCAGCATTATTTGGGCTCACATGCGTCCCGTGTTCCAGAACCTCGTGCGCACACCCGCCGACCAAAGAAACATGCAAGCCGTTGCCGAGGGCTGTGCTGGCCTAGCCAAAAGCTTCTTAATTTTGGATGAGCACCTTAAAAAACAGCCCTTTGTGGCTGGTGACGATTTTACGATTGGCGATATTCCGTTGGCCCTTTTGATGTTCCGCTGGGTTGCATTGGTTAAAGAACGACCAGACACCCCTGCGCTTGATCAGTGGTTTAAAAACGTATCGGGCCGAGCGGGTTTTGTGAAGCACTGCGCCGCGCCACTGACATAAAAGATCAGCCTGAACACAGATATTTGGACCATCACGCAAGCACCTGGTTGCCTATGTCATCAAGCAGGGGTTGGCGGGTGCTTGCGGCCAGCCACAATCAGAATGGCACCCGTGAGCATCAAAACCGCCGCCAGACCGATCGCCAATGAGTAACTACCCGTTTGGTCATGCATCAGCCCAAAAATAGCGGGTCCAAGGGCTGAGATCAGTTGCATGAAGGTACCCGTGATCCCAAACACCTTTCCAAACGAAAGGGCGCCAAACTCACGCCGCACGATCAGAGCCGGTAAAGTTGTCAAGTTGCCCACATTAAACCCAAACAGTAGGGTGCCGATAATCAAAGGCACCGCCGTATTGGCTGTGGCGGTGACAATAAGTCCGATAGCCGATAAAACCAACACGGCGCTAGCGATCCATCGGATATTGAGTCGATCAGCCACCCGCGCCAACAACACCCTGCCTAAGAAGGCGAGCGCGCCGGATGCCAAGACAATCATGGCCGTCATTGCGGGTGTGACAAAGGTTTGCAGCAGATTGACTTGATGGCTCAAGAAGCCGAGCTGGACCATTAAGGCAATCCCAAAGGTCACAATGGTTGAGCGCAGTGCAAATGTTTGAAGCGCTTGTGCGCGTGTCCAGGGTCGATTGGCTGACTGCACATGAGCGCTCTCACTGGGCTGCCCATCAGGCTCAAGCCCAATGTCTTGAGGGCGGCGACGCAAAACGAGTAAAGCAATCGGCACCACCCCGAGTACCACCAGCGCAGCGATTGTGGCCATCGCTAAAGAGAACCCCAACCCAGACACCAGCATGAGGGTGATGGGAATACCAAGCATGCCACCCAAGCTCGCGCCCAAAAGCGCAATCGAAATGGCCTTGCCTTGATAACGTTCAAACCACGGGGCAACGCTGGCAGAAATGGCGATTGTCGACAAGCATGACCAACCAAGGCCCATGAGCGGGAAAGCAATAAAGGCTTGCCAGGGGCGAGTGATCTGTCCAATGGCTGCGATGCCCAGTGCCATCAAAACAGCGCCCACAGCCATGATCACTTGAGGGCCATGGCGACCAATAATTGAACCGACAAAGCCAATTGAAAAGGCATTGATCAGGAAAGAAAACGTCAGCGCCATGGAGATTAGGCCAACAGACCATCCCGTTTTTTCGTTAAGCGCGTAGATGTAGACGCTTGGCCCGTAGAGGGCGAACGACCAAGCGATAAAGGCAATGAATAAGCAAGCCCAAACAATGCGCCAACCATAGAAGGTCGGCGCATTATTCATGCTTTGAGTCGGCAAGCCTTAAAGGCATCGGTCGCCTCAAAACTGCTTGCTAGGCTCGCAAGCGCGGGGTGCGATTCACTAGAAATAACCTCTGGCAGCGTCGCTCGGATAAAGCTGTAACCCACGGCTGCTGTGATGTCGGCCAAAGTGGCCTCGCTGACGCTACCAAACTGACCGTCAGCCACGAGGGTTTCGATTTGATTAACGCCCGCGAGTGCCTGCTCTGTCAGGGTATCGAGAAAGGGTTGGTGGATCTTTTCTTGTGGGCGCTTGGTTTTTTCATAGAGAGCGGCAACGGCCTTGTCTAAAGCGCTGGTCATGATGCCGCTGCGCTGCAGCACATCACGGCGAGCCAAGCCAGATGCGGGTAATAATGTTTGCCCTGGCGTCGTCTCCAGCAAGCTATCCAAAATCAACGCACTATCAATCAAAATTTCGCCGCTATCAAGCACAACCGCAGGCACTTTATTCATCGGGTTGTAGGGACGAACTTTGGCCCCGTCCGTACCAGGCGACAGCGAAAGGTGTTCAAACGGTATTTCGAGCCAATTGAGGGTCACACCGACCCGGCGCACAAAAGGCGATAAATAACGACCAATGAGAATCATGCTGCCTCCGTATTAATGAGTATGATCTAGCAGGAGTATTACGCAAAGAACCGCTTACAGCAATGCGAATTTTGAATGCCTAAAGGTCAGCCTCATATGGACATTAAGCTCACCACAATCGCAGCATCGTTTTGTGTCTCAACCATGGTGATGGCCTCACCCGAGCGCATGCTCATTGGTTTCGGTACAGATGCCTTTGTCATTGATCGAACAGAAGTGACCATTGGTGACTTTCTCGAGTATTCACAGCGTCAAAGTCTTGTGACAGCCGCCGAGCGCGAGGGCGGCGGATTTGAGTATCGGCTAGGGTGGCAAAGGCGCCCAGGGTGGACCGTACGTACACCTTTTGGTGAGCCTGCGCTGACCAACGAGCCCGCTGTGCATGTGAGTTGGTTTGAGGCGCGCGCTTTCTGCCAGGCGCGCGGCGGCGATCTGCCAACCCAAAAGCAGTGGGCGAAGGCAGCCTATCAAGAGCAACGCAGTCAGCCACCTTCGCCCCTCGAGTCAGGTGTTGTTTACCCGTATCCCACGGGAGCCGATCCAGCCGGTGCCAATACCGTTGGTGACCAAGACGGCTGGGCACGGCACGCACCTGTGGGCAGTTTTGCGCCTGGCGTCAATGGCTTATCTGACATGGGCGCCAACGTATGGGAGTGGTTGCTTGATGCCAAAGGAGACGCTCGTCTGACGGCTGGCGGCTCTTGGTGGTATGGGTCGAGTCAAATGAAGGCATCCGGGATGCAATACAAAGCCGCTGATTTTTATGCCGTCTATGTCGGGTTCCG